>Ga0209187_1000918_pt1 | contig 40717 bp, 35 predicted proteins | sample BantaG_FD_187430 | JGI IMG/M metagenome (GOLD analysis project Ga0209187, IMG submission 187430) | Marine algal microbial communities from Bantry Bay, Ireland - BantryBay_4 metaG (SPAdes) (version 2) | ecosystem: Host-associated > Algae > Red algae > Unclassified | place: Bantry Bay, Ireland...
TCTGTTTTTAGAAAAGGTATTTCTATTTTATTCAGATCATTAGGTAAATGGAAACGATTTACTCTGTACTTGAAGGATATTATTCAAGACGATTTTTATTATTTAATTCCTCATGTCTAGTTGTGTGGCACATGGTTTTGGAATGATTGAGTATATAACTGAATCAGGTGGTCTATATACATATAATTATAAAGATACCGATCTTCCTCTAGCTTATAGTCATTTTATAGAAGATTATACAAATAGACAGAGAATGACTAGTATTCCTGTTAATTCAATAGCGTTAAAGAATTTTCTTCAAAGTGATGATTTACATTTTGTAGGGACTTTTGTAGAGGCTTATGCTTCAGATCCTTATCCGAAGATATATGCACCTAACCCTATTGATCTAGGTAGTTCAATTTCTCATATAGATGAGACTACTTATCAGAACGTCGAGGAAGAAGCCATAATGACGCCCATTGTCAATCAAGGTCTAGCTTGTCATCGAATAGGATCTATTGCTACTGGTATTTTAAGCGATTTAGGTTGGGGTGAGGATTTGGGTACTGGTATCGAAGATGATTTCGAATTTATGGCAGATATTGATTGTGAAGATAGTCCGTCAAATGAATTGATTCCAACAGAAACCCATTTTTTCAGAATGTGTTATACTGATTATGCACCATATAATGCTTCTCCAGATTATTATGAATGGGACTTAGAATTATATTATATTGATGATTCAAATAATATGCATTCATATAGTGTGGATATAACTGACATTTATGGTAGTCAAAATACAAACCCTAATGATCACTGGTATAGTATGTATGTACCTTCCTTACCTATATGGACCAATGGAAACACTTGGTTAAGGAATATTGATGGTACAGTAAAAGGAAAATTAAGTGTGTTTGCTAGCTCACCCGATGATGAATATTTTCTTGCAGAAATGGATATGAAAATTATTTATCGTCCTTCAATACCTTTAACCGAAATAGCTTCACAGGGTTGTACTAATGCAACAATTGAGTTTTATTCTCGTGGGGCAACAAACTATAAAATTCATTATGGTACTACTTCTGGTGGTCCATATAATCAGATGGTAAATGTCCCAAATGGAACTTTCGCTTATACATTTAGTGGGCTAGGCATGTTGAACAGTTATTATTTTATAGTCGAAGCTGTTAATGATAGTGCGGAAAGTACTTGGGGACCACAGGTTAAAAAGAATAACTGTTGTGGTGGTGGAGTATCTGGTGGCTATCCAAACCCTGCTTCTCAGGATATACTATTTACTACAAAAATAGGGGATGGCGATTCTTCTATCTCAGAAGAAAATTTTGAAATAGAAGAGGTAAGTCTTTACAATATAAACAACCCAAATTTGAATAAGACGGTAGTAGGAAATGGAAGTCAAGAAGTTAATGTTCCTGTATATGATTTACCCACTGGAGTATATACAGTTAAAATGGTAAGTACACAATGTGGTGTACTTCACTCTCAGATTATTAAACAATAATAAATAATTCAAGCTTTCTTTATAATTTTATAAAGAAAGCTTGATACCACCCATATAAAAAATGCATAGAATCTTTATAGTTTTTTTTCTTTTCTATTGTACCAGTTTGAATGCTCAAGATTGGGAAGTATTCATTATAGAAAAAGAAGACACTTCCTTGTCGGGCAGAAAAATAATAGAACTGGATTCTGGCGATTTATTATTGGCGGTACAAAATTATTTATTTGTTCCCAATTCGGTAGGTGTTTTCGTAGAAGGGTTTCCGAAATATGGACTTGATTTGATAAAGGTCAATCAAAACAATAAAATAGACACCAGTTTTTTTTTACCTGTAGGCTCTAAATTCACATTAGGAGGTTTGTTGAATTTTGACCAAAATGTTATTCTTACAGTAGAAGTATATACGGGTGTTGAACCATGTATTAGTAATACAAATGCACAATCTTTTTCTCTGGCAACAGATTTAGGACTTAGTCAGTTTGACAACAAAGCTACAGAGGCTTTAAAAGATACCTTGTATATTCATAGAGACAGCACAATCTGTGGGCTTTTGGAGTTTGTCCAATTTGCAAATTGTCAAAATACGCTTTATGCTCTGCGGTACAATCCCTATGAATCAAAACTATTGCTTGATCTAATTGACCCCGTAAGTTTGGAGATGTTTGATAGTCGTATCATAGATATTTCAGTTAGCCCGTCACGTGCTTATTTTGATTGTGAGGATGAAGCTTTACTTATATATTGTGCCAATGTCAGAAGATTGTGTAAAATGGATTTTGATGGCAATATTGAGTGGAGTGTTGACAGCCTTGGATTATTTAATGAGGTAGAAGTTTCTCTTGATAAGCAGTTTTACTGGTTAAGCACTAGTATCTATGGCATCAATAATAGGCATACACTTATTACAAAACTTGATAAACAGGGCGAAATAATTAGTAGCAGGCTTATGGAAAATCGCAATTTTGTCGATATAGAGCCGATTAGTGGTGGATTGTTGCTTGCTTTGGAAAATAGGGAAAATGAAATTCTTTTTCACATATTAAACAAGAATGGTCGGATCATTAGTACAAAATCTTTTGATTACGAAAGGATAATTGGCAGGTCTATAAAACTTCTTTCTAACGGTGAAGTGGTAATAATTGCTGAAAAAAGAGATGCTTTCAATCTAGGCGTTTGTTGTATAGAAGTTGGAGAAAATTCACCTAATAAAGTCATGCTTATCAAGAAACCTTTGGAACAAATTTGGAATCCCAATATTTTTCAAAAAGAAGAAGTAATTATTTTTCCCAATCCAGTTGCGAGTAATATTGAAATCCTTTTCAAGGATTACTTCTTTAATTCGGAAGGCAATTTTCACTATGTTTTACATGCCCTTGATGGAGAAAAAATACAAGAAGGAAAAATTCATAGTCCTTCTCATCTTGTTTCTTTGGCTTCTTTACCAGCAGCGATTTATTTACTTTCTATTATTCGAGATGAAACACTCATAAAAACGGAAAAATTGATTAAGAATTGAATGGATTAAAAAAATAAGCTTTTCTAGTATCTATAAATGCATTATTGATTATATTTGGGTATAATATAATTTATTCAAATGAAAAAAATGTTCCTATTAATGCTACTATTTTCTATAGTGGCATGTGAATCTACGGAAGAAGTAGATATTGAAAAATACCCCATAGTAATTACCGCAAAAGAGATTAGTGAAACATATGGTCTAAAATTAGATTTGTCGGGTAATTCTGAAAAAAGCACCTTGACAGATTTTGGTGATGGTTCTAAAGAACTTGAATATGAATATGAACTAATTGATTCAGATGAATTTGCACCATTATATATGGTAGTAGAAGTTGTTTATGGCATCAATATAGTGGAAGCAATGCTAAAATTTGAAATGGGTAAATCGTCCGTATTAGATGCTGCTCAGCCCAATCAAGAATTTATAGAGGTAACAGATTTAGACATTCCTGGAAGCGATGTTTATTATTGTCTAGTTTATGGTGATGGCAAAAACAAAGGTGCTTTTCTTCTTGTCAGAGAACTTCATCGACTCTATTCTTGTATGATTGTTGGCATTAAAATGGAAGATCATCAACTTATTAAAGAACTTATCATTCCTAAATTAGAAACATTGCTTACAGCAGATTTGTGAATGTTAGATACATTCAAATATAAATTTGTATTTTATACCATTTTATGGTATGTTTGAAGAAAATAGATTTTATGTCAAAAAATACATCAATTATTTTGGGAGATCATTTTGACAAGTTCATTCAAGATGAACTCAAGTCTGGTCGGTATTCTTCAGCAAGTGAAATAATTAGGAGTGGATTGAGGCTTTTAGAAAATGATAATCACAAAATAAAAGCAATCAATAAGGCATTGGTTGTAGGAGAAGAAAGTGGAAGCCCGCAAAAGTTTGATAACGAAAAGTTCAAACAGCGAATGAGAGAAAAATTCAACCATCTAAAATAAACTCCTCACCTCTCCATCAAATACTTAGAAAAAGAAAATAGCTTACTCTCCTCAAACTTATTCGCCATTAATTGCAAACCAAAAGGCATATCATTGCTATGCTTGAAAAGCGGCACCGAAACAGATGGAATGCCCGCCAAATTGGGCTGTACCGTGTAAATATCCGCCAAATACATAGTTGTAGGATCTTGATTGGTCAATTCTCCAATTCCAAAAGCGGTAGTTGGAGTGGTTGGGCTTAAAATGAAGTCGTAATCCTTTAAAATTTGTTGAGTGGCATCGCTTACCAAGCGTCGCACTTTTTGAGCCTTGTTATAATAAGCGTCATTAAAACCAGAGCTGAGCACAAAATTGCCCAACATAATTCTCCGTCGCACCTCTTTACCAAAACCGTGTGTTCGAGTGAGCTGATAAGTTTCCAACAGGTTTTTCGCTCCTTCGTGGCGATATCCATAATGAACTCCATCGTATCGGGACAAATTAGAAGATGCCTCCGCACAAGTCATTACATAATAAGCAGGAACCACATATTCTAAATAAGGAAAGTTAACCTCCTCAACTTCATGACCATCTGCTTTTAGTTTTTCGATTAAATTTTCAATGCTTTCTTTAATCTCTGGATCAAGCCCAGGAGTTTCCATTGCTTCTTTTATATAGGCTACTTTGAATTTTTTTTCTGGATTAATTTCTTTGCTAAATTCAGGAACAGGTCTTTGAGAAAGCGTGCTATCAAAATCATCTTTTCCAGCCATAATTTCGACCATCAAAGCAGCATCTTCCACAGAATTTGACAAAACACCAATTTGATCAAAAGACGAAGCATAGGCAATCAGTCCGTGTCGTGAGATGGTTCCGTAGGTGGGTTTAAAGCCAAAAACACCACAAAAAGAAGCAGGTTGACGGACAGAACCACCCGTATCCGAGCCTAAAGCCGCCAAACACATGCCAGATTGCACGGCAACAGCACTTCCACCAGAAGAACCACCAGGTACTTTTGTAGGATCGGCGGCATTGCGAGTGGGACCATAAAAAGAATGTTCACTAGTAGATCCCATTGCAAATTCATCACAATTGAGTCTTCCGAGTACAATTGCGCCTTCCGCAACTAATCTTTCGACGGCAGTGGCAGTAAAAATAGATTCAAAATTTTCGAGCATTTTTGAAGAAGCAGATACTTTATGCCCCTTGTAGCAAATGACATCTTTGATGCCAAAGACCATTCCAGACAATCGTCCAAGCTTTTGCCCTTCTGCTAAATTTTTATCGCATAATTTAGCAGTTTCGAGTGCTTCATTTTCAAAAACTTCCAGAAAAACATTGAGTTCTTCATTGCGTTTTTTAATATTTTCTAAATAATGGTTAATGAGTTCAACGTGGCTTAAATTGCCTGAAGAAATTTCATCTTGTACCTGTTCTAAGCTTGTATATTTCTTTTGCACCGATTTTTAATCTTACTTTTACGACAAATTTGCACGAAGTTAATAATAACTGTTCTATTTTTATTTATGCCTACAGTTTTTACACACGCTATTTCTGCATTGGCAATAGGTCATGTAACGAGTTTAAAGAACAAACAGCCATTAAAATTCTGGTTAATGGGAATGTTTTGTGCTGCTATTCCAGATGCAGATGTAATATCATTTAAGTTTGGGATACCGTATAGTCATATGTTTGGACATCGAGGATTTACTCACTCATTTTTCTTTGCTTTCATTTTTGCAAGTCTCATTTGGCTTTTATTTTTCAGAAAAAGTGGACAAAAATTAATGATTTGGGTATACTTATTCCTGTGTACAGCGTCTCATGGAATATTAGATGCAATGACTTCAGGAGGGCGTGGAATAGCCTTTTTTGCACCTTTTAGTGAAGGGCGGCACTTTTTGCCATACCGACCAATAAAGGTTTCACCCATTGGAATAGAGGCATTTTTTTCTGATTGGGGATGGAAAGTAATTCAAAGTGAATTCTATATTATTTGGATTCCAGCATTTACAATGATATTTTTGGCAATTCTTTTGAAAAGGAGGAGTAAATGATTCCCAGATAAGCTTAGCAGTCCAATGTTTGGCTTGTGTAGTATTCTTTACTAACCAATACTAAAAATTAAAGAGACTTATATGATTCAATCAATGACAGGTTTTGGAAGTAGTTCAATAGAGCAGAAAGGAAAAAAGTTCAGTGTTGAAATGCGAACGCTCAATAGCAAACAATTAGACATAAACCTGCGATTGCCCAATGGATATAAATCCATAGAAATTCCTCTAAGAAAAAGAATTGGAGGTGCTTTGGGAAGAGGTAAAGTAGATGTCTTTTTTACAGTTGAATGTACTGGTGGTGAAATGGAAGGCAGTTTTAACATGCCATTGATGGAAGCTTATGCAAAAGAGTTGAAAGGATTTGCTTCAAAAATGGATTTGCCAGTAAATGACATTCTAAGAGCGGTTCTAACCTTGCCAAATGTAACTTTAACAGATACGGCAGTAAGTGATGATGAATTAAAATTATTGGAAAAAATTTCAGACGAGGCATTGTCAAATGTTGGAGAGTATCGTAAAAATGAAGGAGCTGTTCTGTTCAAAGACTTTTCAAACAGGATAAACTTAATTCTTGATTGTTTAGAAAAGGTGAAAAAATATGAGCCAGACAGAAAAGAACGAGTTAAAACAAGGTTAAAAGCTTCATTAGAGAACAACGGAGCAGAGTTTAAAATTGATGAAAATCGTTTTGAGCAAGAATTGATATATTATTTGGAAAAATTAGACATTACAGAAGAAGTAGTAAGGTTGAAAAACAATTGCGACTTATTTTTGACTGAGCTAAATGGGTCCAAGATTGAAAAGGGAAAAAAATTAAATTTCATTGGTCAAGAAATTGGTCGAGAAATAAATACCATTGGTTCTAAGGCCAATGACAAAGATATTCAGGCTTTAGTAGTGCAAATGAAAGATGAGTTAGAAAAAATTAAAGAGCAATTATTGAATATTTTATGATTTCTTTATCTTATTGTATTACTTTTGGACCGTATATACGTCTATAATTTATCTATGTCGTCAGTGAATTATAAAAAGGTTGTGATTTTTACAGCTCCTTCAGGAGCAGGAAAGACAACGCTCGTAAGACACTTGCTCAACAATATACCTGAATTGAGTTTTTCTGTCTCCGCTACCACACGCTCGAAACGCTACTATGAAGAAAATGGGAAAGATTATTATTTCCTTGGTCCTGAGTTATTTAAGAAAAAAATAGAAGAGGGTGCATTTCTAGAATGGGAAGAGGTTTATGAATCTTGTTGTTATGGAACGTTGAAAAGTGAAGTAGAGCGAATTTGGAGCTTAGATAAAAATGTAATTTTTGACGTTGATGTTAAAGGTGCTGTCAACATAAAGCAATATTATGGAGATCAAGCCCTTGCAATTTTTGTAAAACCCCCCTCAATAGATGCGTTGCTTAATCGCTTAAAAAGCAGAAAAACCGAGACACTAGAAAGCTTACAACAGAGAATGTCTAGGGCGAAAATGGAAATGAATTATGAAAAGGAGTTTGACTTCACAATAATTAATGATGACCTTAATCTTGCCAAAAAGGAGGCTATAGAACTTGTAGGTACCTTCTTAAATAAAGAAGTTGTTGTCTAAATTTCTAAGGAATGTTTGTAAAATAAAAGATACACTCTACAATAAAATTTTTAATTTTTGGGTTATCTTGTTGTTTGACAATTGTATTTTAAGAAAATTTAATTAGTTACTTACAGATTGTCAAGATAAACAAAAAAGCGATTAAATCGTAAATTACATGACAGTAAATTAAGTCAAGTCAAGTCAATGGTATCAGTTAGTGCAATAACAGATGGGGTAATCGTAAGTGCTGAGGTAAAATACAGAAAAGAGTATTCTCGTCCCTTAAACAGTGAATACATTTTCACTTATACTATTTCTATTGAAAATTGTAGCAAGTACACAATTCAGTTGCTTTCCAGGCATTGGTTTGTATTTGAGTCAAGCAATGAAAGGAGAGAATCCAAAGGAGAGGGTGTTGTAGGACAACAACCAAGGTTAGAACCTGGACAAGCACATCAATATACTTCAGCTTGTAATTTAAACTCAACAATTGGCACCATGCATGGTAATTTTACAATGCATAGAATTTTTGATGATCGAATATTTAAAGTCAAGATTCCTGTTTTTATCCTAGAGGTTCCAATGAAGCTGAATTGATTTTCTAGTGTACTAAGGAACGGCTCATAAATAAGTGTCCAAGTTTGAATAAGTTATTTTGATTTTCTGCTAGGCATTTTTTAAGAGAATAGCCGAGCTATTGTTGAGAAAAATAACGACGCAGAAAATTAAAAGAACAACTTCAAAGTGGACAGTTATTTTTGAGCCGTTCCTAAGCTAATTCTTGGTTCTAAAAGATATTCTTATCTTTGAATGAGAATATTAGTAATATCAAGTAATGTCAATATTTCAGTTATATCTTAAATTAGGTTTTCAGCATATCTCTGATTTTGCAGCGTATGATCATATGCTGTTTCTCATTTCCTTGTTTATAATCTACCAATTAAGAAACTGGAAGAAAGTATTTGGGCTTGTTACTGCTTTTACAATGGGACATTCCATTACATTAGCGTTATCAATACTAGATTTTATACTAATTCCCAATAATATTGTCGAATTTTTAATACCATTGACGATATTAATCACCTCAGTATCCAATATTATTTCTTACGCAGATCATCCAGCCAATAAAAGTGTCATTAAACAATTTAGCTTCGCGCTTGTTTTTGGTTTAATACATGGATTAGGCTTTTCTAACTATCTAAAAGCGTTAATGGGGGGAGCATCTTCCATTATTCAACCTCTTTTTGCCTTCAATATAGGCTTAGAAATAGGTCAGTTACTAATTGTGGCAATCTTTTTGCTGTTATCTTATTGTGTTAATAGATTCTTAAAAGTACCAAAAAAGTACTGGATTTTAGCAGTTTCCATAATAACTGCTCTGCTTTCATTATCTTTGATGTGGGAAAATAGGTTTTGGTAAGTCAACACCAATTAAAAATAAAATAAAAAACATTTATATGAAAAAAATATTTCTATTGCTTCTAGTTGGTCTTAGCAGTGGTTTATTTACTGTCGCTCAGAAAAACATAGATACAAATCTATTTAGGCAATTAGGGCAAGAATTACCAACTCCAAATGTATACCATACTGCATCGGGTGCACCTGGATACGAATATTGGCAACAACAAGCCGATTATGATATTGATCTTAGGTTAGACGATGAAAAGCAAAGAATTTATGGAGAAGAAACGGTAACCTATACCAATAATTCTCCTGATGTTTTAGATTATTTGTGGATTCAATTGGATCAAAATATTCGCTCGCTTGAATCAGATGCAGTAAAAGTTAAATCAACTAGAACACTTGACCGAGTAGGATTCAATGCGTTAAGAGAAATTCATTTTGATTTTGATGGTGGATTTAAATTGGATTATGTTCAAGATGTAGCAGGTAAAGATCTAGATTACACGATTAACAATACAATGATGCGTATAGAATTGCCAAAGGCAATGAAAAAAGGCGATAAATTCTCTTTCAAAGTAAAATGGTGGTACAACATCAATGATCGTATGCAAATGGGTGGACGTTCTGGCTATGAGTATTTTGAAAAAGATGACAATTATCTTTACACCATTGCACAGTTTTATCCAAGAATGTGTGTTTACAGTGATGTAGAAGGCTGGCAACACAAACAGTTTTTAGGACGTGGTGAGTTTGCATTAACATTCGGAAATTATGAAGTTGATATTACTGTACCTGCTGACCATTTGGTTGCTGCAACAGGAGAGCTTCAAAATTCTTCTGAAATCCTAAGCCCAGAAATACTTTCAAAATTAGATGAAGCAAAAAATACACAAAAGCAAGTAATTATTGTAGATCAGGAAACAGCCACTAAAAATGAAAGTTCCAGATCAAAAGATACAAAGACTTGGAAGTTTAAAGCAGAAAACGTTCGTGATTTTGGATTTGCCTCTTCTCGTAAGTTTATCTGGGATGCGCAAGGTGTTCCTTTTGGAGATCGTACGGTTATGGCAATGTCTTATTACCCAAAAGAAGGAAATCCTTTGTGGGAAGAATATTCTACTAAGTCAATTGTACAAACATTAAAAACGTATTCAAAGCATACATTTGATTATCCATATCCTGTTGCAATATCAGTAAATGCAGCAGAAATCGGAATGGAATACCCAATGATTTGTTTTAACTGGGGAAGATGCGAAGAAGATGGCTCTTATAGTGATCGTGTAAAGTTTGCTACAATTGGTGTAATTATTCACGAAATTGGACACAACTACTTTCCAATGATCGTCAATTCTGATGAGCGTAAATGGGCTTGGATGGATGAAGGATTGAATACATTCTGCCAATACTTGACAGAAAAAGAGTTTATGGATGATTTTCCATCACGTAGAGGTCCAGCGAATAAAATCGTGGATTATATGAAAGGAAACAAAGCCAATATTTCACCAATTATGGCAGATCCAGAAGGAATTTGGCAACTAGGACCAAATGCTTACGGAAAACCAGCAACGGCTTTGAATATCCTAAGGGAAACGGTAATGGGTCACGATTTGTTTGATTATGCTTTTAAAGAATACTCAAACAGATGGATGTTTAAACACCCAACTCCAGCGGACTTTTTTAGAACAATGGAAGATGCATCAGGAGTGGACCTTGATTGGTTTTGGAGAGGATGGTTTTATTCTACTGACCATGTAGATTTAGGGGTTGTTAAGTCTAGAGTATTGAAAATTGGTGATGTGGTAGAAGCAGCGGAAGAAGAAGAAGTGGTAGCAGTAAAAGAAACTAAAAAATCGAAAAAGAAGAAAAAGAAGAAAAAGAATAAAGTAGAAGAGGTTATCGAAGAGATTGTTTCAACTGACCCATTTCCAGAGGTGATTATTCCAAAAGATAGATTCATGCAATATGTAGGCAGTAATATGTCAGAATCAGAATTGGAATACATTGAAGAAGGATACAACTACTACCAGATCAATTTTGAAAACAAAGGCGGTTTGGTTATGCCATTGATCATTGAATTCGAATTTGAAGACGGAACTAAAGAAATTCAAAGAATTCCTGCTCAGATATTCAAAACAAGAAATACAGAAGTAAGTAAATTATTTGCTTTCAAAAAGAATATCAAAACGATCAGATTAGATCCTTTCGAGGAAACAGCAGATGTTGATGTTAGCAACAATGTTTATCCGAAAAATGAAGAAGAGAAAGAATCAAAATTCGATGAGTTTAAGAAAACCGAGAATTAGAATTTAAAGAATAAAATATAAAGCGATCAGATTTTTTCTGGTCGCTTTTTTTATATCTGCAACAATCGTTGTTCAAGTTTCGATTACATTACAAAACCAAGAATTGATTTTAGGACGGCGAGTATCCTCTTCGATTAAGGAGTCTCCCCGCTGTCCGCTGCAATGCATTTATGCGTGTCTGCAAAGTGTGGGCAAACCGCAAGGATTGCCCGTACGCACAGGGGTTGCCCCTAAAGTCATATATAAATGCATTTCCACTCGCATCGGGCGTATTTTTGCATATCTAAGTCCTCCGTCTATAATTTTATCCTCCGCACTTCCCATTTCACCAATGTGAGAATGTTAGAATATTTGATTGTGGATTGAATATCTTGTGCTTGTTCTTAATCGAAAATGTCCTCATTAATAGTCAAAAAATTAAAAATTAGCCTTAATTTACATAAAATTATCACATCTTAGATAGCGAGCGAGAGAACAATGGCAAGCCTTCTACGATTATTTTGCTGCTGCTTGGGAACGTGTACTAGAAAACCTCGTAAAATCGTTTCAGGAAGAAGAAACCATTTAAAAGAAAAAATCTTGTTAAAAAAAATATTTACAACCTTTTACAAGCTTCTCGGCTGGAAATACGAAGAAAAAATTCCAACCGCAGAATTCAAGCGCTCTGTGATACTGGCAGTTCCACACACCTCTAATTGGGATGCTATATTGATGTTCGGAACATTTGATTTGTTAAAAATAAATCCACGATTTACAATTAAAATGTCTTGGATGAAATTTCCTTTGAGCTTAATCATAAAACCTCTTGGCGGATTGGCAGTTGACCGTCGCCCCAAAAAAGAAGGCGAAGAGCGCGCAAGTCTGGTAGATTCAACAATCCGATTATTTGATGAAAAAGAAGAGCTTATTATACTCATTACACCTGAAGGCACACGTGCTAGAAGAGAGCAATGGAAAACAGGTTTTTATCACATTGCAAAAGGAGCAAATGTACCGATTGCTTTAAGCTATCTCGATTTCAAAAACAAAGTCTCGGGTGTTGGGAAATTGGTTTATCCCTCAGATGACATGGAAAAAGACATGCGAGAGATAATGGAATTTTATAAAGATGCCAATGCCAAATATCCCGAAAATTTCAGTGTAGATTTAAGGTATGTTTAGAAGCTTTTAATGATTTATTTCTATGCATTTTCCAACGACAGATTTGGTTTGCCAAATCCTTTTTTAACAATTTCATCCACCAACTTAGGACCGCGATGTCCCCAAATTGGGTGCGCTTGTTTCATTTTCTCAGTCGCGATTTCAGCCGCAATTTTCTGAGGAGAAACATTTTTATCAGCTGCCTTTTTGAGAAGATCCAAAGAATCTGTATAAACCAATTCCACCTCTTTGTCGATGTCACTTTTTACATAACCATACTGTTCATTAGCACAATTGATGATGCCCAAACGATTGATGAAAAAGTCTGGCAAATAGCAAATCCCTTTTGCTTGAAGAGCAGCACTGTGTTTTTTAGAATCTAACAATTGATTGTTTGCACCACCTGCAATTATATCTACTTGTAAATTCGGAATGCTCTCATCATTTAAAATTGCTCCAATGGCATTAGGTGAAAATATGTGTCCTTTCATCGCCATAAGTTTTTCGTTACTATCAACAAGGCTCACTTGATCTTCACTAAATTGCTTTCTTATTCTTTTATGTGTTGCTGCATTGAGTTCGAAAACAAAAACTTTTGCACCAGCATCAACAGATTGCTCCATCACATGATAACCAACATTTCCAGCACCCTGAAGCAAAATAATTTTATCTTTTAACGGATGTTCTTTACCATATTTAAATTCGGCAGCGGCCTTTAATCCACCAAAAACCCCTTTGGCTGTATAGATAGATGGATTGGCACTGCCTCCATAAGTAACTGGGACACAAGTAGTATGTCTTGTTTGAGAAAAAAGGACAGCCATATCTTTAGGGCGCGTATTCATATCTTCAGCCGTAACATAAACCCCGTTTAGTTTTGACATAAACAGACCATAGCTTTTATAAATATGGTAACGTGTTTCATCATCCAAACCAAAAACATTGTCACGATAAATAACGCCTTTACCGCCTCCCCACCAGAGTCTAGCAACAGCATTTTTATCCGCCATTCCTTTAGCCAATCGCAAACCATCTGAAAAAAGCGCGTCAATACTATCATAAGATTGCAATCTTACTCCACCAGCCGCTTGACCACGAACAGTATTGTGTACAAAGGCAGTAAGAAGTGCATTTTGTTCTTTGTAAACTTCAAAAAAGATGCCTTCATGATTTAAAAAGTCATCCATTTTTGTAATGGCTTCAGCAAATTCACTCAATTCAGGATGTGAAGGAATTAATTTACCCTTTCTAAATATAAAATACCCTTCAGTAATATTGTGTTGGTTGAGAAATTGAATAAGTTCGCTTGGGTTTTGGGAAGTTTTCATAATTAATGCGAGAATGATTGAATGCAAGAATGCAAGAATGTTTTTTAAAATGTAAAAATACTAACTTGTAATATTATTTTTGTACTTGGCTAAAATTAGTGTATATATTAATTTTAGAAAAATATTTCACCTAAAAAATATTAACATTTTTCATCATTCCATCCTTAAAACTATTCTCGCATTAATAAATTAATAAGTTTCAGACGCCATAGCTCTTCTGTAACCACTTTTAGCATTTTTTGATAATTTAGTTAGCGCAATAGACAGAGCATTTTCGGTAATATTTGTTTTGGAAGTAGACTCTTTATAAACCTCAAAAAGAGCTTCACGGATGGTATTAGAAACATCACCAAAAATAGCCAAGTCAGAAATTTCAATATCTTTTTCACTCATAAGATAAGCAAAAACTCTTGCCATTCCACAATTGGCAATAAAGTCAGGAATGCAACTGCATTTATCATCTACGAATTGCGCTGTTTTTCCAAAGAAGATATCATTGTCAATAAAGGGAACATTTGCACCAGCAGAAATAACTTGCAATCCACCTTTCAATAAATCTTCCACATTTTTCTTAGAAACCAATCTTGAAGCCGCACCAGGAACAAATATATCAGCTTTAAGATTCCATAATTTTTCATTTGCTTCTTCAAATGGAATCATATCTGGATGAGCCAAAGTATTGTTTTCACGAGTTAGATAAAGCTCTTTGATTTCTGCAAAAGAAAATCCTTTTTGATTAATTACTCCACCAACTTTGTCAATGATCCCAACTATTTTTACTCCTTCTTGCGAAAGATAATAAGCTGCTGCTCCAGCAACATTTCCCCAGCCTTGAATAATTGCTGTTTTTCCTTTTAATTTTGATTGATAATAAATGTCATAAAAATGTCTGACAGACTCTGCAACACCGAAACCAGTAATCAAATCTGCCACCATAAACTTATGCTTAGGGCTAGGATCAGGTGTATATTGAATGTCTTCCACTATTTTAGAAACACCAGCACGCAATTGCCCAATCAAGTGAATTTTTTCATGATCTCTAGGTTGAAAATGTCCATTGACGATGCCTTCTTGTGGATGCCACAAACCTAAATCTTCCGTTATACGAATTACATCCCTAACTTCGTCGATATTCAAATCACCACCAGTTCCATAATAGCTTTTTAACAAAGGAATCACAGCAGCATACCACCGACGCATGACCCCCTCTTTACGAGGATCACTAGGATCAAAGTTGATACCAGATTTTGCTCCACCAATAGGCGGACCAGAAACAGAAAATTTAATTTCCATGATTTTTGATAGAGACTCTACTTCACTCTGATCCAATCCCTTACGCATTCTAGTTCCACCACCAGCAGCACCATTTCGTAGAGAATTAATAACGACCCATCCGACAGCTTCTGTCTCAGAATCATTCCACTCGAATACTATTTCGGGTTTTTTATCTTTAAAATCCTGCAATAATTGCTTCATTGATTTTATTTTTAGGTTGTTATTTTGACTTAAAGTAAACGTCAAGCCGACATTTTAAGTTTTGCGTTGCAAAGGTAACGGAAATGAAATTATTATTAGTATTAGGAATGCTGAAAGAATAACTTTACAGTTTTTGACAAAGAGATTTGACGATATTTAAGAAAAAAAATGCAGTCCTAGCAGGGCTAAGGCGAGTATTTTTGACCGGTCCGCCGGTGCGGAAGAAGATCGATAAATGTCGAAGTCAAAAATGTAAATTTATTTTTTTAGCATTCCTTAATGACAAAAAAGGCAAATTTGTATAATATTTAAGAAAGAGAGAGGCATCATTTTTATTCTAAAGTGGATCATAAGCATGAAAGCCCTATTTTTGTCTAAGATTTTCAACCTAAATGCCCGATTTAAACCTTATAAAAGGCTGTATTCGAGAGGATAAAAGCAGTCAGAAAGCACTATTTGTCAAATATGCAGGTAAAATGATGGTTGTTTGTTTGCGTTACGCACGACGACCTGAAGAAGCCAAAGATATTTTGCAAGAAGGGTTTATAAAGGTTTTTGACAATATTGGTCAATTTAGACATGCTGGATCTTTTGAAGGATGGGTTAGAAGAATAATGATTAATACTGCTTTGAAGTACTACCGAAAAAGCAGTTTTAGGATGGAGAAAAGTGGAATTGAATCCTATCAAGAAAATGCTGTAGAACCTGAAATTTATTCACAATTATCAGAAAAAGAAATTCTGAAGCTTGTGGGAGAACTTCCAGATGGTTATAAAATGGTGTTTAATCTGTATGTTATTGAAGGATATAGTCACAAGGAAATAGCTGATTTACTGGAAATTTCAGATGGAACATCCAGATCGCAGCTGGCTAAAGGGAGAAAAATTCTTCAGAAAAAAATAATGGAACTTGAAAAAAGTATCGTATGAGTAATTCTTATAATTCTTATAATTCTGACACAATTATAAAGCAAAAGCTTGAAGGCTATGAGGTGGATTTTCCAATGGAAATTTGGGACAACATTGATGTGCACAGAAGTTTTGGTTATAAGGTTGTCAATAAATTAAAGCGGAATTGGTATTTATTGCCTGTTTTGCTTGTTGGGTTTTCTTTTTTATTGTTTTGGTGGATGTCATCTACTCCAAATCAGCAAGGTTTGGAAAGGGCTTCGCTGGCAGCAATGACGGTTGACAATACTATTATCAATTTGGACAACAACGATCATCCTAATGGCAATACCAATAAAAATAAAAATGTCCCTATTGCAATTGAAACTGATTTAGTTAATGATGCTAACAAAAATTTGAATACTGAAAACGAGCTTAAAAGCAAAGTCAATGTAGACATTGATAATGTTGTCAAAAGTAATAGTAACAAAAGTGTTGCGAGACTCAATAAAAAGGATGTTAAGGCAGATCGTAAGTCGGATAACAATGATAATAGAAATGATCTAAACAAAGCAAGTGAAAATGGGAATTTTACTAAGGATACTTTCGTGAAAGTCAGTGAAAACAATAGTTTTAACGATGATGGAACGATTGACAATATTGATGATAATGATGTTAAGAAGGAAATTTTCGAGAATAAAACAACCTTAGATAACGAACCTATTTTGAAGGATTCTGAAGAGAAAATTTTACCAAAAAAGGAAGAGATAGAAAAAGCGATACCAGCGAATTTGCAAGAATTGGAGTTGGCATTTTTGTCCTCTAAACCAATATCCACTCCAATAAAAAAGAGCTTAGTTGCAAATGCCATTTCTGATGATGGTTGCAATAACTTTGGAAGCAGACGCTATTCAAATTTTATGGTTGACTTTTTGGTGGGACCAGACTATTCCTTTAAAAATTTAAGTCTGAGAAACACAGAGCCTACCGATTACCTTGGATTAAGAGAGGAGACAGAATCTATGGTTGTTGGTTTTTCAGGGCAAGCAAGATTTACTTTATTGACACCAAGCAATATCATGTTAAGGTCGGGAGTGATGTTTAGTCAAATCAATGAACGATTTAATTATGAAGATGTCGTGGTTATATCTACGTCTGAGGAACCATTTACCGAAACGATTGTAGAAGGCACAACTGTAACGATAATAGAAGGAACCGTAACGGTTTCAGAAGTCGAGCGAAACCAAGTAGAAAGCTTCAATACTTATAAATCAATAGACATTCCAGTATTGATCGGTTATCACATAGATAAGAACGACATGTTTTTTGAGATAAATACTGGAGTCATGGCAAATATTAGATTTTCAAAAAAAGGAAAGCTATTGAATAACGATCTTGAACCTCAATTAATAGGAGAAACCAATGGTGCGTTTGATCAAAATATTTTTAAGGACAATATTGGTTTGAGTTTGTATGGCAGTGCCGCAATTGGATACAAAGTTAATCGAGACATAAGCTTTTTAATAGAACCCAATGTTCGTTATCAATTTAACCCAATCACAGAAGGTACCAATCAAATCATTCAAAAGTTTTTAACGACAAGTTTACACATCGGAGCTAGGTATCACTTTTAGTTGAAAATTGAAAATTGAAAGCCAAGAGCCAAAAGCCCGAAAGTCAAAAAGCAAGGGAAGCGTGGAGGATGAATGTGGCGACGGAGGAGCGAGATATACGAAACTACGCCCGATGCGAGTGGAAATGTTTTTACGAAACCAACCTACGAGGTTTCTAAAACCTCGTAGGTTGGTTTCGTAAAAACATTGCAGCGGACAGCGGGGAGACTACCAGATCGAAGAGGACATGTTCCGTCCTAAATTTTTATAATAATAATTAATAATATTTTTATACCTAGGCAACATTTTTAATACAGTTGTACTCTACTATAATGCAAGCAACGTTGTGTTTATTTAATATAGAAAGAAAGAAAATGAAACATTATATAGGATTTATATTAACGATATTCAGTATCGTCTTTATTTTAAACTCTGGTTGTAGTAAAGAGTCGGGAATCATTGTTCCAGACATAGTTATTGATACTACATATACAGATACCACTGTAATTTTTATTGATACATTAGACAATCCAATTGATACAATTCAGGATTCTACTGATGTAGCAGGATGTACAGATTCTACCGCATTAAATTACAATTCACTAGCAACAATAAACGATGGTTCTTGTCAGTATGCCACAGTTGAGATACTTGGCTGTACAGATTTAGAAGCAGACAACTTTAATGCTGAAGCAACAGTTGACGATGGCTCTTGCGAATACCCTGGTATATTAGGATGTACAGACCCAGCTGCAGAAAACTTTAACCCAGCTGCAACACTTGATGATGGCACTTGTGAATATCCAGTTCAAATTACAGGAGATGTTGGAGATATATTTAGCGAATTGGGAGGCAGTAACATAAACTCTACTGGTGAGACTTCTTATGCAATAAACAATGATTTTTCCTATTTTATTCAAGGTCCAAAAGGTGTAAGACTTTTTGTAGATCCAAATATTTTTGAAACCTTATCAGGTGTTCCTGTTACAGGAGAAGTAGAAATTTCATTGATTGAGGTATTGACAAAAGGAGATATGATTCGCTATCAAATACCAACTTTTTCAATGGGTCAACTATTGGAATCTGGCGGAATGCTTCATATTTCAGTTACACAAAATGGACAAGAATTGAGATTGAGATCAGGTCGTACAATTGGGGTGCAAGTTCCAAGTGAGACTATCTCAAATGAAATGAGTGTGTTTTATGGTGATGAAAACACAGAACCATTAGACTGGACAATAGCAGATTCCACAAGTATATTTTTAAGTGAATGGGAAGACTCACTTGGACTTGAATTTGGCTATGAATTACTTGCTGACAGATTGGGCTGGATAAATTGCGATTATTTTTATGGTGAATCGAATTTGACAGATGCAGCTGTAAGTTTAGGAGGTAATTATTCTAATCAAAATGCAGTTGTGTTTATGGTCTTTAATGATATAAATTCAGTAGCTCAAATGTGGGGCGATCCGAATACGATGCAATTTCATTCAGGCAATATACCTATAGGATATAACGTCACTTTTATAGTGATAGCATCACTGTCAGAAGATGAGAACAATCCCGAATACGAATTTGCTTTGGTTCCAGCCACAATAGGTCCTAATCATTTAGAAGAAATTGTGCCAATGCCGGCTACGCTTGCAGAAATAGAAGCAGCATTAGATAATTTGTAAAAACCAAGAATACTATAAATTTCTCTTTTCTCAGCAGATGGAAAGTTATTGGATTCATTTAATCAAGAAAATTTGATTACAGGAAATAATACAGTTTCATACAATATTGAAAATTACAATGCTGGTTTCTACTTCATCCAAATCGAAGGAGAAAGCACAACAATGATGAAAAAGTTAACTATAAAATAGTAGCGACTTAATAAGTCCAATGAGCTAAATAGACTTTCTTCAGTCAAATTTTGCAAAGCGATGTTCTTTAAATAGATCATCGCTTTTTTATTTAATAAGCCTGCCCTCAACTTGATTGAGGGGACGGCGAGTATCCTCTTCGATCAAGTATTCTCCCCGCTGCCCGCTGCAATGTATGAAATGAATTGGAACGGGTTTTGCTCGTTTGGGGGAGACGTGATGAATCGCGTCTGTACTGATTGCTTCGTTGTGAGATTTGTGCCAAACTTCCGTTCCAATTCATTCCATACATTTCCACTCGCATCGGGCGTATTTTCGCAAATTTAGCTGCGCTGTTGTTGAGTTCATCCTCCGCGCTTCCCTTGCTTTTTGTGGTTGGGCAACCGCAAGGATTGCCTCTACATCACTATAGGTTTAGATTTTGTGTTAATACGTGCATTCCACACCAATTTAGGAAAAAATAAGTAGATACTATGGTTAAATATCGTGATTGAATACTGTGGTTAAATATCGTGGTTGAATACTGTGGTTAAATATCGTGGTTGAATACAAAGAATTCATAATTCATAATTCATCACTCATAATTCATTTACTTATTTCCCATAAATTTCAAAAGGGAATTAAACAACCATTGACGATCAGAGTCCACTAATTTATCCAAAGTAGTATCAGCAGCAGTAGCAAATTGCTCTAGCTCTTCCATCATTTTTTGAAACTCATTTGCTTCATCAGAATCCACCTCAACATCTGCTTTTAATTCAGCGATCATATTTATCAAAGGCTCTAATTCTCGCCTTTTGCGCTCTTTAATGACCTGTCTAGTAACTTTCCAAATATTTTTTTCAGCAACAAAAAACTCCTTTCTTTCACCCGAAATATGCGTCTTTTTAATCAATCCCCAATCAATCAAAGCTCTCAGATTCATATTAGCATTTCCCCTGGAAATATTCAATTGCTCCATGACTTCATCTGCACTCAAAGGATTTGCCGAAACCATTAACAAAGCATGAGCTTGCGCCATAGTACGATTCACGCCCCATTGGGAGCCAAAAGTACCCCATTCGCCAATAAATCGCTTTTTAGCTTCGTCTAATTTCATTTTAATAAATTTGATGGATGAATAGTAAGTAACGATCCATAACCATTTAAATGTGGAGGTTATTGTTTCATCGTTATAAACTGCATAAACTTTCAAAAGGTTCTGAAGATTCAGAGAATTACGCAAATATACGCTTTTTGCACGGTAAATTAGACCTGCGAGGTTTTGGAAACCTCGCAGGTCTACTTTACGGTGCAAAAACTGTATATTTGCCCTACTTTAAAAACAATCTACCTAACTAATTCGTTTTTGATACATGACGATAAAGGAAACAATATATACCGCTAAAGAAAAAGAGATACTGGAAGTGCTGCAAGCAGTGAAAGATCCCGAAATTCCGACTATCTCTGTCGTTGAACTTGGCATTATAACCAAAGTCAAATATGATGCATCAGCGAATCAGGTCAATATAACGATGACACCAACTTTCACAGGTTGCCCAGCCATTGATTATATGAAGCAGCAAATACATGACTCTGTATCACAAATGAAAGAAGTACAAAATGTACACATTGTGGTAGATTTTTCCGTTCCCTGGACTTCCGACTTAATTACCGAAGAAGGACATAAAAAAATCAAAGAATTTGGCTTGGCAACACCACAAAAAGTCAACGGAGATATAAATATGGACAAAATCCAAGATGTTCACTGCCCAAATTGTGGTAGTGAGGAAACAACATTAAACAGCATGTTTGGACCAACCCTTTGCCGCTCCGTCCACTTGTGTTTCGAATGTAAAGAAACTTTTGAGGCGTTTAAGCCAGTATAGAGTATTGTAAAAACAATTGTTTTGCAGCTATTCTCGCTTTAGAACCTATTTCTTTCTCGCCTCCTGTGATTTCCTTCCCAACTTGATTGGGAATCTATCTATACTTAGCGATGCGAGATAAACCTTGGAAACATCAACTTGAAAACGATCAATTCTTTCTAAACCGAGAATTGCTGATTGTTTTGTATCTTTTCACGATATTTACCATTCTAAAATAATAAGTAATTCTTTGACCATTACTAAGTTTCTTATTTTAATCAAATCATCAATATGCGATCAATAACCGTTTGCTATTTAATATTTTTATTAGTTTTTTCTTCTTGTAATTTTTTTAGTGGAGGCGAAGGAGGAAGTGCCAGAAGCGATACATTACCAAGTTCTTCAGGTAGAATTGATGAAATAGTTGTAGTCATGGACGATGCTCATTGGCAAGACACCTCAAGTACTGGAATAGGAGAGGCAGTAAGAAAAGTGTTATTAGCTAATTACAAAGGTCTATCCCAGGGCGAAGCTACTTTCGACATTAGCCAAGTTGATCCGCTAAATTTTCACCCACTTATAAGACGGGTAAGCAATATTCTTTATATTGGAACATTAGATGGCGAAGGATCAACTAGTAAGGTTTTAAGGGAACAAATGAAAACATTGCCTGAAGGAAAGAATCCTCAGAATATGTACAGTGCAAAGGATGTTTGGGCAAAACCTCAGCAGGTTACTTACTTTTTTGGTCAAAATGATGCTGACTTGGTAAAATCATTGGAAGCAAAGCAAGACAAAATAATAGAAAGACTCTACAAAATTGAAAATGAAAAAGCATTGAGAAATGTATATGCCTCTAGAGTAAATGGAGAATTGACTGATATTTTGAAAAAGGATTTTGGAATAGAATTTAAAGTACCCAATAGCTTTCGATTTGTGAAGCAAACGGAAAATTCTTTTTGGGTGAGACAAGACATAGAAGGCGAAGTCAGCAATCTAATGATTCACTCTGTTCCATATAAAGATGAAGCACAGTTTTCTACCGAACATGCGACAGATGCAAGAGATGAAATGGGACTTCTCTTTTTCACAGACACACCAAATTCTCATATGATAACCGATAAACGTTTAGATCTAGTGGTAGATACATTAAAATTAGATGACGCAGAAGCACTTGAAAGTCGTGGTGTGTGGAGGATGAGTAAAGATTACCTTGGCGGTCCATTCGTCAATTACTGCATAAAAGACACCAAAAACAAACGCTTACTAGTTTTAGACGGAAGTGTATTTGCACCTCAATGGGAAAAAAAACGACCAATACGAAAACTTGAAAATCTCATTAGAACGGTTAAGCTGTTGTAAGACTGATATTTATTGACTTCTTACTTCAAAATGAATTTCTGAATTCATTGTTTTGAATATTTTAAATATGGTACCAATAGTCATATTAGATGTTCCGTTTTCCAGTTTTGAAATTTGAGACTTTGTTACACCGATTAAGCCTCCCAATTCAACCTGGGTCATTCCTTGATCTTTTCTCACTTCTTTGATTAATTGACCAAATTGTATCAATTTGATTCTAAGCTCGTAATCATCTCTATCTTTAGTTCCGATTTTACCAATAAGTTTATCTTCAGCCTCTTTTAATGTGTATGTTTTCATTATGATTTATTAAAATATTTTTTACGTATGATTTTCGCTCGTTGAAGCTCTTTTAAAGGAATTTTTTGAGACTTCTTGATGAATCCGTGCGTGCAAATGATCAATGACTTTCTGTCTCTATCCCAGAATGCAAATAATCTAATTTGAATAGACATAAAAGAGGTTCGAAATTCCCATATCTCCTTGTCAATTTTTTTTAATAGCCTTGGGTCAATTTTCAATCTTGATATTCTTATATTTTCAAAAACTTTCGTTCTAGTCTTTGGGTCCAATGACTCCAAAAATTGATAGGCTTGGTCAAGAAACTCAACTTCAAATCTATAATTTCTCTTATCCATGCTTTTCAAAGTTAAAGATACTAAAAGTTGAGTTATAAGTCAACTTTTTTAATTAGCATTTTATAAAGGGTTTCAGTTGCTATTTACTTTTCTTATTTATATAATGATGAAATTATGTTTTGCAAGTTTGAAATGCGAGAGCTAATGTGAGAATGCTTATATTTGTGTGTTTCTATGCAAACGAATATTAAACAATATATGAGGGCATTAAAATCCAAGGTGAATACCAACAGTCAAGAGTATAAAGACAATTACGAAGAGATGCTGAAACTAGTCAAAAAACTAGAGAAGCATATGGAAGAGAGTCTTTTTGAAGGCAAGGAAAAATACATAGAAAGAGCAAAATCCAGAGGGAAATTTTTGGCAAGAGAGCGAATCGAACTCTTGTTGGATAAAGACAGTCCATTCCTAGAGCTATTGCCATTGGCTGGAATGAAAAGAAAAGACGGTTTTGGCGCAGGTGGAACGAACGTCTCAGGAATCGGAATTGTATCTGGAAAGTTGTGCATGATAAACTCCAATGTTGGAACAAGAAAAGGTGGTTCTATTGATTACGCCACCAATTTTAAAGCTCTTCGGATAAATGAAATAACGAGAGAAAATAAATTGCCAACAGTCAGTTTGGTAGAAAGTGGTGGAGCCAATCTAACAGATCAAGCCAAAATTTTTAATTATGGTGGAGAAGCATTTAGAGAAATTTCACGACGGTCACGAATGGGACTTCCCACCATCTCAGTAGTTTTTGGAAATGCTACGGCTGGTGGTGCATATGTACCTGGTATGTCCGATTTTTCCATTTTTCAAAAACAATCAGCAAAAGTATTTTTAGCAGGACCACCTTTGGTGAAAATGGCAACCAATGAAGTATCTACAGATGAAGAATTGGGAGGGGCAGAAATGCACAGTAAAATTTCTGGTGTCAGTGATTATTTAGCGGAAGATGAATTAGACGGAATTAGAATAGCGAGAGAAATAATGTCTTTTGTAAAAATTCCCAAACCACATTTCACCCCAGAAGGAAAAATAGAAGAACCACTGCACAATTCGGATGAAATTTTAGGAGTGGTTCCAGCAAATGTCAAAAAGCCCTTTGATGTAAGAGAGTTAATTTTACGCATTACAGACGGTTCAAGATTTTCAGAATTTAAGCCAGAGTATGGCAATACTTTGATTACAGGTTGGACCAATATTCACGGCTATCCCGTTGGGATTTTGGCAAACAACGGCGTGATATTTTCCGAGTCGGCTAACAAGGGAGCACAGTTTATACAATTATCCAATAAAAATAACATTCCATTGCTTTTTGTACACAATACAACAGGTTACATGGTTGGAAAGGCGTACGAAGAAGGTGGGATTATTAAAAATGGTGCAAAGCTAATAAATGCAGTTTCAAACAGCGAAGTGCCGCATTTATCGCTAATGATTGGTTCGTCCTATGGAGCAGGTAATTACGGAATGAATGGACGCTCTTACCGTCCGAGATTTTTGTTTGCTTACCCAAATTCAAAAGTAGGTGTGATGGGTTCAGAGCAATTGGCAGGAGTAATGGAAATCATTCAAAAAGCAGCAGCTAAAAAAACAGGGATTCCCTTTGATGAAGAAAAAGCAAAGATGCTAAAAGCAATGTTGGTTGCTGATGCAGATTCTAAATCTTCTTCCTGGTACTCAACTTCAGAATTGTGGGATGATGGATTATTGGACCCTCGCGAAACCAGAAATTACTTAGGTTTTTCACTGGCTGTTTTATACAATCAAGAAATTAAAGGTACGGATGGTTATGGTGTTTGGAGGCATTAAGATTCAGAGCCATCGAATAAATCGAGAAAGCACGCAAAATACATTCCGTTTTGGGCATCTTAATTGTGTCTGAATTGAGAGTGTGAAATTACATTTTTGTGGAAGGAAGTGCGGAGGATGAAATTGGCGACAGCGCAGCGAGATATTTGAAAATACGCCCGATGCGAGTGGAAATGTATTTATGCGTGCGTAGGGGCAACCTTGCGGTTGCCCACACACTTTGCAGGCACGCATAAAAACATTGCAGCGGACAGCGGGGAGACAACTTAATCAAAGATGAAACTCGCCGTCCTAAAAATCAAGTAGAGGGCAGGCATAAAGGGAAAAGAGTTGGTTTTTAGACTTGCGAAACTTAAATTTTAAAGAATTTTATCAAAAATATTGGTTAACAGTGGTTTATGACAAAACATGTCTATTATTATAAACAAAATAAGGAATAGAGGCAAATTTTGGAAAATACATTAAAAAAATGAGAGAAATGTATGATATTACAAGGATTAAACGTAAATTAAATCTCCTTTACAATAGAAAAATGTAAGAAAAAAATAATGACTATAGATGAAATTTATAGAAATGGAGAAATAAGTTTGAAATCTTATAATGTGTGTAAATACAATGAATTGCATTCTGTAAGAGATTTAAAGACATATTTGTATGAGAAGAAAGGGTTAAAAAAGATTCAAAAAAGATGCAAGGAAGAATTAATAGAGGTATGTATTAACTATCAAGGAATCAGTACTGAAAACAGAGTATCAGAAGCACAAAAAATAAATTCATTAAAACAAATAGTTTCTGAATTAACGAGAATTCAAAGGGAAGTAATAAATAGCTTTATTTTAGTTAATACCAATAGCCTTTCTGTAAGAGTTAAAAATGCTATATATTCATATTTAGAAGATAACTTAAAAATAAAAAATTTTGCAGAAAAAATTTTTATTTCAGGGAATTTTGTAATAAATGATATAAAAAATGTTGGATCAAAATCAATTCCAGAGTTAGAGATCTATCTTGAAATTGTAAGAGATTTTTTACTAGAGGTAAGCGAATCTAAAAATGAAAAGCATTTAATTTCATTGAAGAATAGTTTTCTAATTCAACGTACTTTTAAACTAACAAAAATTCCAATTGAAATACTTGAATCTGAATTAATATTTCTGCTTACAAATTTTTTGTTAAACCAAAATGTATTATTTGATAAAACTCAAACGGAGATAGTGAAAAAAACTTTGAAAATATATCAAAATTCAGAAGAATTAATGCTTGATGATATTGCGTTAGAGATTAATTTATCAAGAGAAAGAGTAAGACAAATAAGAAAGTCTTGTATTGACGAGTTGTTCAATAAACTTTTGTTTACACAAAATTTTAATGATGATTTGTTGCAAAATTATAATATTGATACCAATGCAAATCTAATAGAAATAAATTTGGAAACAGTTAAGACTATCAACTTTAGAAATGGTCTTGATTTGTCAAGGGAGTTTATTACTTATATATTGTTTTCATATTTATGTAATAATTTTTTATTGATAGGAGATATTGAAGATGTTTTGTATATCAAAAATAGCAAGGGAAGCAATAGGCATATTTGGAGTAATTTTTATCTAATTAAAAAAAATATAGTTTCTGAAATTGATTTTAAATCTTTAGTAGATGACATAAATAGTAGGTTGGCAGAAAGAATCAATGAATCATATAGTTTTAATTTTAAAAGTTATCTGTCAAAATTTTTGATAAATAGAAATTTGTCTGTTTTAGATAGAGCTTTTCCAATTGCTGAGAATATAGTTAATGAAGAGTTTGAAATATATCTTGATTTAGATGAAAACATCCATTTTGAAAGAAGTACTAGTAAAAAAGTATATGAGTATGCTTACGAAGCTTTGGAGGGGTTAGGTAAACCATCTAAACTATCTTGCATTTACAAAAAGGTTCTTGAATTGAATTCATATTATCAGACGGATGAAAATAAATTACGTGCTGCTATGTCAAGAAAGAATGGGTTTCTTCCAGTTGGAAGAAAGAGTGTTTTTGGCTTAAAGAAATGGGAAGATGAATTAGATAATTTTAAAGGTGGTACAATTAGAAGAATAGTAGAAGATTATTTATCTCAATTTTCTAAGCCTAAACATATATCAGATATAACAAATCACGTTTTGAAATATCGTCCGAAATCAAATCAAAATAGTATTTTGCAAAATTTGAAACTCGATGAATCTAATATTTATGTTTTTTATGTTGATTCTTTCATAGGTCTATCAAATAAACAATATGACAAGAGTTTTATAAAGGTTTCAGAATTACAAAAAGAGAATAGAAAAAACTGGAAAGAAAGCCTCGAAGTTTTAAACAATTTTATTAATAAAGAAAAAAGATTGCCATATTCAAGTGGTTGTCCTGAAAGTGAAAAAAGATTACATCGATGGTTTGGACTCCAAAAAAGAAAGTGTGCTAATGGAAGATTAAGAAGCGAAAACAAAAAACTAATATTAGAAATAAGTGATAAATTTTCAGAAACAATAGAGAAGCAAAAAAAAACAAAGTATAGTCTCTCAGAATTAATAAATTTCATTGAAGATCAGAAAAGAATGCCAAGTTCTAAGTTGGCAGACGAAAGAAGTCTTTATAAATTTTATTATAAGAACAAAAAAGTCATAGAGAAAAATAGCCCTTCAACATCTGATGAGCATAAATTATTTGAGTTAATAGCAAAGTACGGACGTTCTAACCTTTCTAAATATAGTATAGTTAATTTAATAGATTTTATTATCGAAAATCAGAGAATACCAAGCTCTAAATTAATGAAAGAACGAAAACTCTATAAGTTTTATTATAAGAACAAAAAAGTCATAGAGAAAAATAGCCCTTCAACATCTGATGAGCATAAATTATTTGAGTTAATAGCAAAGTATGGACGTTCTAACTTTTCTAAATATAGTATAGCGGATTTAATAGATTTTATTATCAAAAATCAGAGGATGCCAGACTCTAGGTTAGTAGAAGAACGAAAACTCTATCAATTTTATTATAAGAACAAAAAGGCTTTAGTGGAAAAAAATCCTTCAACATCTCAGGAGTATAAATTAGTTGAATTAATAGCAAAATATGGGCGTTCCCACCATGCTAAATATAGTATTTTAAATCTAATAGATTTTATTATTGAGAATCAGAGGATGCCAGACTCTAGGTTAGTAGAAGAAAGAAAACTTTATCAGTTTTACTATAAGAACAAAAAGACTCTAGAGAAAAATAGTCCTTCAACATCTCACGAGCATAAATTAGTTGAATTAATAGCAAAGTATGGACGTTCCCAACTTACTAAATATAGTATTGCTAATCTAATAGATTTTATTATTGAGAATCGGAGGATGCCAGACTCTAGGTTAGTAGAAGAAAGAAAACTTTATCAATTTTATTATAAGCAACAAAGGTTATATAAAAAAGATGATCTAGAACCAGAAGAAATAATTAAATTTGAGAAAGTTTTAAAACTTATACAAAATATGAAATATGAGAATAAAAGAAACTAAAATCCTACAAAGTACTAGACTTAAAGAAATCTGCAATGAGAAAAGTGTTGATTTTGAGTCAATGGAAGTTCTTTTGAAATCTGTAAAAACAAAAAAGTTGCGGAAAAGAAATAATTTTCATCAGCAAAAAATTAATGATATTATTGAAAAGGCTATAAAATGAAATTATCGAACATAGAAATTAAAAATTTTAGGCAGTACTATAATGTAGTCAATATAGACCTAACAACCAATTCTGATCAAAACATTATACTTATTGGTGGTAGAAATGGATATGGTAAAACAAATCTTTTATTATCCATAGTTTGGTGTCTTTATGGGGAAAAATTATCTCAAATAGATGATAACTTTAAAAAAGAAATTCAAAAAGAGAAAAATTATTCCTCTTTTATGCAACATTCTATTAATTGGACAGCTAAAAAAGAAAATAAGAATACTTTTTCCGTTAGTATATTAATTTCAGAAATAGAACTACCTGAATTAAAAAAAATGAATTCAAGTTCGGAAAGTGTAATTGTCACTAGAATTTTTGATGTTGCTAGTATGGATGAAAAGCTTTCAATTTTAGATCCAATTTTAAATGTTGAAATTTTTGACGATGAAATTGATAAAATCAATTTCATTAATGATTATATTATTCCGATAGATGCCGCAAAATTTGTCTTTTTTGATGCAGAAAAAATATCTGAATTAGCAAATTTGTCTATTAAGGAAGAAGGTAGTTTTATAAATGATGCTTTAGGTAAAATTTTAGGATTAGATATTTACGATACGCTTAAAGAAGATATTAAAGACTGCATAACAAACCTTACAAAGGAAGGGGCTTCTAAAAATCTTCAAGAGGAAATAGCCAATAGAGAAAATGCAATTAAACTTTCTAATATTGACATTGAAAAACTTGAAGAGGAAAACGCAGAAAAACTTAAAGAAATAGATGATTTAAAAAAGAAAATTAGAGAATATGATAATTTTATATCTGAACATAGCAAGCAAGGGAATTCAGCTTTTGATAGAGAAACTATTATATTACAAATAGAAAAACTAAAAACAAGAGAATTGGAACTATCTGAAAGGTTTAACGAATTAAGTGAAATTATTCCACTAGCAATATTAACTGGTAAGCTTGAAGAAGTCAATGAACATCTTGAAATTCAAGAAAAAAACGAAACATCACAAAATTCATCAAAAGAAAATTCTGAAAAAGTAGAAAGCTTCATCGAACTTCTATTTAATAAACCGCCTGAACCAGATAATTCTACAATGTCTTTTAAAGATAAACTCTTCTACTATGAAAAGGCTAAAAATTTAGGTGCGGAGTTATTTGGCAATAATGGAGATTATCAAGAATTAGAATTTGAACATGATTTAAATAATACTGAAAAGAACTTGATTTCAGATGCAATTAATCTTGTCAATTCTCAATCAAAAGATTTGTTTGAAACTACAATTGAAGAATTTAATGAAGTGCAAGTTAAAATATTAGAACTAAATAAAACATTAAGCAAAATTGATGCTGATTTAGAAGATGAATTGATTTTGGACTATTCCTCTAAAAAAGGTACGGCAGATTATAGTATTACAGAGAATAATAGAAAGATAGGAGAGAATAATCAACAAGTTGCAAAATTGAAAAGTGATATAGTTCGCCTAAATCAACAGCTTTTGACTTTGGTGAAAAAGGTAGAGGTAAACGCTCGGAATAAACTCAAAATTCAAGAAAGTCAGAAATACATAGATGTTTTAAATGCTTTTCTTGAAGAACAAAAAAAGAATCACAAAAACAGTTTGGAAAAAACTATTTTAGGTGAATTAAAGAATTTAATGCATAAACTTAACAGTGAAGAAAATAAAAGTAAATTTATTGAAGATATAAAAGTTACAATTTTAGCTTCAGGTCAAGGAATGAAAATTACACTATTAGATCAAGATGATAACGAAATAAGAAAAGAGAGTTTGTCATCTGGTGAAAAACAAATTTATATTTCTTGTTTAGTAAAAGCAATTTTAAATGAGTCGATTCAAAGCTTGCCAATATTTATAGATACTCCTCTTGGTAGACTTGATGAAGAACATAGAGATAACATCACTAAAAAATATTATCCAGCTCTTTCAGAACAAGTAGTATTATTTTCTACAAATAGTGAAATTACACCAAAACGTTATAAAGATATTTTAGGCAATATTTCAAAATCTTATCTTTTAATTAATGATGGAGGAAACACAAAATTAAAAAACGGTTATTTCAATACAATAAAGAGTGATTAGATTTAAAATAGATTTAGAAAGTACAGAATTACTAGATAGAATTACCAATATCTATAATTTTAAACGAGATATAATTACAGGAAGAATTGCTTTGTCATTGAGTATAGAAAAAGGTCATCTTTTTCGCGAAAACGAAATAAGCCTGCCTCAAAATGGAAGAGAATATACTCCAACTAGTAACATTTTTGGTCGTTTAGTAAATGATATTGATAATTACATTCTTTATAAAACAATTTTCGATCAACACTATGGCAAAAATCTGCCTGAGAATGAATTTATCAAATTATATAAACTTCATTTAAAAGATGGTCTTGAAATTTGGAATAATGAATTAAGTAATATTGATATTACAAAGGGAGAACATGTTTCACTCTTATTAAAATCAATAAAAAAAGGGCTTGTATTAAGGTCAAAAAACATAAAAACTGGCTCTAATTCAAAAAAAGTTGATGTGAAAGAATTTGAAAACCTTTTAATAATTGAATTAGGAAAAACAGAAAAAGGCGAAAATATTGAAATTAGAATTAACGATTTACGAGAATTTGATAATAGAAACATAGCGATTGCTGGCATGGCAGGTTCTGGTAAAACACAATTAATAAAAGATATCTTATATCAAATCTCCAAAAACACAAACAACGAATTAAAATTTATTTTTTTCGATTATAAAGGGGAAGGAAATCCTGAAAAACTACAACCTTTTTTAAATGCTACAAAATGTGAATTTGTTGATATTGTAAATGATGGAGGAGTTGAATTCAATCCATTCTTATCAATTAGTTTAGATGAGCGACAAAGACCTTTTAGTATTAAAGCTTTTGTTGACACCATTGCGACTTTTGTGCCTAGTGTTGGTGTTGCTCAAAAGAATATTCTTACTAATGTAATCACAGATTTGTTTGATAGTAAGAATGGTTCCTACCCAACAATAAATGAATTATTTGAAAAACTAGAAGAATATTACGAAGAAGTCAACCGACGACCAGATACTCTTTTTGCTGGAATTCAAGATTTAACAACCAATATTTTTGATTGCAATCCGCGTAACGATGATGTTTTAAATAAGAGTCTGTATTTAAATCTTCCTCCTGCTCTTTCTGATACATTAAGACAGTTAGTTGTATTTCTGTTGTTGAGATACTTTAATTCTTATTTTAGCTCTACCAATGATTGTGAACCAAGAGATTATATTTTTCCTTTACGTTATATTATTGTTATTGATGAAGCTCATATTTATTTGAAAAATAAGAATGCAAGAAAAGCACTTGAGGAACTTTTGCGATTATTGAGATCAAAGGGTGTAATTATTGTAATGCTTTCGCAAGGAGTTGAAGATTATAAAACTAAAGATTTTGATTTTGCTTCTCAAGTAAAGTTACCTATTTGCTTAAATGTACAGAATAAAGATTATAAAGCGATCAGCAATTTTGTTGGAACTCCAAGCAGTAAATATAAGTTGGAATCAGAAATTAAAAAACTAGATTCTGGAAAGGGGTTGATAAATTTGGGAGAACCGAAAATACTTCAATTGAGGCAATGGTGGAAAACTAAAAAGGATGGAAATATAACATAAATCTTTTTAAAAAAGAATATAAACAAAATGATTGATAAAGAGTCTAAAGCAATTGATACTTTGCTCATTGCAAATAGAGGCGAAATTGCTTCGAGGATAATCCGTACTTGTAAAATGATGGGCATTAAAACTGTTGCGGTTTTTTCTGAAGCTGACAGAGGTATGCCTTTTGTGGAAGATGCGGATATGGGCGTTTTTATTGGTGAAAGTGATCCGTCAAAATCTTATTTGGATCAGGATAAAATTTTGGAGGTGGCAAAGAAAGTCAATGCTGATGCGATTCATCCTGGCTATGGTTTTTTGTCGGAGAATGCGGATTTTGCGAGAAAATGTGAAGCGGATAACATTATCTTTGTAGGTCCAAAACCATCGGCAATTGAAGCGATGGGTTCAAAATCTATGGCGAAGGATTTGATGGCAAAACATCAGGTTCCAATAGTTCCTGGCTATCAAGGTGCAGATCAAACGGTGGGGACCTTGACAAATGCTGCTAAGGAAATTGGTTTTCCAGTATTGTTGAAGGCAACTGCTGGAGGAGGCGGAAAGGGAATGCGGATTGTAAATAAAGAAAGTGAAATTGAAGAAGCGATTGAGTCGGCAAAGCGAGAAGCTATGAATGCTTTTGGTGATGATGAAATGATTGTAGAAAAATATATTGAGTCGGGAAGGCATATTGAGTTTCAGATTTTTGGAGATCAACATGGCAATGTGATTCATTTGTTGGAAAGAGAATGTTCCATTCAAAGGAGGTATCAGAAGGTGATAGAAGAAAGTCCTTCGCCAATTATGGATGAAGCTTTGCGAAATGAAATGGGACAGGCTGCCGTAAATGCTGCTAAAGCTTTGGCTTATGACAATGCTGGGACTGTAGAATTTATTTATGATGAAAAAAATAAGAGTTTTTACTTTTTAGAAGTAAATACTCGTCTGCAAGTGGAGCATCCTGTGACGGAAGAAGTGACAGGTTTGGATTTGGTGAAAATGCAAATCGAATCTGCACAGGGTTTGCCATTGAATGTAAAACAAGAAGATGTAAAGGGTAGGGGTTATGCAATTGAAGCTAGACTATATGCCGAAGATCCAAGCAATGGTTTTTTACCAGTTACAGGAAAAATAGTAAAATTTGACATTCCTAAAGTAGAAGGGTTAAGGGTTGAAACAGCCATTCGCAGCGGTTCAGAAATTTCTATTTTTTACGATCCAATGATTGCTAAAATTATTGTGTTCGGTAATGATAGAAAAACTGCTTTGCGTAAAATGAAATACGTCTTGCGCAATTTGGTTTGTTTGGGAACAAAAACGAATCAATCTTTTTTGTTAAATTTGATTGAAAGAACGGATTTTGAAAGGGGAGAATATGATACACATTTTATTCAAAACAATATAGATTTAAATGCACTGTCAAATAATAATAGTGTAGCGGCAAACAAAGCGGCAATTGCAGCAACATTGTTTGATTGGAACAAGCGTGAAAAAAATCGCACGGTTTTGCAGTCAATACCTTCTGGCTGGCGAAGCAGTTTTTACGATTATCAGAAAGAGAAATATTTGCTTGGAGAGGAAGAAATTTTTGTTCGTTACTGTTACAATGAAGGGGTGTTTGATTTTTTAATTGGAGAGGAAAAATTTAAAGTTTGCATTAAAACAATGGGTGAAACGATCCGTTGTGAAATTGACGGAGTTGAGCAAGAATTTACGATTGAAAAAGAAGGTCAGTTTTTCTATGTACACAATGAGGAAGTCGGGAATATTTCATTGAAACAATTGGAGCGATTCCCAGAAAAAGAAATTGAAAAAATAGAGGGCGGATATGAAGCGGCAATGCCTTCTCAAATTGTGAAGGTGTTGGTAAATGCAGGTGATGAAATAAAAGAAGGCGACGCTTTGGTTGTATTGACTTCTATGAAAATGGAAAATACCATCAGAGCAGAAAAAGATGGCGTGGTAGAAGAGGTGTTTGTAAAAGAAGGAGAGAATATTGAGGCTGGGTGTTTGTTGGTGAAATTGGGTTAGGGAAAATTTGGTACATTAAAATTGGTACTATGAGAAAAAGTATGGGTACAGATTTATAGGCTATTGGCTATTGGCTATAGGCTCAAAGCCAAAAGCTCAAAGCCAAAAGCTCAAAGCCAAAAGCTTTTAGAAATGCCGTAAATAGGAACAATTATAAATTGACCCATAGTTTTTCTCGTAGTGCCTTAAAATCAAATAAAATGGCATTTAAAAAACTGATATTATCGGCTGCGCTTACGGGTGCGGCAACAAATAGATCGCATTGTCCTCACATTCCATATACGCCAGTAGAGTTGGGTGAGGAAGCAAAGAGAGCGGTAGATGCTGGGGCGAGTATTGTACACATTCATGCAAGAGAAGATGATGGAACACCGAGTTGGCGAACAGAGGTTTTTGAGCAAATACATGAAGAAGTACGGAAGCGTTGCCCAAAAGTGATTATCAATTATTCGACGGGTGCGATTGGTTTAAAGATAGAGGAGCGAGTGGCGCATTTACCGATTACAAAACCAGACATGGCGGCGTTTAATATGGGAAGTATGAACTACGGCATTTATTCCAAAAAGGCAAAGCAGTTTTATTGGAATGCTGTTTTTGAAAATTCTTTTGATATGATGCAGCACGTTGTAAAAACAATGAACGAAAATGGTGTTTGCCCTGAAATGGAGTGTTTTGATACGGGACATATTCGAAATGCGGAGCCGTTGCGAGATATGGGTTTGATTCCTGATAATGCATGTTACAGTTTGGTAATGGGTGTGTTGGGCGGAATTCCTGCTACAACTCCCAATCTGATGCATCAAATTGCACAGGTTCCAGAAGGTGCGTTTTGGCAGGTGATCGCTATTAGTAGAAAGCAATGGCAAATGGCTGCGGTGGCTTGCACAATGGGCGGCAATTTCCGTGTTGGTTTGGAAGATAATTTTTATTTACCCAACAATGAAATGGCAAAATCTAATGGGGAATGTGTAGAGTGGGGAGTGAAATTGGCGAATATGATGGGAAGACAAGTTGCTACGATTGATGAAGCGAGGGAGATGTTGAATATTGAGTAATAGTTGTTCCAATTGGCGGTATTGCCAATCAATTATCGCTTAATAATCTGTCTGCTTTAGGAGATGGAGTTGTGGCAATCGTCCAAGAGAATCCAAGATTTTTTGACATTGCAGAACAAATAACATTAGGTGGTCATTATTTTAAAGGCTTGGGCAAAGGTACTTTTTATACAACTGACAATACGGACACCTTAATGACGATCAAATATACATTAACGCCTTTTGGCGGATCGCCCGATACTTGTGATATGATTTTGAGGAAGAGGTAAAAGGATAAAGTCAAGAATAACCACATGAAATGGTAATTTTGTTATAACTTTAAGGACAGTAATTTTGTCATTATTTTTTACAAATCACACTATTCACTATGCACGGTTATTTCAAAATAGTATTAGGTCTTTTTCTTTCTTTTCAGTTAAATGCGCAATGGGATGTACTACCTGAAAGAATGTGGGAAGATTCAACAAATGCACCATTTATACATGGCATTGCTTCTGGCGATCCTTTGGACAATGCGGTCATTATTTGGACCAGAATAAATCCTATTGACAGCCTTGTGCAAAATCATCAAGTGATGTGGCGAATAGCACTTGATGCTGAAATGACTGAAATCGCTGGAAATGGAACCTTGCCCGCATCAAATGAAAAAGATTGGACGGTTAAAATAGATGTACAAGGTTTGCAGCCATATACGACTTACTATTATCAGTTTGAGGATGAAATGGGTAATAAATCTGCTATCGGAAGAACCAAAACAGCACCAGACGAAAACTCAGAAGTAGATTCTTTAAAATTTGCGGTAGCCTCTTGCAGCAGTATTTTTTCTGGCTTTTTTAATGCATATGCTCGAATGGCAGAAAGAGACGATCTTGATTTGGTCATTCATTTAGGAGATTATATTTACGATTTTGTAGATGCGGAAGAACAAGTTAGAGTGCCAGAACCCCTTCTAATTGATCCACAAACTAAAGCTGAATTTAGACAAATGCACCGTTTTTATTTATTAGATCCAGATTTGAGAGCGATGCGCCAACAGCATCCAATGTTTAACCTTTGGGACAATCACGATTTTTTTGATAAAAATGAAGAAGATTTGATCGGTTCAATAGAAGCATTTTACGAATATCTTCCAATACGACAACCAGATACTGAGAATCCAAAACGAATTTATAGAAGTCTTCATTACGGAAATCTGGTCGATTTAATGTGTTTGGATATTGAGTTGCACCGAAACATAGATGTGATTGAGGGAGCGAATGAATTTAGTTTATTAGGCACCGAACAATACGAATGGGCGAAAGAGGAGTTACTAAATTCGATTGCAACTTGGAGAGTTATTGGCAATCAAAAACTATTTAGCAATTGGGCAGTGGACCATGTACCTTTGCCATTACCGTTTGGAAATGACACAGTAGCCGATCCAAATGCTTGGGATGGATTTCAGGCGGAGCGAGAACGTTTTCTTACATTCTTAAAAGACAATGAGATTGATAACAACATTGTTTTAAGTGGAGACATTCATTTATCCATAGCGGCAGATCTTGTCATCAACCCTAAAGACAGTATAGCGTACAATCCAATTACTGGCGAAGGAGCTGTAGGAGTGGAGTTTGTACCAGGAAGTGTGACAAGAGGCAATGTGGATGAAACGGTAGGAATACCACCAACTTCTACTTCTCTCGACTTCTTAATTGATTTGAGTTTTGAGGGAAATCCACATCATGAATACTTAGAATTATACCAACATGGATATGGCTTGTTGAATATAAATGCAGATAGCACGATTGCACAATTTATTTATTCTGAAAAATTAGAAGTAGTGGAGGAAGATGTCATTTGGCAAGAGTTGGTCATCAAGGAAGGAGAAAATCATTGGTACAGCGAACCAGTTGATACAATGACGATTCCAAGCGATACAATGACGGTTCCAAATGATACGATAACAATACCAGAAGACACGATGAATACAAGCATTCAAAACGTTGTGGATACAGGTTATGCTATCTCAAGAATGCAGCCCAATCCCACCAGTGACAGAACTGCATTTACGCTAAAAGTATCAGAAAATCAAAATGTAGAAATTTATTTATTAGCTACCAATGGCCAAAATATTTCACCAATGAAAAACATTCATCAAGGACAGTTAATACCCAATATTGAACATAGATTTGAGGTAAATACGCAGAGTATTCCAAGTGGAACTTACATTGTTTATATCAAGGGAGTAAAGTTTACGAGTTATCAAAAATTGTTAGTTGTCAAATAATTAAAATTAGGACGGCGAGGATCATTTCCAATTTAGTTGCGGTCCGACGACTCGGCTCCCCGCTGCTCGCTGCAATGCTTTTACTAAACCAAACACCTGCGAGGTTTTAGAAACCTCGCAGGTGTTTGGTTTAGTAAAAGCATTTCCACTCACATCGGGCGTAGTTTCGCATATTTAGCTTCTCCGTCGCCAAGTTCGTCCTCCGCACTTCCCTTGCTAATAATGCTTCAATGATATAATGCTCCAATGCTTCAATAAAAAAGAGTAGAACATGTGGTCTGACATTTCTGGATATCATAAATATTTAAGACCAAATCTATTTTGTCCATAGTTACCATTTCTATTGATAAAAAACAAGACGATTTAAAAGATAAATTGTATATTCAATCATTGCAGGTGGTTTAGTTGCCAATTCATAATTCATATGGTCCGACAATTCGGTTCATAACTCATAATTTTTGTATGAAACACAATTATCGTTTTACACCAATTCTCGGATGGTCACATTCTAGGTATCAAATATTTAGTTTTTGCAGGCGGAGTTATTTTTTACAATACTATCGCAAGTTTGTCCCAAAAGAAAGTGTGAAGAAAGTAGAAGAATTGAGGGCTTTATCAAATCTTCCAAGACAAAAAGGCTTGCTTATTCACGAATTAATCGAGAATATTTTAAAAATGATTCAAAAAAATCGTTTTGAAATAAGACAAAACGATTTTGAAAAATATGTTGATAAAAAAGTAGACACTGGCATAAGTCAATTACCTTTTTTTGAAAACTATTATGAAGGATTGGATTTTCCCAATGAGGATTTTAAAAAAGAAGTCAAAAACAAAATTTCCGTTTTCATCGAAAGTGAATTTTATCACTGGCTTATCAAACAAGTAAAAAATAAATACACCAACCCAAAAGATTGGTTGATTGAACCTTCGCAATACGGCGAGACTAGAATTGCAGGAATGAAAGCCTATTGCATAGTAGATTTTTTGATGCCCACCCAAGACCAAGTTTACATATTTGACTGGAAATCTGGCAAACCAAGTGAAGCACATATCAATCAGCTATTGGCCTATTCACTAACAGCAAAATTCGAATATAAATTTGATCTCGAAAAAATATTTACAGAAGTGGTTTATTTGACAAATGAAGAAATTGTAAGAAAAAGCTACAGCCCACCAGTAAATGAAATTGAGGATTTCATAGATACCGTAACTGCCCAGACACAAGAATTGTATGGATATTGCAAAGATTATAAAAACAACATTCCTAAAAGTATTAATAATTTCCCTAAAACGGATGATTTAAATAAATGTAATAAATGCAATTTTAAAGAATATTGTAAGAGGGGGGAGTTTGCTGAGGAAACTGTTTAACTCATACCAGAATCCGCAAGTTGTGGGTAAAAAGGATTTTTATTTTGTAAAAATTTATTCATTAATTGTAGTTCATCGGTGTTTAGAATATCAACACCAGCTTCGAGCATGTCATTCCAAATAGATGTTTTTTCAGGGCATTTCCATAAACGAAGCAGTCTACCTTCATTGTGAACTGTTTTAGCTAATTTTCGCAATTTATTTTTATTACTTGAACAAATTTTATCAAAAAAAGGAAATTGAAAGAAAATTACTTTAGAAAATTTAGCACTAATCAAAGGCATAAATTCAATGTGATATCCTTTCTCTAAATCATTTCTTCTTCCGTCAATCTGTACCCAGCGTTTAAGTTCATCCATTACTTTTTTAATGGGGCGATGCCCACTTAATATGATATTTATAGCACTCGAATGCGCTACGTTATCTTCCCAATAAGTGAACATTTTACGAAAAGGTTGAAGTGCCTCTATTATTTTTTCGTAAGTCTTATTTTTATCAGTTTTAATATCTAATACTAAGGAAATCGGTCTATTTGACTGTGGGAAAATTCTTCCCTCAGACGATTTAAATTGTTCAAAAAGTGGCTCAAGATATAGTTTCGTAAGCGTTTTATTTTTGTCTAAATATTTAGGCTTATCGTGACTCGCATACAACTCTCCTTGAATCAAACGTACATCCACTTCAATGAAGTTGAAGCCCAAAGATAAAGATTCATAAAGTGGATTTTTTTGCTCATTATCATTATGAGAATAAGCCTCATAAAGTGGAATGACATGAGATAAATTGAGTGTTTTAGGGTTTGACATATGAACTTATTATTTTTTCAATTTAGAAAAGATAAAACAAGAAAGGAAACGATTAACAATTATTAACGAGAGGTTTAAAAAGTGATTTTTAAGCACTAAAAATCATTTTTTTTGTTTTCTTTAATGAACAAAATTTGCTATTTTTGTTCATTAGAGAAAACAAAATGGAAAAACTTAGAAAAAGACATATCCAGTTAGTAGAAACAATACCGATAACCTTTCATCGGTATTTGCATTACCAATTGCCTTGGAATGAGCATTTGATCGGGATCAAAGGTTCAAGAGGTGTTGGAAAAATCACTTTGTTGCTTCAGTACATTAAATTGCAATATGGGCAATCAACGAAAGCTCTATACATTTCATTAGATGATTTATAGGCTCATGGAGGAATTTAGTGGAAATGCTTTTAGCTATTGGCTTTTAGCTTTTGGCACTTGGCTTTTGACCAATAGTGGTACGGCCCGAAAAAAATTGACAAATTCTGAGTTTATAATAATTTCATAAAAGTGAGAAAAAAATTTAGTAAATAGCTCAAAATCAAGATAAATCTTTGATTTGGAGCGAAGTTCTTTGATCAGG
>Ga0209187_1000919_pt1 | contig 40685 bp, 29 predicted proteins | sample BantaG_FD_187430 | JGI IMG/M metagenome (GOLD analysis project Ga0209187, IMG submission 187430) | Marine algal microbial communities from Bantry Bay, Ireland - BantryBay_4 metaG (SPAdes) (version 2) | ecosystem: Host-associated > Algae > Red algae > Unclassified | place: Bantry Bay, Ireland...
AATGGCATTATAGCATAAGGCTCCTCCCGCAGAGAATCCGCCCAGCGAAATACGCGCTCCCAATTGCTCCGCTACTGCAATACAGGCATCCACTTCTTCCCGCCACTTGGCATCGAGTCCTTTATCTTCCATCGCTGTATCCGGTTCCTTCAAGCCATGCCCCGGCAATAAAGAACACACCACGTTAAGCCCCTCCTCATAAAATCGCTTCGCCACCGCACTCATGTAATGCGGCGAATCCGACAAACCATGCGCAATCACAATCACATCTTTCGTCTTCTTCCCATGATGGTAAATGCTCGGATGATTTCCCTTTTTCAAGTCAGAAGATGTCACCCAAAACGTTTCTTTAATTCCACCTTTATTACTTTCTGATTTAGCATCTACTTTCGTAAATCGCTGAGCATAATGATCCTGAAATTGTTGAAAGGCGCGTTGTAAATTTTCCATAAATATTAAATAAGGGACCGAAAAGCCTAAAGGGACTTCCGATTTGTGTACCGAAGCTTAAGCGTAGATATAGCACGGATTAAAATTTATAAGGTAAATGTAACTATTCAGTGGCTCAATTGATGCGTTCGGGATGGATGTTAGAGGCTGGATGTTATTTTTAACTTTTTTATGAGTCGGTTTTGTTCAAGACTTGTGTTAAATGAAAACAGGTATTGACATCTCAACTCGGGAGTCTCCTTGCTTCGCGATGGAGCTTTCCCGGCTTGTACACCAAAGCCTTTCTCAGGAGCCGAAGCCTTTCTCAGGAGCCGAAGCCTTGGCGTAGGATCTGGCGTAGGTGTATCTTTTAAACGCGACAAAGGGCATTCCAATTCCAATTCCAAGTCTAATTCAAAATCTCCACCAACTGCCCATCCAACACAAAATATACGAAGCCCTTCACCACCGGCTGACCAAACGATTTAGCCACAGCCAACTTGCTATAGTACAATTGCATCCCCAATTGCTCCGCTCGCTTCCGCAACTTCTTAGCCTCCCCCATCGCATCATCATTGATAATCAGTACAAGCCCATTATCCGTTTCCAAAAGAAAATCAGCCCTGCCCTCAAAACGACGAAATTCATAATCCAACTTCAACGGATAGCGTTTCAACATTTTCTTGTACGCAAACTGATCGTCCAGTTGATGATAAAAAGAAGAGGAATTTTTGAGGAGTTCCGTCGCCTCCAATTCCTCCGACAATTCATAACGGTCCAGATGTCCCTGCGCCATATTATTGCGAAGTGTTTCATCATAAGTCGGGTTGTCTCCCACGATAAAAGCGCTCATCATTTTTCCAAGTTGGTAGCGATTTAATTCCTCTATTCCGTCGAGGCCGGCACTGCAACTAATGGATTTACCGACCTTCACTTTTACGCCTTTCGGCAAAGGCTCTTTGGCAGGGTCAATCAGGTAACTGACTTGCTCCTTCATGCCATTGCGCTCAGCGAGGTAACGGATTTTTTCGGGAGCTTTATCTGCTGTTGCAAACAACCTTGGGAAAAACTCTTTATCTGTATTTTTTGCGAGAGGAAGGTCCTTCCATTCCCAGGGCGTGTGGGCCTCATCTTCCTGCAATGTCGGGTAGTCACCATGCCCTTCATGCCACACTCGATTCAACCAGTTCGTTTCTGCTTTTCGAGTTGGAAAAACCAAATAGTCGCGGGCTCTGGTTATGCCCACATAAAGCAGACGGGCATCTTCCTCCAATGCACTTTTTTTCGTTTCAGCAAAAGTCTTACTTGCTTTTATTCGTTCATCCAACAATGTATTTTTGCCCTGAACACCATATGGATTCACCCAATATCGAATCCAACGATTCCCCAGTAAGTTCTCCAAATCAACTTCGTCACTTTCAGAAATAATGCGCATCCCAAAAACCGATTCGCGTGGCTTGCCTTCCAAGCTATGGCAAATCACAACCGGCCATTCCAGTCCTTTACTTTTGTGATAGGTCAATACATTGACCGCGTCAGGACCTGCGCCGGACCCCTGTGCATCTTTTTCATTTCCAGCCTGATCACTCAACCACAAAAGGAAACCGCCCAAGGACGCGGCTACATGCAAACGATTGCTCGCCTCCTCATAATGCAGCGCGTAATGGCGCAGCATATCCACGTTGGCCATCCGCTGTTCGGTTTTGCCCCAGGAGGCAATCACTCGTTTTAAATCCAATTCTTCCAACACCAAATCGAGGATCTCTGCACCGGACAAATCGGCCACCTGTTCCCGCAATTCGTGCAAACGTTTGATGCAAGTATTATCTTCTGCCCAGCGCTCGTTCCAGCTGTTTTGGTTTTCTGGTTGCTCCAGATATTCCAAACGGTCTTCGATGATTTCTTCGGTATTCATCTCATTGGTCAGATGTAATATTTCCGCAATCGACAAGGAATCGGAGCGATGTAAAATAAACTTGAGACAGGCCAATACCAGTTTGGCCTCAGCCGTATTTAATAAACCTACGCGTGCAATCGCCGCTTTTAATCCGGCTCCATGCAAGGACTCTGCAATCGATATACATGCTGCGTTGGAGCGACAAAGCACGGCGATATCTCCTGCCCGTACTCTTCTGGTTGCTGTTTCGCCTTTCGGCAAAAACTGTATGTCTCGATCCAGTAATAAACGTTTGATGCAACTGGCCATACAGTTTTCCATCCAGGGTTTACCGGGCAATCGCCCTTCCTCCTCAAATTCAAAATGCCAATGTTGTATGGCATCGCTTAGTTGAAGTGGTTCTGCTTTTTTATTGCGTTTGGCTTCCAAAGCCACCTGCTCCTTCGGCAACATATGAAACGCTTTAGTGAACAAAGCATTGGTCAGGTTCACAATATCTTCTCGCGAACGCCAGGAATATTTTTGGATGTCTTCTGCTTTTATTCCGCCGGTTTGCCGAATGATTTCCTGCATCAGTTTTGGATCCGCTCCGCGAAAACCATAGATGGATTGTTTGGGATCACCCACCCAAATGGAGTGCTTCACAATTTTGGAAAGCTTTAGAAAAATCTCCAACTGAATCGGATTGGTGTCCTGAAACTCATCCACCATCAGCAAATCGATTTCTTCTGCCAGCACTTTTACGACTTCATCGTTTTCCAAAAGTTTCCGCACCAACATTTCCATGTCAATGTAATCAATCAAGCCGCGTTGCTTCTTATAGGTGTCGTACTCCTCAATAGCAGCAATGACGATCTCAAAAATATAGTACAGGTAATTTTGAATGTCTTTATGAAACTCAGGGTGGGCGTCGTGTGCTTTCGCAAATTCGATTAATTCTTCTACCGCTTCACGGCTTTTAGCTCCAGCTTTTGATTTTGAAATCTTGACCCATTCGTGCCAGTTGAGTGCCCCTTTAAGGCGGAGGTTATTGCGAATGCCTTTCAAATTATTGACAACCTTCAAGGTCGTTTTAGTCGAATCCGCATTTCCCTCGAGTTCGCTAATTGTTTGGTCCAGCAGTTCTTCTAGTTTTTGGTTCAGTTCATCCGCGGTACTCGTTGTCTTTTTACTCAAAAACGGACTAAACGATTCGAAAGAAAGTACTTTACTTTTTTCCAAAACTTCTGTTGAGAAATTATTCCCGCGGGCCACATCGGTCAGGTTTTTCACTTCCTTACGCCAATCGTATCGGTCGTTGCTATTCAGACCAATTCGTTCGCTGAGGTATTCCATATCCTCGATACGCTTCTGCGTCAGCACCGTCGCCAATGATTTGTTAAACAAAATCTGCTGATCCTCATCCGCGATGATAGCCACCTCCGGAGAAACCCCAGCCTCAAACGCAAAACGCTTCAGCAACTTGACGCCCAGCCCATGCACGGTCCCGATAAGTGCATTGGTGAGGTCATTTGCCGCTTCGGGCAAACCCTCTTCCAGCAAACGGATGCGCACTCGTTCCTGCAATTCTGCGGCGGCCTTGTTGGTAAAAGTGGTGGCTATAATGCCGTTGGCCCGTACGCCTTCCTGCAAGAGCTTGACCATTTCTTCGGTAAGTCGATACGTTTTCCCGGAACCTGCTCCTGCGGAGATGATTTTTATATTCATTGATGTGTCTGGTTGTACCGCGAAAATAAGAAAAATTGTTTGAACGTGGGTGGGACATGGAACAGGGGCACTTTATCCGAGTCTTAAAGACCGGTAAGCACTTTTTCGCGCAGCAAAAGGGATTGCCGAGCTGAGACGCAAGAAATTAGCTCTCCCCGTTTCTCTCCAAGGTTAAAAAACAAGCTCGATATTTACATCTCAGCTCGGCAATCCCTCCGATTTGGCAAGCCAAAGGGAGTGCTTACCGATCTTTTAAACGCTTATCAACTACTCCACAACAACCTCATCCAAAAACATCCAAGAATCCTTACCCGGCGTCAAATGCCAATCCGGATTCTTCCCATTGCCTTCCACTTTTACTTTCACGAATCGGGCGCTGTGGGGCGCAAATTTATGATTAAGAAAACGGAGCTCTACCCCACTAGGCTCATCGCGGGGGGTGTATTTTTCGGAAAGAATGGATTGATAATTTTTGCCATCTTTTGAAGTCCAAACCTGTAAGCCTTTTGGGGCAAAAACCCAGGCATTCGTATTCTCCATAAAGCCGATTCGAATCTGGCTCATTTCGAAAACTTCGCCATAATCCAGTACCGCCGTTACGTCAGTACCCTGCCAGCCCAACCAGGCCGCACTTTTGACGAAATTTCCTCCCTGAATCAGATCGCTGAGTGATGCTGCGCCACTTCCGGGATAGTCCGGACTTGGATCTTTATTCAAGGTAATTTTTTGGGCAGTTCTGCTTACTTTCACAATTTCCGCTTCTAGTATATCACTATTGACCCAATCTTCTTTACTAGTGACTGCACGAAAATCTGCGGATTGGCGGAGGATGACAGAATCTTTAAACGCCAGAGATTGCTCCGTTGGTACACTGCCATCCAGCGTGTAAAATATACGGCTTCCCTTGAACGATTTTTTCATTTTAAGAATGATCGAATCTGCAAATAGTATGCGCTTGCCGCGACCTATAATATCAGGTGCATTAAGTTTTACATTTGCAAAAATAGCGTCTCCGGATTGGGTGATTATTTTCAGGTTTGGAACCGCTGCCTTTAGTTGCTGAATGCCTTTTTCGGTGGCTTTTGCCTGCCAGAGATAGAGGGATTCGAGGCTTTTAATGTTTTCTAAATGCGACAGTCCTTTATCAGTAATTGCTGTGTTGTAGAGGTTGAGTGACTCTAAGTATTTTAAGTTCTTAAGGGGCTTCAAACCGGCATCTGTAATCTTTGTGCCTTCTAAATGAAGTTTACTAAGATGGGGCAGATGCGCAATTTTTTTCATTCCGCTATCATCAATATTGGAATGCCCAAGGTCCAGGTCGATGATTTGTTTGGATAGTGCGCTTAGACCAGATATTGTTTTTCCAGAAACATCTTTCTTCCTTGACAAATCAACCTGCAGCAATGGACTGTTTTGCGCTAAGCGAAAAATTCGGATTCCCTCCTCGTTCAGCGTTTGAATTTTTGAGGCATTCGGTGGCGGAATATCTAAGGCAAAAACGCCTTTGGGTCGCAGATTCATTTTATCAATAATGGCTTCAACATCAGCTGGCTTTTGGATGGAGTCTACTGGTTGATTAAACGTGGCGCCTTGTTCTACCCACCATTCGAGGAGAACTATTTCGTCATCGCTGAGTTGATTTTTCCCGCGAGGTGGCATGTGCTTTTTATCGTCGAGGGGGAGTTTTGCTCTTTGCAGAAAAAGGCTTTGAGAGATGTCTCCTGCTTTTAGGAAGTGCCCATTGTCACCGCCTTTTTTAATGCTTTCCGCAGAAGTAAGGAGTAAGCCACCTTTTATTTTTTGCTGGTTGTGGCATTGCACACATTTATCTTCGAGGATGGGTTGGATGATACCGGCGAACACTTTCGTTGAAGCAGTGATTAGTGGCGCATCTTTTTTAGATCGATCTAGTTTTGTAAAAACAGGACGATAGGTCGAGAGGTGATCAACACCATGTGTCAGGGAGCCACCAACATCGCCGGTAAAAAGCAGTAATCCAACCAGCGCCATGAATCCTGGAAATGTAACTGGCGAAGTAGGCTTTGATTTTTTCAGCCAGTATATAATGAAAGTCAAGCCAGTTGTTGCCAGTCCCAACCAAAAGTGGCGATCCAATAAAGCAACTTCATAGCCACCTTCTAAGGAAAGCAAATAACCACTTGTAGAAGTCAGTATTGAAAGTATAGCCGACCAAAAAAGTATAAAAACAATAGCCGCGTCATAGCGTTCCGTCTTTTTAAACCGGGCAGTGATTTCCATCAAAAATGCCATGGCTATAAAACCAATTGGCAGATGCAGTAGAAGCACGTGGTACCGACCTAAGTAGTGTAATATTTCCGGATAGCTTGTCATTATTCAAAAATCAATTCATCTACAAACAACCAGGTTCCCTTCCCTGCTCGTAAGTGCCACGGTGGAATGGTGTTTGTATTTTTTATACGTACTTTAAGTTGTGTGGTGTTGCGTTTCACGAAAGTGCAAGCGTAAAATTGCAAATTTGGTTTTTCCATTTCTTTGAGCACATCTATTTTTAAGTCTCCTATTTTTATAAAGTGATCACTTCCATCTGTCGCCCATATTTCCAAACCTACCGGCGGAAAAATCCAGGAATTGGGATCTGAAATCGTGCTAACTGTCACCGAACTCAATTCAATGGTATCTAAAAATATACACTCAATTTCTATGTCTTCCTTCGCAATGCCCAACCAATTACCATCTTTAAAATCAATACTTCCTTTTCGATGATCCGTCAAACTACTGACCCCATCTCCGGGATAATTTTTGTGCGCCATAGGAACCAGAGCTGCTTCTTTTAGTTGCACTTTCTGCGCTTTAAAAAAATTCATTTTAACAATAGCACTTGGCTGGCATTCATCGTGATAAGCTATGGCTTTCAGCTCGGTGCTTTCCGTCAATAAAACAGGAGTTATAAAAAAATGAGAACGTTCATCCGGGTCACTACCATCGAGGGTGTAATAAATTTGTACTCCTTCCATGGCCAATTCTATTTTTACGAAAGTACTATCCGTGAAAAAAACCTGCTCACTTTTAATCAGAGGGCTTGCCAGTTGGAACAGGGTACTGTCTTGCGCTAAGCAACTGAGTGCTATGAGTTGACAGAGGAGGAAGAGTGCTATTTTTGGTGTTTCTTTTGGCATATTTGAAAAAGGTTGGAAGTGGGAAGTTGGAAGTGGGAAGCGCCAGCGATCGCGAGCTCCGCATTAGTGGGATGCTTCCAACGCCCCACTTCCCACCTCCAACTTTCTCACACTCTCACTAGTTTAACTGGATACGTTTTTCCTGAATTCCATTGTGCAACATACAAATTTTTATCCTCATCAACACACACATCGTGAGGATGTTGAAAAACCTTTACCGTTTGATAAATCTTTTGCAATTTATTGTTCTCGTATGTCGGAATACTGCCAGCGGGATTTGAAATCACCTGATTGTTTTCATCCAGAATGCAAATGTAACCTGACTGCGAATCAAAAGGTGGTCTGGAAACGAGCACTGCCATATATACATTTTTATCATCAACGACGGGACGGCAAATAAAAGCGCCGGGCAGATCGATCGTCAACAAATGTCTTCCTTCCAGACTAAATCGCTTGAGTTGATTTCGTTGGCGGGCAGAAATTAATAAAGTTGGCCTGAAGGTACGAGTATCGAGACAGATACCATGTGCGTTATCAAAATGCGCATCACCTTCTCCTCTCCCACCAAATACATTTAGTAATTCTCCCTTCGAATTGTAATGCAAAATATATTGCTCGCCATAACCATCGGCAATGTAGATATCGCCATTGGGTAACACCGCCGTTTCAGTCGGAATGTACTGGCTGGCTTCTTTGTATTTTCCGGATTCTTCGGGCCAGCTTAGGGTCATGATTTCTTTCCCGTCAAGGGTTGTTTTGATGACTTCGTGCCTGTTGTTATCGGCAATGTATAGAAACTCTTCGCCGCCTTCGTTAGAGATGGTGAGTCCGTGTGCGCCCGGGTAATCATTTCCCCAGGTGTTCAAAACCTTTCCGGACTTATCGTAAACGATGATGTTGTTTTTTGTCTCGTTGGTGAGTAGGATGATGCGGCCTTTAGAATCTTGTACCATTTCGTGGCAGTCGTTGACCGGATAGCGTTTAGCATCCAGGTTGCCCCAGTTTAAGTCGACTTTGTATTGATGGCTGTTGTGGCCTATGGTGAAGTCGGAGCGTTTTTCTTTTTTGCGGAGTATGCTGTACCAGGGGAGTATGGCTGTGGTGGCCAGTGCTGTTGTGCTTTTTTTTATGAACGCTCTTCTTGAGTTGGGCATGATATTTTTTTAACTAATTTAATGGGTTTTGGATGAATGTTAGATGTTGGATGTTTTTTTACGTGCGCTTCGCTGCTCCTACGCTAGATCCTACGCCAGGGCTTAGGGTGTACAATTTGCTGGGGGTAAAGTTGCGGCAGTTTTGGTTTTCGGTAGAACGGCATAGATGCAGCAGTTGCCTTTACAATATATAACGAAAGGCGGAATTTACCATAAAGGCTTATCGTGATTAGTCGCAAATCCGCTACCGTTTTTTTGAACGCGGAGGCGCAGAGGCGCTGAGTTACCCTCGATATGCAGTGATACGCGGGAGGCGCAGAGATTTTTTCGCTTCGCTTAAAAATTCAATCGCGAGCTATAAATTAGAGCTAAAGAAATTGTAACTGTTCAGTTACTTTACTATTAGCTGTTGGCTTTTAGCTGTTGGCTTCCCTCCATCGCGAGTAAATCGCGTTATAAGGAAGCCAACAGCCAACAGCTAAAAGCCAACAGCTGAATAGTTACAAGAAATTTTAATTTCGTCCACCGTTTTGCTTAAGCAAAACAACTCTGCGCCTCTACTGCGTCATGTTACGTTAGCGGGAAAACTCAGCGCCTCTGCGCCTCCGCGTTCAAATCTACGTTTGCAGGGATTTAGTCTCATTGTGGCAGATTTTACGCCAATAAATCCTTCACCACCTTCCCATGCACATCCGTCAAGCGGAAACGACGGCCCTGATACTTGTAAGTCAATTTTTCGTGATCAACGCCGAGGAGGTGCAACATGGTGGCCTGAAAATCGTGCACATGTACAGGATCTTTTACGATGTTGTAACCGAAATCATCCGTTTCGCCATAGACCATACCGGGTTTGATGCCGCCGCCTGCCATCCAGATGGTAAAACTTCTTGGATGATGATCACGACCATAATTTTTAGCGGTAAGCGTTCCCTGCGAATAATTGGTTCTTCCAAATTCTCCGCCCCAGACGACTAAGGTCTCGTCCAGCAATCCACGCTGCTTCAAATCTAACACTAATGCCGCAGATGCCTGATCTACATCTTTAGCCTGCCCTTCTATTTGGTCGGGCAAACGTTCGTGCTGATCCCAGCCCATGTGATATAGTTGAACAAATTTTACATCCTTTTCGATGAGGCGACGGGCGAGCAGGCAGTTGGCTGCAAAAGTGCCGGGCTTCATCGAATCAGGGCCGTACATTTTGTAAATGTGATCTGACTCTTTGTCGACATTCATGATGTCGGGAACCGAGGTTTGCATGCGATAGGCCATTTCGTATTGGGCTATGCGGGAGTGAATTTCGGGGTCACCGAATTCATCCATTTGTTTTTGGTTGAGGGCGACGACCTTGTCCAGCATTCTGCGGCGGGCAAGGCTGTCGATGCCATCCGGGTTTTGCAAATAGAGAACGGGGTCTTTGCCGGAACGGAATTGGACACCCTGATGTAGCGAGTGTAAAAATCCGTTGCCCCAGAGACGAGAGTATAGTGGTTGTCCGAAAGGTCTGCCTGTGCCGCGTGAAAGTAATACGCAAAACGTTGGAAGATTTTTATTATCAGAACCCAATCCATAACTCAGCCAGGAACCAATGCTTGGTCGTCCCGGTTGTTGTGAACCTGTTTGAAAAAAAGTGATGGCCGGATCGTGATTAATAGCATCGGTGTACATGGATTTGACCATACATATTTCGTCTGCGATTTGTGAAGTGTATGGAAGCAGGTTGCTAAACCAGGCACCACTTTGTCCGTACTGTTTGAAATCGTAGAGGCCGCTACCGACTAGTGGAAATGAATCTTGTCCGGAAGTCATGCCGGTGAGTCGTTGTCCGTTTCGAATAGATTCGGGCAATTCTTCGCCGCGCATTTTATCGAGTAGTGGTTTGTAATCGAAAAGTTCAAATTGAGAAGGGCCGCCACTTTGGAAAAGATAAATGACACGTTTTGCTTTTGGTGCGAAGTTGGGAAACGATATTTCTGCTCCGGTGTCGAGTGGGTTTTTGTTTGCCGAAAGGCAGCCAGGCAAACCCAGTAAGGATCCTAGTGCTACTGTTCCAAGTCCGATGCTCACTTTTGACAAAAAAGCGCGCCGATTCATGGCGTATTGGCGCTCTTTTATTATTCTTTCCATGTTCTATCTTTAAGATTTGCCCAAACCTAAAGATAGTGAATTTTATGCTTCTTGACCTAGTTTAGTGGATTTCCCTTGAACGCGGTTTTTTGACAGGATGAACAGGATTGTTTGTTTAAAGTAATCGATTGACCTTTTGCTTGAATAGTGTCAGGTAGGCTTTCAATCCTTGCATTATTGAGAGAGCCGTCAGACGATCTTTTCAGGCATCCAAGGGCTCCGAACGCGATAGTGTCGGACGCCTAAAAAAGTCGTCTGACGCTATTAAGTTATATGGCTCTTGGCCCAATCTAGTGAGTCAATCGAAGAAATACCCCCTCGACTTATTCAGCCAAGGAGGTGATGCTACTTTAAGTTTTAGGAAATCGGTTAGAGCTTGTAATTTGGTTCTACATACTTGTCTAATGGCAAAATGATTTGGTAATCAAAACCTTCAATTAATTTTTCGAGTGTATCGTCGTCGCTTTTGGGAAGCTTTATTTTACCGCTTTTGATGTCTGCTCTGATTGACTTTAGGTCGATGAAGGTCCACTCGTTCATTTTACCATGAGTCAGAATGGATTTTAGATCTTTGTAATATTTGGAATTCATATTGTCATTTGTAACTCCTTCCTCCTGGATGTAACGATTTAGCAAACTGACATTAGAGCAAATCGTCCCGTTTTTCAGAGCAAGTTCATGGACTAAATTCCCAACATCCAGGCAACCTCCTGACCTGATTTTTGGAGCGTGTAGGCGACCGAATTTCGCTAGTATTTTTGGCGTTTCACCAGTCTTTATTTTTGCCTCATAATTTTTCATAAAATTTTCTCGCATGTAACGGATACGATCCGCGTGAGATCCTTTTTGCCAACGGTCATAGATATCCCAGCTAATTTTTATCGCTTCAATCATTTCCATGGCAACGACATCGGTTTCATCAAACTGCCCAAAAAATTGCTGTACAGATGCCTCTTTCAACATTTCGCTAAATAGCGCAATCCCTTTTTCTGACGCTTCGTCTTCAATAAATAATTTTCGTATGACCTTATCTGCTTCTAATTTCATTTGTTGAATGGCTTCAAAATTAGGTTTGTCTTTTGCCAGATTTAAGAGGTCATCTGTTTGATAAATAATGGAGCTGAAATACTCCTGATCCAATCCCCAAAGTTCTATATCATTTTTGGCAGCAGCCTCTAAAAACCGTGCATCTTCTACCCCATGAAAAAATGGAATGGAGGTATCATCTAATTCCTTAAAGTAATATTTGCTGTTGAAATTGTACATACTTTTCACGGTGTTGTCCGTTGGGCTTGACAAGGCCATTAACTTCTTTGCCGAGTATGGCCCCACTTCTACGGCGAAGTTATTAAAGCCTGCTTTTTTCACCAGCGGCAGCATCGTTGCTGTAAGTTTTGAAGTTTCGTAGGAGCCGTGTGATTCACCGAGCATGATGAATTGGGATTCGGTGATCATTTGGTGGATGGCATTGCTTGCTTCTCCCTTAAACCGATCATCTTCTATCGTAAAATACTTTGTTTTGGAAGCGATGTAAGCGGAGTCTATTATTGGCACCTCTGCTATATTGCTTTTTAGAAATGTTTGGCCGGTGCTATTATTGCAACTTAGAAGTACCAGGATACAGATGGTGAGTACTGTTATTTGTTTCATGATTTTTAATTTTAATGGTTTAGGTAATGAGATCGCTTTGCTAAGAGACCGCTGCGCTGAGAGACTTTCCTCGACCGTTGTCCACCGAACCGAGCCCCTTAGGGAAGTCTCGCAGCGCAGCGATTTCATTCACATATTAGGGTTTATGGTAACTATTGTTAATTACGATAGCGGGCTTTTGAGTTTGCGCTTGACACTTGAACTTGCACTTTTTAAAATTCAAGTGCAAGTGTCAAGCGCAAGTTCAAATACCCTCAGTTCGAAGAAGTCCCCTGAGCAAAGCAGGCTGAACAGTTAGGGTTTATGTACAATTTTTCCAAAAGGAACCAGTTCATATTCAGGAGTTGATTCAAAAAGCTGTTTGAGAATCGATATATGTCCGGCACCAAAAAGCACCATGATTCGATCATCGGGTTTGGTGTCGAGGTTTTGAATGTTTCTAAAAATTCGTAGGTTTCGGGTGTACCAGGTTAGAGCAAGTGCATCGGCACCACGGTGTTCGTCTAGTTTGAAAGCATCGCTTACGAGATAGGCGCCGTGCATGCGTTTAATGGTTTTATCTTCGTTCATGTATTTGAAGTAGTCCAGTAAGTTCAATTCGTTTGCCAAACGATCATCGTATTCGTACCATTCTTTGTAGCGTTTTGACATTTCGTCTTCGCCACCATAACCCCAATCTTTGTACAGTTCTTCAAGAAATGGATTTAATGCCGTGGAATCTTTCGAATTGCTCATACTATAATTCAGTCCCCAGGCATCTGCTCCGTATAAAGTGTCGATACCAAACTGGTCCATGAGTCGGAAACAAATTTGATCAATCTCGCGGGCTCGTAGTTTGGCTTCACCCGATTTGTAATCGCGGTATTGATTGACGAGGTATCCACTATTTCGACCACCTTCGACTACGATTTTTGTGGGTTTGAATTTTGCGATATACGCTACTAATTCTTCTACTTCTTTTTGTTTTTCTGGTGATAAAATGTCCACCTTATTTTCTTCGGAGGTGACATGTGCGTCGAGGCCATAGTAGGCGAAATGAAATGTTCCTACCAGAAGTACCTGAGGAACCCCATCCCCTTTAATTAAAAACTCATCGGGATCTTTTGGTGTTACTTGCGCGAATGAAAAGGCGTTTAGTAAGATGCTAAAAAGCAGGGTGTTGAAAATTGTTTTGTTTTTCATCTTTTAATTTTTTTTAGACCGTATTCCTTTGTTAATAAATTGTTCATGCTTTACTTTATTGTTCAGCCCACTGTTGCTATTTGTTCAGTGCTTATGTCCACAAGATGAAGCGATAAAATCAGGTTTGACATTTTATGTGACAAAGCACCTCCTATTTGGTACAAATCAAAAAAACAGAGGCCTTTCTTATTCGTCCTGAGCAATGGGCAATTCGTGTAAACAATTGATATATTGGTGTAAAATTTAGAATTCAGACAGAGAGTTGGCCTATATTGACTGAAAATCAACCGTAATGAGTAAAAAGTATATCTGGCATTTCGTTTCGTGGAGTATTTATGTGATTTACAATTACATGGAGAACTTTATTGAAGACAAGGGCCTTGTTTTTCAATCCTTTACGCTTAACACCTCTTACATACTCACTACGATTCTTACTTTTTATGTATTTTACTTTGGCGCCTGGAAGCCCTATTTAAAAAATGGAGATAAGCTCAAAGTCGTTGTGGCTGCCATTTTAGGATTAATCTTTTTCATTGCTTTTCGGTATATTTTGGAAGAGAAGATTTTTGAAGCTATACTTGGATTTGGCAATTACAGAAACGATGCTCTTGGATATTACTTTCTTGACAATATTAATCGCGCTATATTCGTAGGTGGCTGTAGTCTGGTGGTTGCGCTACTGGAGAATAAGTACGAATTGGAAACCGATTACCTACAAGTGATGAATGAAAAATCAGAAGCAGAAATGTCTTTATTGCGTAGCCAGTTGAACCCACATTTTTTGTTCAATACGTTGAGTTTTCTACATACCAAAACGTTTAAGCTCGATCCGGAACTGGCGGACACCGTACTCAAACTTTCTGACATGCTGCGCTACTCTTTACAAAGTTCAAAAGCAGATAAGGTGGCTATTAAAAGCGAAATTGAATTATTGGAAAATTATATTGCTATCTTTCAAAATAGGTTTGCAGGTAAGTTTTTTGTTAACTTTGAAACAATCGGCACACAAGTCCAACAAAGAATTGAACCCCTTTTATTGATTCCTTTTGTGGAAAATACGTTTAAACATGGTGTTTTGAGTGAGGCGGATGCTCCTGCAAAAATCAAATTGAAGATTGCTGCTGGACGGTTAAATTTTAGTTCTCAAAATAAAATTAACAACTACCCCAAAGATCCGGGGAGTGGCATTGGTTTGGAGAATGTGAAGCGGCGTTTGAATTTGTTGTATCCGGAGCGGCATGAGTTGAAAATTTTGGAGGAGGAAGGTGTTTTTTTTGTTGATTTAGTACTGGATATTAAAAATTAACCAACAAGAAAGATCCACCCAGCTCAAGGTGCAGCGCACTGACTCCGTTTGTAATAAAGATAGCCATCTCGACTTTAGTAAAGGTGCAGCGCACCGGCTCCGTTAAACTGAATCATGACTTTGAGTAGAAATATTTATAGCATATAGCAAACGGTGTCGGTGCGCTGCACCCTGAAAAAACTCTTCACATAAATAATTACAACCGGCACCGGTGCGCTGCACCTAAAAACCCTGAGCTTTAACTAAAATCAAAAATGGAAATACTAAAATGCATAGCCGTCGACGACGAACCACACGCACTAGAACTCCTCGAAGTCTACGTCGACAAAATTCCTTTCCTACAACTCTACAAAACCACCACCTCCCCCTGGACAGCACTCAAAATAATTCAGGAAGAAAACATCGACCTGCTCTTTCTCGACATACAAATGAACGAACTAACCGGACTCCAACTACTCGACATCTCCAACAAACAATGCCCCGTCATCATCACTTCCGCTTATCAGGAATATGCACTCGAAGGCTACCAATACCAGGTAAGCGATTACCTGCTCAAACCCTACTCCTTCGACCGCTTCCTAAAAGCCGTCAACAAAGTACGTTCTGAAGCACTGGAAAAAAATAAACTGGCACCAGCACCAACAATCGCTACCCCCACCAGCAGTAACTCCAGCCACATATTCGTAAAAGGAGACGCCAAAAACAAATTCCATCAAATCAAACTGGCAGACATTTTATACATCGAAGGTTTGAAAAATTACGTGCAGTTTTTTTGCACCAAAGAGCGCGTCGTCACCCTCCAAAACATGAAATACCTGGAAGACAACCTACCCTCCAAACAATTCATTCGAATCCATCGGTCCTATATCGTCAACCTTGATTGTATTGAAAAAGTGGAGGGACACAGCATTTATATAAATGGACAACTACTTCCTGTTGGACAAAGTTATCGCGACAAGTTTTATGAGATTTTGCAGAAACGCGGATTGGGTTGAAGTAATGAAAATTGTAATATAATCACAAAGAAAACAACATGCGGAGCATGCACGAACCAAGTGCATTCCAATTCACATTCCTACCCCTTGGTAATAGCCTCATCCAAATTAAAAATAGTACTAGCCAAAAGCGTATAAGCAGCCATCTCCGAAACGTCCAATAAGTCCTTTTGCGGATAAACACCATTACTCAATAACTCCTTAGCCGCATCCTCATTTTCCTTAAAGTGCGCCAACTCATCTTTGAAGTAGGAACGCAAGCTTTCCCGCTCATCTTCAGCAGGAAAACGGGAAGTAGCCAATCGAAAAATAAAATCAATCCGCGCATCCAAATCCGGCGCAGCTTCTTCAATAGAGCGATAGGCAACCACGCGCGCGGCTTCAATAAGCTGCGGATCATTCATCAAAACCAATGCCTGCAATGGCGTACTCGTTCGTTGCCGTTTTACCGTACAATTATCGCGGGACGATGCATCAAAAGTCATCATCGATGGCGGCGGAACTGTACGCTTCCAAAAGGTATACAAACTTCTACGATACAAAGCAGTTCCCTCCCCTTCCACATACCTGGCGGTACTACCACCACCTCCTCCAGTCGTTTCATACCACAAGCCCGACGGTTGATATGGCTTCACGGATGGGCCTCCAATATCACGCACCAACAAACCACTGATATTCAAAAAATGATCGCGCACCATCTCTGCAGAAAGTCGCAAACGGGGAGCACGCGCGAGGTAATTATTTTCCGGATCCAAGTCCAATAGTTCAGGGCTGATTTTAGTATTTTGACGATAAGTCGCAGAGCTAACCATGTATTTCAATATGGCGCTGACATCCCAATTCTTTTCTACAAATTTGAGCGCCAGCCAATCCAGTAATTCAGGATGCGTTGGAAGTGCGCCCTGATTTCCAAAGTCATTGGACGTACCTACAATTCCGTTTCCGAAAAGCTGTTGCCAAAAACGATTAACCGCAACGCGCGCCGTCAAAGGGTTATCTTCCAGCGTCAACCAATCCGCCAGTCCCAAACGATTGCGCGGAAAATTTTCCGGAAAAGCTAAAACCGCGGGCGGCGTTTCTGTAGCCACTGGTACGGTCGGTTTATCATAAGCACCACGACTCAAAATGTATGCTTGTCGCGGATGCACGCTGTCCTTCATCACCATAATTGAAATCTCTTCCAGCGTATCCACATTATTGATAAAGGTGAGTACCTCATCAATTTCTTTTTGCGAAAGCGTGAGCTTAGGTTCCGGAATTTCGTCATAACCAATCACTCCCTTTTCGGGAACGCTATTGAAAAAACCAAAGAGCGAATAAAAATCTTTTTGCGCAATCGGATCATATTTATGGTCATGGCAACGCGCGCATTCAACGGTGAGTCCTAAAAATGCGGTGGCAAAAGTCTGCGTTCGATCTGCTACATATTCCACCCGATATTCTTCGTGGATCACCCCACCCTCTTGCGTTATTTTGTGGTTGCGATTGAAGGCTGTTGCCAAAATTTGTTCTTTAGTTGGATCTGGTAAAAGGTCGCCAGCCAATTGCCATTTTACAAACTGATCGTAAGGCATGTTTGCTTTAAAAGCGTGGATCACCCAGTCGCGCCAGGGCCACATGATGCGTTCCAGATCGTCCTGATAGCCGTGCGTATCTGCGTAGCGGGCGATGTCCAGCCACTGGACGGTCATGTGTTCCGCGTAGGCATCGGAAGTCAGTAAACGGTCGATTACCTGTTCATAAGCATCGGATGTTTCGTCATTTAAGAAACTATCCATTTCTTCTAACGTCGGGGAGAGCCCCGTGAGATCAAAAGTCACCCGACGAATTAATTGCTCTTTGGAAGCGGATTCCTGAGGTGCCAAATTTTGTGTCTCCAGTTCTGCTAAAACGAAGTGATCAATTTCATTGATGGGCCAGGATTCATCTGCTATTTCCGGCAAGTCACTTTTCACCGGCGGTATAAATGACCAGTGTGTTTTCCACTCTGCTCCTTGCTCGATCCATCGTTTTAGAATGGCCTTTTCGTGGTCTTCCAAAATGAGGTTCGACACCGGTGGGGGCATCATCTCCCGTTTATTGTCCGAATAGATGCGTTGCACTAAAGTACTTTTTTCAGGAGCTCCTTTTACGATCGCGTAATGGTCTTTGGTTTCGCCCAAAGCGAGAAAAGCCGCTTCTTCTATATCAAGTCTGAAACCGCCTTGACGTGCCGCTTCATCGGGTCCGTGACAGGTGTAGCAACGATCAGAGAGAATGGGACGGACGTGGTAGTTGAAATCTACTTTGTCGGGAACGTATTTGGCTTGTGAAATAGCAATGGTGGGCTCCTTATTTTTTTCGCTTGTGCAAGCGCTAAGCAACACTACTGTGGAGAGGAGGAGTGCTATTTGTTGATGCTTTTGCAAAAGGGAGACAATAGAGCTTCGATTCATGGCTCTAAAATAGGGAATTCTTTTGGATGTGGGGTGTCTTTTAAATGTAAATTTGAAAATGTAACCGTGCCCTTATTTTGTAGAAAATGATATTCTCCCTCTAACGTATTTTTTAAACAATAAGGTCACTGAGGTCACTAAGTTTTTTTCGCGTTAACGTACTTAGTGACCTTGATGTTTAAAAACCGCGATCGCGGGCCTCTAAATATACGCCGTGTGCTAGTTATAAAAATTAAGCATCAAGTATCCCTTCCATACCTTCTTTCAAGTCAGCATTAACCGTCTCCCCAGTACTCCCCTTTCGCGCCAACCAACCGTAATAAAAGATATAAGCATAGCACAAAATCACCACAAAAAATGCCAGTTTAAATCCAATCTGATCCGTAAAGAATCCATAAAGTGGCGGAATAATAGCGCCACCAACAATAGCAGTACACAAGATTCCAGAACCCTGTGGCTTATAATCACCCAGTTCCGATATAGCAATAGTGAATATAGTTGGAAACATAATAGAGTTGAACAAACCAACTGCAAGGATACTCCACATGGCAACGAAACCAGCAGTCGACATAGAAACGAGAATCATAGCAATAGCGCCCAATCCAAAGAAAGCAAGTACTTTTCCTGGTGCTAAAACTCGCGTTAAGTAAGCTCCCAGGAATCTACCAACCATTGCTCCCGTCCAATAAAATACAACGAAGGCTCCGACAATTCCTTTAGGGTCCACCTCTGATAAACCTTTTCCTAGCAAGGAAGACGAAATGTTACCCATAAACTCACTTCCCTTTATCATATCCGCCATCCCCATGTCCAAAAAGTAACTTACCAAAAACGATCCGATGGCCACCTCTGCACCTACGTAAACGAAAATACCAAAAGCACCCATCACTAGTTTCTTATTTTCAAACGCTTTACCATAGCCACCCGTTACTGCCTTGTCCAATACATTGGGTAGTTTAAAGAAAAAGATAAAAGCCGCCAACAATAAAAGGCTGGATGCTAAAATCAAAAAGGGCATTTGTACAGCAGATGCTTCCGAAGCATAGTAAGACAACTTATTCGCGTCCGTTAATGTACCAATTTCATCACTCGTTTTAATATTATCACTCAAAATCAATATGGCTCCCAGTATAGGCGCAATCGCAGTTCCCAATGAATTAAACGCCTGCGAAAGAATCAATCGACTCGAAGCCGTTTTCTCCGGCCCCAAAACAGAAACATACGGATTGGCCGCTACCTGCAAAACCGTCATACCTCCTGCCAGTACAAAATAACCCAACAAGAAAAGTGGGAATATACGCATCGAGGCGGCAGGCCAAAACAGTAGACAACCAATTCCCATCGTCGCCAACCCAACCAGCATCCCCTTCTTATACCCGATTTTTGAGAGCAGATAACCCGCTGGAATCGAAATCAAGCCATAGGCCATGAAAAAAGCGAATTGTACCAGCACTGCCTGAAAATTGCTGAGTTCAAATATTTCTTTCAATCGTGGTATCAATGAGTCGACCAATACGGTAATAAAACCCCACATAAAAAAGAGGGTAGTAACGACTATAAATGCCTTAGTGTACTTGTTATTGTTTTCCATATTGTATGCTGGTTTTTTAATTAAAAAGGTGTTTTTCGTTTTGCGATGGGCTAAGATATAAAAATTCAGTCCCTTAGATCTATGCACTTTATACTTATAAGCTTCCTCCGTAGTGGTAGCGTACTAGTCACGTAGTATTTTTAGCGAAAGTAGCAGCATTAAGGGCGTTTTGAGGCTTCTTTTTGTTAAAAAAATGGTGGATAATGCCTATTAAATACAGCGAACAGGCTAGTTGGTCTATCAATTTGAGAGATTCTCCTGAATTTTCTATAAATTTAGGTGTGACATTTGAGTAGGGTTTGTACGTCTAAGAGAAAGTAGCTAAATAATTAAGTACGTCGCCCAGCTATGCACTGAATTTTTGAATTTCTCACACGAAATAATTACGGCGCTTCTTGGCCCAAATTATTTAATTACATTCTCTAAACAACAAATCGTAATAAATTAAATTTAAAACTGAAATCATGGGACTATTTGGAGATCTAAAGAAACTAATGTTTGGCGCCAAATCACTGGCCAAATCTGCTGGCGATAAAGCCGTAGATGCGGGTACCGAAGTAGGTGGAAAAGTACTTGACTCAACCGGCGACCTCGTAGAAAAAGGGATGGACTCTGCTGGTGATCTTGTAGAAAAAGGAATGGAAACTGCCGGAGAAGTAGGCGGAAAGGTTTATGAAAAAGCAAGTGACTTGTTTGACAAGGCTAAGGATATGGCTGCTGATGCTAAGGGCTCTATGCTGGACGAGCCGGGCTCGCTGGCCGATAAAGCAAAAGGTGCTGCTGAAAACATTGGCGGTAAAGTAGTGGAAACCGGAAGCAGCATTTTCGACAAAGCGAAAGATCTTGCTGAAGGTGTTGGTGAAAAAGTGATAGACAAATCAGCTCCGTTGGTGGATAAGGGAAAAACATTGGCCGAAGATGTGGGCGGTAAAGTTCTTGACGTCGGTGGCGATGCACTTGATAAAGCAAAAACAGTGGCCGAAGATGTAGGTGGTAAAATATTGGACAAGGCCGCTCCGCTCGTTGAGAAAGGAAAAGTGGTGGCAGAAGATGTGGGTGGTAAAGTAATGGATGTTGGAAACGATATGGCCAGCACATTCAAAGACGCAGCTGGTAAAGCAGGTGATAAATTCAGTGACTTCTACGACGCTGCTCAGGAAGATGCCGCAAAAGAAGCAGGCGATCTAAAAGGTGATATGGTCGACAAAGCTTCCGACATGGTCAACAATCAGGACATGGACGGAACAGTGGACGCCGCTAAAGGCCTCGGCGACAAAATCGAAACGGCAGCTGACCGCGCCAACAATATGTTTCCAAACGAACCCATCAAAAATGACGATAGCTTACTCGATGGCCACGACAGCTTTTTCGATAAGGCACAGAAATATGCGGACGGCGATTACAGCGGCGATGGCAACAAAAGTGGCGATATGAAGATCATTGAAAATCCGGAAATAAATGAGGAAGACCTTTTCGCAAATCATGACCCTAGTACCACCATTCCTGGTTTTGAGGATGTGGATGGTGACGGGGATCCTTTGATTGATGATGCGGAGATTGAGTCGTAGGAAGTCAACGTCGAAATCAAAGGAGTGCCTAACGGCTTAGGTGTCGTTCTTAGTGAACAAATTTAATTTTAAAGTCAAAGTGCCCACTATCGCGAGTTTGCGGTGGTGGGTATTTTTATTGAAATGGCGATGGCGATGGGACACGGATTTACGTGGATTAAACGGATTAATACGGATTTTTTTGTTGGGCGTGAACCTTCTAACGTAAATTCAGAATAAATATACAGCGCGCGATAAAACAAAAAAAATCCGTCTTATCTGTTCGATCCGTCAAATCTGTGTCCCATCACGATCGCAGGAAACTTCGGTCTTCAACGCCGCAAAAATATCCACACTAACAAAGCGTCCATGCTTCACTTCACAATCCCGCATCGTCCCTTCGTACTTAAAGTTGAGTCTCGCCATAGCGCGTTTGCAATTCGTGTTTTCTGACTCTACGAAGCCTTCAATTCGGTGGATGCCCATTTGATTAAACGCGTGGTCGACGATTACAGGCATCGCTTCTGTCATGTAGCCTTTGCCCCAATATTCGGGCAGTAGCCAAAATCCTATTTCTGCTTTTTTGTGTTCGTGGTTCCAGTCATTTAATCCGCCAGCACCGAGGAAACTGTTGTCGGCTTTTGAGCAAACGGCCCACCAACATCCTGTTTTATTTTTTTCGAGATCGGCAAACCAGCACATTTGTTCCTTGGTGGCTTCTTTGGTTTTGAAACTGATACCGTAGTAAGGAATGACTTCTGGATGCGACAGGCCTTTGAACACGTTATCAAGGTCGTCTTCTTTGAATTGACGGAAAAGGAGGCGGGAGGAATTTAGAGTTGGGAATTGAGTTGGCATTGGATATTTTTATAAAGGTTTGTTCATCATGCTAAGAAATATTGAATCGCTGAATAATGAATCGTTGAATTTTGAATTTCCTCCTTCCGCAGTCTATACGTCAAAACGACCAATCAAAATTCAACGATTCAAAATCCATTATTCATTATTATTTTAAAAATTGCCATTTCGATTGCCGTTTCGATTCCGGCTCTACAAGCCCGCATCCCACTCGCCCGACACCGACCGATCCTTTATCTTCAAATAATGTTCAATCTCCTGTTCAATATAGCGGGCATAATCGAGCGCATGAAGGCCGTCTACTAATTTGTGTGTTTTTCCATTTTTCAAAATCAAATCAACTGCAAAAGCGTAAACTGGCCGATTATTGGTTTTTCCAACTTCGTACCTCCTAACAAACAATTGATCTACTTCCTCAGGCGAAAAATGTTTATCTTTTTGAATCAGAAAGTTAATTGGTTTATGCTCAATGGAAATTCGCTTATCATCTACTGTAATAAAAGTATTGTTCACCAAATACCCTACACTCGCATACAGCAAGTAAGCACCAGCCAAAACAAATGGAATCATGAACAACAGCATTCCAAATGATCCCGTTCCTACACCTATCAGTATAAAAAAACTAATAAATATGTTCCAGAAAATAGCAAAAAAGAAAGTGAAGCGATTCGCTGACTTTCGCCACTTAATCATGATCTCCAACTCGTTCATCAGATGCAGGACTTCTACTCCTGGCGGAATTACGATTTCTTTTCGGTAGCGACCGGGAAGCTCTTTTCCTTTTAGGTCGTTGCCAAAATCGAAGATATCGTTACAACTTTTGCATTTAGCGATGGTTTTGGTCAGATTGACATCATCAGCTACGATGGGGAAGCGGCAGGACGGGCAGTTTAGTTGCATAGGGTAGTTTTATTTTCCCAAAAATAAAAAAAGCTTTCCAAATGGAAAGCTTTTTTGTGCCCGGAGCGGGACTCGAACCCGCACGCCCATAAGGACACATGCCCCTCAAGCATGCCTGTCTACCAATTTCAGCACCCGGGCGGGTGTTTTTTTCTTAAGGGGTTGCAAATTTAAGTTAAACTAATGAGATAATGCAAATCTATCTGGTTTTAAATACTGAAGTGGTTTAAAAATTCGAAGCAAATCTAGAAAAAGTACCTGTAACAAATCTGTTGTCGGCCTCATCCTTGCACCCTTTTGCGATTTGTGACTGGCAAATTGTTTTTTGTCATTGATGATTTGTAGTCCAGCGGGACGTTTTTGCGTATTTTATGTTGAGCTCCAACTACTCGTCTCCCCCTACCATACGAATCACAAATCACTATCACCACAAGATATTCATGTAAAATATCTAATAAACCTATTTTTTTATCTCATTTCTATAAATTCTGTGTCACAAATCTTGTCCTCCCGCTTAGATTTTCACCCAAAAGCAGCTTATTATATTATTACAAAAGTAACCGTTCAATAACCCCAATCAATCAACTAGCTCCGTCCCCCTACCTTTGCTTAACGAAAACTGGCTCTATTTTAGCAGACAAACAGTCGATTATATATTTTTATTTAAATCAATCATAGTCACAGTATTTCTACCAAAAACACATTGTTCACTTATTTATATCATATATTTGAATCACGATCTGAGCGTAGATAATAATATTAAACCAACTTAGTAATCCCAATAAGTTGTCTAGTTATAAAAAAAACGCTTTTAACACACTGAACATATGGAATTATTTTTACTCTATGCAATGGGGCTAACTGTCGTTGCCTTCTTCTCAATCGTTATGGCTTCACCAAAAGTTTTGCCTTTGGCTCAACATGGCTCCGATAATGATCCTGAAGTTTTAAATCCCAACCAGTCTACCCATCTATTTAATGAGACAGACCAGAAAGCTATCCCAAATCAGGAGGCACCATCTGAAGCTGCTAATGCCTCATCTGCTCCAAATATTATAGATGATTTAGATGAAAGTAATCTGCCTGGTTAAGACTACTAATACCTCTGTTTTATGAAATCCTTACGTTATACAACTACGCTTGCCTATCTTATATTTTTTTCCAGTATAGGATTAAATGCACAGGTAAATGATACGATTCTTGCGATTGTACCGCAGGTAAACGCTGAAACACCTCCTGCAAACACCAAAGAAAAAAAGGTAAGTAGGTCAGGTAAAACCACACCAACCTATTACCGCCATCATAAAAAACTCTCCGCAACTTACTCAGGTTACGGAATTGAAATTATCACCTCAGACATTCCACTCAGAAGAGATCATCCGCTCTTTCAACAATTCGGAAATGTGCATTATGAAAAACTGGAAGGCGGTGGCTATGCCTACGTACTCCTGGTAAAATTCTCCAGTAAAAAAGCACTTAAAAATTATACTAAACAGTTTGTAATCCCGAAAGCTCCGGAAGCGAAGGCTTTGGTTTATAAGTGGGGGAAACGGAAGTGAATGGGAATGGGAATGGGAATGGGAATGGGAATATGCATTCTCACGTTAAAGGGCATTCCCATTCCAATTCCAATTCTTACTTATCAGCCACCCCCTTACGCAAGCGCTGTAAAAAAGGAGAAGCAAAAATAAAGTCTTCCAGAATCTCATTATTACTATCCATCACCATATCCTTATTTCCCTGCCAGGCCAGTTTACCTTGATGCAGTAAAGCGATATTATCACCGATTTCCATCACAGAGTTCATATCGTGTGTGTTGATAACGGTTGTAATATCCTGTTCAATAGTAATATCGTGAATGAGTTCGTCAATGAGCAGGGCCGTTTTAGGATCAAGGCCGGAGTTGGGCTCATCACAGAAAAGGTATTTAGGTTCGAGGACAATAGAGCGGGCGATACCGACGCGTTTTTGCATACCACCACTAACTTCAGAAGGGTACTTGTCATTGTTTCCATCCAACTGTACACGTTCGAGGCAGTAATTGACCCGGGCTAATTTTTCTTTCTTCGTTTTATTGGTAAACATATCGAGCGGGAAGCGAATGTTCTCTTCCACCGACATAGAATCAAACAAAGCTGACCCTTGAAACAGCATCCCGATTTCCATACGGATAGCACGCATTTCTCTTTTACTGAGTTCAGAGAAATTTGTATCTCCATACCAGATCGCACCGCTGGTAGGCGCCAGGAGTCCAACACATAGCTTGAGCAAAACCGTTTTACCAGCACCACTCCGTCCAATAATCAGGTTGGTCTTCCCTTTTTCAAAAGTGGTTGTTAGTCCTTTCAACACCTCGGTGTCTCCAAACGATTTTTTTATGTCTATTGCTCTAATCATAAATTTTTTACAATTATTCAGCCGTTGGTTATTAGCTATTGGCTATTTTGGCTATTAGCTTTGGCTGTTGGCTTTCCTCCATCGCGAAACAGGATGCGTTTGAGGGAAGCTAACGGCTAAAAGCCAATAGCTAATAGTAAAGTAACTGAACAGTTACAATTTTTTATAAAATTTCTGAGACGAAGTCCAAAGACGGAAGACCGGAGTTCGCTGCCCCTCGTAGGCCGCGCAAACGCTTTCGCCGAAGCTTCAACTTACAAGTCAGCCATCACTTTGCTTCGCGAAAAGTGCTTTCTGGTCTTTTGTAACGCGTTAGCGGGAAACTTCCGTCTTCCGTCTCCCGTCTTCCATCTCCTTATCACATCGTAAGTATAATAGCAATCACATAATCCGACAACAAAATCAAAATATCACTATACACCACCGCCTGGGTACTCGCCTGCCCCAATTCAATACTTCCACCTTTAACATGGTATCCCTGGTAAGCCGAAACACTCGTCAATATATAAGCAAACACTACCGCTTTTACAAACATCATAAAAACATAGTAAGGCTCAAAAAACGAACGAACCCCTTGTATATATTCTACATCAGTAATCAAACCTGTAGCAACACTCGCGGTATAGCCTCCCCATATCGAAATAAACGCTGCCAAACAAACCAACATTGGAATCACCACCATGGCAGCAATTACTTTGGGTAAAATCAAATAGGATGCAGTATTCACCCCCATGATTTCCATGGCGTCGATATGTTCCTTCTGGCGCATCCCTCCTATCTCCGCAGCTATGTTGGAACCTACTTTTCCGGCAAGGACCAAACAAGTTATCGTTGGTGCCAACTCAATAATTGTACTATCTCTAACGATATAACCGATATAGTAAGCTGGCACAAAACTATCCTGCAACTGGTAAGCAAACTGCGTAGCCGTCACCGCCCCAATAAAAACGGCAATCAATCCCACAATCACCAATGAGCCGATACCAATAGTATTCATCTGGCGCATCGTCTCTTTCCAATACATAGAGAACTTCTCCGGACGGGTCAACGTCGAACGCAGCAAAATAAGATAACGACCAAAATGGTATAAGAAATTTAGATTCATATTTGTATTAGCCAGAGAAGGGCTTTGCCCAATTAAAATGAAAAGTAAACTAAAAATTAAACACTCTAGTACGCTAATTCTAAGCGATATACGTCATAAGCGTTTTCATTTTAATTTTAATAAGCCCTTATTCTCTCTAATTCTTAAAGGATTCTTGAAATATATAGGTAATTACTTAGTAATTTGGGGGCCTTTAAGGAAAGTCTCTTTAAGAGTTTACTTAACTAGAGACATTTTTATAAAGTCTTACGGGCGCAAAAATATGGAAAAGTCCCGAATGCACAACTTTTAACTCATCTAACGACTAATTCTAATGAAAGTTATAATAACCGGAGCAACTAAAGGTATTGGGCGAGCAATGGCGGAGGCTTTTGCAAAAGAAGGGGCTGATTTGGCGATTTGCGCCCGAACGGCTGCGGATCTTGACGTTTTAAAAGCAGATTTTAAAACCAATTTCCCAAGCGTAGAGGTTTTCACCCAAATAGTTGACATGAGTAAAAAAGCTAGCGTTTTGCAATTTGCAGCTGCTGTTAAGTCTCACTGGGGCCAAATTGATGTTTTAGTTAACAATGCCGGGCTTTTTATTCCCGGAGAAGTCAGCAAAGAAGAAGATGGCGCACTGGAAAAAATGATCGAAACCAATCTTTACAGCGCTTATCATCTGACTCGAGCTATTTTGCCTGCTATGGAAGCAAAAGGACATATCTTTAACATCTGCTCTATCGCTTCCGTCATTGCCTATCCCAACGGTGGGTCTTACAGTATTTCTAAATTTGCCTTACTGGGATTCTCAAAAGTACTTCGCGAAGAGCTGAAGGAACAAGGCATCAAAGTAACGGCCATTCTACCTGGCGCCACCTGGTCTGCTTCATGGGCTGGCGTGGATCTACCGGAGAGTCGTTTGATGCAGGCTACTGATATTGCCAACTCAGTAGTCGGTGCCTGGAAGATGGGGCCATCTGCTGTGGTGGAAGAGATTATTATTCGTCCTCAGTTGGGGGACCTGTAGAAGTCAAAATCGAAGTCAAAGTCAGCTGAATAGTTAAAAAAAATCAGAAAATGGAAGCACACCCCTTCATCACCTACCATCCGCTTCGTTTCTCCATCGAAGAAAGTCTTGAAAGAAGTAAAGCTTATTTTGAGCTGCTGGATCAGCGACGCAGTGTCAGGCATTTTGCGGATACGGCTGTCCCCATCGAAGTGATCAACCATATAATCATGACGGGGTCCACTGCCCCATCCGGTGCGCACAAACAACCCTGGACATTTTGCGTAGTTTCAGATCCGGCTATTAAAAAAGAAATTCGCGTGGCTGCGGAAAAGGAAGAAAAGGAAAGTTATACCAGCCGGATGAGCGAAGCGTGGTTGCGTGACCTGGCACCACTTGGTACGGATTGGCAAAAGCCATTTCTGGAAATAGCTCCTTATCTTATCATTGTTTTCAAAAAAGCATACGACCTGGATGCAGATGGCAACAAATGCAAAAATTATTATGTCAATGAATCAGTTGGTCTAGCTACTGGTTTCCTTATCTCTGCCATCCACAATGCTGGTCTGGTTACCTTGACACATACACCTAGTCCCATGGATTTTCTACAAAAGATATTGAACCGCCCCAAGAATGAACGCGCTTTTTTGTTGCTTCCGGTTGGCTATCCTGCGGCGGATGTGCAGGTGCCGGATATTGCTAGGAAGGAGAAGGGGGATGTGGTCGTTTATTATTGAAACATGATAAGTCGAAATCAAAGTCAAAATCAAAGTATTCCCTCATCCGCGGAGCTCCACATACAGCGGGCAACTTTGACTTTGACTTCGACTTTGATTCTACAAGCCCCTATCCCACAAAAAAAAGCCCGAATTCAAAAATTTGAATCCGGGTCTTCTTATTTGATATGTTCTATAGAAAAGTAAACTTGGTTGCTTAATATTCTGTCTCAGGCTCGGAAGTCTCTTTGCTTCGCGATAGAACTTTCCGGTCCTTTAGGTCGCGCTAGCAGGCACCTCATACTTACCTAACGCTCTCAATCACAAAAGTACGGTGGTATGCCTCCTTGTTAACCGTTAGTCGTAAATGATACAAGCCTCTGGCCAAATTATGGCAATCAATTTCCAAACGATGAGCACCACTCCTCATGTCTATCATTTCTCGTTTCGCCACAGCACCACTTCCATCAATCAAAAGCACTTCAATATCCTGGGCATTATCTAACATGACATCAACAAATACTGAACCGGATTCCAAAACTGGATTTGGAGAAGGCTCACCAAGGATAAGCATTTCCATATATACCTTTTCGACATTGGAATAAGATTCTGTACCATCGTAGTCTCTCTGTCGTAGTCGATAGTAACTTTCCCCTACATAAGGATCCATATCTACATACGTGTAAAGGTTAGGAGCAGCATCTGATCCAAGTGATACAACAAAATCGATTTGATCCCAATCATGTCCATCAACACTGCGCTCAATTATGAACCCAGCATTTTCAAATTCACTTGCAGTTGACCATTCGAGATAAACGTTTTCCTGTTGTGGACGTGCTTTGAAATACATCAATTCTACGGGCAGTGCAGTACCTCCTTCACTACCACCACCTCCTCCACCGGAAAATGAACTAACTAACATTTCAGCATAATGATTATTGCCATAAGTTCCAGCCACCCAGTTATCTGTAGATGCTGTCCCTGCATTTGTCAAAACAATTGCAGAACCTGCAGGGATATCTTCTGGCGCAGCGTGTGCCGCTACTCCTCCATCTGTTACTTTAAAGAAACTCATCTCCGTCACAGCAGACAAGGTAGCCATACTTTCGTTTGTCAATGCTGTGTTCACCGCATCGTACTCCTCATTTGAAAAGAAAAAACGCACCGCTACATCTGTAGCAGGCTGTACGGTTGGATTTACATCCCACGAGCGATTGAAAATAACGCCACCTTGTACATTAGTAATAAAACAATTAGAAGTAACACAGCCTTGATCGTGATAAGTTGCTGTTGTTGCACCTATTTTGATACTTACATTTTCCGTTGGAATGACAACAGTTGCATCTTTCTCAACAGAGAGCAGGATATTGTTTTGGCAATCACAGTAATGCGTCCAGGCCCCTTCTGTTTTTTCATAAAGTGATTGATGTACACCTTCTGCTGTTGCAAAAGGAATTCCTTCACTTTGCGCACAGTTTCCGATTTGCATCAATTCCTTGTCCATAGCTCCGTCTACACCGACATTCGATATAAAAAACAAATAGCCGTTTGCTACCATTAAATTATCCGGATCAGAATTGGGTCCCGGACTCGAGCCATCATCATTTACATCCCTCAGTAACATGGTACCTGCAGATGTACCATCGCTCATCCAAAGTTCATCTCCGTTTACGCCATTATCTGCGCTGAAGAACAACCGATTGTTGTATACTGTGAATGAATTCTGAACCGCTAAGCTGCTAAATGCATCATCCGTTCCCGGTCCACCAGTTGCGTTGATATCTTTTAACAAAACGGCAGAGGTATTGGCTCCACTATGTTGATATAACTCACGACCAAACTGCCCTGATTTATATCCTACGAAGTATAGGTTAGTCCCCATCACGAGCATGTTTGTTGGGAAGCTCGACACTGAACCCAATTTTATTTCAGCACCGATGCTAACTGTTGTTCCGTCTGTTTTAAATATTTCCCGACCGTTGGCTGCATTGGTTGCAATAAAGTAAAGGTGTCCATTAAATTCCATCAAACTCTGAGGAAAAGAACCAAAAGAAGCAGTAGAAGCACCGTCGTAGATATCTGCAAAAAGAGCCGCAGTACCGGTGGTACCCTCCAGCTTCCAAAGCTCTCGGTTATAAGTATTCGTTTTTGCAGAAAAGTATAAATCACCATCAAATTCCTGAAATTCTCTAGGATCTGAGTTAGAACTTCCAGTATTAATATCAAGTACCTGAGTGGTAATGGTACCATCTGTTTTCCAGAGTTCGTTACCATCTGAAGTTTTAGCTGCGAAGTAAACAAAGCCATCGAAGCCATACATGTTAGTAGGATCTGAATGGGATGTAGGTCCCGGATTGATATCCATCACTAATGATGCATTACCAAGTGTTCCATTACTTTGCCATAATTCACGACCGTATACGGTAGAAAAAGCAGAAAAGAAAAGTGTATTGTTGTGTACATACAACTCGGTTGGAGATGAACTACCAGCGCCAGTGTTTATGTCGGCCAACATTGCTGTGGTGGTACCATCGCTCCACCAAACCTCTTCCCCGTTGGCAACGGTTTCGGCTTTGAAATAAATTTTACCGTTCATCGACACCATGTTGGTGATATCAGATCCTGTTGTTCCGGGATTAATATCCATGACCAGTGTGGTGCCATCTTTGGTTCCATCAGAGCGCCATAACTCGCGGCCACTGGCTCCGTCATCGGCAGAAAAATAAATGAATCCTCCCATTTCAATCATGTTCTCAGGAGTTGAACCAGAGCTTGTGTGAATATTTTTCACTTGCACCTGTGCCTGAGAAACTGGAAGTAGGAATAAAAGAAAAAAGAAGAGCTGGACATTTTTTTTGTCCCACAGGGCCACTGACAGGGCTCTGAATTTCAGGTAGAAAATTCTCATTACATTAATACTTTAGCTGAATAGATTAAAAAAAAGTAAACTATTAGGTTCTATATATTCTTGTGGGGAGAAAGGTTTTTTGTAGGTGGAAAGTGTGTTAATAGCTAAAGTTAAAATAGTCCTTTTTGTGGGGGGTATTGATTTTATTACCGAAGGAAAACAGCAACTAATAATGGGATAAAATTTCTTGTTGTTAAGCAGGGGGAAAGTTATTCTATTATTCCTTATTCAAGATTTGTGCCATCACAAAAAAATATTATACTTGTTTTTTACCTTATCTTTTAGAAACCTAGAAAGGACAAGGATTTTAAGGAATTACCTCTTTTACCCGATTTAAAATTCAACTTACCGCTCCAACCAGGGGGCAATATTGTGACATTCGAGTTCAGCTGTTTTTGTTTGAATGCCTGAATGGAATGACTCTAAGAATGCAATATTGTTTGATGTTAGAACTCCTCGATAGAGTCACTGAGTATTTACAGAACAGTCCTAATTAAGCCGCAAAAGCCTCTTTTTTCCGCCTAAAGCGCAAAATTTAAAGAGGTTCTATTTAAATTTACCCCATCATGTGTACACTAACTTATATTCCATCTAAAAGCGGGCGACTATATACTCACTCAGAATCGCGATGAAAGCCCCAAACGGTCCGCTCCGGGACTTTTGCGCCAACAGCTCAGCAAACATCAACTTTTATTCCCTCAGGATAGCGGAGCAGGTGGTACCTGGATAGCAGCTTCCAATCAAAACCAGGTCGTTGCCTTACTCAATGGCGCTTTTGAAAAACACAAGCACCGCCCACCTTACCGACGTAGTAGAGGACTGATGGTACTGGATGTTTTCGCTTTTGCAAAAGCAACACATTTTTTTCAACAATATGCTTTTGAAGGAATGGAGCCTTTCACCATGATCGTTTTTGAAAATGGGAAGCTATATGAATTCCGCTGGGACGAAAAAGATAAACGCATTAAAACATTAGACCCCGGCCAAGCACACCTTTGGGCTTCTTCTACACTTTATCCACAACTTATGCAGGACAAACGACAGGGCTGGTTTAAAGAATGGCTCCCTCAGGAACTAACTCCTACCATGAACGACGTATTGGATTTTCATCAAAATGCAGGTGAGGGCGACCCTGAAAATGATCTGATAATGAACCGTAAAAACAAAGTATGCACGACCAGTATTACTTCTATTGAAAAAGTAAACGGGCAAGTCAACATGCAGTTCCTCGACCTCCTTCAATCTAAAACCATAGCAAAGCAAATCCACCTTTCTAATGAGCCTCTGGCAGCACATTAAAAAAAGCAGCCGATATATTCGCCTGACTCAATGGGAATACTGGCCTTCCAAGTTGTTTTACTGGCCTATGTATTTTTACATTCCCTGGTACCAGTTCAGGTCAGGCAATTTGGCATTTTTTACAGCTGCGAATCCGGGTATTGATACGGGAGGTATTGGGTTGGAGTCTAAGTTTGAGGCTATGCAACTCTACCCGGAAGAAATGTGTCCACGTTCTGTCCGTTTCAAAAAGGGGGATAAAACGCAGGCTTTAGCCGGAAGGCTAGACGCCAAAAACATTACTTACCCGTTAATCGCCAAACCCGATTTGGGCTACCGGGGACTTTTAGTTAAAAAAATCTATACCCCAACTGAGCTACACGGACTACTTCGTCAATATCCAATAAATTTCATCCTTCAAGAGTTGATTGAAGGAATGGAAGAATTTGGTGTTTTTTATGTCCGCCATCCGGAGGAAGAAATAGGAACCATTACTTCGCTTACGCTAAAAAAATTTCTTTCAGTGACGGGCGATGGAGATAAAACAGTAGAAGTATTGATCAAAGAAAAACCCAGAGCAATGCTTCAATTGGAAGCACTTCAAAAAAGCAAACCGGAACTACTAAAAAAAATACCGGCGCATGGAGAACGCGTTCCTCTGGGCGTCATCGGCAACCACTCCAAGGGCACCATGTTCATCAATGGCAAACATTTAATTGACGATGAATTGATCGCTACTTTTGATAAAATCAGCAAACGCATTGAAGGTTTTTATTATGGCCGATTCGACATTAAATGCCCTAGTTTTGAAGACTTAAAGAAGGGAAAAAATATTAAGATCATTGAACTCAATGGCACTTGCTCGGAACCGACGCATATTTATGACTCAAGTAAGATAAGTTACTTTGCTGCGGTGGGGGAAATTATTGCTTGCTGGCGTACTATTTTTCGGATTAGTAAGGCGAATCATAAGCGGGGGGTGGCTTATCAATCGCAACGGGAGATTGCTCGTCGGTTTTTGGATTTGCGGAAGTATTTTATTGCTATTCGGCGGATGGGGATTTGAAGGGGAATTGGAATTGGAAGCCTGGACTTACATAAATTTATATGCTCTAGGTTCACCAACCTCTACGGTCGCGGGATACGGAATTCCACAGATCATTGAGCCCCCGGCCGATAGGTCCGTCGGGATCGGTGAGCTTTTAGGGTAAAGAACACAAGCTCACTATTCTATACATGAGGCTCACCGATCCCGACGGACAAGCCGGGGGCTCAATGATCCCTTTATACTCAGAATCAAGATCCTATATTTTATTTCAAGAAAGCTAATCTATAGCACTTTGAGATTGTAATTGCTACAGCTTCTCAACCTGAGTCCGGAGCCAATCTTTCTCATAAAGCTTAGCCTCCTTCTCTATTTCCATTTTTAATTTTTTCACAGCGTCTTTATCATATGGATTTATGTTGATCAACCGTCGGGTAAACTTCACAAGATTCAGATAGTTGTTTTTGTGATAATTGATTTCTTTGTGGCGATATAGAAAGTTTTTCAAAGCATCAAGGAAAAACCCTAAAGCCTCGTATTCCTTCGACTCGTAGTAAATTTTTAGTAACATGCATCGGGCTGCAAGGTCAGTCAGTATATCATCAAAAACGACTTCCCGCAAAAGCTCCATGGCTTCGCGGTATTCCAATTTGTAATAATGCATGTTGGCCAGATTGAAGACAAAGGTACTTTCCCGATATTTTTCTTCCAGCTTATCTTTATAGTCATAAATAAAGGATTCTACCCAATCAAACGCTCTTTCAATTAAGCCGGCAGTAACAATATTTTTAAACATAAATCGTGAAAGGATTCCACCCTCAATATAGATATCTAGCTCAAGTCCTTTTTTATACAAATCAAAGAGTTCCGAAAGATACTCACGTCTGCCGCTACTGTATTGTTTGATGCAGAAGTTAGTTGCAATCAAATAAATATTGCCTATCTCTGTTTTGGGAAAAAACGAATGGTATTTGTCCATTGCTCCCAATAGACTTCGAAAGTGAGACTCCGGTGAGGAATTCCCCAAAGTTTTATAAGCATAATAGTAAACTTCAATAGCTGGAATATCTGAATAATCATTTGCTTCTACATGCAGCAACACCTCATCAATTAAATCTTGTTGGTATTCACTTTGAGAAACATTTCTCAAAAGAAGGGTCGAACAACTTAGTTTCAATTTATTAGCAATAAAAAAAGTCGTCATCTCATCTGACAAAATTTGAGCGCTCACCGTCGCTTCCCGTTTTTGGTCAATGGAGAAGTCAAACATCTCGTAGTGCAGTTGATATTTCTTATAATGATAATTAGATGTTCGAAAAGGATGCGCTTCTAAAGAGTTGGTCAAATTTTTAACTTCACCATTAAAGGTACGTTCCAAACCTCTGTTCTTAAAAAAACGAGTCAAATACAATTGCTCATTCAAAGGCTCTTCCAAAAACTCCTGATACGCAAAAAAGCCTTTCATCGCTTTAAACAGAAAAGACATGGTGTAGCGAATTTTCTTCTCATCATAGTCCGTTTTTGGGAACACCCACTTATAGGCAAGCGACTTGGATAGCCTTTCTTCTTTAGTAAAAGGATACAAATCATTGATGTACTCATAGAGCTTTATGACGTCCGGACGGGTATTAAAAAAAGGCGATCGCACGTATTTCCCCAGCAATTTTCGCTCTTTTGGTTTTAAAACCCGAAAAACTTCAATTAATTGGCTATTTCTCATAGTAGTATTTATTGGCAATATTTGAACCAAAATATGCAAAATATGCTGATTATCAAGTCCTAACAAATTTTGTTTTCACATTAAACGGCTGGCAAACTCCAATTTCTGTTATTGTTTCAGGTACTAAATAACCGAATATTTGTATACAGAAAAGGACATGATCTAGATAACCACTAAATAGTCCACTCAAAACAAACAAAATCGTGATTAGACAAAGACAACAAAACAGAGGACAAATCCTAACGCCCACGCTTCACCGATGCCTGGCTGCTACCCTATTGTTGTTTTTATTTACTGCCTTCCAAAGTACCACTCTATATGCCCAGCAATGGGAAAAATTCATTACCGTACCTGATAGCTCCACTCACTACGCTAATTCCATTCTGGAAACACCAGATGGAGGTATCGTAGTGGCCAGCCACATTGGTGATGGTTCAGGCACCGATCAGGTTTACATGACCAAATTAGATAGCTTGGGCAATTTGATTTGGGAAAATACTTTTGGAACAGACTCCTATGACGAAATACGCTCTATGGCGCTTACTCCTGATGGCGGATTTATACTTGGTGGTTTCACCTACGAAATGACTGGTGCGGGTAATGGCCAATGCTATCTCGTAAAAGTAAGCTCTGAAGGACAATTTGAATGGGAAAGAGAATATGGTGGCGCTACAGGCCCTCTTCCTGATGAAGATAAATTTGATCGAATTCACGGAGTCACTACTGCAGTTGATGGCTATGTTTTTGGGGGTTGGATCAATTCAGCTATGGGAAACGATGTAGACCAAGAAGCCCAAGGTGGTGACGATATCTGGATCGCAAAAGTAGATGCTACTGGTGATAATGTATTGTGGAATGTTAGAATTGGAGATGAGTTTATAAATCAATGTTATGACATTACCAATTCTGCTGATGGTGGTTTTGTAGCTGTCGGTACTTCTTATGACAATGATCCTGAGACTAGCCAAGGTATTGACACATCTTACGTTCACGTTATAAAGTTAAATGCAGATGGCAGTATAGCCTGGGAAAATGAATTTGGACAAGATGATGTAAGAAATGAAGGATTCAGTATTGAACCAACAGACGATGATGGTTTTATTATTTCCGGAGTTACTTTCAATCCGGTAAATGGTGACTCTGATATGTACTTATTAAAAATAGATGCGAACGGAGACCAGCTATGGCAAAAGGCAATCGGAGGCCCACTCGGAGAATGGGGAAGTTACGCTGTACAAACTCCGACTGGCTACGCTATTTCGGGTTCTACCAGAAGTTATGGCAGTGATTCGCTTGATATCATTCTGGTATTTACGGATATGAACGGTGACTCATTGGATCAGAAAGTTTACGAAGGCGGTTCAAACCTCGACAATGTCAACCACATGAGTAAATACTCAGACGGTGGTTTTCTTATTGCTGCTCAGGATAGAAATTCTGAAGACATTAATCACGTTACCAGCAATATGTACCTCCTCAAAACTAACTCCGAAGGACAAACACTAACAACAACCGTTGAAGGTTCTGTATTCTGGGATGCCAATGGCAATTGTGATGAAGGTACCACAGAAGCCGGACTCAACGACTGGCTGGTTGTACTGGAAAGCAATGACCGAACTTTTTATGCCACCACAGATATTAATGGCGATTATTCTGCCTTGATTGATACTGGAAATTATACCATTTCCCTGATAGCCCCTAATCAATACTGGACCTCTAGCTGCTCCGGACTTGAACAAAACTTAAACGTAACTTCTTATTACGATTCATTAACGGTTGATTTTTCAACGGAAGCTGAAACGAATTGTTACTACCTGGAAGCGGATGTTTCAACACCGTTTTTACAGGCTTGTGAAGATGCGACTTATACGGTTCGCTTTTGCAACACAGGAACGGTTTCCAGCTTTGGTACTTTTGCAGAAATTGAGTTGGACGACGACTTTGTGTTAAACTCCGTTTCTCAACCCTATATACTAAACGGCAATCAACTAATAGTAGGCATCGGAACAGTAGCTCCGGGCGCCTGCGATAGTTTCCAAATCAATGTCAATCTAGATTGCGCTACTGCTCTTACCGGACAGACGCATGGACTTGAATTGAATATGGTTCCTAATAATTTGTGCACACCGAATCCACCAGGATGGGATCTCTCTTCGCTAGAAGTGGACGGGGAATGTGAAGGAGACTCTGTACGATTCACCGTAACTAATACCGGCTCCCCCATGGTTGGTCTTCAGCAATTCATCATTATCATTGATGATCTTGTTTCACAATTCGGTACAATCGACCTGCCTACTGATGAGGTACTTACGGTGATGCACCTTGCGGAAGGAGCCACCTTAAGACTTGAAGCACAGCAATCTGACAACCACCCGGGTCGTAGTGCGCCTAGCGTTACAGTAGAAGGTTGTTCAACAAATATGGGCGGTGGAATTAGCCTTGGATATGTCAACCAGTTCGCAGAAGACGATGCGAACGCACACCGTTCTGATGACAATCAGGAAAGTCTGGAATCTGGCTTACCGCCAATGTTACGTGCTTTCCCGAAAGGGCATCATATTGAAAACTACCTCAAACCAAATCAGGATATTGAATACCTGATCCGTTATCAAAACACAACTGGCGATACGATTCAGGAAATTATTGTTGAAAATATAATCCCAGACGAATGGGATACCAAAACGATCCAACCTGGCTCTGCTAGTCATGACTACGATTTTGAAATAGTTGGTGAAGGTAAAGGTATCCTACGATTTAAATTTAACAACTTGGCACTGATGGATAGTCTTGAAAATGAAGGACAGTCGCATCTCTTCGTGAAATTCAGGGTGAGTCAGAAAGAAGATTTGCCAGAAGAAACTGAGATTACCAATCAGGTGGTCCTAAATATTGATGGAACAAAACTATCGAGTAACCTTGTTTTCCACACGGTAGAAAAAGCAGTGGTGTACCAACCATATATCGTAGAGCAATGTATCGGTACTATTTACAATGACCTATTTATTTTACAAAGTGATACCGTGCTATTAGATACCATTTCATTTGGGACTTATGATCTTTGGGAAATTGCGGTTGTTGAAGCTTTGCCAAATGCCCATATCACTGTTGACACAGTATTGATGCCCGGCACTCCTTACGAAGGGGTGGTTTACGAGGAGGACACAACGTATACGCATACTTATCCTGCATTCAATAGCTGCGACAGTATGGTGACCACCAACATCATGATCACTTCAACTGGAGTTGAAGATAATGAAACGCTGATTGGCTACAGCCTCTACCCGAATCCGGTGGATGATGATTTGCACTTGCATTATACCTTAGCAAATGCCACAGAAGTTGGCTATGAAATCAAAGAGATATTAACGGGCAAAGTGATTTATAAAGCAGCAGCAAGTCGTGAGTCTGCAGGTGAACACTACCGAAAGATAAATATGAAAAGTATTCCTGTTGGAACATACCTTCTTTGTATTCAGGCGGAAAATGATTTACTGATTCAGAAGCTCATTAAATTATAATCCAATGATAAAAATGTAGCCAGGCATTAGTTTGACTACTTGACATCTCGATAAAAGTATCGAATGTCAGGCTGAATTAGGATGATACTTGTCCGATTTTAAATTGGGCGAGTATCTCCGCAGCACGGCGGAGCCGCGAATCAAAATTTCAATGGCAATTTCAATTTCAATTCGCTATAGTATAGTTACAAGCGATTTAAAACCGAAGACTCGAACTCAAAAAATATAAAGAAAAAACTCGACCGTACTAAGGGAGGACGTTAGCGTTCATTGGCCCCGTCTGTTAGCCGGGGGCCGATAAAAAAGAAATATATCAGAACAGGAAGGTTTAAACCAAAACTGTGAAAGTTCTGATACTCAAGAGATTTAAAAATTTATGGAATGTTGCATTTATTCGGCGCAGGGGAGTTTCCCTTGCGTCCTTTTTTTTGGGGAATGTGGCGGCTACTATAAGTGACTGTTGAGATAAGTCAGGATGGATGTTAGATGTTGGCAGGATTTCTTCTTGAATGGATTACCGCGAGAATATTTACAATGTTTTCTTTGAGTTCATATATTATTACGTGGCTTTTGTATTTACAACATCTATAGCCTGCTGCTTTAATTGTTGATGAATACATGGCCCGCAAGGTTCAGGATGACTTTCTAATTTTTCAATTGAAGCATAAATTCCATCTATATAATTATCTGCGTTAACTTCACTTTTTTCGCTAATATATTCATGAATTTCTGCCAGCATTTCCAATGCTGAAAAAGCCCAATTTATCTTCATCTTTTCTTCCAACTTTTAATTTGATCTTTCACTTCTTTCATAGAGAACAACTTTCCATCCTTAATCTCTTCTTTAGAATTAGCTAGTATATTCAAAAGTGTATCCGTCTCCAAAGGCTCTCCTTCCCTCACTAAATCCTCTGTAGATTTATAGGATTCAATTACTCCGAGGCTGCTTAGTGATTTGACAATTTGAAGGAATTCCTTAATATTTGTCTTCTTTACATTTATGTGATAAGTCATATTAATCGTATTTGACTGATTACCAAGTTTATATACATGAATTTATTGTTTGCTAAACTCATCTTACTATATAAATATTCGTTATTTTGTTGAGTTTTACAATTTTAGTGAACCACTAAATCACATCCCCTTTATCAATCAAGCCCTGAAAATAATCTTCCATCGTTTCTTTCATCGGCCTGAATTTTCAACAGCTAATGACTAATGTGTACGACACTAAATCTGTAAAAGAAAGAAAAAGTAAATTCCGTCAAATTTAAAAAAACAGATAAGGCATGCCTATTTTTAAAACCATTATACGACTTCTGACTTTTCAACTTAGCAAGGCTGAAATGTTGACTTTTGACCGAAGGCATTTTATTGCCGGACTGATTGGCACCTGGGTTGTCGGAATGGGGCGCTACTGGGACGATGAAAAAGCAAATTTGTTGCAACATCTCGGAATGGGTTCTGTCATTTATATTTTCGTACTGGCCTTAATAATCTGGTTGATCATGCTGCCATTTCGGGTAGAAGGCTGGACTTATTTTATTGTATTGACGTTTATTGGCTTGACCTCTTTTCCCGCCATCTTTTATGCGATACCGGTGGAACGATTTGTTTCCATGAGAACGGCCAACACCATGAATGTTTGGTTCCTTGCCGTGGTAGCAGCCTGGCGATTGGCATTACTTTATTTCTTTCTCAAACGTTTTACAAAACTGAGTATTCCCAATATCATAACCGTCACCTTGATGCCCATTTGTGTTATTATTGCTTCACTAACCATTTTGAATTTACATCGGGTTGTATTCAATATCATGGGAGGCATCAGGGATCCCAATCCTCACGATGCGGCCTATAGTGTCTTGATTCTTCTGACCGGTGTTTCAATGATTCTTTCTATCCCTTTAATTATAGCTTACTGTATTGGCATTTGGAAAGCAGCTGTGAAGCGGAAGAAGCTGGAAGCTGGATCTGCCTAGCAGGCTACGGCAGACAAGAGTGGTGAGTAGAGAGCGGTTGGAAGTGGGAAGCGGGAAGCTCTCGTCTAAGGCGGAGCCCACGATCGAGTGAGCTTCCA
>Ga0209187_1000920_pt1 | contig 40663 bp, 30 predicted proteins | sample BantaG_FD_187430 | JGI IMG/M metagenome (GOLD analysis project Ga0209187, IMG submission 187430) | Marine algal microbial communities from Bantry Bay, Ireland - BantryBay_4 metaG (SPAdes) (version 2) | ecosystem: Host-associated > Algae > Red algae > Unclassified | place: Bantry Bay, Ireland...
TCTTAACAACATTCTTGCAGGTATAATCGCTTATTCTTTTCTACCTAAAAAACCTGCTGTGAAAATGTATCATTATCAACCAGATCATTCCTCTCAATTAAAACTATTTTAATATCGAACTCAGGTTAATATTTCTTTGCGGATTTAAAAACTCAAATTTCTAACAAGCTAAACTTGCCTACGGCTTAAACAATAGTCTATTCTTAACGAAATTAAAGCCTATAATACCAATTCTAGTTTAGAATGACGGTAATTATTTATTTTGTTCTTCATGTTCCTTCGTTAAAAAGCCTCGCCGAACCTATGGGTTCGCCTACGTTTTTTGCCTTGATCCATTTTGAACAATTCTAAATCCTTTTCCGTCATCTAAAAATAGAAATGGTATAAAACCTAAAAAATGATAAAGGCCATTAATAATTTCTTCTTATTCATTAATCATCCCTGAGTGTAATCTTTTTTATACCTATAGAAATTTTATGTAAAAAATCTATTGCCTTACAAATCTCCTAGCTGCGGCCTTAGTATTATTTCTTCTAAGACGGCAGATGGACTTAGATTTATTAAAGTATAGCAGATTTCTGCAATATCCTTAGCTTCCATGAGTCTTTCTCTGGGTAGATCTACTCCTTCCCAAGAATGAGACCAGGTGGCGCCAGGTAATATAGATGTTACTTTTATACCGCTTTCTTTGAGCTCTTCTCTTAGTACTTTAGAGAACCCTAGCATGGCAAACTTAGAAATGCTATATGATCCACCATTAGGATAGGCTATCTTACTTGCTATAGAACACATATTGACAATCAGGCCTTTCTTCTTTGTGATCATACTGGGTACAATAGCCCTGGTCAGGTGATACGCACTATACAAGTTAGTTTCTATCATCGAAGCTAGCGCATCATCCTTTTCTTCGAGGAGTAATCCTGGATAGAATACGCCAGCATTATTGATCAGAATATCTATAGTGTCCCATTTTTCTTTTACATAAGAGGCAAAATCTTTTAGTTGCTCTCTATTGCTCACATCACAGACGCTTGTAAGAACTTGGACTGTAGGATAAGCCCCTTGATATTCTTTGCGGAGCTGATCTAGATCTTCTTGTGACCTAGCACAAAGGGCAAGATTTATACCTTTACTTGCGTATAGATTTGCTATTGCTCTGCCTATTCCTTTTGTAGCTCCCGTGATAATTGCGTTCATCTTTTCAGTATTTTTAGTAGATCGTTAAATTCGTCAGATAAAATAGTCTATTTTTGCAGCACTAAAGTACAATTGGTATAAGACTAGATACAGTTTATGGTAAAGAATTTATTTTTCCATCTAGGTAAATTTGTATTATGGCACGGACAGATATTCCGTAAGCCAGAAAATATGAGTATGTACTATAAGGAAACGATGCGACAGATGTATGATATAGGGATAGGCTCACTGACGATCGTATTACTGATATCTTTTTTTATGGGAGCGGTAACAGCAGTACAGTTCTACTATCAGTTGCAAGGCACCTTGTTTCCTAGATATTACATCGGTTATGTAGTCAGAGATATGGCCATTATAGAAACGGCAGCGACCATTACCTGCCTCGTTCTAGCAGGTAAAGTAGGGTCTAATATGGCAGCGGAGCTCGGTGGGATGCGGCAGAAAGAACATATAGATGCTATGGAGATTATGGGAGTCAACACGGCTGCCTATCTCATTATGCCTAAGATGCTTGCCGCCATGTTGGTTATACCTGTACTTGTGAGTGTTTCTGCTATTGTAAATATAACAGGAGGATATGTCGGTAGTGTTAGTACTGGAATATTGACCAATACAGAATATCTCAAAGGATTGAGAGCATTCTTTATACCAAATAATTTTCTGATCATGTATGTCAAAGCCTTTACCTTTGCATATATAATTACCTCAGTTTCCTGTTATCAGGGATATTTTGTAAAAGGAGGTAGTATAGAGCTAGGAAATGCAAGTACTAGAGCAGTTGTTTTTTCTGCTACTCTAATTATATTATTCGATTATTTGATTGCTATAATATTAACATAGGCTATGATAAGAATAGAAAACATTCATAAGTCATTTTCTGATCTGCATGTATTGAAAGGTATAGATTTTACCTTTGATACCGGTAAGACAAATCTAATTATAGGCAGGAGTGGAGCTGGAAAAACAGTTCTCCTAAAGATTTTAGTAGGATTGCTAGAACCTACAGAGGGAGAAGTATGGTATGATGATGTCAAGATGAGTACGCTTTCTAAACTACAAAAGAGAGCCATAAGGATGGATGTTGGAATGCTATTCCAGGGTAATGCCCTGTTTGATTCTCTTACCATAGAGGAAAACATTAGATTTCCCTTAGACATGTTTACTAAGAATAAGCTTAGTGTTAAGAGGGATAAGGTAAATTTATGTCTAAAGAGAGTGGGACTCGAGGGAATAAACGATAAGTTTCCATCAGAGATAAGTGGAGGAATGCAAAAAAGAGTAGGTATAGCCAGAGCCATCGTTCTTAATCCGAAGTACCTGTTTTGCGATGAGCCGAACTCAGGATTAGATCCTAAGACTTCTATTACCATAGACGAACTTATACAGGGGATAACCGCTGATAATAATATCACAACGATTATCAATACTCATGATATGAATTCTGTCATGGAAATTGGAGAAAAAATATGTCTCTTAGATCAGGGCAATCTAGTTTGGAAGGGCAAAAAAAGTGAGATTATGAACACTGATAATAAGACTCTAGAAGATTTTATTTTTGCCTCTCCGTTCTTACAGCGACTTAGAAATAAAGTCTTGTCATAATTTTTTTGGTGCACATTGAGGAAATATAATATATCACGTTTCTACAAGCATTATTTACAATCTTTTTCTGGGCTATCAGCAGAGATATGGTATCTATCTATCGTATTACTGATTAACCGTAGCGGGGCTATGGTCCTGCCATTTATAAGTATATACCTTCACGCAGATTTAGAATTTGCTATAGGCGATATTGGGATTATCATGGCATTTTATGGTTTAGGATCTATATGTGGTGCCTTTCTGGGAGGATTATTGACAGATAGAATTGGATTTTATAAGGTCCAGTTAGTTAGTTTATTTACAACTTCACTTTCTTTCGTCGGGCTGATGTATCTACAGGGTTTTGCTCCCTTATGCGCTGGTATATTTGTGCTGAGCTTCTTAGCAGATACCATACGACCTGCTAATATGACGGCGATTCAGCATTTTTCTAAACCAGAAAACCTTACTAGATCCTTGTCACTAGTAAGGTTAGCGGTAAATCTAGGATTTTCTATTGGACCTTTTCTCGGCGGATATGTGGCTTCTATCTTGGGATTTGAAATGTTGTTTATTATAAATGGATCGGCTATTTTTTTAGGCGGAATTATATTTTTCTTGCTTTTTAGAAATAAGGAAAAAAGATCATCGAGTGAGAAGAAAGTGGGGGAGATCATACAACTACCATGGAAAGACCTAGATTATTTAACTTATCTCATACCTTTCTGTGTCATTATTATTGTATTCTTCCAGCTCATCTATACCATACCCTTGTTTTTCAAGAATGTATTTCATTTTGATGAGTCACAGATCGGTATTTTCATGGCGATGAATGGTTTTATTATAGTCCTAATCGAGATGCCCTTGGTGCACGAGCTAGAAAGAAAATATAAGCATATCCATCTAGTTGTGTTTGGTGCTATATTGATTGGTCTTTCTTACTTAATTCTAGCTTCTATTAGTCATGCTATATTAGCGGCTTTCTTTTTTACAATATTGATCACCATAGGGGAGATCCTTAATTTTCCGTTTAGTAATACGGTGGCACTCAGGTATACGCAGAACAATAATCGAGGGAAGTATATGGGACTGTATACGATGACATTTTCGGTAGCGCATGTCTTCGCCCCACTTATAGGCTTGCAATTATCAGAAATTGTAGGCTTTTATTATCTATGGATAGGAGCGGGAATCACTTGTATTCTTATGGCGCTTGTTATGTATACAAAAAATAAGCCCAAGGATGAATTAACAAGCTCGGGCTCTTTCGACTAAGGTCTCAAAATAAGAAAACTACATCTTTAATCTATAGCAAAAATTTCAATGCTGTAGAGATTTTAGGGAATAATACGTTTGACTTATTAGAGAACATATTTAGCTTGTAAATATCTTCGTTAGAAGGGATTTACTGCTTTGGATAAGGTAAAAGTATAATACTTTTCTGACATTATCAATCATATCAACATAAATCTTATAAAAAAGTTTTCTATGTGTAATATATTTCAAGACAGTAGATTATAAAGCTTTTGCGTATAACGACGCTTTTCATATTATATTTTATGCTATGTATAATGACTTTCTAGAGCTTGGGTAAAATTTAGATTTAAGATAGAAATGGGAAGAAGCTTCAATCCAATTACATTATGTGCTATATGGTAGTTTTCTGAAGTGAGAGCATAGCGTCTATTTATGTTCCCCAATAGAGACCAGCTTATACCAATATAGTGTTCAAATCGGGTTAGTTTTTTACATGAAAATTATATAAACTGAACCTCTATGAGATTGGCTCCAGTTCTAATAAAGCTTTTTTCTGAATAATAAATGTTGTAAGCTAATTCTTAATCCTAGGGCTTTTGTGATTTTACAAATGCAACAATGTTGCATTTGTAAAATATATGTTTATATTTGCAACAGTGTTGCATTTAGAAAGAAAATAAAATGATAGATCAACTACAAAAAAAAGCTTTACTCACATCCAGTTTGGAAGCGAAAAACTTATGCATGCAATTTGGAAACAAGCTTGCACTGAATAATTTAAGTTTCAAGGTTAATAAGGGCGAGATATTTTGTTTACTTGGTCAAAATGGTGCGGGTAAGACCACCACCATTAATATATTTTTAGGCCTGCTTAAGCCTAGTTCGGGAGAGGCTATGATCAACAATGTATCCGTCTCGGAGCATAATAATGTTTCCAAAAATGTAGCATATATACCAGAAGTTGTTCAGCTGTATGGAAATTTATCTGGGATAGAAAACTTAGATTTTTTTAGTCGGTTAGCTGGTCAAAATTATGCGCAATCTCAATTAGAGGATTTACTCATCAGAGCAAATCTGCAAAAAGAGGCACATCATGAACGCTTATCTAAATATTCTAAAGGTATGCGACAAAAGGTGGGTATAGCTATAGCCCTCGCTAAAAATGCTTCCTTCATACTGATGGATGAACCGACATCAGGACTTGATCCTAAAGCATCAGCAGAGTTTGCTTTTACGTGCAGATCTCTTTCCGAAAATGGCGTTGGCATATTCATGGCAACCCATGATATTTTTAATGCTGTAAATATTGGTTCCAGAATAGGAATAATGAAGGAAGGTTCTTTAGTCTACAGCACAACTGCTTCCGAATTTACAGCTCCCGAATTACAAGATTTATACATAAAAACTATTTAGACTTTAACAAAATAAATACTGATGACTACTAAAATTTATACACTTTCACTTTTTTTATTATTGACACAGCTGTGTATATCACAATCTACTATAAGTGGAATAATTGTTTCTGCTGATAACACTTCTCTTCCAGGTGCTAATATATCTATCTCAGATTCTTCAGGTCGGAGTCAAGGTACCATTGCGGATGCAGATGGAAAATTCAGTTTTGTGGTGCTATCTGCTGGAACGTATCAGTTTAGGGGAAGTTACCTTGGATACTATGATTATACTCAGGATATCATCATTGATGGAGGCGGGGACATGGATTTAGGTATGATAACATTGCTAGAGTCTGAAGAGCTTCTACAAACGATAGAAGTAGTAGGCAGAAGAAGGCAAGATTATAATAGTGACTACTCTTTCTCGGCAACTAAAATAGCGATCAATAATAAGGAGCTTCCCCAGTCGGTCAACACTATAACAAAAGAGCTTATAGATGACAAGGTTGCCTTTCAGTTAGCAGATGCCGTCAAAGGAGTAAGTAGTGTAACACAGGTGAGTTTTTATAACCACTTTAACATACGTGGTATTACTCAAAACGAGGATGGGCAGATCATAAATGGAATGCGTACACGTCAATTTTATTTTCTTCAGCCGCTTACTCAGAATATAGAAAGGGTAGAGGTGGTGAAAGGACCTGGCTCAGTTACTTTCTCTAGTGCTGATCCCGGAGGGACGATTAATATGGTAACGAAGAAACCGCTCAAAGAAACGAAAAGACAGGTTTCCTTTGGTACGGGGAGTTTTAGTACAATGAGAGCAGGTCTCGATTTTACAGGTCCACTTAATAAAGAAAAAAGCTTACTATATAGACTTAATGCAGCTGTACAAGAGGGCAAATCATTCAGAGATCTAGTACAGAATAATGCTATACTAGTTTCCCCTTCTATTAGTTATATTCCTAATGATAAGTCAGCTGTAAATGTTGAAATGATCTATTCTAACGGAACTGGAAATCTAGATAGGGGACAACCTGTTTTTAGTCCCATTAATAATGCAACTGATTTAGAAAGTAGTCCTATTTCTAGAAATATAGCGGCGACTAATGACTACTTCCAGTCTAGAGAGATGATTATTACAACTAGTCTTAGCCATAGATTTACAGATAACATTCAGTTAAATGTTAAGTATATGAAACAAACCTGGAACGAAGATATAAAGGAACATAGAGCGAATGGATTCATAAGTGATGTAGAGGGAAATGCGCTTCCTAATCTGATAAGATTACGGTATGCTGAGAGAAGACAATTCTGGGATACAGATAATCTAAACGCTTACCTTTTAGTAAATGGTAAGATCGGAAACATTGAAAACAAACTTGTCATAGGATACGATTTTAATAGTCTTAACAAAGCTCCAGGTGCGGGACAGAATGGGGCTAGAGGGTACTTGTCAGACGATGCAGGAAATACACTTACTTCCGACTACAACGGCACTCAGATACTTAGGCCAGCTGTCGGGTTATTCGATCTAGAAAACCCTTCTAATATTATAAGAAATACCAGTGGATATAATATTGGTTCTTTTGCTATTCCTACACAATTACTGACCACTAATGCAGTCTATATTCAGAACGTAACAAATATTAAAAATTTCACTTTATTGCTGAGTCTCCGTCAGGAATGGTTCGAGGATGAATACAATTATGATCGTCCGAATACAACATTGTCTAACAATACAGCTTTATTACCAAGGGTAGGATTAAGTTATAAACTTAATGATCAGTTCAATATTTACGGTACTTATCTTACAGGCTTTCAGCCTCAGGTAAATACCATAAGCTTAATGCCCGTCATTGCAAATAATTTTTTCTGGGGAGCGGAATCGCCTTCACAGTTTGATCCACTAGAAAGTAACCTAATAGAACTGGGTGTAAAATCAAGCTTACTAAATAACCGAATATCAGCAAGTTTTGCGGCATATAGAATCCAGCAGAAAAACGTCTTATTACAAGTGCCAGATGAGGAAGCCCCGGGAGGATTTGTATTTAATCAACGTGGAGCAGATCGCAGCCAAGGGTTTGAGTTAGATGTTACTGGATTTGTATCGCGAAATTTCCAGATAAGTGGATCATACGGATATATCGACGCTATAATAGAAGACGATGCAAATCCTGAACTGATAGGTCAGCGAAAAGAAGCGACACCTCAGCATACAGCTAATCTTTGGGTGAAATATGATATAGGTCAGTATGCTGCACTAAGCGGTGTAAGTTTTGGACTAGGTCTACAGTATAGTGGCGACAAGCTAGGGTGGTATGATAGAAATCTCGAACTACCAGCATATACAGTTGCCGACTTTGCTTTATATTATAGACCTACAGCTCAGAATTTAGAGTTTACATTAAAAATCAATAATATTCTAAATGAGATATACTGGACAGGAGCAATAAACAATACAAGGTTATTTCCAGGTACGCCTAGAAACTTTATGTTTATTACTAATTATAATTTCTAAGGAAGCGAATGAGTATAAGACATATAAGACTTATTTCTAAGAATATATTTAGTGGTATTATGAAGGTCCCTACTAACCAATGGTTGGTAGGGCTTTCTATCTTGCTTATTGTTGTTGCCTTATTTTCTTCATATCTAAATAATTTAGACCATCAGCATACGGTGGAACATTATAGCCAAGATGTAAGAGAACGATGGGAAAATAATCCTGATAAGCATCCTCATAGAATGGCGCACTATGGTTATGTTGCATTTCGTGAGAAATATCCATTAAGTTTTTTTGATAGGGGACTGGATAGCTATTTGGGAAATGCTGTTTTTCTGGAAGCACATAGACAGAACTCTGTGAATTTTTCGAACGCAAGTTTGTCTAATGGTTTATTGCGTTTTGGCGAACTATCAGCTGGTCTTGTAATACAGCTTTTGTTTTCTCTTCTCCTCTTCTTTTTTGGCTTTGGACTTATATCCGATGAGCGAGGGAATGGTGTTCTGAAGATGCTACTGACCCAGGGGGCTCAGTGGTCAGATATTATTATAGGAAAATCGCTAGGTCTTTTCTTTATTGGTTTAGTTATATGTTTTCCAGCTCTCTTATTGGCTTTCCTTTTGTTAGCTGGGATTCCTCACACAACTTTCAGTACAGAGCTGTTCCTATCATTTGCTACGCTGACGTTTAGCTATTTGACTTATATATTTATCATTTCTTTTTTTGCCGTATGGATATCAGCTTGCAGTCGTTCTTCTAAGTCAGCTCTGATTCAATTAATAGGATTTTGGTTATTCTTTACTTTGATTATCCCTAAAATTGCTCAAGTCGCTGGACAGCTTATATATCCTACACCATCTAAAATAGAGTTTGATACTAGGGTAGAAAATGAACTTACTCAGTATGGGGATAGTCATAATCCCGATGACCCATATTTTATAGCACTAGAGGATTCGCTCCTGCTAGCTTATGATGTGAAAACTACGAATGATCTTCCATTTAATTACGGAGGTTACATTATGCGGGAGGGAGAAAAGCTCAGTACAGATATTTATAAAAAACATCAAGAAAAACTTCGCACACTTTATCATAAGCAGAATCAAGTTGTCAATATGACCGCAATTATAAATCCATACATAGCAATCAAGAATATATCCATGGCACTGTCAGGGACTGATTTTTTGTCCTATCAAGTATTCAGTAATGCAGCAGAAAAATACCGCTACGAACTTGCACAGACGATGAACGAATTACAGATAAATAATATCAGTAATAATATTACAAGCTCCGCCGATAAAAAAGCTGTTGTTAGTCATCAAAATTGGAAAGATTTCCCAGTATTCCACCATACTTTTCTTTCCTATAGAAATATGGTTCTGTCGGCTGGATTATCCTTTTTCGCTCTTTTATTATGGTTGATTTGCTTGTTTATATTAGCTACTTACTTTACAAAAAACCTCAAAGCTATATAAAACCATGACGGAGCTACTGATAAAACAATATCTACGATCAAAGGGCTTAATGATGGGGCTATTGCTACTTTTTTTTACGGGATTACTAAGTCTCCATGTAGGTAAGGTTTTTTTAAAAAGGCAACAATCTATTCTGGTGCAAACTGCCCATTCGCAGGAGGAGCATATAGATAGATACTTGGAATATGTAGATGGTCACATAGGTCTATTTTTATATTACATTCGATTTGGTTTTGCTAACGAATCCATTCCTTTGTCAGGATTGTCCCTAGGGCATCGTGATATAAGTCCAGTAGCACAGTTAGTGAATATCAGAAATCTAGAAGAACAAAAAAATACAAGTGAATTAATAAATCCATTTTATCAGCTCTTAGGTAACATGGATTTTAGCTTTGTGCTGATCTATCTTTTCCCGCTGATCATCATTGCCCTTAGTTTTAACCTATTGTCTGAAGAAAAAGAAAGTGGCAAATGGTCCTTACTCTATAGCCAATCGTCTCGTCCGCTCGATCTCATTCGATCTAAGTTCTTGATAAGAATAGGAAGTATTTTTATAGTATTATTATTATTGTTGTTAGCGGCTTGGTTCTATTTGAAAATTCCACTGAACCAAGCCTTTTTTGCCCTCAGTATAATTTCTATGCTCTATATCTTATTCTGGTTTACCCTATGCTGGTTAGTCACAAGTTGGGATAAATCATCTAATCAAAATGCGCTTATACTATTATCCATCTGGATTATGCTCACGACGATAATCCCCGCTATTGTAAATAATGCTGTAACTTATTTTTACCCGATACCAGAAGTTTACGAGACAACCATAGACAGCAGAGATGGTTATCATAATAAGTGGGATGAACCTAAGGAACCAACCATCGCTATGTTCAAAAAGCACTATCCACAATTTGCAGAATATAATCATCCAGAAGATAAGAATTTTAGCTGGTTATGGTACTATGCAATGCAGCAGATGGGCGATGACGAAGCTGCAAATGCTAGAAAAAAGATGAAAGAAAAACATCGCCAAAGAAATACATTTACCAATTGGATAGGATTATTTGTACCTACTATACACATGCAGTTTTCTATGAATACATTCTGCAAGACTGATATGCGTAATTACTTATTATATATCGATGCGCTGGAGCAATTTCATGAAGAAAAACGGCTATCATTTTATCCTAAAATTTTTAACGAGTTACCGATCAAGAACGAAAAATGGGATGCTTACAAGTTAGAATATTTCCAAGATGATCGAGCAATAGAATGGATACCACTCTTACCTATGATCATTATTTGCTTCAGCCTATTACTGTTAGCAAGATGGAGACTGAGTTGCCCACTGCTGTAGCTTAGAGATCAGAAACAAGAAAGCTATGAAAAGTAAATTATTATTACAACAAAATCCTGATCTAGCGGGATCTATTGCAAGTACCTTGTGCATGATACATTGTATTGTGACACCATTTTTATTCGTGGCTCAGACGATGCATGTAACTTGTGGATCTATAGGTCCTTGGTGGTGGCATGGACTAGATTTTTTATTCCTAATAATAGGATTGTTCGCAATAAGAAAAACGCAACTTACGACATCTCTCCTGTGGATACCTTCTGCCATGTATCTAAGCTGGGCTCTTCTTACTTTGTTAATCCTTAACAATAGGATGTCATTTATGACCCTGTCAGGAATGCTGATTTATATACCAGCCTGTGGTCTAATATGCTTACACATATATAATTTAAAGTATTGCCAATGTAATGATGACGAGTGTTGTGTATAGTAATGGATTAAGAAACTTTGTTTAGCTTGGTCTTGTCCCTGTTATGTTTGTTCTGGGAAACATCTTTTAAAAACCAAGCTAACGTTCCATCTGCACTTGCTCCATAAGGTACTAAGATAGTTCCTTTAGAATTGTCCTGCATCTTTAGAATGTATAGCATTGAGTTATCATCGGGATTTGACATACCTTCATACCTAAATTCGTCTTCTATAATTACTTCTTCTGCTTTATATTCCTTATTGGTTTCTAGATCCTTTAGTCCATCTTCTCCCATCTGATAAGACGCAGTATATCCCTTTTTCTGATATTCTTGTATTTTGATTAGTGCAGTATTACTTGAATTTGGGTTCATAAGTAGCGAATTTATAAGTAATTGAAAATTTGTTTCATTCATCTAAATTAAAAATGATGCGTATTGTTCGATTAATTCTTAATTAATTTAGTAACTTTTGTATGTAGCACAGAAATAACGTAGAAAAAGCATTCTAATCTTATTTATATATTCTATGAAATCAGTGTTTAAAAATATAAAGAAAGTAGACGACACATCGCTATCCATAAGAAGGAGGAAGTATGGTCGGGGCTATCAATATATTGATGTAGATAATAACGTAATTAAAGATAAGAGGCTTCTCGCCAGAATCAAAAAATTAGTGATTCCTCCGATGTGGACAGAAGTAAATATATGTAAATGGGATGACGGTCATATACAAGCAACAGGAAGAGATGCAAAGAATAGAAAACAATATATATATCATTCTATCTGGGAGAAAAAGAGACAAGAAAAAAAGTTTGCCAAGATGAAGAAGTTTGGGCAAGGACTTCCTAAGCTGAGGAAAGAAGTTCTAGAAAATGTGGCACAGAAGGAGTGGAGCAAATCCAAAATAATTGCTCTAGCAATACTTGTACTCGATGAGACGGGAATTCGTATAGGTAATAAAAAATACGCCGAGCAAAACGGAACCTATGGTCTGACTACTCTAAGAAGAAAACATATGAACATAGAAGATGGTAAAATTATGTTTGAGTATAAAGGAAAAAGTAATAAAGTAAGACATGTAGAAATAGACAACACAGATTTAGGAAAGTTAATAAAGAAAACAGCTGAACTACCTGGCTACGAAATATTTAGATATAAGGATAGCAAAGGGAATTTTCAGTCTGTAGATAGTGAAGATATAAATGAATATATTGCTTATTCCATAGGAAACAATTTTAGTAGTAAAGATTTTAGAACATGGGCCGCAACAAGGTTAGCGGTAGAATTGTATCCAGCTACTCTAGAAGTCCTTGATGAACATCCTAGAAGTAAATTAAGTAGTATACTTATAAGGATGGTAGCAGACGAGCTAGGAAATACACCTACGGTTTGCAAATCTTATTATGTCCATCCTAAAATTATGCAAAGCATAGAAAAAGGTAGTTTACCAGGAAAAATTATAGAAAAATCAAACCCTAATAATTGGGAACTTAGCAATGTAGAAATCGAAGTATTAAAACATATATAAAAATCTTTACCCTTATTATGTCTTCCCATATTTTATTATTTGACATTACAAATGGCAGAATCAGGTTCTAGAATATTAATGAATAAAGTAATAGTTTATGAACTGAAAAATATATGTGAATGTCAAATTTTTCTAAAATTACATAAAAAAAATCCTAATTATGGATAACTGGATTATATCATCATTCCCTACAATAATTAAAGTGTTAGTAACGATCATAGCAATATTTTCGATTGTTATTTTCTTCACACGATTATCTGGATTGAGGACCTTTGCCAAAATTTCTAGTTTTGATTTTGCATCCACAATAGCGATAGGTTCTGTTATAGCTGCTATTGTCTTAAATCCAGATCAATCTATCTTAAAAGGTGCAGTTGCAGTGGGAGGTATTTTAGCTTTTCAGTCTTTGTTTACGTATCTGGTACGAAAGGTTCCAGCATTTGAAAAATTGGTAACGAATAAACCTTTATTAATCATGAGGGATGGAAAAATATTAAAACAAAATCTGCATAGCGCTAATCTAAGCGAAGACGATCTGATCGCCAAGCTGCGAGAAGCCAATGTCATAAATTTCGATGAAGTCCTTGCAGTTGTACTGGAATCCACTGGCGATGTTTCTGTACTGCACAGCTCTGATGACAAAAAATTAATGGATCGTTTATTGCAAGGTGTAAGTCTTACGCCATGATGGTGCTGATTACAATCAGGTTAAAATATTAGCTTACGGTAACTTCATCATTTCCCATCAAAAATCCGAGTGGTTTATATTGTTCTAGTTTATCAAATATCACTTTTAATATACCTACTAAAGGAAGGGCAATAATAGATCCCGCTGCTCCCTAAATTAGACTTAGACCTATAACGCCAATGATTGCAAAAAGGGGATTTAAATCTACATTTCCACCCACTATCCATGGTTCCAGAATATAAGATTCCACCAGTTGGGCTACTCCCATAATACCAAAAATGATATAAATATCAGTCATCATACCTCCTGTAGCAAAAGTAATAAGAGCTGCGATACTGCCTCCTATGAGATTGCCTATGTACGGGATGAAGGATAAGAAAGCGGCAAATACAGCGATCAAAATTCCGTATTTTATCCCTGCAATGGAAAAACCTATAGCATATACAGTTGCTAAAATTCCTATAATTATAAGTTTTCCAGATAAGTATTTTTGGATCACCTCACTCGTCTCGGATATCGTTTCGTCTGCTTTGTCGCTATCTTTAAAAGTTTTATGAAAGAATTCCTTTAATCGCTTCCTTTCACTCAACAGCAATATGGTATAAATTAGGGATAGGAAAAAATTAGTAATCAAGGAGGTAAAACTTCCTATAAACGTCTTCGCTTTTTTTTCTAAGTTAGTCATTAACTTTTCTGCATAATTTTCTTGTTTAGACATCGATATCCCAAACTGTTTCTTAGCAAAATGTTGAATCTTGCTATGTTTCTCTACGAGTTCTTTTTTTATCTGATCCTTCTGTTCTGCTAGTTGTTGGATTTGCCATCCGAAAACACTCAATAATACAAGGACAAAAATTACGATCAAAGACGTACTTAGGATAGCGGAAAGATATCTATTCCACTTCCAGGATCTCAGTTTGCTATATATAGGATTTACTAAGAAAGCGAACATCATTCCATAAGCTAGTGGAATTAAAAGCACACTACCGTAGACGAGAATAATACACGTAGCAATAATAAGTGATAACTTTATGAGTGGATTTCGATACGATAGATTTTTTTTCATAGTAATTTTATTGTTGATACTAATTCGCCTTTCATAAAATGTTGTCAATTCTGTAGGAATATGATAAAGATAATTAGTTATTCTTTTCGTTGATTTGCTTCCTTTTGCTGTCTCTTTTTTCTAAACTGCCACCATTTCAATTCTTCTTCCTGTTTTTCTTGAAAAGCATCTTGATATTCTACTTCCTCGTCCACGCCCTCATTGAAAGCATCAATAAATGCATTCTTGAATATACTTCCTATAGTAGGTAGAATTTTGGTGTCCACGCCATTAAGATCCCCTTCTAATGGAGCCTTTACGGCCAATGTTCCTGTTTTCTGATTTTTAAGAATAAACTTAAAAAACCCTATAAACCCTTCCCATAAAGTCTCTAGAAATCCATCTTCAGATCCTACAAACTTAGAGTCATTTAGTAATGCTTTTACGTATCCTTTTAGAAAACCATCTGCAATGGCTATTTCAGTGAAAAAACCTAAATTCCCTTTTTCGAAATCTACTTTAGCATAATGATTTGAAAAATCGTTTAATGCACTCACATTTACATTTTCTAAAGATAATGCGATATCCATATCAGGTATTTCTTTGATTAAGTTGACCCTTCCATTAAGTGACAAGTCTCCGTTTCCGATGGACTTAGCTGTGGCATTTATTGTAGATGGTAGGGTTCTTTTTTTAGCACTAGTATTTCTTAGATTATCAGCTACAAGATCCATCTGATATATTTGTAGATCTATTGTAGGATCTGCATTGACTTCTACAAATGCTAATTTCCCATTTATAATTTCGAAGTGATTAATGCTAAGTGGAACAATATCCGTTAGTGCTTTAGACCAATCATTTTCCGTAGGGCTGAGTTCCGAAGAGCTGTTATTCATATCTTCTGCTACATAGATTATCTCAGGATTAGTCATATAAATTTCGCTAACAATGTTTCCACTCAGTAGGGCTTTCCACTCTACAGAAATATCTGTTTTATCTAATTTTAAGAAAGGCACCTGGGTTTTTGCATTGACCTTATTCAAGTATAGAGTATCTATGACGTATGCTCCTCTGATCAGGGCAATATCAATATCTTCTACATGACCATGGTAACCAGGAATATCTGCCAATACTTTATTGACATAAGATTTCACAATAAATGGAAGGAAAATTCTGATTGTAACTAGAACCAAAATTATCGATGTTAGAATAATAAATCTCTTTTTCTTATAGAATTTTCTAGATGTACTTCGATTCATACTTTCCATTATGATTTTTTTGGAAATAGAGTTAGCGGAATGGAGGTATTAGGATTTTTGTTGTCAAACTTTGTTTGTTCTTTTATAATATTATTAATAGACCTTGTCCATTTCTTATAAATTTCATGAGGTACAGGATAACTGTTCATAGAATACTTTTTACGCAGGTCCTCAGTTATGAGCCATGGACCTTGAACTATGGGTCCTTCGATATTAGATAATTCTGGCAACCATGATTTTACATACTCGCCACTTTTATCATACTTTAGACCTTGATGTACTGGATTAGTATAAAAGATTTCAGTAGCTTGGGTATTCCAGTTTAGCCAGTTACTACAAACATCATAATCTAGTAACTGGGTCTCAAACCAAGCTGCGCCCCATCTCCAATCTATTTGGTAATCTCGTGTTAGAAAACTAGCACAATTCACCCTTCCTCTGTTGGACATGAAGCCAGTAGCGTTTAATTCTCGCATGTGTGCATCTACAAAAGGAATACCTGTCTGCCCAAATCTCCATCGATCAAACAAATCTTTATTATATTTCCATGCAGTTTTTCGATCTTTAATGCCACCTTTGAAGAATATTTTTTTGCCATGGCGTAACGTGGAATACTTGAAAAAATCTCTCCATACTACTTCAAAGATCAGCCACCATGTGCTTATGTTTTTCTTAATCGTCTTTTCATAATTTTTTACTTCCCAATATATCTTTCGAGGAGAAAGACTACCTAGCGCCATCCACGGAGAGAACTTAGAACTATAGTCCATTCCTAACGAGCGATTTCTAGTCCATCTATAACTGGTTAGTAATTCACTATCATACAAATAATATTGTATTCTCTGTAATCCTGATTCTTCTCCGCCTATCAGTTCAGCATTTTTATTTGTGATCATTTCTTCTGGCTGATAGCCTAGCGCATGAGCAGTTGGGATGGTTCCCCAGTCATTAAATTCTACGCAGTTGGAAAGATTATCTGGCGTGTCAAACAGGTCCCTAACTTCTGTATTTTTAGTTAGGTTAAGTCGGAACGCTTTAGAAGTTAGAGGTGTATTTATAGGAGAAAATGGTGCATCATTTATGTGATATAAAGTTTTACCCCATACGCTTTCCGCGGTACAATCTATGTCAGGAGCATTAAGATTATTTACTAGCTTATTTTCAACTTCTACTTCCTCGCTAGCGATCTCTTTTTGATATATAAGATGGTTAGATTTTAATTTCCTGACGAGCTCGGGCAAGACATTTTCAGGCTCTCCTTGTAGGAACATTAATTTTCCGCCTTTAGCTTCTATTTCTAATTTCAGATTTTCTAATGTTTCACATAAAAACTTGTAACGAAGATAACCAGTTTTTCTAAATCCCAAATCTAACATGGCATAATGTCGCGGGTCAAAACAATAAACCATGAGCAAGGGCTCTTGTGTGTGAATGGCACGATGTAGACACTCATTATCATGTAAACGTAGATCATTTCTCAGCCAATAAATGGTGCTCATAAATTATAAACTAAATGATTAATTCCATAATCTTTCCTTAATAGACGTAGTAGAACTTATCATTTCAGAAATAGCTCCTGTGTCTAATAAGCCATCTCCGATATGTTGAGCATTCTCTAGGTTAGCTATTTGATAAGCTAGTAGGCGATTCATAGACATCCGATATCCTGAAGATTTCACCTGATCACTAATATCTTGGTTAGTAATTTCTCTTAAATTTTCGGTTATTTCTTCTATTATAGAATCTACAGTATTAGTAGGGTTAAATTGCAACTTTTCTAGCATGTTAGATATATCTCCCTCACTTTTGCACAATGTTTTCAGGTAGTCCATTAACAATAGTTGATGCTGCTCACTCAAAAAGTGTATATCACTACCGTCCAAAAATTTATTGACTTGCTTATAGATAGCGTATATATTACTTAGTTCTTTAGAAAGCAGCATTTTATGGTCCATGAGATTTATTTTTTAGATGATGTTGTATTTATATTATGTCAATTAAAAGTTAGGTTAGACAGGAATTTCTTTTGCAATACTTGCCCGCTCCCAATTTCTGTGCTTGGAAATAGCTGTGATAAATTTCTTAGATGTACCGTTAATAATTATAGCTTGATCGTCTTTATGATCTTTAATAAAACTTGCATCTAGAAGTTTCTCACCCTCGTCACTCACTGCTATGGCTTTGCAATGCTTAAATGCCTCATTTATAAACTTTATAAATTTTGATTTATTCTGAAGTTGTCGAATGGATTTTTCTCCACCTGGAATATATACCGCATCATATAGAACACTTTCTGTAGTCATAATTGCAGCGTCGACTTTATGCTTCATATTTTCGCTACACGTAATTTCTCCGCCATGAGGGGCTACAATATTAACCACTGCATTTTCTTTTTCTAAAGCTTTGGACACTTTTTTGAAGGCTTTCATATCAAAACCGTCAGCAGCTAATACTGCAATTTGTCGAGTAGCTATAGAATCTGTTTTTATGTGTGTCTGACTAAGGGCCTCAGAAACATTTAAATAATTTTTCTTTTTACCTGGTTGATGTTTTTTCACATTAGCATCGGCTCCTATTGCTTGGTTTATAGGTTTATCGATAGTTTTAGGAATAGAGATTCCTAAACCGTCCGCCACTTTCTTCGCTAAGTTACTATCTATTTGTTTTATAAGCCACAGCATTCTCTGTTGGATACCTAGGTCTGTGCACTTACCTAGTTCGAACGTATAGGCATCAGCTACATGCTCCTTCTCCCAATCCTTTATACTTCTATAAAATAATGCGGGCTGAGAGAAGTGATCAGAAAAACTTTCACTTCTTTCTCTTATTTTGTTAGCATCGATACGTTCCTCGTAAGAGTGGAAACCTCCTTCAGCTATTTTTGCAAGATGTGGGCAACCTCCGCTCAGCTTATTTGGAAAATATGCCGTGTTTCCTTTTGGAATTTTACCTTGCATCTGTCCATCCCGAAGATTATTGTGCACTGGTACTATAGGCTGGTTTATGGGAATTTGGTTAAAGTTAGGAGATCCAAGACGGGATAGTTGTGTATCTCTATAAGAGAAAAGTCTACCTTGTAAAAGTGGATCATTTGTAAAATCTAGACCAGGAATAATATGTCCTGGTAAAAAAGCAACTTGCTCAGTTTCTGCAAAGAAATTGTCTGGATTACGATTGAGCGTCATCTTACCTACGATCTGGACAGGTACCATTTCTTCAGGAATTAACTTTGTAGGATCTAGTAGGTCAAAATCATATTTATGTTCATCCTCTTCTGGAACGATTTGTAATCCTAGTTCCCACTCAGGAAATTGACCTGATTCGATTGCGTCCCATAGGTCCCTTCTATGGAAATCTGGATCGGCTCCATTTATCTTAACGGCCTCATCCCAAGTAACTGAATGAACACCTAGTAAAGGTTTCCAATGAAATTTCACAAAGCAAGCTTTTCCTTTTTCATTGATCATACGGAAAGTATGAATACCGAAACCTTCCATCATTCTTAGACTTCTAGGGATACCACGATCGCTCATTACCCAGATATGATTATGTAAAGTCTCTGTTGTCAATGAAACAAAATCATAAAATGTATCATGAGCAGATGCAGCTTGCGGTATTTCTCTATCTGGCTCTGGTTTAACTGAGTGGATGAGATCTGGAAATTTCATAGCATCCTGAATGAAAAATATGGGCATGTTATTTCCCACTAAGTCCCATGTTCCTTCTTCTGTATAAAACTTCACAGCAAATCCTCTAACATCTCTAGCTAAGTCTGGAGAACCCTTAGAACCTGCTACTGTCGAAAACCGAACAAATACTGGTGTTTTTCTAGATGTATCTTTAAATATACCTGCCTTTGTGTATTTTTTTTGACTTTTATATAATTCAAAATAACCGTGAGCGGCACTTCCTCTAGCATGAACAATTCTTTCTGGAATTCTCTCATGATCAAAATGAGTTATTTTTTCTCGCAGCAAAAAATCTTCTAATAAAGTTGCACCTCTTGCACCTGCTTTGAGAGAATTGTTCGTATCGTTAATCTTAAGACCTTGATTAGTAGTCATCACTTTATCTTTAGAATCTGTCTTATATGATTCTAGGTCTTTTAGTTTAGCTGATTTATTCGTATTATTTTTTTTTGCCATCTAAAAATTATTTTTGTACTACTCTAAGATGTGGTAGTTAAATGAAGAAGTATCGAATACTCTGCGCAGCATATCATTACATTCTTTTTTTGACTTTTTTAGTTTTACTACTTCGCGAAGAGTAATTATGCTGTTTACAATATTCTGATTGTCATTATATACCTATATATTATAGTAGTGTTCGATTTCTATTATAAATTATTATGATAATTCCGCGAAACCTCATATTGAGCCTGTGTAATTTAGATACTTTATAGAGATACATACGATAATATTATTTTAAAACTATGGTTAATAATTATTCTATCATTGATTTATTCCTATGTAAAATGATCAGGATTTTTTAATTGTAGGTTAATAAAGGATAGCTATGGGAGGTATGTTGATAGGACATGCAAGATAAATATTCTATAGAGAAATATTCATTTAGGGTTGATTATCACAAATTATTTGATTTGTTTTGGGAGGGATTATGTTTCTTAGATTATAACAACAAAACTAATAATGAAAGATCACATAGCAGTAATGGCAGGTCTAGGTGCTGCTACGCTCATAATGGCTTGGCTTCCTTCTGTTTCAAAAAAAATAAAAATTAGTTATCCTATTCTGTTACTTTTGATCGGGGCTGTTTTGTTTTATTTGGGCGTTCCACTTTTATGGCCAGATCCTTTTTGGCCTGACCAATGGCTTCTTTATATTTCTGAGGCGATTGTAATTATCTCGTTGATGGGAGCAGGTTTAAAAATCGGTAAGAATTATTCTATCAAAGATTGGAAAATTCCTTTTCGACTGATTCTTATTACGATGCCTCTTACTATGATAGCGGTCTACTTCTTAGCATCTGAATTCCTGCTGATGTCGATACCAGCGAGTATATTATTAGCTGCTGCTCTAGCCCCTACAGATCCAGTATTAGCGGCTGAGGTACAGATCAATGATGCTTCGTCTGATAAGAATAATGCAGTTGAATTTTCGTTGACTGCTGAGGCGGGTATCAATGATGGGCTTGCATTTCCATTTATTTTTTTAGCTGTTCTGATTGCTGATAGTAAGCTAGAATTATCACATTGGTTTCTAGATAAGTTCTTGTTGAAAATTTTCATTGGTTGTTTGATTGGTTACATTATAGGTACATCTGTTGGGTATCTTATAGAACGATTGCCTAGAATCAGAGGGATCAGTAATCCTCATGGGTTTGTGAGTTTATCTATTACATTCATGACGTATGGAATTGCTGAGTTACTTCATGGCTATGGTTTTCTAGCGGTATTCATAGCGGCACTGAGTATTCGATATAGAGAGGAAGTGGAAGGGAGTATCAAAGAAAAAATGCATGATTTTGTAGAAGAAATGGAAAAACTATTACTGGTTATATGGATATTAATCTTCGGAGGTTCTCTATTGAATGGGATCTTAAATATTGCCAGTTGGAAGGGGGCTGTTTTTGCTGGTATATTCGTTTTAGTAATAAGACCAGTAGCGGGTTACTTGGGTTTATGGAAATCAAACCTGAATGGAATCCAGAAGTTGGCAATTAGTTTCTGCGGTATTAGAGGGATTGGTTCTATATTTTATCTATCATGGGCATTCTTGCAATCAGATCGCTTTGTCGAGAAAAATATAATTTATTCTGTCGCGGCATTTGTGATTCTGTTTTCTATAGTTATCCATGGACTAACAGTTCCATGGATTATGCAGAGAGTGAATAAAGACTAGACCAGTCTTTCTATTCAGGTGAATGTATAAAATACTCAAGTAGATCTGTGAGGCTATTGCGTAAGTATAAATGAAAGTCTTATCTATATCAGTTCTTAGATTAATCGAAAAATACTTATACTAGTCTCGGCATTCAATAGGAGATGACTTCACAAATTAACTAATCGGTAAGATCACCCATCTCTCCATATATTGCGTTAGGGGTAGTAGGTAAATCTGGAATGTAATGGAAGATTGTGCGTAGCACCGCAACGTACGTGGAGTACCGAATGACCCGCCTGCGCGAGGGTTTCGGTGGGCAAGCCCATCAATCGGAGGTAGGGCTGAGTATGAGTAGTAGTTATACTGATCATACTCATGTGTGTGGCTTAGTAAGATGGATAGGGTGGACATAAGAGCAGAAGGAACGCCCTAAAATAAAAAGAAGAATCCACCCGTACGAATGAATTCTTCAAAAAAAAAAAAGTGCCCGGAGAGGGAGTCGAACCCTCACACCCATACGGACACATGGCCCTCAACCATGCCTGTCTACCAATTCCAGCACCCGGGCGGATACGTATCGCGAAATTATAAAAAAAATCTATAGAGCATGCACTATGGGAGAATAAATGAGTTCTTATTTATAATGCTTTTATGGTGGCTAATCTTTTGCTTATCTTTGCCTTACTTTCTAAAACTGCAGAACCTAAGCTATGCCAGACTATTGTCACCTACATAATCATACTCAGTATTCCCTATTAGATGGTGCTTCGGAGATCGGTGCTATGATGAAGAAAGCATCTGCGGATGGGCAGAAAGCGATAGCGCTGACGGATCATGGAAATATGTTCGGTGCTTTTAAGTTTGTCAGAGAGGCCAATAGAAATGGTATAAAGCCGATAGTCGGTTGCGAATTTTATCTTGTAGAAGATAGACATATTAAGTCATTTGCAAGATCTAAAGGGGAGAAGGATAAGCGATATCATCAACTTTTGCTAGCTAAAAATAAGGTAGGATATACGAATCTTTCTAAGTTATGTTCTGCAGGATATATCGAGGGTTATTATAGTAAATATCCTCGGATAGATAAGGAACTAGTTCTTAAATATCATGAAGGACTGATTGCAACAAGTTGTTGTTTAGGAGCAGAAATTCCACAGGCGATCTTACATGGTAAGTATGAGGAAGCGGAAGAAAAACTAAAGTGGTGGCTAGATCTTTTTGGAGAGGATTTCTATATAGAATTGCAGCGACACAGAGGACTAGAAAATATAGATGGACTGGGCGTTAGTCAGGAAGATATCAATCAGAAGTTGCTCTTGCTAGCTAAGAAATATAATGTCAAAGTTATCGCAACGAATGACAGTCATTATGTAGAAGAGGAGGATTCGGAGCCGCATGATATATTACTATGTATTAATACGGGGACGATGATTACGGAGGAGAAACGATTTAAATTTCCGAGTACGGATTTTTATTTTAAGTCTCAGGCGCAGATGAATAAGTTGTTTGGCGATGTTCCCTTTGCTATAGATAACACTAATGAGATTGCGTCTAAGGTAGAAGGGATAGAGTTGATAAGAGATGTGGTTTTACCTGCTTTTCCATTGCCGCAAGGGTTCCCAGATCAGGATACCTATCTGAGGCATCTAACTTATGTAGGTGCGCAGAAAAGATATGGAACGCTCTCAGCTAATATAGAGGAGCGGCTGAACTTTGAGCTGAATGTTATCAAGGAATCTGGGTATCCGGGGTATTTTCTTATTGTCCAGGATTTTACCGGAACAGCTAGAGACATGGGAGTGTCGGTAGGTCCTGGAAGGGGATCTGCAGCAGGATCTGCCGTAGCGTATTGTCTCGGAATTACCAATATAGATCCTATAAAGTACGACTTACTTTTTGAGCGTTTTCTAAATCCTGAGCGGGTATCACTACCGGATATTGATATAGATTTTGATGACGAAGGGAGGTCTAAGGTGATCGATTACGTGATCGACAAGTATGGTAAAAATCAGGTAGCTCAGATCATCACCTACGGTGCCATGAAGGCAAAAAGTTCTTTGCGAGACGTAGGAAGGGTAATGAATATTCCGCTGCCAGAAGTGGACAAGGTAGCTAAGTCCTTTCCGTTGCACCTATCTGCGTCACTACAGGGCGTGCTAAGTAAGCAAGATATAGATGAGAAACTGAAGTCCGCGATGAATAGTGATGATGTTGCTAAGGCTTATCAGTTCAGAGCTAAGGCAGAGGAAAAGACGGATATAGGTCAGATGATCCGAACGGCTAAGAAGCTAGAAGGTTCTGTACGGAATACGGGTATACATGCTTGTGGTGTGATCATCACGCCTGATGACATAACAAATTATATTCCTGTATCGGTAGCTAAGGATTCAGATTTTCTTGTCAGTCAGTTTGATAACAGTGTCGTGGAAGATGCCGGACTGCTCAAGATGGATTTCTTAGGTCTAAAAACCCTGACCATTATCAAGGATGCAGTTTCTATGGTTATAGAAAGGCATAAGGTAGAGTTAGACATAGAGACGGTATCTCTAGAAGATGAGAAAACGTATGAGCTTTTCCAGAAAGGGGAAACGATCGGAATATTCCAGTATGAGTCGCCCGGCATGCAGAAGAATCTGAAAGAACTGAAGCCCAATAAGTTCGAAGATCTTATCGCCATGAATGCCTTGTATCGTCCTGGCCCTATGCAATACATCCCTAACTTTATCAAGCGGAAGCACGGTACAGAAAAGATAGAATATGATCTAGAAGGTATGGACGAATATCTTGCAGAGACCTACGGAATTACGGTCTACCAAGAGCAGGTGATGTTACTCTCTCAGAAGCTTGCAGGTTTCTCAAAGGGGCAGGCAGATATACTCAGAAAGGGTATGGGGAAGAAGAAGAAAAAGATTATAGATGAGCTGTTTCCGCTTTTCCTAGAGGGTTGTCAGAAAAATGGTCACGCAGAAGATGCGATTAAAAAGATATGGAAGGATTGGGAAGCATTTGCTTCTTATGCTTTTAACAAATCGCATTCTACCTGTTATGCTTTTATCGGATTTCAGACAGCCTATCTAAAAGCGCATTACCCTGCTGAATTTATGGCAAGTGTGCTGAATCATAACAAAAGTGATATAACTAAGGTTAACTTTTTCTTGCGAGAATGTAAGAGGATGAGAATACCTGTACTAGGACCCGACATTAACGATAGTAGGCTGAAGTTTCATGTGAATGATGAGGAAAAAATACGATTTGGACTATCTGCTCTTAAGGGGGTGGGAGAAGGTCCAGTGACCAATATTGTAGAAGAGAGAAAAGAAAAACCGTTTACCAGTATTTTCGATATGACACGTAGGCTTAATCTAAGAACGGTAAATAAAAAGTGTCTAGAAGGATTAGCTGCTGGTGGAGCACTGGATGTATTCGGACTGAACCGTTCTCAGTATTATGCAGTGTCAGGAAATTATAATAGTCTTATAGAACATGCGCTCAAGTATGGAAATAGTTATCAGTCTCAGGAGAATGATATGACGAATTCGCTATTTGGAGATATGACGGAAATCATGTTAGAAGAACCTAAGATCGCTGATACTCCAGAGTGGTCTATCATAGATAAATTAGAAAAAGAAAAAGAGGTTACCGGTATATATATATCAGGACACCCACTAGATGAATATAGGTTAGAGATCCAGAACTATGTAGATACACCTCTAGATATGGCCATAGATATAAAGGATAGGCTCATCAAAATCGCAGGACTTGTTACAGAGGCAAATCATAATATTTCTCAACGTGGTATCGGGTATGTGCGGTTTACATTACAGGATTATAATGGATCTTTTGAGATAGCGATCTTTAATGAAGAGTATAGTAAATGGTCTTCTCTGATCTCTCGAGGAAAAGTCTTATATATAGAAGGCATCAATGCTACGGTGTCTAACGGTAGGAATTACTTCAGGATGAGTAAACTTATGTTCCTCGATACAGTGGGGAAAAACCTAACGAAGAGCGTTACGCTGAGAATTCCTATAGAGGATCTGAATAATGAGTTATTAGAAAAAATAGATGATATCTGTCTCAAGTTCGAGGGGGACCATAAGTTTAAGCTAAGGCTTGTGGATGATCATCCAGACCATGTCTTAAATTTAGTATCTCATAAGTACAAAGTGAATGCTACACATCAGCTATTAGAAAACTTTAAGGATCTAGGATGGAAATATAAGATCAACTAATCATTTGTAAAGAGACTGATAGATGTAATAACTATTAATTAAATCTAGATCAACTTAAATGGTATGACTATCTAAATGAGATAAGTCACTAGCCTATAAAGTTAGTATCATGAAAATAAGTACCAATCTTTCAATTGCAGAATGACCGATCGTTACATGTAAGTGACCGTTCGTTACATGATACTGACCGTTGGTTGAAAATATGGGATACTTAGGAATTTTCTTTTTATATTGCCGTTACATACAATAACATCAATTTCCTAAATAACCTCAATGCTGCTAGAGTATCACATAACATATAAGTGCCCCTTAAAAGAGGACATCCAGTTATCTTTGTTTAAAGATAAAGTAACGAATGGAAGAAAAGCTATAAGCACTATCCATTCCCTGTCACATGACATAAATCAAGACTATAAGGCTATGCGCAAGCTGCCAGCTACTTCCGAAAGGCTGTTTGATGTTCTGATTATGGAAAATAAAACGACCTTAGGAGAACTCTACGATAGTTACAAGCCATTCGATGAGAAATCTATCCAATGTGAAAGCTGTGTATTATCCATAGGAAAACCTTTTGCCTGTTATGATCGTTTTTCTTTTCCTCTATCAGGGGGATTTGAAAAATGGGTAATGGAGCGTGTGGCAAAGAATGATCATAAGCTATTCGTAACATACATTCTCAGTAGAAGACCACGAAAATCGTTATATGAAGATATGCGTCGTCAGGGATTCCTCGGTTTAGAAGAGACGATCAAGAAGAAATTTAGGATAGGAATTCTGAAAAGAGCAGAAATGACTTCAGATGATTTGTTTGATTTTCTTTTTACAGAAAAACCATTGACCAATGGGGAGATTTTGTTATTTCTAAAAGCTACGGGACTGATCCATTTCAGTAAGAAACCTAAAGATGGCTACGTAAAGATGATTAAACATGATGGATATGTAGAATGGAAGGGAATCAAGTTTGACCAAATGAACAAAGGGAATAAATATGATAGTCTACTTCATAAAATGTATCTAGCCTTGATACATGGCTTCCATATAGAATTTTGCTTTCTATATCATCAGAGAAAAAAGCTAGTGGAATCTTAGTTAGTATCTTAGAAATCTACTTAGCCTTACCATTGACAACTATATCGTTATAGATTTTGCAAACTTTGACTTGTAGTGGATATTCTATTTTGGATAGTAGGATGATTTTCTGACATGTATCTTCGTGTTTTTCTTTCATCTGATTAGATAAGATAAGAAAACAGGCAGAAGAAAAAGACTTAATAATGTGGTTTTCTAGTACTTCAGAGTAGAATCTATATTCGTTCATGAACTGCAGTCCAGTAAGGCTGGTGTGCAGGTAGATGTCTATCATTTCATAGCTAAATATTGCTTTTTTACTAAGCGCTCTAATGATCGTATTGATTTTTTGGATTCGAGGTCTTCGAGGTCTTCTATAGCTTTTGGTTTTATACTTAGCAGTGATTTCTTTCTTGGCTGCTATATATACTTTTTCTCTATCCTTTGTAGATCCTAATTCCATCTTGTAGTAAGTTCTCACACTTTCTAGTTTTCCATATAGAATCTTCAGTTCTTCTCTTAGTTCCGATTCTTCTAGTTGGCTTATATGTTTGAGGAAGGTAGATTTTCTCATACTACAAAGATGTACATAGTTTAGGAAATAGGTATGTTCTGAATTCAATAATGGGAGATTGATGGGTCAAAACAAATAGAAAATTAAAAAAAAAGATGGACTACCAGGGATGGCAGCCCATCAAATAACCCCAAAATATGCCTTAGAGCATAACCCTAAGGCAATAATCTTTTATTCGATCTTCTAATTATCTATACGTGTAAATTCTTATGTTGGATTTGGACGCTTTAAATTTATTCGTTCTATTCCATTAAATTAGTAATCATAAAGCTAATTAAAGCAATTTTCGGAAGAAATGTTATGGAATTTTTAAAATATTCATAACTGCTATAGACTCAAAAGTGAAATTTTATCTATCCTCTAAGAAGTAGCAGATTAAGTAGGCATCATTTCTTAAGCTATCGAGCTCTAGGATAACAGATAAGTATGTGTAATTTCCACTGGAGAATATGATTTTATATTACTATAGATGTTGTTAGCCATTTGTATCTGTTCTGCTTTTCTATCTAATCATTTCTCTGAATATATTCCTACCAGAAAATCTATCTCACTTTTTGTAATAAGGAGACCATAGATAGATCCCACCTTTGCGAAAGCTGCATTCAAATAAATATTCTGAACATTTCTGTAATCCAGAGAGGATATCTGTCCTGACTTAAATCGCTCTTCCGTAATTTCTAGATTTCTGTTAGCTACTTGTATCTGTTGATCGGTAAGTGTTAGCACTTCTAACTGATTTTTATAGTTAGCAATCAAAATATCTAATTGGTTATTAAGCTCTGCTTTAGCTTGTATAATATTAAGCTGGTCTACTTCTTCTTGTAATTGCGCACTCTGAATATCATCTTTTCTGACACCTCCATCGTATAGATTGTAACTTAGGTTAGCATTGAGATTTCCAGAAAGTCTATTTGCTAGCAGGAAAGGAAACGGGTCTCCAGAATTGGGATTATCTGAAAATATTTTGAATCCATTTTCTGCAAAAGTTATTCCTCCCGATATACTTATGGTGGGTTTCCTAGAAGCTTTTGCTAGTCCTGTGTTGAGCCTATTTACAGAAGCTATCATTTGTAAACTTTTCAGTGTATAGTTTTCTTCACTCATAAGCTCCTTTAACTTACTTCCTTCTATTTCTTCAGGTACAATGCTTAATCTTTCTTCAAACGTATAGTTCTTATATTCGGCAATATCTAAGGTATTATATAGCGTTCTCTTAGCAGTTTCTATAAGCTGCTTTTGAGTAACGATGGCATTAGAATCTGCAATAATTGCAGATTCGAATTGTATTAAGTTGTATGAATTAGAAGCACCAAATTCTTTTTTCGTCTCCTCGTATGATAATCTATCTTGAGATAGCCTAGCCACTTGACGGAGCACTTCTAGCTGTTCCTTCTGAAAGATAACCTCATAATATTGCTGATATATATTTCTGAATAGTTCATTTATATCTGTAAGTTTATTAAGCTGTTGCTGATCTATAGCTAACTCTAGTTGTTCTTTATTGATCTTTATTCGACCACCATTATAAACTACCCAGTTAGCATTCAGTCCTGCACTTAGACTTCCACTGTAATAGACACCTTGTATAAAACTTGCTGGGTTATTATCATTGACAAGATTATTTGTAAATGATCCTACTAAGTCTACTGTAGGTGTTTTTCCTGCCCTTGCCCAGGTGTTATTTTGCTCTGCAATTTCTATATTCTTATCTGCTATCTGTATGCCATAATTATTGTTTAAGCCTATAGAAATAGCTTTTTCTATGGTCATAATTTCTTGACCAGAAATAACATAAGATAGTAGTAAGAAAAATATAATTTTTGACATCTGTATCATGCGATATAATTCTTTCGGCTTTTTTTTAAAATAATTGTCCAGTAAGATCGAGCATCATTTTGACAGCTCCTACCATAATTACCAGTAATATGAGTGCGCCCATGAGGGTAAGCGGCCATGGATGAAAACGATTAGGATTAGCAGGTTCTACCATTCTAGACGCAACCCATTCTCCTTTCCATAAGTAATAGGTAAGCAGTTTAAGTCTGTTAGAAATCTTCATAAGTGCCGGTATCATAATCAGCAATATGAAGGTGGATAGTAACAAGCCAAAGGCTACAGCTATAGCCATAGGAATAAGGAATTGTGCCTGTACACTTTTTTCTAGTAATAAAGGCATCAGTCCTGCCAAAGTGGTAACTGTCGTCAGTATAATCGGACGGAATCTAGAAATACCAGTCTCATAAAGGGCCTCACTAAAGGATTTTCCGCGTTTGATATTAGCATTAAAAGTAGAAATAAAAACCAATGCATCGTTTACTAAAATCCCTATCAAGGCGATGACCCCTAAGATAGATAATAGACTGATCGGCTTATCCATAACCCAATGGCCAAATCCCACTCCTATAAATCCAAAGGGTATCAACATGAATACAATCAGTGCCTGACTTACTGAACTGAAGGTGATGATGATAACAAAAAGCATACAGATCATTACGATAATACTGACCTTACCGAGAGAGGCCATTGTCTCTGCATTTTCCTTTGCCTGCCCCTCGAAGTTTACAGCGACCGAAGGATATTTTTCTAGGACCTTAGGGATAAGTTCTGCATTGATATCTGCATTGACATCGCTTACAGAAACATTTTCTGCATTGACATCAGCCGTTACTCTTATCTCCCTTCTCCCATTGATATGATTGATACCGACGATACCTCTTTCTGGTTTGTAGCTAGCCAGTTCTCTGAGAGGTATTTGTTGGCCTGTAGCTGTTCTTATCCTCATGTCAAATAAATCATAAACAGAACTTCTATCAGCTACATCATATCTCGCCCAGACCTTTACCTCGTCCTGACCTCTCTGCAGTCGTTGTATCTCTGCACCGAAAAATCCTTGTCTTACATACCGCATTATTTCTCCTAGAGTGAAGCCTAGACTCTTTGCCTTAGGTGTCAGTTCTAGAGATAATTCCTTCAGCCCCTCTTTGTTACTGTCCTGAATATCTACAACGCCGTCTACTTTACTCAGTTCACCTTTTAGTTCTTTTACAGCGGCATCTAATTCCTTTCCGTCACTACCGAGCAGAGATATAGAGACAGGATCTCCGAATATGTTTCCTCTATTAAAAACTAGCTTGTCTACACCATCTACTCTTCCTAATTTTTCTTTGATCTTGTTAATAATCATACTGTTATTAATAGTATCTCTTTCTTCCCCTTTGAGTAGGTAGAATTTCATGTTGCCTTGATAAGATGTAGGACCCACATTTTTTTCTATGATTTCTATCACGTCTTTTTCTCCACCAAAGTTTGATTCTTTTAGGTCTTCATTCACTGCATAAGCGGCAGCCTGTACTCTGTCTAGCACAGCTATAACAGCATCTTCCCTTGTTCCTGCTGGCATTTCTAACTGCATGGAAAAATCATCTGCTTGTACGCTTGGAAAAAAAGTGCCTTTAATAATTCCTCCTGAAAGTGCGCCGATAGTTATGAGTAATGCTGCTACACAGGCGGCGATAGTAGGGAAGGGGTAGTCCATGGATAATTTCAGTATGGGCGCATATATTTTCAGCTTTAGGAAATCCATGAAACCGTCGAAGACCTTCGTTATCTTATTGTTATTACCTTCTTTTAACGCTTTGGAATGTGCTATGTGAGCAGGTAATATCAATGCGCCTTCTATCAGTGAAAATATCAATGTAAAGATAACGACTATAGAAAGTTGTGGAAAAACTTCTCCCAGAAAACCATCGACAAAAAAGAAAGTAGAAAAGGCGATAACAGTTGTTATGATTGCAGAGGTTACAGCGGGCAGAACTTCCATAGTTCCTTCTAGTGCTGCCTCCATGGGAGTAGCTCCACGTTCATAATGCTGGAAAATATTTTCTGCAATAACGATACCGTCATCTACTAGGATACCGATGACAACGACCATCCCAAAAGTAGAAATGACGTTGATCGTGATGCCTAAAAAAGATGCAGCCAGGAACATTCCAGCAAATGAAATAGGAATAGCAAGCGCTACCCAGAAAGCTAACCGCCAGTTTAGAAATAATGCTAATAACAAGAGGACTATAAAAAATCCTATAAGTCCATTTTTCTTAATAAATTCTATTCTACCGTTGAGATATTCTTTCCCATCTCTGATTTTCTTGATAGTAAGTTCAGGATATTTTTGTTTAAATTTTATTAGGTATTCTGAGGTAGCTTCTGAGTTATCAAACATGTCCTCCTCGGTTGTATTAAATACGGTAATCGTAACAGATTGCTTACCATTTACAAAACTCCGAGTAGGATTATCCTGCCACTTATCTTTGACACTTGCTATTTGGTGCAGTCTTATGACGCCACCATTAGGATTACTTCTTATAACGATGTCAGAAAGTTCTTGGGCGAAGTAGTTTTTGTTTTTTGCTCTTATCAGTAACTCTTCAGTTTTAGATTTTATGATTCCTCCAGTTGTCAGTAAGTTGGTTTGACTTACCGCTGCTACTGCTTCATCAAAGGTGAAGTTAAGCGCTCTCATGTCAGCTTCCCTGAAACTAATTTCTATTTCCTGTTCTGGAAATCCAGTTAAGCTTACCTTAGAAATTCCATCCTTGGATAGTAGTTCGTCTTCAGCTATCCGAGCATATTTCTTAAGGGATCGCAGATCCATATCGCCGGATATAGAGAACACATAGGATACGCTATAATTGATCTGCTTAAATATTACGGGGGGTTCCATGGAGACAGGAAAAGAACTGATCTGATCTACTGCATTTTTCACATCCGTCAGTACGAGATCTGTGTCGAAACCTCTTCTTGCTTCCACCGTAATGGTGGCTGCATTCTCAGAAGATACACTTGTGATCTGCTTCACACCATTTACACCTGTAAGGTTTTCTTCTATCTTGTTGACCACGCCCTCTTCCATCTCCTCTGGTGAGGCCCCTGGATAGATAAGTTGGATACTTATAATTCTGGATGGGTTCTGCGGGAAGAAGGTTGTCTTTATCTGTGAAAGACCAAAGTAGCCCATGATAAAAATAAATACCATGAGTAGATTAGCGGCAACACTATTGTTAAGGAAAAACTTTATAACTCCTCTCATGTCTTATCTTTTTATAGCTACTGCTTTTTGACCTGGTGATAAACTGTTCAGACTTTTTACGATTACCTTATCTGTAATTTCTACACCTCTCACGATCGCTTTATCATCCGTAGGCAGCATGATTTGTATTTCTTTTTCTACGATCAGGCTATCTCTGAGAACGTAGATTTTATTTTGATTGACAATGGCATCTGCTGGAAGTTCGGTAACGTCTGGAATTGTATTTCCATTTAATTTTCCCTTTAGGTACATACCATCTCTTAGACCTTTTCCTGAGACAGATATGTAAGTAGGAATACTCTGGGTTGTCTGATCTATTTGCTTACCTATCCTACTTATTGTGCCCTTATATTTCTGATCGCTCCCTTCTTCTTGTAGCATAACTTTCTGTCCTATTCTGACGAAGCCTAAGTTAGAACTAGTGATAGGAGTCTGTAATTCGTAGCGGCCTGTATTCATGATGCTCCCTAGCACAGTTCCGGGACTAACCAGAGAACCTGGGTAGGCATTCACAGTTGTAAATACACCACTAAAAGGAGCATAGACAACATGATTGTTTATCTTTTCTTCTGCACTTTTTATAGCATAGAATAGGTTGTAAATATTCTTTCCAGCAACATAGTATTTTTCTGGTTGAGATGTAGCCTTAGGAAGATCCGGTGTATTCCGTTCTATGTCAAAATCATCTAAGTATTTTTTCCAGTTTAGGAATGCATCAGGATAATCAAATTTTAGGTCGGGCATTATCTGAGTGATTGCATTCATCAGACTACTGCGCTGAGCAAATAAGCTTAGTCGTTCGTCCGTAGCATCTACCTGGAACAGTAGATCCCCCTTAGTAAAATAACTACCCGTCCTCCATGTTTTGTCTGTAGAAAGTAGTTTGCCATTGGCTTCCGCGGATAGATTGATCTTTTCATAGGCATTTACTCGACCGTCTATTTCTATAGTACTCTGTATGGATTGTATGTCAAAATTTGCTGTATTGACATAGATAAGTTCCTGCTTTATCGGCCCATCTTTTACGGTGGATTTTTTATTTGATTTCAGCTTATTAAACGCTAGGGCACCTACTAGAGCCAGGAGCAGTGTAGATACGAGAGATACTATGATTTGTCTTTTAGTCATTTTCTAAGTTCAGCATTTCAGAAAAAATATTACCTATTATGTGTTATCCAATTGTTGTATTTTCTTCTTTAGAACAGAGTTGTAAGTACATCTCTGTAAGTACCTTTTTGGCTGTTTTTATTTCTGCTTCAGTACAGCTAGGTAGCAGTGTTTTTTCTAGTTCTTTACTCTTCGTCTCTACAAGTTGCTGTTTTTCTTTTCCGTCCTTAGTGAGAAAAATAAGTTTTCCTCTACCATCATTAGGATCTTCTTTTTTGCATATAAGACCTTCTTCTTCTAGAGCAGCTAGCATTATGTTTATACTGCTTTTAGTTTTTACTAGCGAGATACCTAAGTTTTTCTGGTTGACTCCGTCTTCAGCCCAAAGATCTGCTAGCACACCTATGCAAGAAATAGGTATTCTGTGATGCTCTTTCGCTAGAATATGATCCATTGAAGTTTTGATCAGTCGGGCCACTCTATTTGTTAAGAAACCAAGGTGATCGTATGGGTTGAATGCAGACATAAATTCGAAATTAGTACAATTATGAACTATAAATACATTTCTACCTCTAGAATGTTTAGTATTAGTCATAATTCTTTGCAGATTTTATAAACATCTATATGGTATTACAATTTTGTCTTCCATTAATTCCTGTTGCAGTCGATATATTACTAAATTTTGCTATCCTACCTTCTATAAACTCGAGCTTTACGGAAGATGCATTACAAGTAGCGTTACTAAGAAAATTTTTCATTTCTCTCTTCTAGCAGATGTATACTTACATAATATAAGAAATCCATTCCTTGCTATAATAAATATGCTTTGTATGTCTAATAATAAAAACGATATAAGGTACATTAAAGAACTTCACCTTTAGGGGTGAGACATACGAATATATTAGTTAAAAATGGATTAAGAAAAATTGGATATAGATGTGACTAGTATAAATTTCTAACGCTCTAAAATGTTGACTATTTACTGAGCATTTGATCATACAATACAAAATTTGATAAGCTTTTAAATAATTTATGATTAACGCTGAGATTAGCTAATTTTAGCGGAATACACCGCGTAATGCGGCACGAGTTACGCGAGAGACTAATGTGTAAATGGTACAAAAAGCTAGTACTTACAAAGTACGAGCTATTAATTTTGTATTATTTCGAACCTTTCTATTTTTATAGAGTATAGAATGCTATTGATCGCAGTTTTATCTGTATTATAGATCAGAATTTCACGCCAGTTTATTCCTAATCGTACTTTATTTATCTTAAAGCAATACAAAAATTTATATCGATGAATATACAACGCTTATTAGTAATTCTATTAGCTATGACAACGATCTCCGCTTCTGCTCAGCAGTTAGGGGTTAGAGGTGGGTTTAGCTTCATTAATGTATCGAGTACAGAAGATATAGATCTAAGTGCTAGCACTGGGTTTAACATAGGTTTAGCTGTAGATCTACCACTTATTGCACCGATGAGAGTGACGACTGGTCTGCTCTACACAAGAAGAGGCTATACATCTAATATAGATGGAATGGACGGCAATGCTACTATAGACTACATTGATATTCCTATAGACTTTATGTTGCGGATAAAGCCACTAAATACTGTAGGAGCTTATGTCGCAATGGGGCCATATTTTTCATATGGAGTTTCTAGTAATGTTTTTGACGAGGATGGAACCTTAGTGGATGGATATAGTGATGATACGATAGATCTAAATAGAATAGACAGTGGTATTAATATAGGTGCCGGGGTAGAGATTTCTAGCTTGAGAATCGGAGCATCCTATGGTCTAAGTTTTTCAGATAATAGATCTATAAGAGATACAGAGCTGAAACACCGGGTATTTAACTTATCCGCAAGTTATTTTTTCTATTGATTTTGTACTTAACTGTTAATTTACATAGAAGGATAGGTACGTAAATATCATAACTGGCAAGGTTAAAATATTGGTCAATAGAGCATTTTATAAATAGTACCAAAACTACATTGACATATATAAATATAAATTCTGCTTAGCTTTTTACAATTTTCACCTTAGCATTAATAAGCAGACTAGAAGGAATTACGACTTGATCTCCTAAACTATCTTCTATTGTCAAGCCTATTTTATTTTTGTTGACTATTTTACCTTTAACGCCATCGACTTCTATAATCATACCTACCCTATATATAGAATTACTAAAGAATCCAGCTAATACATGACTAAGTACATCTCTACTAGCAAATCCATAAGAGATGGAAGCAGATAAGAGGATAGCACCAAGTATTAACAAAAGATTAGAAGTAATAATATCGGTATTTACACCTGCTTGAGAAAGTGCAGTAAGGCATATTGTGATAAATAGCAGATAGAAAACAAAACTGGATATAATCTTGCCTGTACTTATGCCCAGAGATCTAGTAGCTCCTGCAATAATATCTCTTATAATACTAGCTATGTAGGTTCCTATTATAAATAGGACTATAGCTATAAATAGCTTAGGTAAGAAACTGATAAGCTTAGAAATCTCGCTAGATACGGCATGCCAACCAAGTGTTTCCGATGCAGTAATGAAGACAAGAAGTATAAGTATCCAATAAACAAACTTACCAACAACAGCGCTAGGCATCATTGTTATATTAGCTTTTTGAAGGTATTCAGTAACCTTTATTTTATCGGATAGACTGTCAAATTTTGCAAGCTTTAAAATCTTACTTACAAGAAATGATACTATTTTAGCAATGATATAACCGAACAGAAATATAAATATTACACCTAAAATGGAGGGTAATGCTCCCATAAATTTTTCTCCAAAAGAAGTGAGAGAATGCATAAATAGATCTGTCCATGTAGTAATTTCTTGCATAGTAGTTCGACTTTAATTGATGGGTTTTTGACAATATATTTTCATAGGAAACTAGTGTATAAGATAACAAAAAAGTCCACCCTTAGATAATTACAAAGGATGAACTTACTATATTTTTGTTCAGAATAATTTTAGAAAAAAAAACTCTCCATTGTACTACCCGCAGCCTCACGACCTCCTAGTCCAAAAGATAAGGAAAAAGCTACAGCTATAAATCTTAAGGTAAGACCAAAGGCAAGTCCTAGTATATTTTCTGCAATACCCATAGTATAAGCACGACTAGAGCACCTAATAAGCTTTGTAATATAGTTCCAAACTTTGTGGAAAGCGTAGTTACTAAGTTATTTATTTCTAAATATTGTGTTAGTTGGTTAGGATCGCTTTACTTAATTCATTTTCACCTCTAGTAAAAAAGGAGGTATCCCGATGGGGGATACCTCCTTTAACTGAAGTTACGTTTATCTTAGAATGGGAATCTATATCCTACTATAAGTTGATTATACTTAAATGCATTTCTAGCGGTAAGATCTACATATAGATCACCAGATAATACATTTAGTGAAGTTCCTATTATGAAGTTCCAAGCACCCGTAAGCTTATCTACATTGACATCATCACCTACTTTCATAAAACCTAATCCTAGACCAGCATAAGGCTTAATAGTATTAGATTTTGTTAAAAAATCTAATCCATATAAACCATTCATAGAGATACCAAATGCGCTAGGCGATCCGAAACCAAAAAATGTTTCTGGTACGAATTCTAAATTAGAATTACCTACCTTATAATGTAATCTGTACCCCAGATTGAAAGTAGTATTTCCTCCTATATTGAATCCAGTAAATCCAGACATTCCGTTGTACTTAAGCTTAGAGAAAAAGCCTTTGCTGTTATCATAAGATTCTGCAGTTTGTACTTTCTCTGAGTTGCTTATTACTTCCGGTTGTGGCATATTAGGCTGTGCCACCTGAGCATTGGTGTTAGATGAATTATTATTATTAGCAGTAACACCCGATAGGGTATTCAGCATAAGCGCTCTAAGATCATCGATTTTTTCGTTTGTGAAATCAATGTCTCTTTGTAATTGCTCGCTTTCAAATGATTGCATTTTTATTTGCTCATCTGTTTTTGAAGAAAATCTCTTATCTAGTTCGACCTGTCTTGTCGTCATAGCTTCTAGATCTGAACTGTTTTTTGCAAGCTTGTTTTCTAGTGCAGTTACTTGAGTATTCATTGTTTTCACTAACTCACTTAGTGTATTAGCCAATATTTCGTTATCCTTAGTCATCCCTTCTTGCGCCGTAGTAATAGACCCTAGTGACGTTTTGATTTCGGCAAGAGATTCGGTAAGCAACTCTATTTGCTGATCTTTCTTATAATCTGAAATCGCTGACTCTATACTTTGACCATTTTCATTATTTCCACCACTCATATTATTATAACTCTGACCATTTCCATTATTTCCTCTATTCGTACCATCTAATATATCTCTAATGAGAAGATTAAATTCTGCGGGAGACATTCTTATCTCACTCCCTCCATTTCCTGGAGCTATTCTCATTCCTCCGTCAGGATTTACTGAATTGTTGGCTTGGTTATATTTCTTTTGGTTCAGCTCATCTACAATTTGTTCTGCCTTATTTTTCTTATCATTTATCTCTTCTACGGCTTGTACATCTTGATTTAAAATTGCTTCATTAAGCTGAGATTCTAGCACTTCGATCTGATCTTCATATTGGCTCTTTAGTGCTTCGGTAGCTGCACTATTTTCTGCATTATTGGTTAACATGTACTCATCAAAAGCAGATTGTTTTACAACATCGATTTGTTTCTTGTTTTTCCCAAGCACAAAATTAAGAGACACGCCATAATTCCATGATGATTTTATTTCTTCTGGTTCTGTTAGATCTTCGAAGTTTTGACTAGTCGTTAGCATAGATCTTACAAAACCCGTAGCTTTGACATACTTAGAGAATGGAAGATCCATTCCGAGTCCTCCCATCGCAAAACCTTTGTTATCTATACCTGTTATCCCTACCGAATCTACCGTTAAGTTTCCTACATAGTCTTCTCCCACGTTGATGTTACCAGCTCCTAAAGTAATCCACGGCGTAAACCCTTTCCCTTCATTTAGCTTGAATCTACCCTCAAGTCCATACATAGATAACTGGTCAAATTCTGTTCTTTCACCTTCCTCTAGAGCTCTCCAGTAGAATCCTCTTATACCTACTAGTGGTCCAAAATTGAGTCCAGCACTACCACCTGCCATCCATGTATCTCTAAAAGGCAATTCTTCATTGAAGTTCATTCTAGAAACTTGGAATTCTACAGGAACGTTAAGTCCACTAAATCCTCCTGCAAAATTATCTCTGTAGGCTTTATCTATATCCGACATCTGCCCTGGTTTTCTGCCACCTAGATAGAGAACAAGTGATGCACGAACTGCCCAGTTAGATATGGGCTCTGATAGAAAATCTTCTTTGATAAGGCCATAAGATTCTCTTTCTATATCATCCATAAGAAAGTTTACAGCACTGTAGTTGTACCTAGTGTTGATGGCTTGTACGCCTATCGTGTATCTATCTCCAGCAGAAAATTTTATTCCGAGTCCAGCATTCAGAAATATTTGCTTACTAGTACTTAGAGAATCATATCCTATAGACTGGATGCCAGTTCCTAAAGAAAGATAAGGTAAGAAAGCGCCTTTTGATAGATTTAACGTTAACTCTCCACCATATCTAGATATATCTATTTCCCTAGGCATATAAGCAAGAATCTGATCTTCTGTTGTTTCGAATCCAAATTTTGATAAATCAGTTTCGAATCCGAATCCTTTAGCATAATTTGCTCTTAGTTCTACAAATTCTCCAAAGCCCATTCCCAACATAGCTCCACCCATTATTCCGTTTTTCAATCCTGATCGTTCGTTTGTCCAGTTTTGTTCAGCGTAAGGTGATAGCGTATAGCTTAGGCCACTCACTTGTGCTTCTATTGGATTAGAAATAAAGCCCAGAGATATACACATGAAAAATAGTAATACGTACTTATCCATTTTCACTAAATTTTGATTTTGAAGGATTTTCATCCTTTTTATAAATTATTAATATTATTGTAGTATAGAGTCCTCAAAAATGTTTCTTGGTCACAATTATTTTCAAAAATCTTACAAAATCGTGATTTTGGTTTTCCTTATTTATCGACGGTGTCTGTATCTAGGTCAGTAAGGATGGCACTTTCTGTCTTTATTAGTTTTATTGTAAATATATCTAACAGCGTAGCTATATTTTCTATGGATTGTATAGTAGACATAACTTCCTTTTTGAGCCTAGGATCACTTTCTACCCGTTCTATAAGTTTTTGGAACTTAAGAGTTATCTCTGATGTTATGTTGTTTGTTTCATCCTGCATTAGGCATTAGTTAGGTGATTCTTTTGGTACATAACATATAATTTTTCCCTGGTTCTTTTAAGCTTCATTTTTATATTACTTTCCTTAAGTTGAGTTATCTCTGACATCTCCTTTATTGTCAGACCATCCATATATTTCATAAGAATAATCATCCGCTCCTCTTCTTTAAGATTTCCTATAAATTCTTCTAAGGTATCTAGGTTTAGTTCCAACAAAAGCTTCTGATTATATTCTCCCTCGCTGTTATCTTCTATAGCCTCCTGCCTATCGGGATCATGGAATAATTCTATTTTCTTTTTATCATTGAAGTACTTTACACATGTATTAAAAGAAATAGAATGTACCCATAAAGAAAACTTCGATCTACCTTGAAATTTATGTAAATTAGTAAATACCTTAATAAATATGTCATGGGATAAATCCATCGCCTCCTCTTTATTCTTCAAGATAGAAAGGGCCTTATAGTAGATTTTCTTTTCATATCTATCATAAAGAATAGATAGTACTAGCTCCCTATTTTTATCTATTTTCTTGATTAAGGACGAATCGTCAAGATTCTTTAAACTTTTTTCTAATGCTCCCATCTACTAGTGACCATTCTAAAATTAAGAAGTGGCTGATTTTCTTTGTTTACTTATTATACCAATTCTGTTTTTAGATGACGGAAAAAGATTTAGAATTGTTCAAAATGGATCAAGGCAAAAAACGTAGGCGAACCCATAGGTTCGGCGAGGCTTTTTAACGAAGGAACATGAAGAACAAAATAAATAATTACCGTCATTCTAAACTAGAATTG
>Ga0209187_1000921_pt1 | contig 40601 bp, 46 predicted proteins | sample BantaG_FD_187430 | JGI IMG/M metagenome (GOLD analysis project Ga0209187, IMG submission 187430) | Marine algal microbial communities from Bantry Bay, Ireland - BantryBay_4 metaG (SPAdes) (version 2) | ecosystem: Host-associated > Algae > Red algae > Unclassified | place: Bantry Bay, Ireland...
ACCACGAACTACAGTATTAAATGTTGCATCGCTTGTATTAAGTTTTAACTCTGCTCCACCATTTTTATTGACTATTATAGCGTCTGATACCGAATTCCAATAAACTTGACCTTTGGTGCTGCCAGAATCTGTAAATCTTAAAAATGCACTACCTGATGTTGAATCAATTTTAATTAAAGGAGTAGCTTTGCTGACACTTAAATCACCAGTCATGGTATCGCCAGCTTTATTAACTTTTAAATTTAGGTCACTATCAACTTCTGATTTCTGATAATAGCGAATATCACCACGAGCATCATTGTGGTATTGAGTATGATCATCTGCGCTAAGACCGAGTAAATCACTATGGCTTTCTGCTGTTATATCTTGAAGTGCTGTATCAGCTAATGCTCCTTGTGCACTTGTTGCAAATATAGAAGCATCATAATCTGAGATATCGTTTAATGTGTGGGTGTGGGATACATTACTAAAATTATTATCAACATATAATTTAGTTGTTAAATCAGTATCTCCAACTGGTGTAGAACCGCGAACTACAGTATTAAATTCTGCTGATGATGCACCCAATGTAATAGTTGAGCCGCCTGTACGTTTAACAACAAAACTATCTTGACTAGCATCGTAATATAATTGGCTTCTGATAGTATTAGTTTCTTTGAAAGTAATAGTTGAATCTTCATCAAAATTTGAATCTAATATAAGTTTTGGTGAGACATTATCTATCTCAAGATTGCCAGTCATGGTTGCGCCAGCCAAATCTAATTTGTCATCAAGCAATCCATCAGCCAAAGTTTTTGTATAGTATCGAGCATCACCGCGAGCCTGATTATAATAATGTGGATGGTCATCATCATTACGTCCTGATAACGCTCCGTGATCAGTAACAGCATCTGTCTTTGTGGTTGGCTCCCACTTTCCGGTTGAACTATTGTAATTAAGCTGCTGACCATTAGTAGGTGTGCCAGATACATCATTCAAGTCTTGTAAATTTTCAGATGTTATATCTTGAAGTGCTGTAGCGGCCAAATCACCTTCTGCTCCAGTTGCATAGTCATCACTTGAAAAATCTGTAATATCACTTAAAGAATGTGAGTGCACTGCATCAGCATAATCTGAATCACTGAAATCAGTAAGGTCACTCTTAGTATGCAAGTGGTTTTCCAATGAAATAGCAACTCGTGCACCTTGCAAACCTGCTGTCCATTTGTCGGTGCTATCGTCAAACAGCAATTCAGCAGCAGTTTCAGAACCACGATCAATTAATAATCCAGCAGTTCCAGCAGTAACGCCAGCACCTACTTCACCTGAATTTAATTCAATCGTATTATCAGAGATTTCAGTATCTGTTGAATTAACACTTGTCTGTGTTCCTGTGACTGTCAAATTTCCTGAGATAACAACATCGTCTGAGAAACTTTTCACACCAGCTATAGATTCTGCACCAGTAAGACTAACCTTCGAATCGATATCATTTTGAAGCTGTGTATTGGTTGTGTTCTGTGTACTTTGATTTGCATCGACATTGCTCTGGACGTTCGCCACACTACCGTCATTTGATACTTTATAAGCGTCGATATCAGCCTGTATGACACCATCAGCATTAGTCCTGTCAGTGACTTCAGTGTTGATCGCGCTGGTGTTCGCTGTGTCTGCATTCTGCCTAGCCGTTGATTCAGAAGCCAACGCACTATCGTTAGAATTTTTGTATGCTGTTAACTCGGATTGGATAACACCATCAGCATTCGTTCTGTCAGTGACTTCAGTTGACAATGAATTATTAGTTGAAACCTTGTAAGCATCTAAGTCACTTTGAATTACACCATCAGCATTTGTTCTATCTGTGACTTCCGTGTTAATCGCATTGGTGTTTGCTGTGTCTGCATTTTGTCTGTCTGTTATTTCATCACTCAGATCAGATTCAATCGAAGCGTTCTTGGCAGTCTGTTGTGTCTCGAACGAACTAAGATCACCAGCCACAGTTGCAGTTGCAGAAGCCGCCATTGTCGCATTGCTTGCCACAGCAGCATTGATAGTAGTATCAGCAGCAGCTCTACTGGCAGCTTCAGAATTAACTAAATTAGTTAAATTAGTATCAAGATTACTTACATCTGTTTCAGTTGCAGTTAATCGAGCATCCTGCTGACCATCTGTAATAGCCTGATTGCTCACAATGGCGGCATCAGACGCTGTACGGCCTGTGTTCTCCGCACTGATGCTGTCACTCAAGTTGGTCAGTGTTGTGGCTGTGCTGCTCTTGTACGTAGCCAGATCAGTGCTTTCTGTTGCTCGTGCGCTCTGGATAGTCGAAATTGATGCATCGATTGCATCAATTTCAGTTTGAAGATCAGATTTTAAATCTCCAAAATTAATCTTTTTATGAACATCACCTGATTCATCAAAAAATGGAATTGCATCTAGATCATCGATGGTGCTCTCAGCAGCTAATCCATCCACATCCATTCTGAACGATGGATTTCCAAGCTCACCACTCCCTTGATCAACTTTTACTCCTTCAAATCCGATCATTGAACGGGTTGTAAAGCTATTCTTACCAACCTTTGCCGCTATTCCATTGGGCACACTGTCATCAGCAATAGCCGTAAACGTGTCACCAGTAAGTGGGTCATTGATCTTTGTTAGGTCTTTTGAAATACGAACGTCACCAGCCAGAACCCGTTCTGTAATATCAATGACTTTAGATAATTCACAACTGTATTGTAATAACAATGTTGAACCACGAAATGTCAATGAGCCAGTGCTGGCAGCAGAGAAGCGCATCTCAACAACACCATCTGGCAATATTGCCAAACCTGAATTCTCAGTGGTTAAAGTAATTAATTGAGTGGAGGAATTAACGGACTTTCGAACGTGCATTTCACCCGACACGAATCCTTCTGCAATTAAATCGCGTGGATTGCCTAAACTGTCTCTGATTACAGCTTGGATTACGGTTGTGCTGCCTTGATTTATTTTGATGGGAAATACTGTAGTCATATGAAAATCCTAGATAGATAATGTATTTATCTAAGATTTGGCAGCTATTAAGACACTAGTTTCTTTGTGATCTTCATGTATTCCGTGGCTATACCCAATGTGGATAAATTGTTAGCCGGTATTTGAAAACGCGCTTGCGTTTGAAGTTTGATATGGTATTGAGTACCAGCATCCAAATGCACTAGTGCTGTGTCTATAAAAAACTGTCTGTCCAATGAAGTATCTTTTAACATTACTATTGGATGTTTATTGCCTCGATAAACTACGGTCTGACTTCCTGACACTTCCTGAATTTCAATCCATGCTTCTATAACAATTACGCTACCGGCCATGTAGGTATAAACATTACTCTCTCTTGTGTTTAGTTCTACGTGAAATTCAACTAGTTCATCAACCACTGGCGTATATGTGATTTGTTCAGTTGTATATGTGTTTCCATTCGGAATTGTTGAATTGCCCTCGTCAACTAGCTCCTTTTCCCAGCTAGTAATCAAATGCTGTTCAAAATCTGGTGCTCCTACTACTGGATATGTCAACAGTGAAGTGTTAGTTGAATTAAGATTTGATACCGTGTTTGGCTGACCAGTGAACCACCATTGGAACAAATTTGGAACAGCTTCAGGAGCTTGACCATCATTGTATGCTGGATGATTTGGATCAGTAACAGATCGCGCTGTGAAACCATCATTAGTAGAATTAACAACGTGTGTTGATGGATGTGGTTCCTGCACATTGGTTGATTCGACTATCTCAAACGCAATCAACGTATTATTTGTATTGCTATTTAAATTAGTCAAGTATTGGCTGATCGTTGTTGAATCATTTAGATCAACGATACTGTCGATGTTTTTTGTTGCATCTTCAAAAATGCAGTGTCTTGTGTTTGCCATATTAAATTACCTCAAAAACACGGTGGCTGTATAGCTTGGTTGTAGAACCATTCCGTAACGCCAAACCGCTGCTCTCTGACTATTGCTTCCAGCAGATGCACCACCTGAATAACTTGGATTAAAAAACGCTAGGTTATTATCATCTAATCTAAATCTAACAACATTGGACAATGCAGGATTTGGATGAACTGGAATACTGTATTTAAGCGTTGCTGTTAATGTCATTGCGTGATGGTTTGCAACACAGTTATTAGCTTGCGTTGAAATGTCTGGTAATACTCGCAGCCCTGACACAGTGCCACTGGTTCCAGTCCATTCGTGGTACATAGATAGATTGCTGGCCATGTGCCAATTACTGCTCACCTTCGAGCGCATGGCTAATATGGCATTGATTTGCAAAATCACATCAACATTGCCACTGCCAATCGTATTTTCTGGAGGAATGTACACAAACAATGTTTGAAAACCATTCATGTTTGATGTGGTGATAGGTGTTCCATTCTGCGTCCCACCAACACCCTTAATCAGTCCCTGAATTGTGGAATCTGTGGCTGAGGAACGGTGAATCCAAGAACCAGCAGCTCCACTGCCAGCATTTGGTTTCCATAGATGTGCGTGATAATAAGAACCAGCTATAGTTGTAGTGATTGAATTTTGAGCCACACTTAACGTATCAACAGCAGCAGTCTTGATGTTAGCTTTGCTTGCTACGATTTCATTTGCACCAACTGAATCAGCCGTAACAGCACCAGCATCAATATTATTTGCCTTAACAGCATCTGCTGCCAACTCCACAGTTGTAATTGCATTTGCTTGTATTTCATTTGCTGTTATTGCATTTGTTGCTATCTGCTGTGATGTAATACTACGTGCAACCAAACGATCAGCATCTACACCCCCTGCTATTAGGGTATTTGTGCCTATAGTTTGCGCGGTAACACGATTTCCGTGAACCGTTGCAGCTCCACCATTGACAATGAATGCGTTGGTATTTCTATTGTGTTGGGCAATAATTACTTGACGTTCAGCGATAGCCTCTTTGAGTTCTGTTGTACCTTTAATCTTATGTAAATTGCCGGTATATCGATATAGATTGGAAGCAGCATCCACTAAAACACGATTATTGTTTATGTGTGTATCATTTGGAATTGAGATGTAAACATAAAGGTATTGTTCACCATTATCCTGTGTGTTGTCTGGAGAACTGCGAACGTAATCGTGATTCGAAAAATTATCAAAAGAATCAAAGATGATCTTTGATGAATCAGCTCTATTAAATTGAATGGACACACCACTAGGTGCAATACTAATAACACGGTTACTTCCAGTCGTGTTGTAATCTAATCCATCAAATGGCGGCTGAAGTTGAAACGCATTATTTACGAAGCGTTCGTCTATACGGCAGTCTCCCAAATAATTTTCAAATTCTTCTATGTCAATTGATATTGCTGGAGCTGTTTGAACAGCACTGATGTTCCAATTACCAAATGTTAGATAATGATTTAAATCATTTGTCATAGTGTCATACGGACATACGTAAAAAATATAATCTTTTTGTTGTTCAGCAGATGTGAACGTTCTTAAACTTGGGTCTGTGTGAATTACTTCAACTGAACCATTCTCAACAGCAGCTAGTCTCTGAGCAGCATTCCCAAATGGAACAGTGTCATCATCGCCTTTTAATATAAAGTATCCAGCAAGATCATCATCTGTAGTGTTGGCATTTAGAGTCACACGAATTTCAGATGTTGAATTAACAAAGGTGTCGAATGTTACGCCAGCAGGAAAAGCATTAAAGAATGTTCTTGCTGTTCCAGTAGTATCACCACCAATTCTTTTTCCATGAATGTCAGTGGCATAGATTTTAACGTTCAGATTTCTTTGCAGTCCATTACTTTTCTTTGGTGAACCATCAGCTTTGAATCCCTGAAATGAACTAAGATTTTCAGCAACAGTTAAAGTATCTTCAAATATCTTTAATGAACCTTCAGATCTAAATGCAGTTGGATTAACAACATGTGATGCAATAAGACCAGAACCATCACCCGCAAAATACTCAACAACATAACCTTGTAACGGGTCTGCTAGATTCAAATCGTTCGAACCATCAACATCAAATTCAACAGTTAAATTGGCTTCAGTGAAATCAATGGTTCCTGTTGTGGCTCTTGCTCCACCTTTTAATCGAAGTTCTGTTGGACGTGTCAGACTTGATACCGCAGCAGCTAGATTTTCAAAATCATATCCTTCAACAATGACAGCAGGAGATTCAACACCAAGCACTGATTTTGCCACCAGTCTCATATCATAGAAACCTTTTGGTGCATCAGAGACAGTGTATTCAGTGTTCTTTGTCGTTACATAATTCCATTCACTTGAATTCACAGCCCACCGCAAAAAGTATTCACTAATTAAATCATCATTGTTCGCAGGCTTCCATACTAGACGTAAATTGGTCGATGTTGTATCAGTGGTTGCATTGTAGAAGTTCTCTGGAAAATAACCTGTTCCATCAGTATCTGTTGCTTCCACTGTAAAGATCGGTGCAGGTAGATTGCTTGATTCATAATTTGTTAAAGGTCTACTTGGTAACTGAACACCAACATCGATATTTGAAAATGATTCGTCACGGTATTCTTTTCCAACCACTGTGAATGAACCAAATTCTTCAGTAGATTCAGTGATAGATACCACTTCATAATCTGCTGGTTCAGCAGCACCTGTGTAGATATACCATTGACGATTAGCAGGAGCTGCAAAGTTACTCACTGAATTGTCAGATACGAATCTCCATTGGCTGTGCTTAATACGAGTGACACCAGACACAACAGATACGGAAGTGACATTGGCTTCCAGCACATCACCATTATCATCAAGGCGTCCAATCTTCCAATTCGAGCCACTTGATAAATCAACAGGACGATCAACGTTGGTATTTAAAGTATTAGAACCCGCAACAGTTCGACCAGATGATTGTTCATCTAGTTCTGGGTCGTATGTTCCTGAACCAAAACTTCCACCGAGGTTGATCAGATCATTGTCAATTATGGAAATTCTATCCCCGACCCTGAAATTGGCTGAAGTAAATCCAGTTTGAAAAGTAACCACTCTTGTATTTCTAAGTGTTCGTTCAAGTATGTAACGACAATGGCGACGAACTTCAGCTTCATTGGTTAAACCTTGAAGCGTTACCTCTTGAACCATTTCTCCATATAGTGCAATGCCTGCATCATCTCTTTCTTCAATAACTCGTTCAACAAAATCCAGTTCTTCATCTAGGAATCGTGCACGAATAACCGAAATACGTTGAGATATATCAGTGAACGAATAATTAAATCCATCGACTGTTGCTGTTGTGGTTACAACAGATGATTTGTCTTTTTGCTTATCCGATATTACCGTGATCAAACCACCATCGAGAACAATGTAACTTCGATATATCCCTGCAAAACTTTGCAATCGAGTGATCGGATCTTGCTGATCTGTCATTTGCATATTGCAAGAAAATCGAGGTGCATTAATGTCTGACCCATCAGTGTCAGTATATTGAAGTATCTCATCGCAGAAGTTTGCAAATTCAACGAACGAATAAACATCTATTTCAGAGTACGGTATACCCATTCCATATTCAGAGTTGTTTATTAATGAAAGCAGACACCATGCTGGACAATTCGTATAGGCTTGTTTCATGCCTACACCATTCCATCCATTACCCATTGTTCTGGTAGTCGCGTTATAAACATTTGGCATATCGACAATCATGCCGTACACATCATATTCAATGCCACTGATGCTGGCTGAATTATCTTCTGATGCAGGTACAGTTAATCCAGCGACACTCAGATTTTCATACCGTTCTTTGTGCTCGATTATTTCTGTGATTCCAGTGACGAATATTGAATCAGCTTTTTTATTAACATCATAGTCATCATCTGGTGAACGCTTACGAACGAGCACTTCCCATCTGTCTGTTGGGCCTACACTGTCTGGTCGTTGTACACGATAGGTAATAGAATAAGGTGACAACACTTTTCCGACTATATTACCTTCTTCACGGCGTGAACTTGATACAATGCTTGGTGTAATGAATGTGGAACCTAGTGATCGTGTATGTATTGATAATCGAGTGTCGTTTCCGTACTGTTCACCATCATCATTGATTGAAATTAAACTTGAAATTGTTATTTGCACAAGCAATGCATCAACATCACCATCACTGGTAGCATAAACATAGTCTTGTGCTGATTGATCTTTTGTATCGCCAACAGATAAATTACCACCTTTAGTAATTCGAAAGCCTTGTGCATTGCCTAGCCCTGCATCTGCATTTGAAACTGGACTGGCTATTTCAGTGAAGCCTTGTAAAAAGGATTGAATTGGAGTTCCTTCTTTAAAATCCAACAACACGTTTGGATAATTAAATTCACCCGCCGATGTCTTAACAGGATTTCGATCAACATAAACCGACTGCAATTCATCTGATGAATTAACCAAACCCTCGATTTCACCGTGGCTTAATATATCTACAAATCTTGCAGTTGCTTGACTCTCTAAGACATCAGAAAATGTTGAAGGTGTTCTTTGATTAGCCATTATTCTGGACGCCTCTCTTGCGTTACTTCAAGTGCTACGCGCAAACCTGATGCTCGAAATCTTCCAAACACTAATGGTATTGGTGAATTCTCATTGTTAACTCCACTGACACTTGAGTTCAGTGAACCTCTGGTGGTGTCTGCTTCATCAGGAATCAATCCCAATGTATAACCATAGGTGTATGCCAAAACAGCAGCCTTGAACAGATACGGACTCGCAGCAGCTAAAAATGGTGATGTAGCACCAGCAGTTAATACGGCTGATACAATTAAAACTGTGCCAAGTATATTAGCTGTTTGCTGCTCTGATGATTTCTCACCTTTGATTGCTGGATAGATATCAAGCACTTCACCTGATTGTGGAATTTTAAAATCATCAGCAGTTAATTTCTTTCCATCCAATTCAACTTGCCATTCACCCGCAGCAATCTCATTACGAAAACCTTTATGGTTGTAATTAATGTGGCTTATTGCCAATGGAATATTGTCGGACTGCAATTGATGAACGTTACCGTACTTGTCACCTAATGGGCCGTGGAGATTAACTGTCTTGAGGTTCATATCTTAATACCTTTACAATGTAAGTCTGCCAACGTGAATATGGAGCCTCACAACTTAAATTTTTGAACATATGGTGAACGATTGTTCCACTGTCTTTATACAAAGCTATGTGGTTGGGTTTTGTTGATTTGTACTGCATTAACAAAACATCGTTTGGTTCAATCATTCGTGGGTCTATTTCAATCCAACCATCTTCTTTAAAATGATCTAGATATTCACCTTGTGTTCCATCATCATTTGCCCACCATTCAAATTCAGTATCGTTTCGATCAACTATCTCGATATTTAATTCTTGCTTGTAATAATTTCTCACCAGTGTGAAACAGTCAAATATGTGGAAAATGAACGGATTTCCAATTAATTCATCTGCCATCACACCTAACCAGACTGGTTCATTAATTTGGTATCCATCACAGGCAACTATGCCCATTGGTACATCTAATGCCTTTTGGAGCCTGACATCTGCCACACTTGGAGTCCGTTCGTCGATACCACGTCTGACGTTGTTCCTTGCCTCCATGCTGTCTGGATCGAAGCAATGGGAATGCAGTAGGGCCGTTACATTTTTAAGCCCGTAGAAGGCTCTAGAATCGCATTCAAAAGCATCATCAGAATCTGATATATTCTCAAGTCGCTTGTATCGCTTATTTGAGATAACACCAACTGCTTCATTTGGATAACAGGCTTCAGCATGTTTACGGAATGCTTCTGTTTGAGCTTTTGTTAATTTAATTGTCATAGTGTGCTTAATCGTCGCATTGCTGGAAATCGATCAGACGTTGCAACGCCTTTTGGCAGAGACAAATTTGGCTGGTCTATAGTTGTAGTTAGTCGCAATTCGAGTATCTGTTTATTGACAGCTTGTGTCTGCACGACTCGAAATAAATGCTTTGATACCAGCAAGTTCTCAACATTGGCAGCATCATAATCTGGCTGACCAAAACGATAAGAATCCAGCACTCGATAACGAGTGACTTCTGCACCAGCTAAATCACCAGCCGTAAAAACAATCGATGCAAATATTTTATTTAAATTGGACAATCGCATTGTGGGTGTTGGTTGAACACCTTCTGAACCACTCTCAACATCAAGTAGTTCTAATGGGAATGGTTGAAACGAGTCTCCAGCATTACGCCACACGATTGCCTGTGTATCATCATAGAATGGTGTAATTTTAAATGTTGTTCCACCATGTACAATTTCAAAAAGATCAATGACACCTTCAATATAAGGTGCTTGTAAATCACCTCCAATACTCATTAGGCTAACTCCTGCCTGATATTAAATGTGATTGTATGATTATCATCGTGTATCGAATCATGATCATAATCACTGATAACTCGATACTTTTTTTCAACAGTATCTGTTGGCATGGTTGCTTCAAACAAATCCCAATTACCAACACCGTCTAGAAATGTAATGATGGTTTCCATCTCAGTCTTTCTGACTTGTTCAAAAACGACTGTCCATGAATCCATTTTTCTGGCAGAAGCTGGGCCAGATGTCACGCGCTGAGAATATCCATTATCAAAGTCAACAACAGAGCCACGATACATTCCTTTCTTTTTAGATCGTGTGCTTATTTTATTTTGAAAAGGCATTTGCATTATGAAACTCTCCTGTTAAGCATTCCATTTGCTCTGGTCTGGTATGCCATACGTCTATCTATTGCAGCATTCAATGCGCGTTCTGCACCAAGCTGTGCTGATCGTTCAACGTCTGCTGGATTATTATTATTTCCAGATATATCAATTTTGATTTCTGCATTAAAATTATCTGCTGAACTAGCTGCACCAAGTTGTGGTACTGCTTGTGGTGGTGATGGAACAGCATTAAGTGTTACAGCAGCAACATCAGGAGCAGGAGCACCACCAGCAGAAGCACCACCACCAAACAATCCAAGTCCAATGTTAAGTGCTTGCATGACTGCTGCATTTGCAAGTTGCTGGATTAAAATATCTTGAAGGTTAATAATCGCAGCTTCTTTAATTTCACTCCATGATGCAGCACCATCACGTCCAGACTTTGCAAAGCCAACAGTTAGTTCTTCAAAGAAATTAGTGAATGGTTCAGCTAATTTCTTTACCTGATCTTTTTGTTGCTGTGCAATTTGTTCTTCCAAACGTTCACGTCTATTTTTGGCATCTCGTTCAAATTCTATTTGAATTTCTTTCTTAGCTTCTTCATGCTCTTTGAATGCTGTTAACTGAGTGTTTAGTGCTTGACGTTGTTGGTCTATTTGACGATTCAAAGATTCACGTTGGAACTTTTCTTGCTCAGCACCAGATGCACCCAATGATAATGAATTTGAAAATGAACCATTACGCTGTTGCAGTAAAATAGATTCAAGTCTATTGTATTGATTTTCAATAAAACCCAAGTTAGTTACAAGTTCTGATTTCTGTTGACGATCTAAAGCTGATCTTTTAGCAGCAACTTTTTCATCGAACTGTGCCAATATTTCAGCACGTTTAGATCCAAACACTGAAGCAGCACTTAGTCTTTCTTGTAGTGCTTCGCGTTCAGATTCTGATTCATTTTTCAGAACAGTTCGAAACGCATCGAATCTATTTTGTAATTCTTGTGGTGAGAAAGGTAATTGTGCAACACCATCTATATTAGCCTTAGTAATGGAATTCTCTTGCTCTCTAGTTATGGTACGAATTAAAGCAATTCGAGCTTTATATTGTTGGTTTGTTAGTGCGTTTGCTGCTGTTTCTTTTTCAGATGCAGCAGTTTTAAGTTTTATTAACTTTGTTTCCTCAATTCCAAGCGCTATTTTTTGAGCTGCTTCCAATGCTTGAATTCTTTCAAGTGAAGCAGCCGAATCATCAGCATCAAATAATGCATTACTTTGTTTTGTTTTCAATTGCTTAATAATAACTTCTTGACGTTGAACAGCATCTTCAATGTTGGCTGTAAGCGCATTATTTGATTGAGTCAACAAACGATCTATTTCTTTCGTTAGTGTTGCATTAGCTACCTGTTCTGCACTTAATGTGGGTACTGGTGCACTTGAGGTTCCAGTGGGAACAGGGCCATTACGTCCACGCCTTGTTTTTGGTACTGATACTTCACCAGAATCAACTCGTGCTTGTGCACTAGCAGTTAATTTAATAGTACCTTCCGTACTCTCGAAACCATTATTAACTAACTCTATAATATCTCTGAGTTCTTTTAATGTATTGATTAGAATTCTTATTGGCCCGAGGTCAGCTATTTTTATAAGAAATTCTTGCACACCAATAGCAGCAGCCACGAGTCCGTTGACTAAGAATAGAAATGAGTTTGTTAAATCAGCAACTAGACCTGAAAGAAAACTTATTGTCGGTCTTAGCTTCTCAAGTAATCGAAAGAATGTTTCTGTGCTTGGGGCTGTATCAGCAAATGAACCTCTTAACGCTTGACCAATTGATTTGGATAATGAGTTATACGCTTCAGCAGATTTCGCCAGTGCATTAGTTTGTTCTTCACCAACAATATCGTTTGTGACTTTTAGTTTTTTTGCTAGTGCATCAAGTGATGTTGTATTGGTATCTAGAATAGCAGATAACTTGTTTCCGTCAGAGCCTAGAATTTGGACAGCCAGTGCACTACGCTCTGCTTCATTGGAAACGCTTGCCAGTTTTGCAATAACATCGTTAAACACAGAACCTGTATCACGAAGATTACCATTGGTGTCTCTGATTTCAACACCTAATTCCTTGTATGCAAATGCTGCTGGGCCTGCACCCTCAAGTGCAAATTCACCTAAGAATTCACCAAAGTCTCTGAATAAATCAGATGCTCCCTGCATATCGATATCAACTTTTTTACCGATTGCAGCAAGCGTTGATAAACTGGTTGTAGTAACTCCAGCGACGGTTGCTAGTTTCTTTAATTCAAGTGCTGCCTTTGCTGCTGTAAATTGTGCAGTAGCAAAGCCAGAAATAGCAGCGCCTAAAGCTACACCAAATGCAACCATTGGATTTCTTGCAGCTTTAAGCAGAGTACTAAAACCACGAACTTCTCCACCAGCACCTAGTAAAGCACTTTTAAAATTCTTGGTCTTACTTGTGGCATTTTTTGTTGCTTTCTGGTTCTTATTTAATTTGCTGCTATTATCGTTGAGACTTTTTCCAGACTTATCAGCTTGGGATTTCATCTCTTTTAATGCTTTGATGAAATCTTCCAATTCCTTGAAATCGATCTTTGCTGCTAGTTCATATGCTGTAGTCATGTTGTGTTCTCTTTACTATTACTGTATTTAATAAAGTTTCGGTCAATTTGAAGGATGCAATTGACCTCTAGAGGACATAACTTAATTCGATACAATTTAATATAATCTTTGATCTGGCCTAAATTAACTGGGTCAGCTTCTCTGCGCAAACCTGCAAGAACAAACCATGCGTTGTAAGCTCTTTTATAAATGAACGGGAAGGGTTTATCTAACTCTGGATTTAATTCTGAATAATCAAAACCAGCATCAGGATAGGTTTTCCTACCGAACTCCAATCTCTGCCGTTGTGTTTTGCCCTTACTATCTGGCATATCCATTGTGACGAATCTCTTTATATATTCATCAACTTCAGTAAGGGCCGTTAGAAAAAATTGGTTGTGTCTTTAATAGCAAGATCTAGTTGAACTCTTATCCACGCCATTTTTGGGTTACTCAATATTTTGTAACAGGCTTCTTCTGAGAATGGTTCTCCAAAAAAATCAGGACACCAATCTTTCACACATTTGGCCATTGATTTAATTGTTTCATCTTCTAGGTCAGTGTCTGGAACTTCCGACAATAAATCTCGCATTGAACGGCTGGCATCATCAAATTCGTCGCTATAGATTCCAACTATTTGCATCCAACCTCCAGTATCTTCAAAGTCTGAAGGACTTAGTATTTTTAATTTGTGTTCTTTAGGCTGAAATGAAGCCAGTGTTTTTTTAACAACCTTCTTAGTGATTTTCTTTTTTGGTGCAGTTTTTGTGTTAGTGGTCATAGATGAATATCCTCATTGATATTCATATTTACTATTTTTTTTGAGGTGTGTTATTAGGTGCGTGTAATGCGAATGGCAGACTTACCAGCAGTATCATTACGAAGTGCTTTTAATTGTATGGTCTGGATTATCTGACCACTTGAGTTAACTGGAATAGAATCCTGAAGAACTCGAACACGGCTGAATTCCCATTTCTGACTTGTGCTTGAATCTGGGTCATTTAGAGTGAATTCTAGTGCTTGATCATCTTGATCGTTAAACGCTTGTAACATCTCAGCATCCTTGAATTGAGCCGTTAATGAAATATCAACAACACTTCGGCCAGCAGCTACGCAAGCGGCATTTAATTCGCCCCAAACGTTAACGCTTTCTAAGTTATTTGATAGGTTTACAGTTACGCCTTGAACGTATCCAATTGCAGTACCATTGAATTTCATATTTCCATCGAAATGCATATATGGTTTTCTGTTTGCAATTTGTTTTGTTGGGTCAGTGTCGCCCGATGCAGCTAATTCTTGACCAGTACCAATCATGCCAAATGATAGTGAAGCAGTAGAATCAAGCTGTGCATCCAATGTCATAGTGTTAGGTAGACAATCTTTGTACTGGCGAACAACACCATTATCTAATTGATCCATCCAAAGTGTCATTGGATTTTCAATTGAATCTACTTCCAGTACATCACTAGACCATTGCCCAAAAAGTGCAGCTTCTAGAAAATCATCATACTGATCAGATCGATGTGCAAATTGAAGATCGAAAGTAGATGACTGAGCACCAAGTCGAACGTCAAGTTCTTCACGAGTTCCATTTAATGATGGATCTTCAATTGTTGCTCGTACAGCATCAGGAGATGCACTTACAAATGGTTGAACGTCTGTGTCACCATCCACGATTGTCGGGATAGTGCCAAATATTTGTTGTTTGATCGATGTAAGGCGTGTATTCCCGCCGTTGCTAAAACATGCCATTAAAAAAATCCTCTATAGATAATGTATTTATGGTCGAGTGATGAAACTTTGAGCTTCTATCACTACCGTAGACAATGTGTAATTGGTCGTAATGTTGTTTGGATTCTTGTACGCTCGTGTTGTGTCAACACAAACATCATCAATTATTAGGTTTCGACCACGAGCAAATAATTTAATTACATCGTCTGCAAAGGCGTTTGTTCTATCTGTGCCACTACCAGCAGGTACAAATAATTGAATTAAGAATCGCACTGGATATACATCATCACCACCTATGCCAATCGAGTTTGGAAAAGATCGAAGTGGTTGCAATGTGGTTCGAACATAGGTTACTTTTTTAGTTGAAACCTGTTCATCACTCTGGAGATAGCCAGCATCATTTTCTTCAATTAATTTTGGAAGATCTGGTAATGTCTTTAAATGATCGGTCAATAATTTTTGAATCGTTACGTATTCCATTAACTTGTTTTCCTGACGTATTGTTCGACCATGTATGGAAATTCTGATACTGCTGGGCCTATCACTCCAGATGCTGCTTGATTACTCCAGCCGTTTTCCAGTGCAATCAATTTCTCTATGGGTTCATCGGTGTTGTATATGACAGAGAATTCAGCATCAATGTCAGCTTTCCATCCACTGCGATAATCACCAGTGTCAACTGGACTTAGTTCTTGCACACGTTCTAGAAATTCATTGGTCAGTGCTTCACCCATATTTTCAAGATCAGATATCAATGGGTCTGTGCCTGCTGTTGAAAATGTCACTCTGCTGTTCATTATGTGATGTCCTTCTTTTCTTCGTCCAAGATGTATTCTAGATATTGATTTTTACCTACATCGACAACATTGAATCCAGTGACTTTGAAAAATCGATTATCGACATGGACTCTATAAGTGGGGTCAGCATCTGATCGGTATCGTGTATATAACTTATGCGTTCGTTGATTTAATGCTTGCTCACCACGATTTCTATCCAGTCCACCAAGGGACTCGAACTTACATCTATCTTCATAAGCTGTGATGTACTGACCAGCAGTTTCATATCTTGTAGCATCCTGTTCAACGTATTGTTGAAACGTTACAGGCACACGAAAATCAGATATCTTTAATTTCTTAATTGGCATTAGAGCAGCACCGGACGATAGCTTTGCCACAATCGTTTGGTTTCAGGCTGAAGGTGTGGAGTATCCAGTTCTGACTCGCCTCTGTTTTCAAATAGCGAAGCCAGCTCGATCATCATTCCAGTCGAAAGTGATTTTGGAATATCATCTGGTGTTTCACCAAATCCGACACGATAGGTAATTTGGATTGGCTCAATTGATCGAAGCTCTATATCAGGCCATTTTTCACCATCATTCAATGCAAACACAGGATTCACTGGGTCAGAATTTGTAATCCCTTTGGAAATGTCCAGTGTGGTTAGTTCGTTAGTGGTCGAATATATATTGATTGCCACAATATCGATTATTGGGCCACGTTTTAATTCAATGCAGTTCGATTCAGGCCAGCAATCAAGGTACAAAGTCTTAGTCTGTTGAATAAGCGAAATTCCACAGTAGTTTTCACAGCTAACCGTGACACTATCAATTAATGATTGAATTGTTATATCGAAATCATCTGATGTGACATTAAGGTACTCTTTTACCTCTGCAAGACTTATCGGATAGTCTTGAGCTTGTACGATTGTTTTGAGATAGGACATGATTTAGTCCTTCTTCGTGGTAGATTTTTTTCGTGTTTTACGTTTTTTAGGTGCAGGCTTAGGTGCTGAAGGTGCTCCATCAACCACATCTTTGGTTTCATAATCGCCTTTGGTTTCTTCGATAGGTGAAGCAATACCTGATGCAATCAGCCGTTCAGCAACAGCATCATCAAAATCCATTTCTGTACCTTTGACAAGATCTTTGCCATTTAGAACTTTGTTTATTGGGCTGACTTTGACGTTTTTTGTTATGTATACTTTCATGAAATACTCCGAGTAATGGAGTATTTATGCGAATGTCAGAACGAAGAAAGCCTCCAATAAAGGAGGCTTTTATCTGTGTACTTAATTAAAAGTAGGTATTAAGCGAACTTCAAACCTTTGACCGCTCGGCCATTAGTTAGGTGTCCACCAACTCTCCATTCACTGAATAGAGTTAGGTATGCACGATCACTATAGATATCGCGTATGGTTCGAACAGAACCTTTGTCCACAATAGTGTATGCGTCCTGAAATGAACCCATGATAATTGGGACACTGCCAGAGCCTATGTCGGGCATTGTATCGTCAATCAAAAATGGAATATCATACAAAGTTGTGATGATAGACTTACCATCCATTTGGCGTCCAACGTCTACCAAATATCGGTTTTCGCCGTCCTTCAAACGTCTGTAAGCACCAAGAGTCTTTCGATTACAGATAGCATAAATGCCGCCATTTGTATAGAAAGGGTCAAGAGCTTCTTGCAGTTTAAGAATATCGTCCTGATGTGGAACAGCAGCTTCAGCATCTACAACAGCAACTTCATCATGAGTCTCTGCAACAGTTGAATCGGCTGATAAGAACTGTTGAATACCTTTTGGACGATTTACACCGTCACCATCGATAAACGCTCCACCTTCTAATTTAGAAACAGCTCGGCCAGTAACTCGTGCCAGCCATTGTTCTGCATTAGGCGTATCGGCTAATTGCTCGGGTGTAACTTTCGGAGCTGCATAGATTGGGTGAAGATCGATTTTACCTTGTGCAAAGGATGAAACTGCTGTATTTGGACGTGCTTGCGTTTCAGCAGAAAATCCAGCTTCACTCTCTGATGCTTCGTTATTAAAGAGCCATACATTGCTGCTAGTAATAGTTTCTTTATTAGCAACTCGACGCATTGCGTTAGTGCTATCACGAAGTTCAAATACTTTAGATACAAGAGCGTTAGGCACTAGAAAACCAGCACTTTCATCAACAGTTGTATTCCATTCAGCAGCTTTTACTTCAGTTGCATCACCAGATTGAATCCAGCTTTTGAATTCATTTTCGTAATTACTTTGAACAACTTCTTCTGTCATTGACTCAACTTCTGAGCGCTTCTGAGCAGTTTCAATTGCTTCAAGTTTCTGTTCCAGTTGTGAAACAGTTTCATTGAGGGCATTACCCTCGCTTTCCAAGCCAGCATCATACTTGGCTTGCATGTCACTTAGGACACTTTTGATTTCGGATAACAGTTGGTCGTTTTCCATAGTCATTAACTCCAATTTTATTAGTATCGTTTTGCATGGAGAAAATGAGTCAGGAACATAAGTGCATTACTGCGAGTCATGTAAAGAGTATTTTTCCGCTAAACTTGAAAGTATTTATTAACGGAAACGTACAAAAATATATTTTTATTTAAAATCCTTCAATAGATCGGTAATTTGATCAGATGATATGGTTGATTTTTCTTCTACAACTTCAACATCATCGATAATTTCATCAACAATTACATCTTCAGATTTAACCTTATCGATGTGGGCATCAGGACAACTTGGCACAGAAACAACCGACACCTCTGCAAGATTTAATTCAAGTAGATTACGAACAATCCTGCCACCAACGCGCTCACTACTCTTGCGAATTACACGATAACCAATTGATAATCCTGATAGACTTTTTGACCTAATTAATTCAAGAACATCATTACCTAGTCGTGTCTTTGCCAGTGTTCCACGAACTCTCAAACCTGAAGGTGTTTCAGTGATTTCGTCCCAACGTCCAATAGGCTCCATAGGATTGTGATTAAAATACATCATCACCTGTTTGCCAGTGTTGAGGCTTCGCTTAAAGGCTCCCAATTGCACAATGTCACCATGACTATCAAGCGTTGGTACTGATGCCCATCCTTCAATAGTTCCATCTTCAGCTTCAGCCACTTCTAGTGAAACAGTGCTGTTCTTAACTTCGTAATCATCATGACCTGTTTGATTTTTCATGTACGTTTTAAACTCGACGATATTTTTATCTAGGTCAGTCTTATATTCAGCATCTTGGATGCCTTGAAGTTGCTTTTCTACTTCATCAGAATCGATTTCTTCAACTTCTTCAACTTCTTCAACTTCTTCAACTTCTTCAACTTCTTCAACTTCTTCAACTTCTTCAACTTCTTCAACTTCTTCAACTTCTTTGTCATTGTCAACAACAACAATGTCATACTCAACACCATTGATCGTAACGAATTCAGCTTCTGATTCAATTGCATCTGCAATTAGGTCATTAACTGCCGACTTTGAATCATCATCACCTGCATCATCTTCTTCTACTGTAGGAACGACTGGTTCAACAGCATCTTCTTCTACCGTTTCAACTTCTTCTTCAACTTCCTCAATAGGTGGCAATCCCAACCGGTCTCGTTTTTCATTAGTCGTTAGAACTTCAGAAAGTGAATACCGTTCTGCTAGTTGATCCCTTCGTGGTTGTAGTGCAAGAATCTGATCTTCATCAATGCAGATTTCAAAGTTAGGGTCAAATCTTGGTGCAAGCCAGTAATTTAATTCGGTAGCCAATGTTGATGCTGCATTCATAACAGTCGATTCATAGAAATGTAATTTTAATTCTTCGATGTTGCTGAACGTGCTCGCCTCAGAATTCGAGATTAGTTGACTTGGAACACCTAATGTTGCACAGATGATTTTGGTCAACTCTTTTTTGGTTTCCAAGTAATCCATCTCTCTGGCATTAACAGACAGTGGCTTTACATCTACTTCACTCGATAGAATGTTCTGGCCTGAATTATGTGGGCCTGAATAGCGACTATTAATTGTGTCTCGCATTTCGTCTTGCTGATCTTTATCAATTTCGTTTTTAAAACTCCATATTGCTGAAGGTCGCGCCCCATTCTTTAACAGATTTGTATTGTGAGTTTGACCCGCATTTAATAATGCAATTTCGCTTGAACAACGTGATAACGGACTAGTACCCCAATGACAATCCATTGCACTAGCATTTTTGATATGTAATACATCAGAATCTCCGCTGATTTGATCAACAGGGAATTCTATTTGTCTTGTGTTAGTGCCATTGTTTGATGGTGTGTAACGATACAGTTCTGGTAGTCGATTTCCATTCTCGACAATATCAATCATTGCAGGATTCAATAATTCTAATTCTTTAATTTTGCCATTGTTTAATTCGATCTTTCTGATGAATATGTTTCCAGATATAAGGCGATATAAAGTTGCAGTATAGAAAAACTCACTTTTAGACATGTTTACACACGGACGTTGTAACAACATTTCTAGGTCTGAATCCTCGATACGTTCTCCAGTACGCCGGTCTTTAATTATCCAGTGAAGATCACCAATGCTCGATGCAACCAAATCAATGCAAGATGATGCAACAGCATTTTTCTCAAAAGCCTCTGTTGCTAATTTTCGATATGAACGGGAATGAATGTGCTCTGAATCGTTAGACAGAATAAATTCAGAGTATTGTCTGCTGAATGCCGTTTCATTTGAACTGGATTTAAAACTGTCAGGTAATAGAATGCCTGATTTATGTTGGGAGTAAGCCATTTAATTACCTATATAGGATGGATATAGGTTATTTATTCAATACTTTGCTGAAGTTAATGATCAAGCAACCCATGCTTTCTTCTGGTTAGAGATTAACAATGCGCTCACTGCATAAACTAATGCATCCATTCTGTCAGGACTCTTTTGGTTCCGACCTAATTTTGGTGACCATGTGACCATTTCTTCTTCGAGTTTTTCATGCACACCCACATGTGAGATTAAATTACGACTGTATAAATTTGAGACTGGTTCTGCTCGTGTGTACTTTCCAATTCGTGCATGTATCTTTTGAATGTTCATGTTGGTGTCTTGTTGTCTAAGCACTAACTCCACCATGTCTCCACCTTGATTGACCTCGGCGATGCAAGCTGATGCACCATGTCTGTTGTATGCATCTGCAACGATAGCAGCCCATCGTTCTGGCAATTCCTTAATACTTAAATCTTCAAGAACGTATGCTCTATCTTCGACTTTGGCTGCAACACAAATTCCACATAGATCAGATGATTTGTTATTGGTGGTCGATGGGTCAACTGCAATAACAATTCTTTCAACTTCATGAAATATTGATTTAAAGAATTGTTTTGTCACTCTGTTCTTTTCAATGGATTCACTTTCAAACAGACTGTCAGGATTATCAAGCAGAAGTTCTGCATTCATTTCTTGGCGACCTAGACGAGTATTACCATAACGTTTCTGCAATCGCTTCATGTAGCCTTTGGTTAATGCGGTGTTCTCACCTGAACTACCAGTGACAACAGTGACATCATCAGAATCTTGCAACAGTTCTTTTGCTAGTTCACTCGGACGTGGCGTGGATGCAATTACAACTTGCTGTTCATCATCACCACCTAATCGAAGCGTAAATTGCAACTGGTCATAGACTTCTCTTTGGTATGGCATCAAAAATAATTCATCAATTAGAATTAACTGTGCTTCTGAACCTGCTATACCATCGGGTTGTTCTCCAGTGAACGTTGTTATCTGCGAGCCATTTGCATACACGGCTGTCTTAGTACTTGGGTTATAGATAGGCTTTCTTGCTGGATGTGATAGCGCAATAATTCCCGACTTACCGCGCATGATCGTGTTTCTATTGTCTGAGGCGGTTTGTCCGCAGATGCTAATTTTGCATCCTGCATGTGTTTCTGCGAATTCTTTAGCGTATTGAGCTAAACAAAATGTTTTTCCATTTAATGGCTGGTGGCCTTTCAGATAATGTTAGTTAAATGAAAGGCCACCAGCCCCGAATCCCCTGCCTGCGCTGTAGATCACTACAGGGTTTTCATCAGGTTTTAATATTTGCTGTTTACGTCTGCCAATGAAGCGGACGTTATATCCAAGCTCAAGTTTTATATCATCAGGAATGACTTTCCATATCTTGTGCCTTTCAGTATGTACTTTTAATTGTTCAGCAACAGATGCTTCTATATCTTCATCAAAATTAATAAACTCTTTAATCTTAGTAAGGAATGGTTCAATATCAGGGATATCGAAGTCAATCGGACTTTCAAGGTATGACTGTGCTGAATTAAATTGTTCTTTTCTCTGCATTATTCTTTCTCGATGAATTCACCGTCTAAGGCTTCATTCTTGTTTTTATTGATTTCTTTCGATAGATCATCCAGTGGTTTCATATCCAGTAATTCATCCAGAGACTCTAGTGCTCTTTCATGGGTGACTTTAACGTTGACGTTGGTTGTGGTTGTCACTTCAGATTCAATGCGTTTGGCCTTTCGATTGTGCATGTATGGCAATAGATCATTGGCGGCTTTTTCAGCCAGTTTTGGGTCTGTGTTAGGATCGTTATAGAGCTTTAATAGGAACGTTAGCGGTGACTCAAGCTCTGAGTAGGCTTCCATTCGGGCAACTGATTTCTCGACGATATCCAGCAAGACTTTTTCTTGGCGTTGTGCTCCAGAATTGGCGGCTTTCTTTTTGGTTGTTTTAATATCTTTGCTCATATGCCTACTAACTCCACCATTAACATTTCATGGTCATGGATTTTGTTTAATGTGTTTAACCTGTCTCTGAATGTTTTTGCATTAAATGCTTTTTGTTCATCAGTGGTAATTAATTCGTGCAGATGCTCTCTCATTGGTTTGAGTAGTTCACTCTTGCGTTGAGGTGATAGCTTGCGTTTCTCGATAATATTTCTGGCATGATCAACTTCAGTAGCTGTGACCTTGAACGATGCTTCCCAATCATCAGCCATTGTTTGAATGGTGTTATCGTTAATTAATTGCGGGTTGCGATGTATCATTTCCTTGATGTACTTGATATCCACAATAATCACATCAACATTTAATTTGTTCAGGCTGGTGTTGATCATCTGATATCGTGCTTCATGGTATGAACAACCGTGTTCTTTCACATAGGCGTTGACATGCATAGAGAACGGCACAGGAATCAATTCAGCACTGATGCCTATCGTGGATAGATGTTCGATGAATAGATTTGTTTTGTACCGTTTGGCTCGTGCAACAGGGGCATGGACGATGATTGGTGATGATTTGTGTTTTAATTGGTTCATACCCTTATTTAATAAAGATATGATCAATGGTAAGTAGATGTATTGACGGGTTTGGTACTGTATGGATGTACAGTGGTCTAGTATCGAACCAATTACGGTATAAAAGTATTATTAAACAGTACTGGATAATGTATTACGGTTGCGTGGCGTGATTTGGTACGATTAAAGTATGATTAAATTGTTATTGAGATACTGGTTGGTTCGTTTACAGAGATGGCGCGATTTTCGTTAACTAGGTCACATTTTTTAAATTTTTGCGATGAAAGTCCGCTAAAAATGAGAACCAATCAGCATTTCTCAAATGTTTTTTGTGAACCCCTAGCCAAAACGGTAAGATAATTCTGAAAATTTCTAGATCATACATATGGAATTGCAAGGAACCAGTCTACATTTCTGATCATTAACTAAATGCTTGATTTGTTAACTCGATCACAATGTATATCCGTCTACAATTTTAATTGATTTTGTTAACTCCATCCGATTGTCGATTACATCCCAATGTATACCAGTTAATGTGGTATAAAAACAACTACAATCTAGATCATACCTACGATAGTACTTGCATTTTGTAATGTATTATGATTTAATTGTTGAATCACATCGAATAATGATAACTCTATCACGCGATTCGATCCCACCAGTCATCAATCCATCATCTGTAATAACCGGCAATCGGTAGAATTAATGGATAAAATCAATAATAATGTCGTATGTGATTGATTCTATTGAAGAATAATTAATAATTGATTATGTGAAGTCGGTTAAGAGGTGGGCAGTGGTGATATAATCCATCATGTCATAACTGTTAATTAATTATGATGCTTGATTTTATGTTATAATTAATCATGCGACTCTGAAAGCCCAGCCTAATGTATGCGCCCACACTTCCTTCTTGGCGCTTGTCTCCACATACAGTACAGATATTATATTAAATTATGGATTTGATTACGTTGAAGTGATCCACAGAACCAATCACGATATAAAATGTTGATTGTTTTTGTGCTGTAATTAAATTTCGGATGGAGTTCATGTTCTCTGTGCTGCTCTTTAAGCTCCTGTACGCTCATCTGGTGTGATTGTACATCTGATGGTGTGATCGTTGAATGGTGGATCAGCCTCGCATCGTGGTGATGAAATTAGATATCATCTAGTTCTTTAATTGTTTGTTTGGCAGCGGTTTCATTGTTTTCTCGCTCAATCTGTTTGCCTATCCGTTCAGCTATTTCCTCGATGTTGGGGTCGTGTAGGTCACTACATTCGATGGAGTCCTCACATTCGATTGGTTCGTCCTGTCCAAGTACGTAAGTTTTATTTTTAGTCATGTGGTAGTTAGTTCTTTAACAGAACATGAGATGGTTTCGAGTGCACTCGGATCGGTATGAAATAAAATCATCAGCAATAGCACTACAACTATTATAGTAATCGCTAGGTAATCTACTTTACCGTATCCAACTAATACACCAACTACGAATAGTATTGCTGGTAATGTCATGACACCTCTCCATAGACTGGTTCTTCTGCCATTGATTCAACTTTGTTAATGGCCTCGATAATTGAATCTGAATTCTTGACCAGTCGTTTGATTGATTCAAATCCTTCACGCCTATAACAGATCGTCGGTTTTCCATCCTCTGAAAGAATGATCTTCATTCCATCTTCAAGTGAATTGCATATAGCTCGTAGTAGTATTGCTTTTAATATTTCATCTGTCATAGTTTGTCCATTGCATTGAGTGCATTTTTTAATTCGTTAATTTTCTCTCTGTTCAGTATTTCGTTCATCCTTTGCATGAATCGTTTGTTCCGTACTTTCTTGAAGAACGAATCACCATCGGTGTCACCTCTTTGTTTGATCCGTCTGTATTTGGTCAGATCAGAAGCAGATATTTTATTTGGTGGTGGTGGATTACGTGGCATTTATTAATCCTCAAGCACTATCTTTATAAACTACTGGGCCAACAATCCAGTTTTGATCGATCATATCAATCTTTGCAATATCCTCAGTGCTCATGGGAACTCTACTTGATATCTCCAACAGCTCTGTCTCATGGTTATAATCACCAGTGACATTCTCAAGTTTCAAGCTGCCATCCTCGTGCTTAGACTGCAAGATACCTTTGACTTGAATTGAAAATGAATTCTGTGATGTGCCATTTTCTTTTAGAGTTAACACAGTCTCCAAGCGATGAGTCAACATTGTTTCTGAGTGTTTAACATCAGGCTCTAGCTTTTCAACTAATTTATTTGTAAATCCGTACATCATAGCTTCCAAGTGCAATTCATCTGCTGCATTTCTAAAAATATGTATTGGGTTCGCTTCCTCTAGTTCAGGATTAATTTCAACATTAATCCAACACCGAAGGTGACACCAATAAACAAATGACAACACACAACTGATAACCAACAACGTATATAAAATCATATTTAAAATCCTCTATTGTTATTATTACTTAGTGCTCAAATTCAACCACGTTGTTGGTCAGATTTGTTGCATCCTTCGAAACGACATCCATAGATCATTCTCTTTGTCGCGCTGTTTTAATTTTAATTTACGAAGTTCGAGTTGCTGTGCTTCGATGTTGGATTTTTCATCGGAGATTGATTGGATGGTTTTCTGGAACAGAGATATTGCAGATGGGTCTTGGAGGAATTTCTTTTTACGTGGCATAACAATCTCGTTCAAGTGAAGCTGTATTATAAAACGTGTGATATTTAATTACCACTGTTTGATGGATTAATTATAATAATTAATTTGCCAAGCTATGGAAGTACTGATAAATGCATGAGCAGTTGTAAACGAACAAATCAATAACTGAGATATACCGAGATATAACAACTGACAAAGGTGAAGATGAAAAAATGAAGTCTTATATATATATATGTTACGCCCAGAAACCAGCTTTTCGCTATTTCCCTTTGTTTATATACCTCTCAGTGTTTTAGTGCGGCAGAATCGAGGGCAGAAATTTCGTTAATTCTCGATTTTTGCCTTCAAAATCAGCCCTATTAAGTGACCATTTTTCTTATCGAATGCGTTATATCATGACAGTTTTTAATCCGTTTTTTAATCCGTTTTTCAGCTCTGGTTCGTTCCTTTTTAATTTTATAATTGACTTCCACTCGATCAAGATCAGTCATTAATTCATCAATCCTTGCATTAAAAAACTTCTCTAGTCGATATAAAAACTGATCTTTTTTATAATGATCAGCCGACTTTTCAATATGACTTTTAATATCATCTAAGAACGATTTGTTGTAAATGTCGTTCTTGACTTGGGCCACAACATCATTAAACAGACCCATATCTTCCTGTCGATCTGTATCAAATGATGGTATAGAATCCGCATCCATGTTATCAACAGAATTAAAATAATATCTCGAATAATCTACTATATCACCCAACATTTTCCCATTAGGTACTAACACAATCTGGTGTGTATTTCCTCGGTATCTATGTCCACCATTTCGTCCAATGGCCTGATGCATATCATCCAACAGTAACACTAGCTTGACCATCGTTGTGCTCATGACACCATTGAATTCAAGTGATCGATATCGAGCCACTACACTTGGATGTGGTTGTGAAACCTCGATAATTAAATTCTTTCCCATGTATGAATTTTGGCCTTTGGAATTGGATAGATTGTCTGTAGAACCAAACCCATTTCCGATTAAAGTGTACTGATCTTTTACATCAGGTATGGATGCATTCAATCTGTCCACTATAATGGGTATAATTCCATCGTTATCAGCACTCACCATGTCAGTGCCCATCAAATGAGAACGCCCAGCAGAGAGTCTTACATCGTCAATCAGCTTGGGTGCTTTTATTGTTGGGTATGTTCTTTTAATTAATTCGCTGCACATAAACTCAGTGGTCGTGAATATGAGCATATTGGCTTTTAAGAACTCACCATAGACCTGTGATTGTCTGCGCTCGAAGTAATGCTTATTATTAAATCTCTCGAAAACAATGTCATTTTCTTCAAGATCGGTTTCTGGATCTTCGTAATACAACATTCCATTGTAAGTATCATATTGTGGTGATGAATCTTTAATTCGTTTCTCTTTGGCAACAGACACTGGCATATAATTTTCAAACATATCTCTTTTGGCATCATCAATCCAAATAAGAAAGTCAATAAACGGATTGGTCTTATCTTTAAAGGTGATCTTGACCTTTTGTTTGTTCTTAGTTAATTCAGTGGGTGATTGTGGGTCAAGTGATCTTATCTGCGCATTAATGCCAGCAATCATTGCGTGTGTAGTAATAACAATGATGCTGTCACTATTGGCTTTCAATTCTTTGAAATCATCACTTTGTTTTTTGTACGCATCCTCACACTCTCTTAATAATTCATTGGCTTCATCATGAGACAAATGTTTTTTAATCGCTTCTAATTTACGTCCACGATCTATTTCGCCTGACTCGAACGGCTTTGCCTTTGAATACTTGGGATTATATTTTGGGCATCTGTCCCTGATCATTTGATCTTCTGATATATGCATGACTATATCAACGTCAACATCACATTCCTTTGCTGTTTTTTTAAATGATTTGAATTGTTCATGAGCTTGCACCCAACTCGCACAAGCAAACACAGAATTGACTTTCATTCTACCGGCCACGTATAACGCGAAAGATGATTTGCCAGTACCTTCTTCATCAGTTAGTAATACTCTGTCAGTGTGAACAAACTGTTTAGCATTGATCATATTTTTAAAGACTGCGTTCTTTAACTTTCTGATCATTGGATTTTGTTTGATATCCAATCTATTAACACTGTGCACGATTGGTGGTTTTCTAACAAATTCAGAATCATATTCAACATCAAAGATTGCATCTTCTTTGGCATCGATTAATTTTTGTTTGTGCAATGCCTTTTCAACACATTGCTTAATGTAATAATAATTTTTATCGAAGAACTTCATCTTTTTAAATCTTTCAGACATTTCTTCGACTGTTAAAACACTAAGCAGGGTTCCATCTGGGAAGGTTAATCCAAAATAAATATCATCCGTATCGTAACCATCAGTGTCTTTGAGTGCTGATTTTTTGCACTTATTAAAATCGATATCATATAAACGTTCTTCATATAAGGCTGGCATGGTCATTCGAACTGACGTGTGCGCCTCGCATGTATTAACTAGACAGTTATAGTTTGCAGCATCATATGCATTAGACGTGTGATCGTAGCTATCTATATGTAGGAAAGCCGTTTGTCTGCGCTTGTTTGGATTTCCATCTTCAAGGTGTATTTTTGCAGGACACATAATTTTAATCTGCATGTCAACACCATTGGCAATACTATCAACACTAAATGGATTTTCATTTTCATCTTCAAGTGTTGTGTCTGGATAGAAGGTTCTAGTGTTGTGGAAACCTTTACCTGATGAAGTGTAGTTCTTTCCCTTCTGGTTAGTTCTAAGTTCAGTGACAACAGGCCATGATTTTATATCTAAGAACGATGCATCCTTAGCGTCCATAATTCTAAGATGCTTCTTATACGGATACGGGTCATAATCACAGGTTAATGGTAGACCTTGAGATTGCGAATCAGTTAAACACGAAGTATCTATATCTCCAAAGATAATCTTTGCATGGTCTTTCTTTTGATTCCATTCATCCACACCAATAGATTCAGCAAATGGAATAACAACTCTGTATTTGTAGATAGTTCTGTTTAATAATTGTCTATCGAACTTGGTAGATATTTTTCCTGCATTAAAATCTTTGTTCCAAGCATCAGCATGTTTTTCAGTGAAAGTTGTATAACCATTTCCAACACTTGGATAGATAATACATTTGATTTTTAAATCTCTGAACTTTTTAAAGAACTTCTCTGGGTTGCTTTCACGATCATAGTCAAGAATCAACATGTTCATTCTTGCAACATTAGGATTACATCGGAACGTTTTGTTTCCACCTAAGTTATCTAATAGTTTTCTATCAGTCAGTGTGTAATAAGAAGCACCAGATATATAGCGTTTATACTTTCTGGAAATTTCTTTTTTGCGAGCGTAAATTTGTTCAATGGTTTTATCAAACGCATCAATATCAGTGTGTTTAGGATTACGAAAATAACTTTGGAGTCCATTCCACGTCATCTTTACAAAATTAGGATTATTACCCCAGTAACTAACAAACGTTGCAAACTCAAACGAATCAGTATACGGGTCGAAAGGTTCACTCATTTGCTCACCAAGAAAGAGCTATCTGGATCATCTTTGTTGCGCTGTCTTTCATATGCAGGGTTATTAACTAAACGTCTGACAACCTCACCATTCTCCATATAATCAACCCATGCTTTTTTAACCATTTCTTTTTCATTAGGAAACGCATCTTTAAATGCTTGCTCTAACTTTTTACGTCGTTTATTCCATTCACGTTCACACGCCTTTATCTTTCCAATCAGTGTTTCACGCTGTTGCAACAGTGATTCAAAATATTCTTTTTGTAAAAGATCGTTTTGCACTTCACTACATTGCTTAGAAATATGATCAAGATCAGAAATCAATTTGTTCCATACATCATCAACCACTTCATCAGAACCTTCACTGAGTTTTTGGTTAAATGAAAATTTGTCATAATCTACATGTGTCTTATCAAACACGATTGGAGTATATCCACGTAATTTATGCATCTTATAATTCCTCTTTATTGATTAGCGTTAGCCGCTTTTCGTTTATTAAAATCATCGTATAATTCAAAAACAAGTTTGTCTTTGTCCTTCCAAAATTGTTCAATCTCTGGCCGCAATATAGAACGTTTGCGTTTTAATGCGTCCATATCTAAGCCTTCACGGTTCTTAATTCGATTTATACGATCAGTAACTTCCTGATCAGTTTCCAATCTAGAAGTAAATTCATCATCGGTACGAATAAACATTTCAGCATTAGTTAGGTAAAACTTTCTCAACGCTTGATAGATTCGACCACCATCAGTACAGTAAAGGCATTTTCTGCATCTACAGTGCTGTTTTGAAGGAAAATCTTTTTTAACCTGCTCTTTCCAATAGGCGTCGTTTTGTTTTTTGTTAAATTCATAATCATTGTGTTTATCAGTCATAGCTTCTCCAATTCATCTGCAATGCTATTAAAATAGAAATAATGCACTAAAGCTCTAGTAGTACTTTCCCTCTTGTTATAATTCGTTGGAATATCAAAAAAACAACTAAGGTCATCAACTTGATCACCAGTAAAATAGTCGTATATGCGTTCATACTCCACAGAAGTATCAAAAGTAAAGTTATCAACAAATTCTCCATCATTATCATGCATCCAAAAAATCTCACCGGCACATAAAAAATGATATTGAACGATAGAATCAACTTCAGTAAAAAATCGATGCAGTGTTTCGTAATCAGTTTCTTCTAAAATTGCAATTTCAGCATTAAAACGATCAATAACAATTCGACAATCGAAAAAATCTTGTTCGTACCAATACGTCAAGGTTCGTTTTAAATCATCGATACTAACTGTCATTGTCAGACTTATCCTTCACACCAAACTCTTTCTCTATAAACCGCTTGAGTTTTGGTTTAAGTGATTTAAATGATTTTGGACTGTTCTCTTTTAAACTTAACATCAGTGCACTCTCACACCATCTCTTAAACTTGGCGTCAATAAGTTTTTGAATATCAGGATTAGTCATATCTTCACCATTGTTTCAATATCAGATTCATAATGGAAATAATAAAAAAACTTCAAAATCCACTTGTTAAATTTGGGATTTTGCCATTGAAATCGAAAAAACACTTCCTCAATCACATCAGTATCAACATATGGAACTAGCTTATTTGCTACCACATTTATATTAGGCCACTCAAGATCATTTTCTATTATTTGAAAATACATTAAAATGTGTTTTTGAAGCTGCATTGGAACACTTTCAAAAAATTCAACAAGTAATAACATACCGTTATCATAATTCTCATAAAGCAGATCATAAGCAATACATTTTGCTAGATCATCAGTCTGGGATTCTAGAAAGTCTTGAAATTGTTCTATAGAGATTGGCATGACTTCTATTTACACTTTAAAATGATCGGCGTTACTACCACACGCAACTTCACGACGCGCAACATCTCTATTCGTGATCTGCCTTTCTTCTGTCAATTCTTCGATGCTTGGATTTTCTTCCGCTAGTCGTGCGGCTTTTATCTGGTCGATGGTGGACTTAAAGCCAACCACGTTTTCTTCTGTATAAAAATAATTGTCTTTCATATATAATTTTCTGTAATTAATTAAGTTGAGCGAAAAGCCTATCGCATAATATATAATTAATCCACCACATTGATATGATTATATAATTTGATGCTCAGATTTGAGAGGTTCGCCGCAGATTAATTACAGCAAGTACTATAATTAAAATATTAAATAGGACATGTATACATCGCGCATAAAAAAACCGGCATTGCACCGGCTTTATCTTTGACACTAAATACGTTTACATTCATCTAAGGTGTACTGAATAGCCCGACCCTCCACCGTTCGTCAGATGACGCCTGCGTAGACTGGTCGGGCCATTCTTTTATAACTTATCTAACTCCGCCATTTGCAACATTAATTCCTGCTTTGCATCCTCTTTCAAGCCTGACAGCTCCGCTCGCAGTTCTGCAATTGCATTCTCATGTTTGGATATTTTAGAATTTATGACATCAATCCTCGCAAGTGGCGTCGAACCAGCCACAGATTTAACTGGAACTGAACTTTGAAACATCTTCAAAAGTTTCTGATATGAACAACCGTAGTGCTTACACACCTCGTTACGTTCGACACTCTTATAGTCAGCCAGTGCATCATATAAAGAACGCCAGTGATCATCTGTGACGCCCTTCCACGTCCTTCCAGCACCTTGACCCGACGCCTTGACCGGCTTAAATGGCAGTTCAAAATCACGACCACTTTTTAATGTTATTACGTCACCTTTTTTCATTACGATTTACCTTCATTTTTAAATAAACTATCGATGTTGCTCATTGTCTGCTTTGCCACTGGATTCTCCACCTGATCCATGTACATAGCGGCTGTTCGTCCATCGGCATGGTTCAAATGCCTTTGTATAACGTACTGTGAAAGTCCCTGAGAAGCCAACTGCTGGCCTGCAAAGTGCCTCAAGTGATGTGGAACCAGCTTTTCACCGTTATTTTTAATTAATGCAACTGTTTCAGGGTCATTAATTGTCGTGTTGGATATCGCCTTGTGCCAAAAATCAGTACTCTGGTTACGATGTTTTTCAGGTTTTGTCTGCATAGGAAATATCCAATCGAACTGTTTTTCACGGTTTTTAAAGCGTTTTGTCAGCAATTCACCGAATAACAATAGATTGCCACTTTCATCAACCAATGGTTTTGAGTAAATTTCATCAGTTTTCTCGTTATACAACCAAATTGACAGTAGATTGTTGTTGGCATCCATTTCAACACTAGACCACTTAGCTTTTGCCATTTCCATTGATCGACTACCTGAGAAAGCCAACGCCAGTATGTAATCAGCATCATCTTCATTCATGTATGACACAATTTCTAAAATTTCAGCAGCCGTGACCATCCTGCGACGATTATTCTTGACCGCTTTGATAGTGACAACCAATGTATCCATTGCTGGAACCTTCTTTTTGTATCGATGCATACATTTAATTAGCCTTTTAATGAAATCAATTTCAGCTTTTGACTGGCTACGTGATGCACCCTCTTTAATCCGAGTTGAATGCAAGTTTTGTAAGACAACTGAATCCACTTTCGATAAACAATCAACACTCATTGGCGTCCAATATGTAGGAACCAGTGTTGGGTCAACTGCCAGCTCTTTAACGGTCGGAATCGTTGATCTAATCACCATCTGACCTGTCATCCTGTCAAACATGTTTCTATCGTTTTTCTCTGTGGATTTTGACGCTGACCAGTTAGCTGCAAACGTATCCACATATAATTGCCATGCTTCATCAAAGGTAACAATGTTCTTTTTGCCATGAACGTGTTGATCTGCAATCTCCTGACGTTTTAGCAGCACAAATTCCTGTGCTTCATCCCAATTGTCCGTCTTTGTACTACAATCAACCTTTAATCCCTTAGAGCTAAACCGACACCATAGGTTTTTCGTGCCTTTTTTATGGGTTATGGCTGAATCATAGGTTTTTCGAAGATCTTTAATATTAATATCGGTACTCATGGTCAATTCTCCAGTAATTAATGCTTAAATGCAATATGCGTTATATTACAAAATAGGTTCAGCAAAATCTGAGCAATTGATCACAAATGAAGCAGTTATCTGTGCAGTATTCAATCATATTAGGCCCATTATAGAGCCGTTTTAATGAATTATATGATTTAATTAATGCAAACAGAGAAGCAGATTTGATGTGCAGAAGTTTATAAGCCATTGAAAAATAAGACAAATAGTGGCCTTTTTCGACGGCTGGTTCAAGGTAGCACACCAGAAACGGCATATGCGGTTGGTACTTTGCTCAGAATTTAATCAATAGTATCAGTTTCAACCTTCTCAAACCCACTGAAATGGTCAATTTTCAGACAATTCCATGAAATTTTTTAGAAAATCTGTGCAGTGAGGTGGGCAGTTTGTGATTTTAAAAATGCGGCCCATTACCAGAATTAATTTTTCAAAAGGATCAGAATCTTTCTCAGTCGCAGGTACTGGATAAATTAACTTAATTGTCTAGTTATTTCTCAGGTTCAGTACCAGCGACTAATACTCATGATGTTAAAGGAAATGCCAGTGTAGGAGTTTTCGAATGCTCCTATGCTGGCCTCTTTCTGGTCTAGCAAATTAAAGGTCAGAGGAACGTAACTGACCCACAATTTTAATACTCTATTCAATGAGTATGTAGATCTGTGTGCACCCGCACATAATTGATCTAAAATCATTCCATAATGCATTATGGAATGCATTCTGTGTTCAATCTCACAACATCCATAATGTATTATCTCTAATATGCATCCCATAGCAACTTCGCTATTACAACGCTGGATTGACCAGCAGGATATATATTATGAGTAACCTTAAAATCGTACCACCAGACAACATGACAGCGCTCACCCGCACCTTTGGATACGCAAAGCAATGCATCCATGACCCTGTAACGAAAGACCTATTCGGTCGTTTAATAAACGAACGTGGCGTGTATACCCTGAATTCGTTCACCAACCCAATTAAGGCACTACTTGATGATGATGGTAATCCCATCGACGACCCAAGCATAGAACTCCACTACTCGTGGACTGGCCCATCGACGGCTGATAACGCTGTCATGGTCATCATCAGAGAAGGATATGACGGTGAATACCTACTGGCCTATCTGGTCGCCAGTGATAACAGTGTTGAGCAGATTGATATGCCTGATCTGTCCGAGCTGATGCCAATGGATGAACTGCTTGACCATGCTCGCCACTGCATGGATCCAGAAGAATTTCGTAGCCTGATGCAACCGTATCTGGGCTAATAACTATAACCAACCACGGCTGGGAGATTATCCCAGCCAGAGGATAATAAAATGAAAAAGTTTACAGTGCGATTTAATCTCCAAAATGGCGACTACAAAGAATGGTGGGAAATCACGAATACCGTTACGGGTGAACGATACTACTCAAACCCAATCGATGAAAGCCTGATAATGACCGACTGCCATCTATATAACAACAAGGCAGCGTCCAGAGTGATTTTCAATGGTGGAGATAAGAACAGATCAGCATGGATAGATTGCGCGACCGTGGAACATGTGCCGGTGATAACAGACAAGTATCCAGCAGTCGATCACCTAAGATACAACCCAAAGGTGATGTGGTACTGGCAAGACCACACGGATGCTGATATCGACGGACTGACCGTGGACACGATCTGCACTGTCCGCTCACGAACCTATAGACAGTCTTAAATCGTTGGGTCAGGAACGCCAGTTCCTGGCCGTAGGCCAGTCACCAACTGTTTTAATCACCACTTCCCCTCTTTTTACAATTAGTGAAGCCTCTAATCGTGTCCTGTTCTGGCGCACCCTAGCGACTAAATACTCTATACATAATTAATTAAAGGCTGATTCATGATTTTAGAATACATTTTCGCTAACGCAGGTTTTGGCCTTGTTGTCTTTGGTGGCAGCTTAATTAAAGTCCTAAAATCAATGATCGATAATGCTAATGGTGATGGTCGCAAGGTAAGCAAACTCGAAATTGCTTATGATTTTTTATCCAGTATGTTTTCGGGAACAGTATTCTTTTTGCTAGCGCACCAATTTATTGATAGCTATCCAGTGCTTGTGGGCCTCAGTGGGATGGGCTCGTTTTTAGGGGTCAACGGGATGGCCACTTTATTCGACATACTTATGGATATGCTAAGAAAAAAGACTTCTGAGACAAAAACACCAGAACAACAACCAACACAACACAAACAAGAGGTAGACGATTGGAGTGTTCAACCAGACCAACCTCCTAAAGATTTTGGAGCAAACAATGAGCAATAACCAACAACAGATTGATGATGAAAAAAGTCTCGAACAAATTATTCACGAGCACGCAATGGCTGCGCAAAAAGCAGGTTTCAATAAACATTTGTGGAAGATGATTTTTTTGTGTTCAGTGGTGAGTTTTAGCATTTCAGCAATCCTTCATACGTTCGGCCTGTTCCATTAAAGTGGATAACAAGAATAGATCAGCAGCAAACCGCGCTGGTTTTAATAAAAATATATGGAAGTCAATAATCGTAGGGTTATGTTTATTGTGGGCAGTAACATATTTTTCGAGCAAATTGCCAATCATCATCTGGCAAAAAGCGGAAATAGTTGAATTGACTGACACATCAGTTTCTCTTGCTGTGTCTGGAATTAAAATTCGAGATTGTGCCTATGTTCCAAGCAGTCCAACTGGATTCGTAAGAACTGAATACGGCATAAGAAAAATTACAGACTTTGGATATCCAGATATATCCGTTAATCGTTCAAGAGATAGATCACCTTTTAGAACACACTTTGGTGTATGGCGTTGGGATTGGAGCAATAATCCAGAGATGAAAGATAAATTAGCATACGAAGTATTATTATTATCACAAAATGTGTGTGGTACAAATTCCGTGGTGGCTGTCGATGATGAAATTGGTGGGCACTCAATTACTGGTGATTTACGATTTTCTGTGATTGGTCCATTTAGAGTCCAGCGAAAGTAATCAAATTATGTCAAACGTCCATACAAGAGCTGCAAAACGTGCTGGCTTTAATAAAAATTCGTGGAAAGCGGTTATTGCAGTGACCGTGGTTATGCTTCTAGCTGTATATATGGTTAGTAAGTTTCCTGCTATTATAAGAGTTAAAGTTAAAGTTGTTGAACAAACAGCTACATCAATAACTTACTCAGCATCAGGCATAAAAATACGCGATTGTGGCTTTATATTTAACAGTCCAGTGGGATACGTTAAAACAGCCGACAGCCGATTATACCTTGCAGATTTCAATTTCGTGCGAGTGCCAAAAGTTTCATCTGACCCACGATCATTCTTTAGAACAGATATGAAATTCTGGCAATGGGATTGGGGCGAAACACCAGAACTGCAAGGTAAAACAGTGACTGAGGTTCGAGTAATCTCACAACACGTATGTGGTGATTATTTAATTGAACGAGATGACGATGAAGTTGGAACTCAACATATTAAATCTGGTGACTTAATATTTTCGATATATGGTCCATTTGATGTTCCAAAAAATCAATTCTGATAAATTGATCATCGGATATTCAATTGTGGTAATGATATGCTCGTGGTTTTTACTTTCAGGTTTGACACCACCTATTGAAATTCTAAAATATAACGATAGCGTTGTGATTATCGACTTCCAAGAAATTCCTGATTGTGCAAACTATAGTGTGGAGAATGGAACGTTCACCTTTGTTGGCAACAGGCCAGAAATAAAACCTAATTATTACCACCCAATCAATGGACGATCACGTTGGGCGTTTATAAAGTATACGAACGAAATAAAACTTTTAAACGAATGCACTGGTGAAATCACGATGCTTGAGATATAAACAACTGCCCTATCCAATACGAATCAGCTAGATCATAACTTCCAGAAGTTCGAGCATGTTTTGCCAAGAACAATTTTTGAATATCATCAGGCAAAGCATTAAACATTTCTTTCTTCGAAAATTTACCACCACCAGCATGTTTTTTTACTGATGTGGGTGTCATCTTCGGAATGGTATCAACACCTAATTCAAACATACGATCTTCGATAACTCCAAGCAATGCTGCTAGATTTCGAGTTGCATCCCCCACACTGCCATATGCAAGACCTTCACATACAACGCTGTTGCATTTGTATTGTTCATACAGCTCCAATATTCGATTTGCAATCAGGTTAATTCGAAATACATTCGAACCTGTTTCCTTATCAGTTTTAATGCATTCAAAAAATATTAATTCACCATCTGAAAAGATAGTAATTCCCGTACAGCTAATACTTTGATCGATAGACAGCAGCACTTACTTTGCAACCTTCTTATCTGCTTCCTTCAGATACCGATAGAAAGGCTGGTACATCGGCGACCGCTCGCGACCTTTTATACGAGCTTTAATGCCGTGATTGCGCTGTGCTTTATGTTTTGATTTTGGGTAGCCTGCTTTCTGAAAACTCATATTGATATCCTGTTTCGATATCAGTAGTTATCACTCTGACACGAGCATGTTTTAAGTGTAAATATAGACATGCAAAGAAGAATTATCATCGCCCAAAACACTCAATTAGAAATCGAGTTGAATAATTACATTCGAAAACATCTTGTGAAATCAGATGATGATGATGATTGCTGGAGATGGAGTGGCCCTAGAACTGTGAAAGTTGGTGAGTACTATTTAAAACCACATGTGTTTCTGCTGTGGTTTTTTCGGCGGAACGTTGCGAAAACGGGAACAATCACACGAAAGTGTTCAGATTTTGAGTGTGTTAATCCTTCACATTTTGCCCACCAAATTAATTTGGCACGTAAAAACAATCAGGGCATCACAAGAATAAAAGTTCAATCCTTACGTAGTTTATCACGCAAATAACGTTAACTTTTTTTCATCATATATACGTATATGCTGAAGAATAATCCTGAACTCATAAAATTTATATACGAATTTTGCGGAACTAATAAAGAGATATCTAATATCACTGGTATTAATCACCACACAATCGGTAGTATCCGCAATAACCAGTGTCACCTGAAAGTAACAAAAGACTTAACGCTGGCAGCAAACCTGATAACAGATGTCTATCATCCAGATTTCCCTGAAATAATTAATTCAAAGAATGTATCGAACATGAGAATCAGACGATTCTTAGATAAAATTAAATTCCCTGAAGGTGATATAAAAACAGAATGTTGGCAATGGAAAGGTGCATATACTCAAAATAGAAATTATTCATATCCGCTTTATGCTGGGCTAGAGAACCCAACCATCAGACCTTCCAATGGCAACAGTCACACCGCAAAAGGTTTCGAACCTACTTCCTACACAGGTAGGATGATGTCTGCAATTCGTTTTTCATATGAAACGTTCTACCCCGACTCAATCAAAACTGATAACGTGATATGCCACATTGAAGAATGTGAAAATAATGGACTTCATAGAAAATGCGTTTCACCGTTTCATATTTTTCAAGGCACACATAAACAGAATATGGAGATGAAAGATAAACATCAAACTCCTGAAAAGATCGCTAGTATAAAGGCAGTTTATGTAGATGATGGAGTAATTAAAATACTGGCAAAGAAACACGGCATTGGAATCACATATACACAGAAGATTAGAGCCGATAAAATATTTACAGAGCACACCCACGATTTAATTCGTGGCGCTAACAAGGTGCAATCATGATTCGCGTTTATATAGTACGTTCTTTTTCAGGCGATATTTTAAATATCTCCATGACAGAAGATATACAGAAAGTGGTTTCAGATTTCGATCACTCTCAAAAATGTACGATAGAGGTGCTTTCAGAATTTTCAAATAAGAAAGATGCAATCACCTATATTGATAAGTGGACTCAATTATTATTAGCCGATAAAGGATTCAAACAAAAACGACCACCACAAAGAGCCAATCACAACCGCAATAAAAAACGAGTTGTTGACTATGTTGAAATCAAAGGCAAGCGATATGAAACCGTTACTATTGCTGCAAAAGAACTCGAAGTTGATGCTGATATGCTTCGCGCACGATGCACAAGTGAAACAAATTCATTTTCGGATTATAAAATAATTTACGCTAAGTAATTAAAGTCAATTTTCATATTAATTAAGGATTCACCCAACCACACGTTCCAGTAACTCCAGAAACTGCTGTCAAAGATAAAACTTGCCCCACTGTACCCATAGTTGCTGGCAGTACGTAAAACGCATTTCCAGAAAGGGCTGATGGTGGTCTTAACTCGATAAAGTTGCTTCCATTTGTGGTTTGTTCTTGTATGCGGATTCTACCAGCTTCGGAAGTTCCACCGAAAATTGTTAGTAAATTGTCTGTCCCTGTATTCTGGAACTGCGCACATACTACGCTTCCAATTTTAATTTCAACGTTAGTCGTTCCAGCCGTGATTTCAGAACCGCCAGAAAATTCAATACCACCTGCATCGGTTGCTTTCAAATCTCGATCACCATCAACGTATCCTTTTGTAGTGAATGCTAAGGCATTAGAACTAGACGTGGTAGCAACACCACGCATTTCTTTATTAACATCTACACGAGAATTATACATGCTAATATCGGTATCCGTTCCACCAGAAGAATGCTCGCGCCGATGTAACAATCTAGAAGTTGAAGATTGAATGAATCCTGTTTGAGTGCCAGTACGACGAAACAATATAGTGGATGCGCCAGTCGATGCGGTACTGTCTAATACTAATGTAGCATTTCCAGTCGATTTTTGGATAGTTATATTATCGGTTAATGTCCCGCCCGTTTTTGGTAAGAATGTATCGACATAATTTTTCGTAGTGAATGAAAGATTATTACTACCAGCAGTAGTAGAAATACCTCTAAATTCTTTGTTTACATTAAGGTAATCATTCCTTAAAAATAGCTCAGTATTTGTACCCGATGTACTGTGATACCAGCGATTCACAAAATAGGAACTGGTGCTGCCTTTGCGAGCTTTTAAAACGCCATCCATGTAGAAGTCAAGCAGCGGGAAGGCCCCACCATCTGCTGCAATATTTGTATTTGTGTTACCACTTGCATTTTTAAAGGTCTTGTTTCCCGCGACCGTTTGACTAGTCGTTAAACTAACAAAATTATCATCTGCATATTGTTTCGTAGCTGCACCAAGATTAGTGGTTGGATTTGCGTTAAGAATTAATGCACCAGTCATTGTATCGCCAGTTTTATCTAACTTATCTGTCAGTTGTCCAAGTACATAACCTTTCGTGGTTAAGTCTAAATTATTAACTGGTGTTGCACCACGAACTACAGTATTAAATGTTGCATCGCTTGTATTAAGTTTTAACTCTGCTCCACCATTTTTATTGACTATTATAGCGTCTGATACCGAATTCCAATAAACTTGACCTTTGGTGCTGCCAGAA
>Ga0209187_1000923_pt1 | contig 40583 bp, 30 predicted proteins | sample BantaG_FD_187430 | JGI IMG/M metagenome (GOLD analysis project Ga0209187, IMG submission 187430) | Marine algal microbial communities from Bantry Bay, Ireland - BantryBay_4 metaG (SPAdes) (version 2) | ecosystem: Host-associated > Algae > Red algae > Unclassified | place: Bantry Bay, Ireland...
CCATAGAAAGCTGAAATATTTTCAGCAAAACTGTAAAATGGAGTATCCAATCTGATATCTAAAAAAAAACTCCTGGCCAAGAATGTAGATGTTTTTGATCTTTTGACTGTTTTCTTTCAGACACTACTTATTTGGGGCGATCACCTAGCTCATTTTGATCCACTTTTAAGATCCCATTTAGTTCTTGATTTTAGTAATTGATTAATTTGAGTCAACCTATTAGAATATGAGCTGGTGTCAGGCTCTACTGCGCTCCGTTTTACTTCGGTCCTACTCCACCAATCCATTCGCCAAGCTAGCACTAAATGCTATCGATCCTTTAGCCTCTAGGGCTTCCGACTAACCGTCTCGCCCACTTTAATTTAAATTATATCTGACTTTCTTTATCTCAAATAGTATTATAGTATATTTGCATACGTTAAGCCCATATCACAGTCTATTTTAGTGCGGAATGTACCTGGCACCTTACGATTTACAGCAATACATAGTTTATCAAACTATCAAAATTGTAACAATATGAACAGCGATAATAAATTAGCAGGAAAGAATGTGCTCATCACTGCAGGAGCTCAAGGAATAGGAGAGGCTATCACTAGGCACTTCATTGACAATGGAGCTAACGTGGCCATCCACTATTTTTCGAGTGCGGATACTGCAAACAAATTAGTGGAGTATGCGACGAGTAAAGGCGTGAAAGCGACAGCGATTAGTGGTGACTTGACCAAGGAAGCAGACGCGAATAATTTGGTGGAGAAAACTGTGGCGGCACATGGTGGTTTGGATATCCTGATCAACAATGCAGGCTCACTCGTTGCTCGTAAATTGATTGCAGATTTGGACACTGAATTTTGGCATAAAGTAATGGATATCAATATGACTTCTATGCTACTAGTAACCAGAGCTGCGTCAGCTCACCTTGCAAAAAATAAGAACAGCAGTATCGTTAATTTAGCTTCATTGGCAGGACGTAAAGGTGGACATGCTGGATCATTGGCATATGCAACAAGTAAAGGAGCGATTTTAACCTTTACCAGAGCACTATCTGCAGAATTAGGGCCAGAGGGAATCAGAGTTAACGCAGTTGCTCCAGGTCTGATCTTGGGTACTTCATTTCACAATACACACACTACTCCAGAATCTGCAGCGAAGACCACCGCTGGTATTCCTATCCAACGAGCAGGAGATGCTGACGATGTTGCACGGGCAGTAGTATATCTAGCTTCTGAGTACGATGGGTTTATTACGGGCGCTACTTTAGATATTAATGGTGGAGTTTACAATATGTAAACATATGTTATTCGTTATTAATATGACTACATTTTGAAATTAACCTAAACGATTACATTATGAAACGCACTAAGCAAATTTTACTATTAGCTTTAATAATTACGAGCAGCAGCCTCTTTGCTCAGCTCATAGTAGATGATGAATTTACCTCAAAAGGCGTAGCGCCAGAAGGTGGTTTTTCATTTGATGAAGGCACAATTATGCCAAACCTCCGATTCAAAAATTTAAAAAGTGAAACCTTTAACCTACATGATAAGATTGATAAACTAACTGTGATGGAATTTTGGTACACCACATGCAAACAATGCGTTGCAAATAAAAAGTACATCCAGAAATTCTCTAATCAATACAACATCAATCTAATCAGTATAGCAGTTGATGAAAAACCATCTACAGTAAGAAGATTTTTAGCAGATAATAATATTTACTGGGATAATATTCAAGATAGCAAGGCCTTTAAAAGTTACTTTCACAAGACCAAAGGAGTAGCACAACCCATCTACCTTGTTGTGAACTCCGACAAGGAAATTATTAAAGTATTTGATCAGGGTAATGCTGGAAAGCTAGGTCTATTTTTACAAAATAATAGATAAGATTCATTCTACTATTGTCCTGCATGGTAATTGATAGTTAATTCTTGTATCTAGATACCTTGCCATCTCATCAATTTTAATTTGGGGCCATCACCATCTCATTTATCATGACGCAAAATTTGCGTCTTGATAAATGAGATGGTGACCGCGTCGTACGTTACTACATCCATGGCTTGCGCCCTGCCAAAGTGTTGCACTGCAACGTCTTTGCAGCCAACGCGCATGGATATAACACTGCCACCGCTTGTCCATTGCCCCCGCTCAAAGCATAAATCTAGTATCCCGCGCAATGTATTAAACTTAGTAATTCTATCTTTGCTAGCATAAATTATGATGTCGATTTTTCCTAAGGGTGCCTTTCCTTTATCACCTGACCGTCTTTTATCTCATTCAATTTTAGTTGGAGTAATACTGAAATTATAATCCAAGAAAAGATTAGTCATAGACTAATGTTTTATTGAGTAAACTGTATTTAAAATAGGAGTTCTAGAAAAAATTATTCATAGATCTATTAAATGAGTTTCCAAGTAGACTCAATATATTCAGAAAATGCTTTGTCAGCATAGTCGATATCTACTTTTTTGAAGCTAAGAGTAAAATGCTTAGGGGTACCTCTATCAACCTCTGAAGATAAAGGTGTCCTAAAGAAAAGGGCATTATCAAATTGTCCGTGGCTGTAATTATCCATATAAATCAAGCTAATATTTAAGTATAAATCAGGCTTCATTTTCTTAATTCATTAACTTCGCTGAGCTAATCCCAAATAAGTCTGGATATTTACTATTTTGTGAAAATGGACTCATCTGACCAATTTATAAACCTTGTATAGTTAAACAAATGGAAATAATACCAAAAACAGGCTTAAAAGGTTTAATTGAAAATTGGCAAAGTGATTTAATTGCGGCAGTGAGTGTTTCTCTCATTGCTTTACCGCTTTCATTAGGTATTGCTTTAGCAGCAGGAGCACCTGCGATGTCAGGTATACTTTCAGCCATTATTGGTGGTGTAGTGACCACCCTTTATCGAGGGGGTCATATCTCAGTCAACGGTCCCGCTAAAGGAGTTATAGCGGTCATTCTATTAGGTATAGCTATGATGGATGATGGATCTGGACAGGCCTTTAATTATGTGTTGGCTGCAGTAGTTGTTTCGGGTGCTATTCAAGTCTTGCTAGGGCTATTGAAACTTGGACGATTAGCAGATATTTTTCATTCCTCCGTAATTCATGGACTATTGGCTGCCATCGGAATTATAATTTTTGCAAAACAAATCCATGTGGCCATGGATACGCATTCAGATAGTCCAAGCATTATACAGAACCTTGTCGATGCGATTATCTATCTACCGCAAGCCAATCCTTTTGTTGTCATCATATCTTTGGCGGGATTAATTCTCCTATTGTTTCAATCCAAAATTAGTTCTCGTTTTTTCCATTTACTACCAGTACCTATGTGGGTCGTTGCCCTTTCCATCCCATTTGTTTATTTTTTTAATTTCTTTGATCAGCATAGGCTCGATTTTTTTGGAAAAGCATATGAAGTAGGACCTAAGCTTCTATTGGATATACCCGATAATATTATTGACTCAATCATGCATCCCAATTTCGGTAAGATTAATACCATTGAATTCTGGACAACTGTTCTATCTATTTTAATTATTACGAGTATTGAATCACTAGCCATTGCTAAAGCAGTTGACAAAATTGATCCGTATAAACGTAAAACGGATTTGAATAAAGACTTGACGGGAATCGGACTAAGTACAATAGTGGCTGGTTTGATTGGAGGCTTGCCCATTATTGCCGTGATTATTCGGAGTACAGTCAATATTCATAATGGTGCTAAGACAAAGTGGTCCAATATGTATCAAGGACTTTTGCTGTTAATTTTTATTGTGGTTCTGAGTCCTATTATGAGGCAAGTACCGCTTTGTGCTTTTGCTATTTTACTCGTTTATACTGGATTTAAATTGGCATCACCTGCTGTCTTCAAACAAGTGTATAATCAAGGCGCTGAGCAATTAATATTCTTTGTGGGTACGATGATTTTGACTTTGTATACTAATCTACTAATTGGATTACTTGGTGGATTAGTATTGGCGATGGTTGGTCACATGCTATTGGCGAAAGTGTCCATTCCACAATTTTTTAATATGGTCTACAAATCAGGTTCAAATTTGGTTACAAATTCGGACGGCAGTTACGATTTAAATATTAAAGGAATTGCAAATTTTTTAGGCATTTTAAAAGTCGATAAATTAATAAGTCAAATTCCTTCCGGCGCAAATGTCAATATCGATTTATCAGCGACGAGATTGGTAGGGATGACGTACATGGATTATTTGATGGATTACTCAAAATTACACGAAAATACGGGAGGTAAAGTAATTATTAAAGGTCTCGATTCACATGTCTCGTCATCGACACACAAAAGAGCTTTAAAAATTTCTTCTGATAATTCTACGGCTAAATTATTGCCCAGACAAACGCGATTACAAAATTTAGCAAATGACAAAAATTATCAATATACGAACAAAATTGATACGGATATCTCAAAGCTGGAGAATTTCCATTTCTTTGCGATTAGACCAGTCGAAAACAAATCAAATTGCCTCAAAGGAACATTTAAAGAGATGAATATATCTTGGGAGATAGCCGATGTAGCTTTCAATGAAGGCGCAGCGTTTACGGCTGAGACATTTAGTACGACTGTAATGATTTTAAAGTTGAACAAGAAGATACCCATATTCGCAATGGAAAAAGAAGGGGTTTTTGAAAAAATATTTGATAGGGTAATGGCATTTACTGGATACAAGGATATTGACTTTGAAATGTATCCAGACTTTTCTAATAAATTCCTAATTATGGGAAATAATGAGCCTGAAATACGCTCATTCTTTACTGACAAAATTATTCGCTTCTTCGAATACCATCATATTTATCATTTAGAAAGTAACGGTGAGGAACTCATCATTTTTGATAAAATAAAGTTAGCAAGGACAGAGGAGACCATTGCATTTATTGATTATGGTAAAGAATTGGCTGCACTTCTCAGTTCGGAGGCAGGATGATAGGAATAGTGCCTCATCAAGGAACTTCTAGAAGACCTGTTCATCTTAAATTTGATTTTAAGTTAATACGAAGTGAATAGAAGTAATTAGAATCTTATTATTCGAAAGTCCTTTGAGACAGAAATCAAGACGTATTAGCAACTCAATACAGATACAAAAATTGGCTCAGAAAGAATAAAGAAAAGTTCTTGGCAAAAGTTAATTGTGATCAGACTCCATGAAATAGTCAGTATACTAGATATCGTTGATCCATCAATTTGACAAAACGACGATCCCGCGCCAAGGGTGGGAAGTGTGCGATCCCGATTTTTCTTCGGGAGAGCAGTCCGAGTGTGCTTATCGTTTTTCACGATATGCACAGCAGGACGGGAGCGAACGCGAACCACTGGACGACCTGGTCCCGCTCCTTCGCGGGAGGTGCCCAAAATATTATTATAAAAATAATTCTAGTATGCCATCAAAGCTTTGAGCTTGTCCTCAATTGCGGTCTTGGTATTATCTTGCATTTGGCCATCTTTGTCAATTATTGAACCGATACCAGAGATGGGAAGATGATTAGGAACAACATTGCAATTCACATGATTGAGGATGGAAGTGAGGTGATCCATGCCTCGCAAATTGCCTGCTCGTCCACTAGACACGCCGATCAATCCAGCATACTTGTCTACGAAGGTTTCCTTGAGTTGGTGTACAGAAATTGCATCTATGAATAGCTTGAGATAGCCTGGAATACTTCCATTGTACTCTGGGCTGATAAATAGAAAGTGTGTGGCGGGTATCATGAGCTCCGCCTGCAAATCTTTAAGCCACGTGGGCATGGCATCCGCACTGTAATGCTCAGGGCCAATGAAATCATTAGAGAACGTGGATAAATCAAGTAATTTAGCCTCTTTATTCATGGATTGAGCGATCTGAATCGTATGCTCGGCTACTTTTAAAGTCATGCTTTGGCTGCGATTGGTGCCGCTTATTATAGTCAACATTAGGCGTCGGGTTTGGTAAAAAAAATTAAATGTACTATTCTGTTTGTGTATATGCACAATAATAACCTCGGTAATCAATTTTGGTTTTTGAAATCCTTGCCTATTATTGCTTGGGCTTTTGTATTTTCGCACAACTAATCAATACTTCAAGAATGAAAATCAAGTATACGGGGCAGGCAGGATTTATTGTGGAGACTATGGGGAAGACCCTAGTGATCGATCCATTTATTTCTGCAAATGAGGCAATGAAAGGCGTACTCAAGGTAGAGGATATCAAATGCGACTATGTTTTGCTTACACATGGGCATCAGGATCATGTCTTGGATGCAGAGCAAATTGCTAAAAACAATGGTGCAAAGATCATCTCTAATTATGAAATCGTGTCTTATTATGGGCAGCGTGGGGTAGAGGGGCATCCTATGAATCATGGAGGAGATTGGAAGTTTGAATTCGGTACGGTCAAGTTTGTCAATGCGATTCACTCTTCTGTCTTACCTGATGGTACCTATGCGGGTAATCCTGGTGGCTTTGTGATTTGGAATGAGGAAGGTTGTTTTTATCATGCTGGAGATACGGCATTGACGATGGATATGAAACTGATCCCGATGACTTGTCCAAAGCTAGACTTTGCTATCTTGCCAGTCGGTAACAACTTTACCATGGGTTATAGTGACGCCGTGATCGCGGCAGAGTTTATCGAATGTGATAAGATCATTGCGTGTCACTTTGATACTTTTCCAGTGATAGAAGTAAATCATGCAGATGCCAAGGAGACCTTCTCTAAGCGGCAGAAAGAATTGTTAATGTTGGATCTAGGTCAAGAAATAGAAATATAAATTAGATGGGTAAGATTATTGCCATTGCAAATCAAAAAGGGGGAGTTGGGAAGACGACGACGGCTATCAATCTAGCTGCCTGTCTAGGGATCTTGGAGAAGAAGGTGTTGCTGATAGATTCGGATCCGCAGGCTAATGCCTCGTCTGGTATCGGCATCATGGAGGGGACTTACGAAAGGAGTATTTATGACTGCTTTGTCAATGAGGTGCCCTTGCAAAACCTGATACTAGAAACGACTACACCTAATGTGCATATCGTCCCGTCGCATATCGACCTAGTAGGTGCTGAACTGGAATTGGTCAGCAAATTTCGCAGGGAATATATTCTGAGGGAAGCAGTGATGGCCGTTAAGGATGACTATGATTATATCATTATTGATTGTTTGCCTTCTTTGGGGCTGATCACTATCAATGCGTTGACTGCGGCTGACTCTGTATTGATCCCTATTCAGTGTGAAATATTTGCCCTAGAGGGTCTTAATAAACTACAGAATACCATCGGTCTGGTCAAGAATCAACTCAATCAGAGTCTTGAAATAGAAGGCATCTTGCTTTCTATGTATGATAAGCGTCTTCGTCTGGCTAATGTCGTCGTGAAGGAGATCAACGATCATGCGACGGAATATGTCTTCGAGACCATCATCAGTAGAAACTCCAAACTCGGCGAAGCACCAAACATGCATGTACCCGTCGCGCTTTATGATGTGAACAGCAAAGGGACGCGCAATTTCTTCTCTTTGGCTAAGGAGTTTTTGCTGAGACAAGAAGTCTCTGAGGCTGATCCAAATCCCATCATAGAAGGCGGGGAACGCCCGCTCTAACACTACACAAGCATTGCTAAACAAAGTATTTGCCGTATAATATGCTCTTATTTTAGAAAAAGAACGATTTTTATTCTTCTGAGAGTTGTATTTTACATATAAGTATTTGTATCTTACATTAGTGCCAAAGCTTATATGGTAAGGTTATGGCACGGACAACGAAACCATTTTTTCACTTCAATACCATTTACTTTTAAGAATGGCACCTTACTTACCGCATTCTCAAATGTAAACGGTACAAAACATTTCAGTCTATGAATATTAGTTTTAAAGATTTGAGAGACATCAAGCACAAGCTGCCTACGGGTAGTGTTACAAAAATCGCGAGCGAACTGAATTTGGAAGCCCAAACAGTTCGCAATTTTTTTGGGGCCAAGAAGTATGAGGACGGCCAAGCCGCGGCTTGGCATCTCCAGCCTGGACCAGATGGAGGCATCATGGTGATCAATGATACGACCATCCTAGATGTGGCCAATCGCATTATTAGAGAAGAAGAAGGAATACATCTCAGCTCCCATAGACTGGGAGTTAACTAACAGAAATAAAAAAAAGGAAAGCGCATGTCGCTTTCCTTTTTTTTATGCTCTCAATCTTTAATGTAAGTACTAAAATATCCGACTTGTGACCTAACGGATATTTTCAGGAACTGCCGCCGTTTCTTGGAAAATGCCAGATTAGACATTTTTATGTATTCATAAGCTATTATCTAAATATTCAATCACATTTTCAAATAAAACGCCTTCGTCAGCTCAATATATTCATCCGTAAAATCATTGCGTTTCTCATGCTGAATCACCAAACTATCCGTGATAACTTGCTCCACTGGATTCCGTTTAAAAGCCATAAGTAGACGCTCCACAGACTTGTCGATCTTCGGCTTCACCTCTGTCAAATGCGACATGTGAAAACCATACTGATCCGCCATCTCCTTAAAGCGAAGTCCCTCAATGTAAGGGAGGATTACACTAAATATTCCATCTTTAGAAAGCAAATGATGCGCACAACGGAGTAGATCTCCGTTCGGCAGCTTGACTGTATGTCGAACATCATTACGCGCTTGATCCTTACTGAAAGTTCCCCCTGAGAAAAAAGGCGGATTGCTGATGATCAAATCATACTTCTCATCTGAAGCCTGGGCAAAATCTTGAATAGAGCCAAGATGGACGCTGAGACGATCACTGTATGGGGAGGCGGCCATGTTCTCAGTAGCCTGCTGCGCTGAGTTTTGGTCTATCTCAACACCAACCACGGTGGCATCAGTGCAACGCTGTGCCTGCATAATGGCAATAACTCCTGTACCGGTTCCAATATCCAAAATACGCTCAGCATCTTCTTTGTGAGGTGCCCAGGCGCCCAGTAGGATTCCATCTGTACCAATCTTCATACCACACTGATCTTGCTCGATCTCAAATTGTTTAAACCTAAATGTACTCGATGACATGAAAATGTATTTTATGTAAAAGTACGACTATAATGAATATAAAAAAAGTGCATTTATTGAACCCAATAAATGCACTTTGGTTTAGATGTATGCCTTTTGCCTTCTCTACCTTTCAATTATTAACTAATTACTCCGTCGCTACCACATCATCTAATAAAAATGATGTATCATCTCCAGAACTACTACCTTCATATCTAAACGCAATGTAGGCAGTACCACTTGAAAAATAATCATCCAACATGATCGGACCACTGGGTATAAATAAGTACCAATCATCATTGTCGGTAGGCAGGTTACAGTCCACTACCTCCCATGATGCGTTTGTAGGATCACCCGTAAAATTATTCGAAATCAAAACCGACAGACCCGCATGATCAAAATGATGCTGCGCCAATAAAAACGAAATAGAAGCGGTATTGCTAATCTCGATTCCAGGTGTAATCAACCAAGAAATATTAGTAGCATCTGGCGATTGAAATGCAGTTACCTCAGCATAAGAATTACCACTAAAATCATTGACATACCAGCTATTTGCTATGTTACCTTCTTCGGCAAAATTGATCCAGCCATCGATATCCACCACTTCATCAGACTGCAGATCTTGAAAGTCTACTGTAAATAGTACCTCACCAGTTTGACCTCCGCCAGTCGAACCATCGCATCGCTCAGCAGTCATACTGATGTCATTGAGCTCTCTGATAATCAATTGCTTTGCACCTCCAAAAACAGAATAGATCGCTGTTACACTGCCATTTCCAGATGGACTTGTGGCACCCGCATAGCCCGCGAAGCTGCTCGTTCGGATGATAATCTCATTGCCATCACAATCTTCTAAGTCCAAGTTTCTACTAAAGTTAGCAACGACATCTGCTAGCGTTTCTCCCGCACTGTCATCGGTAAATTGAATACCTTCTATTCTAACCAAACTGTGTATGTCATCTTCATCTAGATCCGAGATTTCTTTCACAGATGGAGTTATATTATTGACAAAATCACCCACCAATATAGCTTCAGAAATATTTCCTGGCTCTAAACCACCTAGCTGTTCTTCACCATTATTATTGATAAAGGTGGTACCACCTATAGATATATTGCCTTCGAAGTCACCAAGAAGTAAACCATTCAAATTTACAGCAATCTCTCTTCCTATCTCCAATCCAAAATTCGCAGCTAAGTCTCTTTCGTTTATTGCTAGTTCTATACCAGCTGAACCATCTTGTAGATATATTTTCTTAAAAAAATTGCCAGAAGCATCATCCGCTGTGATCGTACCTATGATGATATCATTAGAATTGATAGTTGTATAGGAGCCAAAGTTATGAGTAGCTTTTAAGGCTGCGATAGTTGTTGTAGCCTCTGGTAAATCCATCGGATCTACATTGCCGCTACCTGCACCGCCAGAGCCATCGCATCTAGCTCCGTTTAGAGCTACTTCAGAAGTTCGTCTGATCACTAATTGTTTTGTATCATTAAACACATTAAAGATAGCCGTAACTGTGCCATTACCTCCTGGCAATGCTTCATTATAAAAGTCAGAATAGCCACTGGTACGAATCAATATTTTTCTACCATCGCAATCTTCAAGGTAGCGATTCGTATTGGATTGAAAATCAGCGAAAGCCTGTCCAAGTTCACTGTTCTCAAATTCAAGATGGTCAATCTGCACCAGAGTACTTATATCGTCTTCACCCAACTCATTGATCTTCTTAACGGCAGGACTTACATCCTTACCTGTTTCCCCCTTGGTGATATATTGATCTATCAGTAAAGGTTCTATCCCATTGAGCCTGGGATCTCCGCCACCCGTCTCGCCTAGGGAACCACCGATGCCGATCACTCCTGCAAAGTCGCCCATCCACAGACCTTGACATTCGATGAAGATCTCTCTTCCTTCGGGAAAAGTATTATGCAAATCAGTCTGATTGATATTGAGTTCAATTCCACCAGATTCATCTTGCACGACAAGTCGCAAATATAGATTGCCTGATTTATCATCTGCGGCGACTACTGCACGAACTACGATATCTTGCTCTATTTCAGCATAGGTCCCAGGTATGTGTAGCGCTTTTAGCTCAGCAATAGTGCTATTGACTTCAGGTGCATCTGCTAAGATTTCACCGAATGGGGGTTCATCAAATTCTTGATCAACACAGGCTTGCAGCGCAAGTAAAGAGATTAGGAGGAAAATCCAATTTTTCATATTACAAATGATTGATACCGTTTACATTTAAATACGTAAATAGTATGATTTATATATTTTTTAAAATCTTCTGGTTGCACTCAAATTCAAAAAGTAAGTAATTCCATTGGCATAGATATATCTATTGGGGAATGTCGTTACATCCTTCTCTTCTTTATTATATCTGAGTTGTTCTCTATTACTATAGATAAAATCTTGGTTGTTCAATATATTATTGATGTCAAGGCTAGCATTTAAGTTCCAGTCGCTATTAAGCTTAAAGTCACGTCTGATTCCGATGTTCAACAAGAAAGCAGAAGGACTTTTCTCTTGTTCCAATATTGCTTTTCCCTCAGGCGAATCGGGAGAGAAAAAAGTCGGAAATTCCGAGCTAGCGTTCAACGAGCTGATCACCCTTCTATCCGGATTTAGATCCGCCCAGATATCATCGAAGTAGGTTCCAGTTACGCTTAATATAACTTTACTTGTACCTGGAGTCTGATATTCTAGACCAGCCACAGCCGCAGTTTGCGGAGTATTGGGTAGGTAATATTGATTGATATAGACCGTCTCTTCGGATCGTATTTCTTCCGCATTATTATCAGACGTAATGGTGGCTAAAGGGCGAGAATCATACAAAAATTGTCCTAGTGACAGTGCTGCCTCGAATGTCAAACCAGTTATTATTTTACCCTCTGCTGCCAGCTCCAAACCAAAATGTCTCTTATCTATATTAGTCATAGCGAAGTTGACAAATGTTCGCAACTCATCATGATAAAAAGACTTCACTTCCGTTTGATCATTAAATTCGGTGTAGTAGATACCTAACTTTCCCTTTAGATTAGGTGAGTTGTATAAATAGGCAGCATCAACAGAAGCAATCTTTTCACTTCGTAGATCAGGTACCACATCATTCCGCGTGCGTGCCGAGATATATACGTCTCTAAAGAAGGGTGCTCTGGTTTGATACCCCGCATTAGCCACTATATAATTCCTGCCGTCGAGCGCAAAGCTCAATCCAGCTTTCACCCCATAATTATTAAATGTATTTTTTTCAGAATCCCCAAATGAGTTATCTGGGAACAATCCGTTTCTATTGAGGCCTGTCCTCCAGAACACAGTTTGTGATCCATTGATGGCAACGTGAGCCTTGAGCTTTCCAAAGTTAAGTTGAGTCTGTGCCCATGCATTATCTTGATTGATATTCGCTTGATAGTCGTAGCCATATCTGCCGCCTTCACCAATGGTTCGATTTGGAGCATCTAGATCTTGCTGGATCTTTTCATTATCACCAGCAAAATCACGCTCGGCAAATTGATTAATATTCAAAAAGTAATCGCCACCGAGTAGATCATCCACCAGCTGGTAATTGTCTTTTGTATATCGCTGCAGCGTTATCCCACCTTGCAAAGTCACTTGATCGCTAAAAATTTTTTCCAGTACCGTACTAAAGTTCGCACGCCTAGCATCATATCTTCGTTCAGCTACAATATATCTAGAACGCATACCCGTGACATCATTGTCTTCGATGCCACCGACGTTCTCGATAGTTTCCATATTATTTCTGTTGGCATCATACAGCTCATCCCAACGAATTTGGCGTAGCTCTTCATTTTGACTGAGCAATAATTCTACCTGTAGTCTTGTATCTTCATCTTCGATAAAACTAGGTAGCTTTCTATAATAATCTGGTCTAGGGTCAGCGGCATTTTGCCAGTCAAGAGCAGTAGCACCGTTCTTACCATCTTGATAGCTAACCGAAGTTGTAATACTGAAAGTCTCGTCTTTTACCCAATCGTGTCGAAGTATACCGATGGGCTGATGCTGTCTAGCTATTCTTGAGTTCCTAACCTCCCCGCTCTGAAACCCCCAGTACGGATTATATAAATTATCTCCAGAGATATCGTACAGCTCTTGCACCGTGCCACCAAATTTACCTCTTTCGATAGATGATCCTACAAAGGTAAAATTAAAATTATGCTGTTTACTGAGTTTACGATCCACTCCCAAAAAATAAGAATACGAATCATTGAATGAGCCTGGTCTAAAACCAACATCTGCCCAACGTCTACTTGCCGATACGGTAAATCCCCATCCATTTGATTGCATTCCAGTCGCACCAGACACCATCAGGCGATGATTATAGTTTTGACGATTGGTGGTGAGATAGCTGACCTTGATTTGTTTGCGTTGTTCGCTTGCTCGCGTATCAATATTTAGAGCTCCACCGATAGCCCCAAAGCTAAAACCCGCTGCGGCCAAACCATAAGATGTTTCCTTTAATCGAGTTGCTTGATTGAGTCCACTCCAAGTACTATATGAAGCCCACCCATTTTCTAGATCATTCATGGGTATGCCATTAAGATGTACGGAGAGATTTTCCGAGTCATATCCTCGTATTCTGAAGTATCCGACACTAAGATTGTAGTCCGTAGTCCGTGCAAATACATCACCAGATGCAGACAGTAATCCTGAAATTCCTTCATCTTGGCCATCTCCAAAATCGGTATCAGCGAGCGATATGATAGGTATAAAGTCTTTGGCTTGTTCAGTGGAGTCCGCAGTGATGCCATCTTGGGCACACAGAGGAACTGTGCCCGCCAATATCAGTATAGTGCACACAAGGGTTAAGTTTCTATTCATTCTCTCAGAGTTGTTATCCAAAAGTACGAGATAATCTTCATTTCAAAGGTGTATACATAGATATATTTAAGTAGTTGGGTGCTGCGCCACTGGCTGTCCCACGCGTCCTTCTCACGTGTCGCCGCTATGTTTCATGGCTCACTATTCCGTTCGGCCCCGCGCCCCGTGAAAAACGGGCCTTGGTCTGTCGCCTATCGGCTCCACCACTGCACAGCGCTAGCACAAGGATATCTCGGCTAGCTAGGCAGGCTTCATTATTTTGATCCACTATGTCAAAATAGCCATACAACAAATAGTCACGAGAAAAAGAAATGCACTATCTTTAACCCGAAATCACCACAACAATGCGCATAACACTCCTCATCCTCTTTTCTCTATACACAATCAACGGCATAGCCCAAGAAAGAACCTACCAAGCCACCTGCATCGCCTTCTACAATTTCGAAAACCTGTTTGACACCGAAGACGATCCCAACATTAACGATGAAGAATTTCTTCCTAAAGGAAAGCGACTTTGGGACAAAGAGCTATACAATGAAAAGCTCGAAAATATGTCATATGTTGTAAGTATGATGGGAACCAATGTGACACCAGATGGTCCAGCTGTCCTCGGTGTTTGCGAAGTGGAAAATAAAAAAGTTTTAGAAGACTTCGTTAAGCAGAAAAATATAGCAAACCGAGATTATCAAATCGTGCATCACGATTCACCTGATAAGAGAGGCATTGATGTCGCACTTCTATACCAAGCAAAATACTTTACTGTAGAACATGTCAAGCCATTTAACTTAGATATTATGAAGACGAAAAAGGATACTCTTTTTAGTAGAGACATCCTCCTCGTCAGTGGAAAACTTAACAATGAATCTACTCATATCATGGTTAACCATTGGCCATCTCGAGGGGGAGGAGAAAACAAAGCTGCAGCCTATCGCCAAAAGGCGGGTCAGATTTGCAGAAATATCACAGATTCACTTTATCAAGCTGACCCTTCATGCAATATTATTATCATGGGCGATCTCAACGATGACCCGACCAGTCCAAGTATCAAGAAATATTTAGATGCCAAAAGTAAAGTATCTAAAACACCCGAAGGAGGCTTATACAATCCACTTTGTGATTCATATAAAAAAGGCATAGGCACCACAGCCTACCGGGACAGCTGGGGCGTATTCGATCAAATTATTATTTCCAAAAGTCTATTAGATAAAAAGGAAGATCAAATGCTATTTTATAAAGCTGAGATATTCAAACAACCCTGGATGATACAAACCACTGGACGCTACAAAGGTTACCCTAAACGTACTTTCTCAGGTGATGCATACAACGGTGGCTATAGCGATCACTTTCCAGTTCTAATTTATCTAGTCAAAGAAATCTAAAGCTAATGATGCTAAAACCGATTGAGCTGAGTGGCGAATACCAAGAAGTATTAGACACCCTAGAGCATACCCATCAATGTGTATTTATCACCGGTAGGGCAGGAACAGGTAAGTCTACACTACTGAATCTCTTTCGTAAGACTACCAAAAAGAAGGTCGTCGTTTTAGCACCCACTGGAGTAGCCGCCCTCAATGTGAAAGGGCAGACAATACACTCCTTTTTTGGCTTTCCACCGCGACCAGATTTTGAGTCCCATATCACCAAACGCAAATACCGAAAGATGTACCTCCGTATGGAGGTGTTAGTCATCGATGAGATCTCTATGGTCAGGGCAGATATCTTAGATGGTATTGACAAATTTTTACGCATCAACCGCGAACGTAATGAACCCTTCGGTGGGGTACAGGTGGCCTTTTTTGGAGACTTATTTCAGTTGCCTCCCGTAGTTGCGAGTATGGTCGAACGCAAAAAATTTAGTACCCAATATGAGTCCCCATACTTCTTCTCCGCTGAGGTTATCAACCGAGACTTCGACCTGGAAATTATTGAACTCAGAAAGATATACAGACAAGACAATCGACATTTCATCCGACTCTTAGAGGCAATTCGCTCGAACACCATTGACTTTGACGACCTTGAAGATCTCAATGAGCGATTTGTTCCCGATTTTAAATCCGAAGACTTCTACATTACCCTCACTTCTAGAAACAAGACCGCACAAGAAGTCAACAAAAAGGAGTTGGCAGCCTTAGAAGGAGTATCTTATTATTTTAATGCCAAGATCGACGGCAAATTTGAGTCCAGATTATTTCCCACTGACGGCACCTTAGAGCTCAAACTCGGTGCCCAAGTGATGTTCATCCGTAACGATGTAACCAATCGTAACTACGTCAACGGTACCATCGGCATCGTCCGAAAAATCAGCACCGAAAAAGTAGTCGTAGAAATCGAGACCCCCGAAGGCGACCTCAAAAAAATCGAAGTTGACCGCGAAGACTGGGAAATCCAAAAATATCGAATGTCAGACAAAGGCGTCATAGAATCCGAGATCGTAGGCACCTTTAGTCAGCTTCCCCTAAAACTTTCCTGGGCCGTCACTATTCACAAGAGTCAAGGCAAGACCTTCAACAAAGTCATCATCGATATGAGCGGCGGTGCCTTCGAGCACGGGCAGACCTACGTTGCCCTTTCCCGCTGTCGTACACTCGACGGCATCGTCCTTCGTAAAAAGCTCACCCCTAGAGATGTGATGGTGGATCCAAGAATTGTAGATTATTGTGGGTAGGGGAGGCAGTTTTTGAATGATCAATTAACAATGTTCAATTGAAAAGAAAAGAAAAATTGCACGTAGCACATTGAATATTACACATTGCGTTGCATTGATCAATACATTGACATTAGAGAAATACGCACTGCACTGATAATTGCCCATTTATCATTCATCATTGATTTAAGTGCATTAAAAATTGATCATTGAGTCCACTCCGAAAACTGACGAATTGCATAAAATGGAATATTTTCATTATTGATTCCTTTTGGTCATAAGAGTAAGAATCCTTAATTTCGAGACTTAATAAATGCTAAAAATTAATTTATGATAAGATATGGATTAGTACTTGCAATGACTGCAATGTTTTGCGTGACAAGTATGGCGCAAAAGGTGTCTTCTGAGCCCAATATATTTGATTACGGGAAGATGTGGACCTTTGAAGATGCGCCTGTGGGCTACTGGAATGAAACCTATGGCTTCAATGCATCTCCTGAATGGATAGAGTCGTCTCGAATGTCAGCTTTGAAGTTTGCCTCCTGGTGCTCGGCTTCATTCGTTTCACCTAATGGGCTGATCATGACAAACCATCATTGTAGTAACGGTGAGATGCCAAAGCTGATGAAGGATGGTGAAGATTTCAATAAAAATGGATTTTACGCTGAGACACTAGAAGATGAGCGTAAAGATGAGGGACTGTTTGTAGAGCAGTTGGTTCAAATAGCAGATATCACGAATGATGTGAATGCGCTCGTATCACAAGCCAAAACAGATGCTGACATAGCGGTCATGCGAGATTCCGCCTTTAATGTAGTGAAGCGAAAATATGGTGCGATGAAAGATTGGAAAAATCTAAGATTGCAGACGATCACTTATTTTAGCGGTGGAAAATATTCCTTGTATGGCTATAAGCGTTATGATGATATTCGTCTGGTGTTTATACCTGAACTAGATTTAGGCTTTTATGGAGGTGATCCAGATAACTTTACATTTCCAAGGTACAATTTGGACTGCACATTTTGGAGGGCCTATGAAAATGGAAAGCCAGCAAATACCAGTGCGAATTATTTCAAATTTAATCCAGAGGGTGCTAAAGAAGATGAAACGGTTTTTGTGATCGGAAACCCTGGGTCCACGGAAAGATACCGTACTGTAGCGCAATTGGAATATGATCGCTCTAGCAGATTTAATATCCGTGTAGAATCGATGACGGAAATGCACAATGAACTACAAGCGGAATACGACAAGAATCCTAGTCCAGAATTATTGGATCAGATATTTGGTCTGAGTAATGGGATGAAAGCAATCGGTGGTATCATCGATGGACTGAATGATCCTGTACTAATGTCAAGAAAGAAAAAGCTGGAAGATCAGGTAAAAATGAATTCTGGGCAAGCACAACTTTGGGATAAATTGGCAGCCAGCTATCAGGATTTGGGAAATTATGGTGCTGAGATTTCTCTACTTAGCCCAAGTGGCCTGAATGGGGGTATCATGGGCTATATGCACCAGCTCACGAACTACAAAAAGCTAGTAGAAAATGGTGGTGACGAAGCGGAAATTGAAAAAGAAATGCAAATCGTAAAGGATGGCGCTTCTGTTTTAACGGATCCAAAAGAGGTGAATAAATTCACTAACCTCATGAGTAAGATGTATAAATATGCTAGTCCAGATGATACCTATGTGAAAAATTTATTTAGGAATGGTTCGTTTTCTACATCATTCAAAACGATGCTAGACGCTTCTGTTTTGACCAATTCAAATAAGGTAGAAAAGGCATTGAAGCCAAAGAAAATAGTAAAGTCAAAAGATCCGATCGTGGGTTTGGCTAGCAATCTTACGGACAAGTATAATGAAGCTGCAAAGAAGTTTGGAGAATCATCACCTGAAAGGAGAGTACTAGAAGGAAAGATTTCTAAATTGGTATACGAGACTAATAAGGGGAAGCTACCACCTGATGCTACTTTCACTTTAAGAATCGCAGATGGAGTAGTAAAAGGCTACAACTATAATGGAACTAAAGCACCATACAAAACTACATTTTATGGTTTGTATGATAGGCACTATAGTAATGATGAAAAGTCTCCATGGAGCTTACCAAAAAAGTGGTTGAACCCACCCTCTGAATTATTGAATAAGCCGATGAACTTTGTTTCTACCAACGATATTATCGGTGGAAATTCAGGTTCTGCAATCATCAATACTAAAGGAGAAGCGGTAGGTTTGATTTTTGATGGAAACATCGAGTCCCTACCTGGTAACTTCATATATGAGCCGACCTTCAACAGAGCAGTTTCTGTGCATGCTGGTGGAATTGCTGCAGCCTTAGAGTATATCTATAAAGCTGATAGATTGGTCAAAGAATTAGCAGGCAAATAATTATTTGCTTTCAAAGTATTACGATGGCTGAGTTCAGAGGTATTGGGCTCAGCCGTTATGATGTTATGCGGGTGTTAAATGCTCGTAAAATTTGTTTATACATAAGGACTTGCTGTGGATATCTATTATCTTCGTACACACAATGAAGGAGGTAACTCATTTTACAAACTAGTCAAAACAAAATAACTATGATCAAATATTTCTACACGACAATCTTTTTAGTTAGCATATCTATATTGCCTCTGAAGGCACAACTATCTATAGTAGAAATCATGTATAACAATCCTGGTGAAGATCTGTACGAGTACGTTAAAGTTTGGAATAATAGCGGTCAAGATCTGAATCTAGACGGATATAGCATGTCTGCTGGTATGGAAGCTACCTTTCCAAATATCACTATTAATAATAATGAATGGTTTTTTGTAGTGGCGGATAGTATGGCTTTTGCTACTAACTTAAACACTTTTGGATTTCCGGTCATACAAGCTACTGGTGCTTTGAACAATGGTGGAGAAACGATTACCATCATAGATGTAAATGGACAGACCGTCGACGAAGTAAGCTATGATGATGGAAATGGATGGCCGACTTTTGCTGATGGCAATGGATCTTCATTACATTATTGTGGGACTAATACGCAGGATAAAAATGATCCAGAATTGTGGAATCTTACACCTGCATCATTAGACTTAGAGATAGATGACCAACCCTTATATGGCTTGTTAGGTGATATCATTTTTCAGTGTACTGAAAGAGGGATTGCTAGTTTCTATAATAGTAAAATATCGGTTGTCGAAGGAGCTGGTTCCATTAATATACCATTATACATCAATCGAGCCGATCAAAGTATGGTGAATGTAGAAATTACAGCGGCTGATGGTACTGCACTAGCAGTCGATGACTACCAATTGATCTCAACGACTGTTTCTTCTGATACGGATACTATGGATGCATTTGTAGTTGAAGTTATGATCAATGATGATGCTGATCTAGAAGTGGATGAAACTTTTACGATTAGTTTTGAATCCTTTACTTCTGAATATTTAGGTTTAACTAATGCAATCGAAGTCACTATTATCGATAACGACACTCCGCTTACTGAAGGCCTGATTCTAACTGGTGTTTGGGATGCACAACCTGGCTTTGGTGGCACAAAGGGGGCAGAGTTTTATGCTCTTCAAGACATTCCAGATTTGAGTGTCTTTGGTGTAGGCGTGGTAAATAATGGAAATGGAACGGATGGCGTAGAATTTACCTTTCCAGCAGAAAGTGTAGATGCGGGGACATTCATTTATCTAGCTGAAGAGGAAACTGAGTTCATGGACTATTATGGTTTTGCTCCGAACTATGTTTTTAGCCAAATCAATGTCAATGGTGATGATGCTATTCAATTATTCGAGAATGCACAACCGCTTGATGTATTTGGGGAAGTTGATATGGATGGTTCAGGAACTGCTTGGGAATACTTGGACGGTTGGGCATATCGTGTTAGTGGCACAACCCACGACTTTGATATCTTTAATGAAAGTAACTGGACGTATAGTGGGGTAGATGCGCTGGATGGACCTATCACAAATATGGAAGCAAGTAACCCTTTCCCGATAGGGACTTTTTCTACTATGATGTCAACAGAGGTGATTTTGAATGATGATAGCTTTAACTTTGTTGTTGGAACTATTGCTGGAAATTTAGATGTGCTTGCTAATGATCAGGTGCCTGTACCCATTACTAATATGGTAATAGAAGGACCACCTGCGAACATCAGTGTTTCTATAAATGCTGATTTTAGTATTGATTTTACCGCTCCAGATGATTATTGCGGAGACGATACCTTTTCATACGCCGTATTCTATGATGGAGGAGTTCAAGAAGCATTTGTCACTGTGGCAATTGAATGTCCCGCAAATTACCCACTACTTGATATTGCTCAAGTCACGATGGAAGATGCACTTGGTGTGGCCACAGAGATCAGCACGACATGTGAATTAATCGGGAATGTTTATGGTGTGAATCTATCTTCAGATGGAACTTTATTTACCATCATTGATGATAATGGTGATGGTATTGCGGTTTTCAATGGGGATTCTAATCTTGGATACGAGGTGACGGAGGGAGATGTGGTGTCCGTGCGTGGTACTATAACCCAATTTAATGGATTGACAGAGATTGTAGCGGATGAAATAGAGAAGGTAGGAGATGGTGCAAGTTTGCTAGGCACAAGAATAGTCACGGTTTTGGATGAAAGTACAGAGTCTAATTTGGTAACTCTAGACATGGTGGACTACACTGATGTCACCCAGTGGGGTGGTGGAAATTCTGGGTTTAATTTTGCAGTGACTGATGGTATCAATGAGTTTGAAATACGCATCGATAACGACGTTGATCTATTTCTGCTACCGATAGTTGGCGATGAATCTACACCGCTTACTATAACTGGTATTGGAGGTCAGTTTGATGGGGACAGTCCATTTGATAGTGGGTATCAATTGCTTCCTCGTTATGCAGAAGATATTGAATTTCTTTTGTATAACGCTGTGGATCAAGCTTTAAGTACGCAATTAGATCTATACCCAAATCCTGCTTCAAAGTCTTTAACTCTAAGCAGCGAGGAGCTGTTAGATGAGGTACGTATCTTGGATGCATTGGGTAGATTTGTAATACAAGTTAAGAATCCTGCTTTACAATCTGAGATCAACGTCCAAAGTTTGAACGCGGGGATGTATACTGTACAATGTATTAAAGGTAAAAGTACTTTCGCCATGAGGTTAATTGTACAATAGGGATTTACTAAAATCATGCAGATTCAAAACAAAAAAGGGCTCAAATATCGAAAGATATTTGAGCCCTTTTACTTACTAAGATTCGATTTTTAAATTCTTTGAAATGTCAAAATCATTCCTCGCAGGATAAAATAGAATAAGTTTCTTCCTTTCCTAGTGTTCAATTTTGCTAAAAGAATACAACAGAAAGCCTGATTTCTTGTTATACTTCGGCAACTAAAAATAAAACTAAACATTGCGAATTAAAATAGAAACCTTAGTAAACTGTAATTATAAGGATGTTTCTAAAAAGTTTAATAGAGATTTGTTCATAGCACTAAAGCCTCCTTTAGTGCAGCTTGAATTAAAAGTGTTTGACGGTTGTGAAACGGGAGATAAAGTAGAAATGGAACTTGGAATTCTTGGAATGAAGCAAGAATGGAAATCGCTGATTACCGAACATGGTCTTAGCGATAAAGAAAGTTTTTTCGTTGATGAAGGGGTTGTTTTGCCGCCGCCATTGAAAGAATGGAAACACCACCACATACTAGAAAATGTGAACGATACAAAAACGAAAATCATAGATGATATTCAATTTAGTACGGGTTTTAAGTTGTTGGATATAATTATATACCCAGTTTTGTACGTTCAGTTTTGGTATCGAAAACCCATATATAAACAATTCTTAAATTAGATAAATACTATGGAACTAAGACTTAAAGAAAATTGTTGAAAATTTTGGACAGAGTAGACGAAACTTTAAAAATCAATTGATGAATAAGTCAGAATTTAAAGAGCAAGCAAAAAATCATCTTGATATTATATTTAATAAAATAGAGAACTTGGAGTCTAGAAAACATAAGATCCCTGAGGACGCTTTGGAAAAATATGAACAGACAATTAGAAATTTGAAATATAAACAAGTGCTCTTACAAGAGAAATATCAAGAACTAGAATGTGTCACAGATGAGCAGTGGAAAAAGACAAAGACGGATTTCTTAAACGCTACTTCATCAGTTAATGAGACGGTCAAAGAAATTTCAGCAAGCATCTGATATATAAATTCGGATTTAGTTTTTGAAAAAAGCCCTACGATCGCATGATCGTAGGGCTTTTTTAAATTTAGTCTTAGCTGATGATTATGGCTTTTTTATCACAAATAAAAACAGGTTTCTGAGCTTAGAAAAACTAGGAAAGTAACTCACAATTGATCAACTACTTTTGATTATTACTTATCCAATCATAATATTTTACATAACTTGTCCTTAAATACAAAGCACCTAATTTATGTCTGTTGTAGTACAAGATCTAAGTAAACACTATGGGGAACAAAAAGCCCTCAATCAAGTAAGCTTTACAGCTAAAAAGGGAGAAATTGTGGGCTTACTAGGGCCTAATGGTGCTGGTAAGACGACCACTATGAAGATCTTGACCTGCTTCATTCCTCAGACATCAGGACTCGCAGAGGTTTGTGGATTTGATGTTACCAAAGATCCAATCGAAGTCAGAAGGAAAATTGGCTATTTACCTGAACATAATCCGCTTTATAAGGATATGTATATCAAGGAGTATCTTGGTTTCGTGGCTGGCTTATATAGGATCAAGAACAAGAAGGAGAGGGTTGCTGAAATGATTGAAATAGTGGGCCTCGAAAAGGAGCAACATAAAAGGATTCAAGCGCTGAGTAAAGGGTATCGTCAGCGCGTTGGATTAGCACAGTCTATGATGCACGACCCAGAGGTGCTCATCCTCGATGAACCTACTTCAGGCTTAGATCCAAATCAATTGTCTGAAATAAGAAACTTGATTAGATCAATAGGGAAAGAAAAAACGGTTATATTTTCTTCACATATCATGCAAGAGGTTCAAGCTATCTGTGATAAAGTGATAATAATAAACAATGGTAATTTGGTGGCCAACGATTCCATCGAAAGTCTGCAAAACAATAAAAGAGAAAGCGCTTATCTAATTATAGAAACAAAGGCCACCTTACCACAAGAGCTACTTCTCAAAGAAGATTTTATACAAGAGATTAAATCGATCGGAGGTACTAAGTATCGTTTGATCGGTAGCAATAAAGTTGATCTTCGAGAAAAGGTGTTTAACTTCGCGGTAAAGCATAAAGTAACCTTACTTGAATTGCATCTTGAAAAAACTTCCGTTGAAGATATCTTCCAAGAATTAACTAAATAATGAAAAAAATAGGATTGCTCTCTGATACGCACAGTCACTTAGAGGACAGCGTATTCAAATACTTTGCGGATGTAGACGAGATCTGGCATGCTGGAGACATCGGAAATCTAAAACTCATTGAAAAGCTAGAAGATTTTAAGCCTACCAAAGCTGTGTATGGCAATATTGATACGAAGGAGTTGCGTTTTGTTTATCCAGAAAATCTCCGCTTTGATTGTGAAGGTATGGACGTCTTGATTACACATATTGGTGGATATCCAGGACGCTACAATAAAAGGGTAACTCAAATGTTTGAGACAAATCCTCCAGAGTTATTTATCTGTGGTCATTCTCATATTCTTAAAGTAATGATGGATAAGAAGTATGATTTTCTGCACATGAACCCAGGCGCATGTGGTAATGTTGGGATCCACAAGGTGAAAACACTCTTGCGGTTCACTGTGGATAATACTAAAGTGAAAGACCTAGAAGTTATAGAATTGGGTAATAGAGGTTAAGCCGCCTGTTTATTTTCAGATACGTAGTAGTTTTGATACTCTTTGAAAGAGATCATTTTGCATCTCTCTTCATCCCAAAGTTTGTATCTAATCATTTTGAGAGATTCCCAAAATCCGATAGTAGTTACATACTTATTCAGAATCTTATTTTCCTTCATGCACTTCTCCAAATTGTAATTAGGAATCAAGCTACTCAGGTGATGTATATGGTGAATACCGATATTACCTGTTAACCATTGAAAAACTCTGGGTAGTTTGTAGTATGATGACCCCCTAATAGCAGACAGCAGGTAATTCCAATTTTTCTTCCATTGCATATAAGATGCCTCATGTTGATGCTGCACATAGAAAAACCAAAACGCGATGATTCCAAACAAGAATATGAGTGTACATTGTATAAATAAAAACTGTTTCCAGCCAAGCAACCAAGCAAGACTTGCATATAATACTACAATCAGGATATTATTTTTCAGTTGACTTCTACTCAATGAGCGCATGTTTTTCAGCTTGCTGGCAAACAATGGCAAGCGATTAGATATTGTGAAATAGAAAAATGGTGCAATGATAAAGGTGATAATCGGCATTCTCCATATTCTGTAGCGAAGCTTTCCCCATCCCGTCTTTGCTTGATATTCAGCTACAGTTAAAGTAGGGATATCACCTACTTCTCGGACCTCTAATTGCCCGTTATGACCATGGTGGAAATTGTGTACGCGAGCCCAATACTTGTACGGAACAGAGCTGAACATACTACATACGTATCCAACAAAATTGTTAAGTTTCTTTGATTTGAAAAATGACTGATGCCCACAATCATGTTGTATGATAAAAATACGAACCATGAAAAATGCATTGATCAAACCCAGACCGATAGTCAGTAGAACCGAATATTGAAGACTAAAATACATTAATACCCATAAACCCAGAAAAGGTAGAAAAGTACTAAGTAATTGAATGATCGCCCGCTTATCATTTGGAATTTGATAAGAGGCAATGATCTCCCTCCAATTTTTCAAGGATTCCTTAATCTCAGCATCTATCTTGTTGTATGACATAATATTATAACCTTTAAGAGTTAAATAGGTTTTATCTGCTACCACGGTATAAAAGGTTAGTACCTGTAGTTTATTGTTGATCTGCTATTTCATATACCAAAAGTCGCTATAATTACTTGATTTTCATCATTTTTTCGACAATATACCAAGAAACTATGCCAATGGATACGCTAATATTCAGGCTGTGTTTAGTACCAAATTGAGGTATTTCTATGCACTTTCTTGCTATATCCATGAACGGCTGACTCACTCCGTTTACCTCATTGCCAAAGATTAAAGCAGAACGATCAACCAGATCAACCTCGTGTTTTTCCAATGAAGTACTCTCTTCCGCCTGCTCTACTGGGATTATTTGGCAGTTTTTCTCTTTTAAATACGCTATGGCTTCATTTACGGTTTCGACGTATCTCCATTTGACAGATTCCGTGGCACCAATTGCTGTTTTGGTTATTTCTCTGTGCGGAGGTTGGGCGCAAATGCCGATCAGCAATATTTCTTCTAAGGCAAAAGCATCTGCTGTTCTGAATGCGGATCCAACGTTTAGGGCGGAACGCACATTATCTAATACAATTATAATTGGGTATTTTTTCTTTTCTTGGAAGCTGGCCACATCTATGCGGTTCAAATCTTTTAGGCTTAATTTTCTCATTTATTCTTTTTGTATAAGATAATTTCTATGGGATAGAAGTATAAAGATTTTTCAATCCTCCATTCTGATAATTCTAGTCTATCTAATTCTTCATCAGAGAAATCATTGAAAATATTGCTAAAAAATACATAGTTATCTTGATCTAAATTGTACGCTGAAAATCCTTGCCTATCATTATCCGGATCATAATATTTCATGAGTCCAATATTAGGGAAAGCAGTACCTACTTCCACCAAAGGGATATTGTTTTGGTCAAGATATGCAATCATGTCATCGCGCAAGTGATAATAAGGTAGATGGCCTAAGGTAGCATCCCAGATTTGGGAAATTTGTCTTGGGTAGACCCAAAGATTGCCACTGAGCATCCCGATCAACACAAGACTTAAAATCCCATTTCTAATTCTTTTATTTATGTCGAGAGAAAAAAGTAAATACCAAAATAGAACAGAAGTAGTTAAGAATAGGGGAAACATATATCTGTGTAATACCAACCCTTTATGAACTATCAGAATTGGAGAAATAATCAAAATTAGGATTAGTAAGATACTGATCAGTTCTTTCTCTTTTTTGATTTCCTGCTTAGCAGACCAAAGAAAGCCCAAATAAATAAGCGCTAAAATTAGAAACACCTTCCCAAAATCGCACTCCCTCCAGACATACACGGCAAGATTTCTTAAACCACCAGAAAAATCAACATAGTTAAAGGACTCAGCCCAACTCGAGCTTTGATGATGTCCCAACCAACCCGTATCCAAATAATGATATGCTAAAAAAGTAATGACCAGTGCGATGGCAGGGAGGTATCTCAGCATCTTACATATACGTATTTTTAAATCTTTTTCTTTTTGCTGCACAAAAAAATCGAACAAGATGAACGCAGCCAACACCATCATGCCTCGCATACTTATCATACCTAATCCTATCGCAGCAAGCCAAATCATATGAATAGATTTTTGCACAATGCCTACCCAACACATCAACATAAAAAATATCAGTACAATATCAGGACTAGCGAGTACAGATTGACCCATAAAAACAGGATCTGCCAACAAGAAAGGCAATAGGAAAAGTGCACTTGACTTATCTATGTAATGGGCTCCAAGTCGGAATAATAAGTAAACGATGCCACATAAAAAAGGAAACATGGCCAGATGACTTACCACTAAAGATGGATGAAAAAGTTTCCATAAGGCCGCATGATAAAAGCCAAAAAGGGGAGGATGTCCGCTATCAATTTCTGAAGGCAGTATCCAACTAAATAAGCCATTCTCATAAAGTGCCCATGCCTGCTTGCCACAAAGATGATAAGTGTCCCAAAAGAAAATATGATTTCTACAAAGAATGCATATTAGTCCAAAGACTATATAATATGGCACTAGAGACTTATGAAAAAAAGACATGCTTCTTTATTATATTTCATTACGAAAGATAAGAATAAAGGCAATGCTTGCAGGTGAGTTTGTCGTCTACTCTTTACATATCACTACTCAATATTAAGTATAGGATAATCCAATTACACTTACTATAATTTAACTTTCTCGTTAGTTTCTTGATGAGAAAATTTTAATTCACGACAAGCATGTACAAAATTTACGAAAAGTGGATGTGGATTCTCAACTGTACTCTTCAACTCTGGATGAAACTGTACTCCAACAAACCATGGATGATCAGGGATTTCAAGTATCTCAACTAAATTAGTTTTTGGATTGATCCCAGTCGCAATCATACCTGCTTTCTCGTAATCTTTCTCGTAATCGTTATTGAATTCATAGCGATGTCTATGGCGCTCAGAAATTGTGGATTTACCATATGCCTTATAAGCTATAGAGCCTTTCTTAAGATGGCATTCATATGCACCGAGACGCATCGTGCCTCCCATCTGTTTGATATTTTTCTGCTCTTCCATCAGGTCAATTACAGGGTAGGAGGTAGATTCATCTACTTCTTTACTTGCGGCATCTTTCAGCGAAAGGACATTGTTGGCGAACTCTACTGCAGCGCACTGCATCCCTAAGCAGATACCAAAAAATGGAATCTTATTTTCTCGCACATAGTGTATTGCTGCCAGCTTGCCGTGTACTCCTCTTTCCCCAAAGCCAGGTGCCACTAAAACACCATCTAGATTGCCTAATTTTTTTTCTATATCTTCTGCTGAAGTTTCCAGATGACTGGCATGTATAGGTATGACATTCACTTTGCATTCATTCACTCCACCGGCATGTATAAATGCTTCATAAATAGATTTATAAGCGTCAGGCAGTTCATTATATTTTCCAACCAGTCCGATTTTTATTTCGTTCATTGGATTTTTGAGCCGACCCAAAAACTGTTTCCATTTTCTGAGGTCTGGCGCTTGCTTGTCCGCCATTCTCAATTTATTAATAACCGTCGAGTCCAATTTTTCTTTAAGCATTAGAAGCGGTACATCATAAATGGTTTCCGCATCAATTGCCTCTATGACAGAGGACACTTCTACGTTGCAAAACAAGGCTAACTTACGACGGATTTCCATATTGATTGGATGCTCCGTTCGACAAACCAAGATGTCAGGCTGGATCCCTGTATTGAGCAATTCCTTTACAGAGTGTTGTGTCGGTTTAGTTTTTAACTCCTTAGCAGCACTTAGGTAAGGTATCAGCGTAAGGTGTACCACTAGACAATTATCTGTACCCAGCTCCCAACGCATTTGTCTCAAAGCTTCCAGATAAGGGAGCGACTCTATATCGCCCACAGTACCTCCTAATTCAGTAATGACTATATCAAACTCTTTGGATTGCCCAAGGAGTTGTACTCTGCGCTTAATCTCATCTGTGATATGCGGAATGACTTGCACGGTTTTTCCTAAATAATCGCCAGCCCGCTCCTTTGTGATTACCGTTTGATAGATAGCACCAGTAGTAACATTGTTCGCTTGGGAAGTGGCAATATTTAAAAATCGTTCGTAATGGCCAAGATCGAGATCGGTCTCCGCGCCATCATCTGTCACGTAGCACTCACCATGTTCATACGGGTTGAGCGTACCAGGGTCAAGATTGAGATAGGGGTCAAATTTTTGAATGGTAACAGATAATCCTCTGGCTTGCAATAATTTAGCTAACGACGCCGCTATTATACCTTTACCTAAAGAGGAGGTTACACCGCCCGTAACAAATACATATTTTGTCATAATCTGATTGGTTTCTGACTCAAAATTCCCAGTCTATGTCTCATATCAAAAGAAATACACCTTAGTATCAAAACTAAGGTGTTTTTTAAAAACAGATTGCTTTATAATTGAAATAAAACCTAATACTTGAAAGGGGAAATTATTGAGCCCATTACGGGATACAAAGATAGATTTTTTATTGGTTTATTTCTTAACGGTTGCCTTCTTTTTTGGGGAATCCCTTTCCGATGCCAGCCCGATAAGCTAGATGAAAAAAATCGTAAAGGGATCGGGTCATCCTTTATTTAGTGTTTGGTCAATCTGATAAATATTTCCTTTCTCTGTGGTGACCCTGAGCTGCCGTTCATTATCAAGTAGTACTCTTTTTATATATTTTACTGTTTTTGGAAATATCTCTGGATTATTGGGTGATACCTATAACCATCGTGATTCATTAAAATTGAACCGCATCCATATGTGCCAATTCAAAGTATAATCTGCTTATTATCTAGATCAAGAGAGGAAATGGCATTTACATTGTTAGATTTTTATTCGATCGTAGAAAACTTTATAATTTAATCCATCATATCTGTTTATGCTAAACGTAGTCCCTAAGCATAGATAATCACCATTATCATTGACAGTAAACATTACAGTATTTTGCTATAAACCATCTAGGACATCTAGGAAGTTGATATTCTCTTGTGCAAGCAGATGAAAACCGCAAATAGCAAGGAAAAGAGTTTTTAAATTTGGTTTGGTAATCATGGAGGTCAATTAACTAATAGGCGATTGGTTTCATTTCTCATCGTGATAATATTTGGATTCATATATCCATTGTTTCCAAGAGTCGATGCAATTACTCAATCAAGCATAGAGCTAAACTTTACAAACTCGTGATCTCTTCAGATTTAAAATTGCCTTTACTCAATTCTAAAATCACGATTCCTCCCCAAATTTGCTTTGCGAATTGATACTTTATAGCTATTCTTGTAATTAAAATCCTCATCCAAAATGATCCATCATTTAAATTTAAGCTTTAGCTGTGTCAGCATATGTATTTTCTTGATCCTATTGAGTCTTTCGTGTAGCGAACCACCTAGTAAGGAAGCTATGCCTGTGGTCAGTTCTGATACTACTTCAAAGCTTAGCAAAGTGGAAATAGAAAAGGTGGATGGAAAATATGATTTTTATATTGATGGAGAAATATTTCAAGTTAAAGGTGCTGGACTAGACGTAGATAATGGTCGAAATTTCAAAGCATTGAAAGACGCGGGAGCAAATTCATTTAGGACTTGGCGTACCAAAGATGCAGAAATGGAGCTAGATTCAGCTATCAAGTATGACCTCAAAATAGCAATGGGCATAGAGATGCTCAAAGAATTGCATGACTTTGATTATACCGATGATGCAAAGACAGCTGCCCAATTTGAAGATATTAAGAAACAGGTTCAAAAATATAAAGATCATCCTCAGTTACTATGTTGGGTAGTGGGCAACGAGCTCAACCTCTTGTTTAATGAAGATGGGTCATTGGCTGCTGTGAATCCTAAGGTGTATGATGCCTTATCGGATATTGTCGATTATATTCATGTAGTTGATCCTAATCATCCAGTTACCACTACGTTTGCTGGTGGCGCTATTGGGCCTCATGTAGAAGTTGTTATGGAGCGAAGTCCGCAACTGGATTTTCTTTCGTACCAAGTCTACAACGATCTGATTAATCTATCTAAGCAAGAGCAGAAAAATAATATCGATAAACCTTATTTAGTGACTGAATTTGGTCCAAAGGGGCATTGGGAAATGCCAACAACAAGCTGGGGTAGAGAAATAGAGGAGAACTCTACACAAAAAGCTGAAGGTTTGAGAGAACGTATAAAGATTGGATTACAATCAGATACAACTGGTCGAAATATGGGGGGCTTCGCATTTGTCTGGGGACAGAAGCAAGAACGCACACCGACTTGGTATGGCATCTTCAATAAAGATGGAAGACCAATTGCGGTGTTGGATGAGTTGACCTTATTTTGGTCTGGCAAATATCCCAAGGATCGGGCTCCAGCTGTGAAAGGAATGACTTTAAACGGTAAGGTATCTACGGAGTCGGTCATGCTTAAACCAGATAAAGTTTACACGGCTGCTATAGATGCATTTGACCATGAAGGAGAAAAACTTGAATACAAATGGGCTATTACGGAAGAAGTGAAGGCAAAATCTCAAGGAGGTGAATTTGAAGCTGAGCCTAGAGATGTGAAGATCGACATCATCAAGCAAGAAGGAGGTCAAATAGAATTCCGTAGTCCTGCCAAAAAAGGGGAGTATAGACTCTTTGCCTATACTTACGATAAGGAAAAAGTAGGAACAGCCAATATCCCATTTTTGGTTTTGTGAGTTTTCGAAGTGGACTCAAGGTTAGCATGTGATTTGCAATCTGTGTTCGCTAAAGTGTTATAACAAATGTAAGAGAATAATCAAAAATTGCTTTTACCATATTTAAAGTTTTGCTTTATAGCGTAATCCCAGACTAATAATTCAAAACTCATTTACTGCTTTGCTAAGATGCTGGTATTTGCTACAGGATTTCGTTCATTGTACTTTTGTAAATAAAGGAACATCTTATTTGGACGATCGTTTTCTGTTTTGTATTGACTCGCTAATAAGTTGTCATCTTTGATTAATTGCGACAATACAAATTCATCATATTCGTACACTTTTCCAGAGCTGAGTTTCAATAATCTCTGAGCTCTTATCATTCTGCCATTTACCTCGTTGGTAAATGTGTTGCTTCTAAAAACATTGTTTGAACGTTTTCTATAAACATCTTCAATATTAAAGTGGCAAAGATTGCCAAGTATTCTGATCCTACTGAAGGCTGAATTTCCATGCTCATCAACAGCTTGATTTCCGAAAACTAATTTATAGGGGAAGGCAACACTATACTGAATGTATGGAACTCCGTCAACACAAATTCCCCAGACGCCTTTCATATCTGTTTTTTTAATCTTTCCCTTTTTATAGTTCTTACAGGATTTCATCTTGAGTACATTGAAAAATGGCGTATCCTTCCATTTTACTTTGTATGATGCTAAGGGGTAGCTAGGATCATTATTGATAAAATCTTCATAGCTAGCATAAATCCCATCATTGAATCTCGTAGTATTATCAATATTGATACTTTGAGCAAATAATTGAATAGAAGTAAATAGGGTAAATGTATAACTTATAATGAGTCTCATAGGCATAAGTACTTAGGTCCAGAAAAGACTTATTAAAAGAAGGGTTTCGTTAGAATATTTTGACCAATGTGTCTATTAGGTCGTCAAAGTACAGCAATTTAAAGTCGCTGATAATCAATGCATAACATAAATATTTTATGCAAACTTCATTCCAATCGAAATAGTTATATAATAAAAATAAATTGATACGAGAAATAGATTACGATTGGGCTAGCGTAGCAATTCAATTGCTTTACTATAAAGCGACCTGAGACCAACCATAAAGATAGATGAGCCAATAAGGAGAGTATACTAAAGATTGCTGAAAATAAAAAAGCAATTTTTTTTACTGACCCCAACGATATGACAAGCGCAGTCCTCCATGTAATTGGGTCACAGAGCTATCAAAATCTTCAAACATGTCTTGAGTACCATTCGAAAGAGTCAATGATTCTAATGCTTCCCAAGTGCCTGGAGCATACCATTTAAATCTGCCAAAAGGGGTGATAGTTATGGCCTTAGTGATTCCAATGTCTAAGCCTATACCAGCTGCTATGGTGAAGCGCGTAGTATTTGTTTCAAGCAATGTTGGATTTTCAAAAGGCTCTTTTAATACAATGTCATCATGTCTGAAAAAAGCAACTCCAGGCCCAGCCATCAGATAAAATCCTTTATTGAAAACACCGCCTTCTTTACCCCAAGTTGGGCAATTGCAGTCTCCTTCAATATCAAAAATGTAAATGTGGGTGTTGAATGAAAAAGCGAATATATCTAGTTCTGAACTTACATTTTGAGCGACTAAAGTTTCACCATCGATGATATTATCAAAGCTACCGTAACTCACTTCCGGTAAAAATTCGACTCTATAGTCTTTAAGTCTAAACCAGTAATCAAATCCATATATGAATCCATTGTCATAAGCTGTAACGCCTTCAGCAGTCATGATATCATCCCATCCTGAAGTGTTCATAGTAGAATAGACTGCACTTACACCAACCTGGGCGCAGATGCTTGAAGTAAGGAATAATGAGATTGTAGCTAGCAGAAGATTTTTCATATGGCTTTTTATTACATTAAATTAACTACTAGTAAATGTCTTAAATACTGATAAAGTTACAAAATATAGTAGAAATGAAAATTAAACCATAGCGATCTCGGTCGAGATCCGATTCATCGTGTCTCAAGTCTGCAAAGACTCTAAAATTAAAATTTCCCATTTTCATGAAAATGATCCCGACCTATCGGTATGACGATGGCCAAATACACAAATACACAAATCAACACCCCTACTGGGCGAGCCGAATAGGCGGAAGCCCGTGAAGGACAAGCGGTGGCAGCGTTATATCCATGCGGGCTGGGTAGAGACGCAATATTTTGCGTTTAAGAGCGCGCAGCCATGGATGTAGTAGCGTACGACGCGGTCACGTCCCGATTTTTCCTCGGGTACGTGATGGCCCCAAATCAGCCATAAAAGCCAAGTTAGACAGGCCTAAAATCAAGGTAGAATTATGCTCTAGAATACACTATCTTTGCAGCTCAATATAGAATCGTGAAGACGAAGGATAAGAAAACAAAAGTAAAAGTAATCACGCTGGGCTGTTCGAAAAATCTAGTGGATTCGGAAAATATTATTACGCAACTGCAAGGGAATGATATCGCGGCGGAGCATGAGGGTATGCTGAATGATGCGAACGTGGTGGTGATAAATACCTGTGGGTTTATAGATCGGGCAAAGGAAGAATCGGTGAATACGATCCTAGAATATGCAGATGTAAAGGCGCAAGGAGGGATTGAGAAGTTGTATGTGACGGGCTGTCTTTCGGAAAGATATAAGAAGGATTTGGAAGAAGAGATTCCTGAAGTGGATGCTTATTTTGGAACGATGGAGTTGCCTGGCTTGCTAGCTAAATTTAACGCAGATTACAAACACGAACTCATAGGGGAGCGGGTGATCACGACGCCGATGCATTATGCGTATCTTAAAATATCGGAAGGCTGTAATCGGACGTGTTCTTTTTGTGCGATTCCACTGATGCGTGGTAAACACATTTCTAGACCGATCGAGAGCTTGGTAAAGGAGGCAAGTAATCTCGCCAAACATGGCGTGAAAGAGTTGATGCTGATCGCACAAGAATTGACGTACTACGGTTTGGATTTATATAAAGAGCGTCAGCTGTCAGAGTTGTTGAAAGCATTGGCGGCAGTAGAAGGAATAGAATGGATACGCCTACATTATGCATATCCTAGTAAATTTCCAACCGAGGTTTTTGACACCATGGCAGAAACTAAGGAGGTTAATAATTATCTGGATATCCCGCTTCAGCATGCGGACAATGATGTGCTTAAACGTATGCGTCGGCAAATCACTGTGGAGGAAACTACGGAACTGATCCATACTGCAAGATCTAAAGTACCTGGGATAGCCATCCGTACTACGATGCTGGTTGGATTTCCGGGAGAGACAGAAGCGGAGTTTGAGAATATGCTGAACTTCGTTAAGAAAATGCGCTTCGAAAGACTGGGCGTTTTTCAGTACTCCCATGAAGAGGGCACCTCTGCGCATGATGTCGAAGATGATGTACCTGATGAGGTAAAGCAAGACCGGGCTTCTAGATTGATGGCTGCTCAAGAAGAGATTAGCTTGTCGCTGAATGAAGAAAAGATCGGGAAAGAATATCGAGTACTAGTAGATAAAAAAGAAGGCGATTACTTCTATGCGCGCTCAGAGTTTGATTCTCCAGAAGTAGATAATGAGGTCTTGATCGATGCAAGAAAACACTTCTTGCGTGTTGGAGATTTTGTTAATGTGAAAGTCTTGGAAGCAACAGAATTTGACTTGTACGCCGAACCTTTGAAATAGTGGCTTAGTGTATTAGTAGGTTAGAGAGTTAGTGAAACAAAGAAGGGAACAAGCCAAAGTATACTAAGAAACTAAGAGACTAAGAGACTAAGAGACTAAGAAACTAACAGACTAAAAAACTAAGAGACTAAGAAACTAACAGACTAAAAAACTAACAGACTAAAAAACTAACGCACTAATAAAAGCTTGTCCGTAAAATTCACCGCGCTGCCCGAAACCTGAATGATGTAATACCCCGTCGTGAGTTGCTCAGTGAAGGGTAGATCAACTCGGTCTTTTTCAATAGCACCGATTTGGGTACTGTAGATCAATTGGCCTGCCAGGTTAAATAAGTCTATCTGAATATTTTGTTTTTGGTCAAGGTCGAATTGTATCACGGATGCAGCGGTGTACGGATTAGGAATGAGCACTTCCAGATCAGTCGAGGTGATATTTCCCCCAACCGATTCAACGACCTCTTCATTTAGATCCAAGTATACCGAAAAACCATCGTGGTCACTCGCTCTGAATGGGTTATCCGTAGAAAGTAGGGACTCAGGATAGTCGCAATTACCTCGTCCATAGTGAAAGTGACTGACTTCAAAGTCATCGAATGCAGAAGCTAGGCAATGATCTAAAATTTGCGCACTACCTCTGAAAACAAAGGAGTACTGCTGCTCTACAGGAATGAAAGTCGTAGAGATATTGGTTAGAGGTGGATCTATTCCTATGTTGAGTGGTGGGAATAAGGCACCTAGCGTGGGCGTGCCCGAGATCTGGCTAAGTACGTCTACATATCCATCCGTAAAAGGGAAGGCATTGAAGTCACCCACGACTAAAAATTGTTTGCCCTCGTCTTGAAGATTCTTGACCATATTGGCAATGGAACGCGCTTGCGCATTTCGCTTTTCTTGAACGAAGTCTGTTTCAATATCGTTCAATGAGCGAATGTGTAGGTTCAAAATACTCAATGGGGTTGTTCCAGCTGCCGTGTTAATTTGCCCTTCTAATAATAGGGGAGCTCGATCATGCAATGCCCCACCTTGAAAAGAAAAGTTGGTAGCCTGGGCTTCGACACTTTGCACAGTGAAGGTATTTTGACTGAGATAACCATTGTTGAGAAAACCTGTTGCATCGTCGGTATGGACATTGTACTCAATGCCAGTTGCTGCTTTAAGGCTAGTAGCCAAGTCAACAAACTCTTCCTCACCTCTGACTTCTTGCAAGGCAATTACATCGGGGGTGCCTAATTGAGTGATAATGTATTGGGTGATTTTTTCAAGACGCACATCATAATCTCCTTCTTCATTATCAAGAAACAGCGTGTTCAGGCAGGCGACATTAAATTCATTACTATTAGGAAGTGGAACAGTTGGAATATCTGCTTCATCGGAGATTGTATAGCTGATTGGGAAAAGGCCGTATCTAAAATCTCCTTCAACAATAATCCCAGTGCCCGACACTTTCATATTCGCGTTGAGAAATGGATTTGCAGCTAAGCCCAAACCAATTGGCACAAAATCAAATATTTCTGGATTGCCATCCCACTCAGGTAGCCCGTTCGGTGCTGGAAATTCTATACCTGGTTCTCGCATGGGTCGTTGGGCACTTGCACTTGCATAGGCAAAGCTTCCATTTGGAGAGGGGCCTACGATATTTAAATTTGTGAATTGAACCAGTTGTCCCTCGACGAATTCTAATGGATGTATATCTCTTCTTTGATTACCTGGGAAAGCGTCGTCTATCTGAATTGGAGTTAGAGTGGTATTCGTCTGTCCAGTTTTAAAAATGCTAGATGCGGAGATGGTAGTATTATTATCAAACTCTCTAACCTGACCTGTAACATTAATTACTTCATTAATCTCAAAGTCTTCATCTCCTTGATGGAAGACGATTATGCCTTCGGATGTATTTGGACTATTGTCAGTGATCGTGGATTGTGCAAAAAAGAATCCGTCATTTACCGCAGTCACTACGACATTAGTCAGACTAACTAGATCATTATTGAAAGGAGAGAATGTTCCCGTTCCTTGAACCTCTGAAATGGTCACCTCAATTTGGCCATTGACATAAAAGATAGAAAATAAGGAGATTATAATTATTAGAAGTACTGCTCTCAATGAAGATGAAATTTAAACTTTGTGCTAACTTAGTATTTAATAGAAAAAAGACCTTGTAAATTTAAACATTTATATCAAAGATTTATTTCAACAGTATGAGCAATACAGACAACTCCATTTTTGCTAAAGCCATGAATCCCGTGACACAATGTGTAATTGTCTTTGGAGCCTTCGTGTCGATCTTGATTATTGCTAGATTGACTGTGGTGGCGGGCATGTCGACTAAGGATATTACCATGCCTTGGACTTTAGCGGCGACCTCATTGTTGTTCTTCGCGATTTTTAATAGTGTCTTCAGTCTGTCCGCAAAAAATGATAATTCTTACTGGACGAAATCCTTCATCGCTTTTGCTATTTATGCCGCGCTATCAGGTGCGGTGGCTTACTTTGTGGCTGGTATTGCTATCGATGAGATTGGCCCTTATAAGTGGATTTATATAGTAATCACTTTCGTGTATCTTGTTTTCATTAGCATCATTGGCTTCATGAAAAAGATCGTATTATTCGCACAAAAGGAGGAGTGGACTAAGCCGATGAGAAGATCGAAGAAAAGACGTTAGTTAATGGTGAATTGTCAATGATAAATTGCAAATGCTAAGCTAAAGTGCTGGCGATTCCATATTTTTATCAAAATTGCAAAGGTGATAATCCAATCTCATTCCTCCACTCATTTACTTTAGATGAATCCTCCAAGGGATACAACTCTTGTTTCTCTCCAATGACTTTGTTTTGAGTGCCGTAGCGCTGCGGTAGACCTTGATAGACTTGGATTCTATCGTACATTAGTGCATAATAATTCCATGGCGCTTCGCCTTCGATGCAGCTGGATTCGATTCGTGGTAAATAAAATTCGAGTGGATCTATATCCGTACTGTGTTGTATGATGAGAAAAGCTCCCTTGGCAGCCCGTTCCCCAACTTGCGACTGCTTTACCCAGCTGTCATGTCCAATCAATTTATTTAGAGCTATTAAATTAGTTTGATCCATTTCTTCCACTTCGCTATCATTGATCATATAGTTGACATCCCATCGGGTTTGTAGGGAGTCCATGGAAGCAATATAGGCGTTTAAATTTTCAATATAATATTTCAGAGTCCTTGGTTTTTGGTCTGCTGCCCATAAGGAATCTAACGAATAAGACAGGTTAATGCCAGCAGTAAATTCCTTGTAGGATTTTTTTACACGCTCTTGGATGTCAGCCCATCGAGGACCACTTTTTAAGATGTCAATCCTAGGGTCTTCAAGCATTAATAGCTTCCTTTTTTGCGGAGCTAAGTGCATCCAGATATTTAATGCCTTGTATGCTTGTTTTGTATTATTGTCAAAAACGTAATTTAGCATATTCCTATAAATCACATGCTCAATTTTATCATCTCTTTGTTGGATATCGACCCTGCGATTAGCTTGTTTATTTGCTTCTGTTTTGTTCAAGTTTTTTTGCTCACTGATTCCTTTGGGTAACATGATGAATCGAAGGCTCGGTATTTGATGCTCTGTTTCTAAATAAGATAATACCGCGTCAATCCTGCTTTGAGATAATTCTATATATCCAGATCCCACATTGTCAGTATGCCCGCTAATCGAGAAGGTAGATTTTGGATTTTGTTTAGCGCGGATTGCGAAGGAATCTAATTCCATGCCGTAGAGATCTGATATTTGACTTTCCCCACTTTCAAAATAAATCGAAGCCCCTTTTACTTCCGCTTTGACTGAGAGTCCTGGGACTAGTTCTGGCTTACAAAAGAAAGTGACATCCTCAATAGGTTCTCCTGCGATGGGATTCAATTCTTCGATGGCAATGTTATCAATGAAGTAATAATTATTCCAAGGTCTATTTATATTGTGGACAGGAGGTCCGTCAATACCACGAAATACACCAAGTACTAAGAATTGTAATAGACATGTAGGTTGTATATTCCAACTGACTTGATACCACTGGTTATGAATAATGGTATCTATCTGAAATTGATTTTGCGAAATCAATGCATTTATAGGGTTTCTAATTTTCTTAGGGAAAAGTGTAAAGCCAATATGTTTTTCAAAACCAGGATCTTTTGAGCTTGGAATATATACCCAGAAGGAGACTTTATATTGCTTACCCATTTGCAATTTCTCTTTCAATAGCGAAGCTACATTTGTACCACAGCCTCTAGTGTCATGATCCCAATCTAGACATACAGGAACATAGTTCATCTCAATCATTTTGCAACCATCTTGAGGCAATATATTTTTAGGGCATATTTCGCTGTATTTATAATTTGTTTCATGGGCCTTTCTTTTGTAATTACAATCACAAATGGTAGCACCCACGGGAAGACCATTCCACGAATTCATGGTGGCAGCAAACTTTTCTTGTGAATGTTGACATTCCAAACATTCCAGCGGAAGGCTATTCTCAAAGCTGGGATTGGGTACTAAATTTTGAGCAAAGATGGAGTGGAAAAATAGGGTAATAAACAGAAAGAGATTAGTGGACTTCATTGTGGTATAATCAGGTTACTCATTCATAACGAGATATTATTTAAAAGACACTACATAATATCCTGAAAATCTACAAATATTTTAAACCTTGGAAAAATAATGACAACTCAGGCAAAAGGTTCAACTATTGAAGTAGCTGTATTTTTTCATGGAATTATAATGCCCGAGTCGTCATCAATAGGGTAGAGTAGGATACTCCACCCATCTTTAGTATATATGTATTAATCTAATTATTTTAAGTCAAGTCTTATACGCCATTTTAAACTATAAATGGGTATTATCTAAAACCAATACTCTTTCGTCCTTGCGATTCGTTTTCCATCAATTGGAAACCTTGTACATCATCTCTTTGGATAGTATGGATCAACATCCAATCTCTATCTGCATGAGGTACATCCGCCATCCTAAGATTTTGACGTTTGATAGCTTCTTTGATGACCTTACGCATCGTACGTGCATTACCAAAATACTTGTGCTTACTTTGCACTAGTGTATCGATATATTCTATCAAATGACTTTCTGCCAATTCATCTAATTTGAGCTGCTCCTTATCTAACATCATCTTAGCGATGAGTAATAGTTCTGCTGCTGTATAATCTTTGAATAAAAACTGCTTATCAAATCGGGACATCAAACCAGGATTGGCCTCTATGAAAGTACTCATTTCGTCAGGATAACCAGCGACGATCACCATAAATTCTCCACGATGATCCTCCATCTTCTTTAGTAAAGTCTCAATCGCTTCTCGACCA
>Ga0209187_1000924_pt1 | contig 40559 bp, 38 predicted proteins | sample BantaG_FD_187430 | JGI IMG/M metagenome (GOLD analysis project Ga0209187, IMG submission 187430) | Marine algal microbial communities from Bantry Bay, Ireland - BantryBay_4 metaG (SPAdes) (version 2) | ecosystem: Host-associated > Algae > Red algae > Unclassified | place: Bantry Bay, Ireland...
AACTCACGGACCTCGATGGGGTATTCGACACTAGCCATCAGATCGGGCGGAGCGGGATTTAGGGGGGAGATTTCCTTTTATCGGGATGACATTTTGCGCTGACTTTTCACGGGCACCTTCACAGGGCATGCGGTGGGTGCGGGCGTAGAGGAACGCGGAAAACCACGCCCAAAAAAGCCCGAGGAAGAGTCCGAAGGGTTTCCAAAAGATTCCCCAAACGGCGAACACGGGAGCAAGCGCGAGCGCGAGGGCGAGAGCGGAAAAGCCAAGGATGACGCGCCGCCCGTCTCCGGGGGTTCCTAGGACGGCCGCGACGAGCCCGAGGATCGAGACGAGAGCGATAAGGAATCCGCTCAGTTGATTAACTCCGGTGGATGCGCTGAAGCTGATCCCGAGATTTTCCCACATCGCTCGGAGGGAACTATTTCCCCCATCAAAAACACCCATGAGCTCGGTCGCAAATCCTAAGAGGAGGGCGACGAGGCTGAAGGTGCAGAACGAGATCGCAAAGCGACCCGTCGGTTGGCGGTCAGTAGATGGCATTCGTAAAAAAGGGCGCGGCCTTCTGGGAAGAGCGTATCCGAAAACTCTAACAGTCTCAATTTCAATTCAGCCCTTCATCGCCGCTTCGATCTCTGCGATCTCGATGGGGAAGTTCGAGAACAGGTTGATGTTTTCCTTTTCACCGATGAGAACGTTATCCTCGATCCGCACCGCGAGGGCTTCTTCCGGGATATAGATTCCCGGCTCGATGGTGAAGACCATCCCGACTTGGAAGGGGGCGTTGAAGGGCGAGACGTCATGGACGTCTAGGCCGAGATGGTGGGAGGTCCCGTGCATGAAGTATTTTTTAACGAGGTCTCTTTTCTCGTCCGCGGTCTTCGCTTGCTCAGCGTCTTTTTGCGCGATTAGCCCAAGGCCGATGAGCTCTTTGGCCATCATCACGATCACTTTTTCCTGATACTCTACTGGGGTGAGGCCTGGCCGAAGAATTTCATTGGCCCCGCGCATCACGCGCAGGACGGCATTATAAACGTCGGCTTGGCGTGCGGTGAAGGTGCCACTGACCGGGACTGTGCGGGTCATATCCGCGTTCCAGTTTCCATATTCCGCGCCGACATCCATGAGGACCAGCTCGCCGGCTCGGCACACCGATTCGTTCTCGAGGTAGTGGAGGACGCAGCCATTTTTCCCGGAGCCGATGATGGGCTGATAGGCAAAGCCGCGGGATTTTCGGCGCACAAATTCGTGAAGGTATTCCGCCTCGATTTCCCACTCCCCTACCCCGGGCTTGATGAAGCCGAGAACCCGCCGAAAGCCCGCTGCGGTGATGTCGATGGCCTTTTGGAGGAACTTGATTTCTTCGGCGTCCTTGATCATGCGGAGTTTGCTAAGCAGCGGAGCAGAGCGCTCGTAGCGGTGGAGCGGGTAGCGTGCTTGGCACTCGGTGATGAAGCGGGCGTTACGAGTCTCCACGATGTTTGTGGCCCGGAGATGCTCGTTAGTATGGAGGTAGAGATTTTCGGCCTGCGGGGCGAGACGGTGCAGCGCACTCTCGAACGACTCACTCCACTGCACGTTTTTGACGCCAGAAACCTCGCTTGCGCCGCTCTTGCTGAGCTTCTCGCCTTCCCAGACCGCTATAAGATCGGAGGTTTCCCGGACGAAGAGAATCTCACGGTCGGCTTCTTGCTGGGCGTCAGGAAAGAGGACGATCACCGTCTCTTCCTGATCGACTCCAGTAAGGTAAAAGAGGTCGTTATTTTGCCGAAAAGGGAGCGAGCCATCGGCATTCGTCGGGAGGACGTCGTTCGCGTGGATGATGAGCAAGCTTCCCGGCTTCAGCATCTCAGCGAGGCGGGCGCGGTTTCGCTTGAAGAAAGCCGGGTCGATCGGATCGTAGCGCATGGCCCTACTGGAAGTGCTCAGGGAGTTGAGGGCAAGGGGAATTGAAAAAGAGGCTTCTTTCCCGCCTCCCACCTACGCCTTTGACTTCTCGACCCGATTCAGGATGTAGGCCGTGATCCCAACAATGAGGGAGACCAGTTCAGCAAGGTAGAAGAACCAGATGACCTCGCCCCCTTTGATAAATCCGTAGCTGTGCAGGCCGACTTCGAGCATGTTCACGTGCCACCAAGAGAAAGCCACGATCATGCCACCGAAGATGCAGGCGAGGTGGACGCCCCAGTCCTTCATCCATCCCGCGAGACGGGCGTGGAGGATCAAAAGCGACCAGAGCACGATCAAGAGCGCGCCATTTTCCTTCGGGTCCCAGCCCCAGAAGCGGCCCCAAGAATCATTCGCCCAGATGCCGCCGAGCACGGTGCCGACAAGGGAGAAAAAGAGGGTGAAGCAGACGATCCCGTAGGCGGCGCGGGTCATAAAGCGCTGAAAGGATTTGTTGCCCTCGATCACTCCGGCGAGGCGGAGGTGGACGTAGACTTGCGAGAGAAAACAGGCGACCAAGCCACCGGAGTAACCGAGGGTGACGGTGACGACATGAGTGGCGAGCCAGTAGTTCGAGTTCAGAACCGCGACGAGCGGATCCATGTGATCCTTGGCATCGCCATACTCGAAGCGGAAGGCGAGAAATAGTCCGGCAATTCCGAGGAAGGAGGCGAGGGAAAGAAGGAGACGTCGGCGGGTGAGAAGCTCGCCAATTCCGAGGACAATAACGGCACCTGCGGTGATGAAGGGAATAGTGTCGTAGAGGTTTCCGACGGGAGGACGGCTCATGACGAGGGAGCGATGGACGATTCCGGCGACGAGGTATCCGGTGCCGATGACGAAGGTGAGGCCAGCGAAGAGCTGAATTCCCTTCCCCAGCTTGCCTTGGGTGATGAGCCAGCCCGCGATGCAGACGACAAAGCTAAAAATGAACCAAGCGATGGCGTGTTTAAAATAGTTCCGCTGGTAGTAGAGCGTCTCGCTGGGGATCTTCTTCCCGAGACCCCGATCAGCGCTGCGCTGGGTGAGGTCATCTTTCCACTTCGTGAGTTCCTCGAGAAAGGCTTTAGACTCGGGCTGAGCCGCGAGAGGCGCGAGTTTTTCAAGGGTCTGGAGATCGGCGATCGCGGGAGCCCATTGGTCGGACTTTCCTTCGATAAGATCGGTAAGGGTGCGGCCAAGAGGTCGCCATTCTTCCGAGTCATCATACGGCGGAATCCAGTTGAGTCCGAAACGGGTCTTGGCGATAAACATCTCGATGGTGCCGAGGGTGTCGCGCATTCCAGCGGGGATCTCGCCGCCATTGCGCTCGGCAGCACGCCGAATCGCGGAGCTCACTTCAGGGAGGATGGCCATCCAGTGGCTGAACTTTTGGAGGGTCTCAGGGTTGCCGATTCCAGGTGGGAGCTTTTCCTCGGGGATCTGCATGCCATCTCGTGCGAAATCAAGCGCGGAGGTGAGAGCTTGATAGCTGAGAACTTGCTGGGCGAAGGAGGTGATCTGTTTTTCCTTTTGATTGAGCTGCCGGTTCTCCGATTCCTGCGTGAGAGCCTGCCCGCGCTGCATCAGCTTGGTATAGATGGGTGCGACGTCATCGAAGCTGATACGGGTGCGGCGCTTGTCGACCGTAAGGCCGAAGTTCGTCACGACATCGGCATTATCGAGGCGAAAAATGGGGAGCTGATTGGCCAACTCGGGCCGGAAGAGGCAGTCAAGAAGCCACTCGGTCGACTTGATGGTGAGGGTGTCACCACGGGTTTCGACCTTCATCTTGAGCGAGCCGTGGAGCTGAAGCATCTGAAAGCGGGCAAAGGTCGCGAGCGGCTTGACTCGGCCACCATCCTGCACCGGTATGGTGGAGGCGACCTCGATAACGTCCTCCGGCCACGGTTCGTAGGCGTCGACTTTTCTCACTGCGGTGGGCTGGACGCTTCCGCTGATGGCGTAGGCGATGAGGGCGAACTCGATGATGAGAAACAAGGCCACGAGACCCCAGCGGAGGGCCATGTTTTTCTTAACGAGTCGGGGAGTGGGAGAAGATGAACTCATGACGCAGTTACGGTCGGAGGTTTGGGCTGCTTCGGCTTCCGACCGCCTCCCATGGAGTAGCGCACGAGCATGAAGAGGAAGTGGAAAGCGAGCGCGATGGTGGAGACGTAAAGCGCCCACTCGGGCCACTTATCAGAGGGATTATTGACAATGGCGAAGCCGGAGAAAGGGCGACCCTGAGGCGCATCCCAACGTGCTTGGTAAAGGGTGAATCCGCCGTGGCGCATCGGCTCGTTCATGACGATGGCGTAGTCCTCACGCGATCCATCAGTGACCTTGGTGACATCGCTCTGGAACCAGCGTGCCTTGCGAGTTCCGGGGTAGTATTCCCCGACGGTTTTGTGAAGCTCGACCTCGAAGGGCATGGGCCAGATTTTGCGAGTCATCTGAATGCCGTAGCGGGTGCCATCGACGACGAAGGAAACCGGGTGCGGGTTGACATTGCTGAGAAGAAGTTCCTGCACCACCGCGCCATCTTTTTTCACACTGACGTAGCAGCCGGGCAGGTTCTCCTCCTGAGTCGTGCTGCGCTCGACCTCGTAGATGAAGAAGCCATCGAGGACTTTTCGATCCTTCGCGCGTTCGGGCTGGTTCTTGGCGAGTGCCAAGGCGGATGAGCCGAGGTAGCCGGTGACATCAAGGCTAAAGGGAAGATCGGGAAGCTCGACCGCGAGGGTGTCTGCCTCCGCGAGCGGGTTGAGGTGATCGGAGGAAATGATAACCGGAGCTTGGCGATTTCCTTCATCATCGTAGGTGAAGATTTCGATATCCGAGTCGTGGTAGCTCTGGGCAAAGTCCGATTTCTCTCCCTGATAAATCATCATCATGCCTTCCTTCTTCATGATGCTGGAGACGGCTCCGGCAATGAGCATAAAGAGGATGGAAAAATGGCTCACGAGAACTCCCGCAGTGCGCCACCCTTTCCGCATGCGGACAATGCCGCCGAGGAACATGTTGATCGAGAGGACGACGATGACCCAGTAGGCTCCGGGTAGGGGGAGGAAGATGATTTTATCAGCCGCATTCCGCGGCACGACAAAGAAGGAATCGATATCGAAATACTTCTCGATCGCTTGGTAAAGCCCGATCCAGCTTTGCTCGATGGTGCCGAAAAAGGTGAGGAGGATGAGAAGGGCAAAACAAACCACGGCGATCTCGAACCCGGCCAATACGCGAAAGACTTTTTGACCGAAGGTCTTTTCTTTTTTCAGCTGGCTCATCGTTTCTCGAGAAGGTGGGTATCGACGAATTCCAGCGAGCTGGCGTAGGCAAGAAAGGCCTCCTTCTGGGCCGCGACATCAGCTGCGGGTCCGACGATTTTTAGGGTGATCGTTTCTTCACCGCTCTGGCGCACGAAGCCGAGGAGGCCTTGATCTTTCGCGCCCTCATTCCCCATGCTGGCCTTGAGGTCGCCAGAAGCTTCCACGATGTAGGCGTCCTTTCCGAGGATTTCTAGTTTGGTAAATGAGGCGAGTGAGGGAGCGGGATCGAGGCCGAATTGGCCGAGCCAGCGGTTCGCATTCGGGAGCACGCCGCCGCCGAAGACGCCCATGAAGATCTCGACGGAATCATCGGGCCCGGTGACGTAATTTAAAGCGCGATTCTCGGTGCCGGGGATGCGCCGCCACTCGAGCGGGGGCCGATCCTTGATGTTAGCTTGGTATTTTTGATCAAAGAGCGTCAATTCTCGCGTGTCAGTGACGGAGATGGCGCGTTCGCTCTCGTGACAGCTCGCAAGGAGGGCTGGCAGGAGGGCGATGAAAGCGGAGATTCGCATGGCTAAGGGAGACGTAACCCCGACAGGTGAAATTTCAAATTTCAAAATCTCTATTTCAGGCCATGGTTTCTACGTGGAGCCAATCAAGTATCTCAACCGCGAAAACGGACAGGTCGAAACCGAGCAAGTCTATGGCGAGGGCTTCCTCCGCTGGGCCTACGGGAACCCGCTCGGAAAGCTTGCGCTGCATAGCTTTGTGAAGCGTCCGTTTTTTTCAAAATGGTATGGCCGGAAGATGGACCAGCCAAAGACGGCTGAAAGGGTCGCTCCATTTCTCAAAACCTACGGTCTCGGGGATGAGGATTTCATTAAAAAGCCCTCAGAATTTACCTCTTTCAACGACTTCTTCTACCGGGAACTTAAGCCGGAAGCACGCCCGCTCGCGGATGCCCCTATCGTCTTTCCAGCCGACGGGCGTCACTTGGGGTTTGCGAAAGCGAGCGGGATTGAGGACGTCTTTGTCAAAGGTCAGAAGTTCGATCTCGCCGGCCTCCTCGGGTCCGTCGCACTGGCCCGTAAGTATGAAAAGGGTTCGCTTCTCCTCTCGCGCCTCTGCCCGGTCGACTACCACCGGTTCCACTTCCCCTGCGCCGGAGTTCCGGGGGCCACTCGCTTGATCGAGGGGCCTTTGTTTTCGGTCTCCCCTCTCGCGCTGCGGCAGCGCCTTTCTTACCTTTGGGAGAATAAGCGCACGATCACCGAGCTGCTTACCGAGGATTTTGGCACCGTCATCTGCATGGAGATCGGCGCGACATGTGTGGGCACCATTAAGCAAACCTTCACGCCCGGTCAGGCCGTTGAAAAGGGGGCCGAGAAGGGTTACTTCGCCTTCGGAGGGTCGTCCACCCTCCTGCTCTTCGAGCCCGGAAAAGTCGCCCTTGACCAAGATCTTCTCGAGACAAGCGCAAGGCAGATCGAACTCTACGCTAAGGTCCGCACCAGCGCAGGGTCACATCAGGTGGATCGAGGTGAAGCGCTTGAGTAAAATGACCATGACCCAGAAAAGGACGATCGTCATCAGGATGTTCAGCCCGAGCGCAGGGTAGAAACCCCAACCCTTGCGGAGCATCCAGGGGAGGACAAGAAACATCGGCATCGTGGGCAAGACGAACCAAAAGGTATAGTAGGCGTGATTCGCGATTCCCTCGGCGCGATCTACAGCGTTCTTATCGTGCCACATCCAGATCATCGCGAGTAAGGAAGTCAGCGGCAGGGCGATCAAAAGAGCAGAGAGCTTATCGCTGAAAAGCTGCACCTTTGTCACGACGAAGATGATCACGGCAGTGAACAAAATTTTGACGACGTCGAAGAAACTCGGCGTAAGAACTTTAAGAAGATCGTTTTTGTCCATTGCGAAGCACTGAAAATGGCGGCACTTTATCTCCCATGCAAGGAATACGATTTCCCCTCACCACAACCCTCGCCACCCTAGCGCTGGCCTCCTGCTCCCCCACCCCTCCCATCTCCACCGCTCCAGCCGGTGGTAATTACAGCTCCTCTCCGCAGGTCGCCCTGAAGCTAACTCCGGCGCAAAAGTCGTCCATCGGAAAAAAAATCTGGCAGAACGAATCCGGCGGAAAGGTCAGTGGCCTCACTCATTGGAACGATGGCGAAGAATTTCCCTCCATGGGCATCGGTCACTTCATCTGGTATCCTAAGGGGTTTAACGGCCGCTGGACCGAAACTTGGCCCGAGTTCGTGCGCTATGCCGCTTCGCAAGGAAAGAGAGTTCCCGCAGTAGGAGCGCTTCCCGATTGCCCTTGGCCGAACAAAGCGGCCTTCCAGCGAGACTTCAACGGCACGCAGCTCAGCGGTCTCCGGAAATGGCTTGCCTCAAACATCACCGTCCAGACCGAGTTCATCGCCTATAAATCCCGCGCAGCTCTTCCCAAGATCCTCGCAGCGGCTCCGGCGGCACAACGCGCTCGCATCCAGCGCAATTATGACAAAGTCGCCACCACTTCAAATGGCGTCTACGCTTTGGTCGATTACGTCAACTTCAAGGGCGACGGCACCAATCCACGCGAAGCTTACGGCGGCCAAGGATGGGGCCTTAAGTGGGTCCTCATGGAAATGCGCGACGTCCCGAGCGGCCAAGCAGCCGCGCGCGAGTTTGGCCAAGCAGCCAAGCGGCGGCTCGATCTCCGGGTCAGAAACTCCCCGCCCGCACGCGGCGAAAAGCGCTGGACCCCCGGCTGGCATAACCGCTGCGACAGCTACGGGCGCCCTCTCTAAGCGAGCTCACTTTTTAACTAAAAGCTAGAGCTTCTCAGGCTCCTGCAAGAGCTGACCGATGCGCTGCAGGAGCATCCCCGCTCCTCCGCCATCGACCACCCGGTGATCGAAGGTGAGACAGAGGTCGGTCTCGGTAACCGGGATGAAAGCACCCACTTCATCGCTCCACTTCGGCGTCTTGATCCCCGCAGCGAGCCCTAGGATAAGAGTCTCATTAGGCAGCGGAATGGGCGTGCCCCACTTGAGACCGAAGGTTCCAAAATTCGTCACCGTAGCGATCCCGCCCGAGGTCTGCTGCGCGGTCAGGCGCCGGTCGCGGCCCGCTTTTACCAGCTCGTCATATTCTTCCGCCAGCTCGGAGACTCGGTGTTGATCCACGTTTCTCAGCACCGGCACCATCACCCCGTCATCGACCTGAACCGCCACCCCGAGATCGAAGGCTCGTGGATGCACGATCTTATCCCCGATCAAGAATCCTGCGGTTGTCGGCTCCTCAGAAAGGGCGACCGCAAAGGCGCGAAGGACGTAAAGCGTCAACCCAGGCTTAGGGTTTTGCCGCGCGCGGAACTCAAGCAGCTTATCCATCGGGATCGGGAGACCTACCGACGCCAGCGGGCGCGCCCAGCTCCGGCGCATCGCGTCAGCCACCGCCAGACGCATCGGGGACGCGCTACTGCGGGGCCACTCATCAATGTAGCCTAGAAAATTTTCAAGGTCTCCGATCGTGACCCGTCCCCCTACGCCAGTTCCAGCGATTGCTGAAATGTCAGCCGTCTGAAGGCCGAGTTCATCCATGCGCGCGCGCATCCGGGGAGAGATGTAATGCGCCCCCTTGACCCCCGCCGGGACAGGGAGACCACGCACACTGGGCTCGACAAGCTTAGGCTCCTCGTAACTGCTCTCATTTGATTTAAAATGGAGATTCTCCTCCTCCGGCGGAATGTCAGGCTCGCTCACCCCTTCCCCAGTCGCGCCAAGAATGGGCGATCCCGTGCGCTCGATCTCTTCCTCACTCGCCTCGAGAATTCCGAGAAGACTACCGACCGCGTAATCCACCCCCTCTTCCCCCCGAAGCTCGGTCACGGTGCCTCCACAAAGGGTCGTCACCGCCATCGTGGCCTTATTTGTCTCGACCTCAATGATCTCCTGATCGGCCACCACGGTATCGCCGACTGCAATTAAGAGGCGGACGATGCGGGCCTCGGCGATCGACTCGCCCAGCTGTGGCATGATGATAGGAACTTGGGACATGACTTGTTAGAGACTTAAAAGTGCACGAAGTTTTTCGACAATCGATTCAGGAGTTGGCCGATGAGCTGCCCAAAGATCTGGGTGATAAGGAATAGGGGTATCCTTGGCATTTAAGCGCAGCGGCGGGGCATCGAGAAGATGAAAACCCTCGGCGACAACCCGGCTGATCACTTCCGCCGTGACCCCTCCCCACGGGAAACCCTCGCCCAGCGCAAGAAGACGACCAGTGCGCGCCACAGACGCGAGAACGGTATCGATATCGAGCGGCTTGACGCTCCGGAGATCGACCACTTCGATCTCCCAGCCATCGGCCACCATCCGGTCCGCCGCGCGCACCGCCTCATGGACCATCGCAGAATAGGTCACTACCGTGGCATGCGTTCCCGCACGCGTGATACGCGCCTTGCCAAGCGGCAGGTCATCGCCGTGAAAATTCTTCGATTTCAGCCAGCGGTAGAGGAACTTATGCTCGCAGAAAATGGTCGGGTCATCGAGCTGGACCGATTCTTTGAGAAGTTGGTAGGCGTCGGCCACCGTCGCAGGCGTCACCACCACAAGTCCCGGGTAGTGACTATAAATACTCTCCACCATCTGACTGTGGAAGGGGCCCGATCCCGGCGTTCCTCCGCAAGGCATCCGGACCGTGATCGGGACAGGAACTCCGGTCCGGTAGTAATGGGTCCCCGCCTGATTCACCAGTTGATTAAAGGCGACCGATGAAAAGTCCGCGAACTGCATCTCCACGATCGGCCTCATCCCATTCACCGCCGCTCCCACAGCCATCCCGATCATCGCATCCTCGCTAATCGGCGCGTCGAGAACCCGTTCGCCGAATTCGTTCTTCAAACCTTTCGTCGCTTTAAAAGCACCTCCGAAATCCCCAATGTCCTGGCCGTAGAGGAAAACGCGCTCGTCCTCTCTCAGCAGCTCCTGCTGCGCTGCGTGGATCGCGTCGATATAGGTCACACTCATTTCTTACGACATCCCTTCTACAGAAGTAGCACGCCATTTTTCCTGATAAGGATCGGGTCCACGCTCGCGCTGCGCAGTCGCCACCGCTTCCTGGACATCTTCTACCGCGCGTTCCTTCCACTCTCTGATTTCCTCTTCCGTAAGATACCCGGCTGCGACCAGCTGGGCGTGCGCCACATCTAGGCAGTCCCTACCCATCAGGGAATCGCGGAGTTCTTGAGAAACGTAGAAAGCATCATCGTGCTCGCCATGACCGCAAAGGCGGAGGAGCCGCGCCACAACAAGCTGCGGCCCGCCACCAGCACGCGCGGAGGCGACCGCTTGCTGAATTCCTAACAGACTGTCGGTAATACTCGTGCCATCGATCTCGGTGCCCTTCACGCCATAGCCCACCGCTCTGTCAACCAAGCTCTCGCAGGCGAATTGGCGATCCCGCGGCGTGGAGTAGGCGAACTGATTATCGGCTACGAGAACGACGAGAGGGAGCTTTTCAACCGCTGCCAGATTGAGACCCTCATGAAAGGAGCCCGTCGAGGTGGCCCCATCACCAATGCAAGTCGCTCCCACCACCCCCTCAAGCTCACCCTTCATGCGCTTCGCCATGAGCATACCCGAGACCATCGATATCCCAGTTCCAAGATGACTAATCATGGCAGGCATGCCCTCGAGCGGCCGCCCGCGGTGGATGTTCCCATCGCGCCCCTTCATCGGACCCTCGACCGATCCGAGATAGGTTCGAGTGGCATCGAGAAGTGTTTCTCCGAAGGCAGTGCGCCCTCCCTGATCCCGGATCAGAGGAGAAAAAATGTCCTTCCCCCGCGTCAAACACGATCCCAGTGAAGCGCTGATCGCCTCCTGCCCCGTGCCGAGATAAACCCCGCCCACGATTTTTCCCGCTTTGTAGAGACTCGATAACTTAGCCTCTAAAGTCCGCGCGATAATCATCGAGCGGAAAACGTGACGCACGAGGTCGCGATCCAGCCCTGCCTCCCGAGACGGGACAGATGGCGTGGAAAGAGAAAGCGAAGACACGGGCAAAGAATAGAAGTTAGAGACAGAAGCGCAACGGGAATGCGCCGTCACTATATCTCCTGCTCAATCCCCTTCAATTCCAAGAAAAGATCATTCCACCGCTCAAGACGCGGCTTCAACGCCAGCTTATGCTCAGCGATATGACGGCGGACATTCTCGAAAAGCCCCCCATACTCTAGGTAGAACTCGCGCACTCCATCTTTATATTCGTTGCTCAGCGAATCGGCAAAGGGATTACGACAACTCTCAATTCGGTCGGCATAGTTCTGACAAAGTTCCTTTTTCGACTTTTCCGCATAGACGCCGGCCCCGGCGACGCAGAGAAGAGCAATCCCCAGAGCCACAAACGGCCACGGATGAAGCCCCAGCGCGCCAAGAACCCCCGCAGTGATGACAGCACTCAAAGCCCCGGAAAGAAAACGGCGCAGGACGCTTCGGCGCGCTTCCATCTGGAGATCAAGATTCCCACGCAGCTTAAGATTTGTAACCGCTTGCTTTGAGGAGCGCCCCAGTCGGCGCACGAAGCGCTCGCGCGTCTCAGTCAGGGAATTGGTCTCTCTATCGAAATCCGGTATCGGGACGCGGAGGCGCTCCTTGATCCGAGGCACTACCGTTTCCCAATGGCTGCGGCAATTTGCGACGAGCTCGCGACCATCAAAATCGGCTCGCTCTTCCACCGCTTCCTTCACCGACTCAGTAAGCCCAGCCTCGATTTCTGCTGGCAGACGCTCGGCTTTAAAAAGGGAGAGGAAACTCTGGGGAATCGTGATATTTCTTCGCAGGAGTTCGACCGATTCGCGCGCCTCGGTCATGAAAACATCAGTGAGGCTCGTGAAACGATCAGTGAAGGCATTGGTCTGATGCTCTCGGCGGCCATCCACCTCACCCTCCAGTTCGCGGAGAAAAGACTGATCTCGATCAAGCTGATTCGTGTCCTTTTCAATCTTCTCCTCGATCCGGCGAAGCGCGACCTGCGTTGAATCACGGACTTCGCTCAGCACTCGGCGGCGCTCGGGGTTCTCCGCTACGCGCTTAGAAATGAAGTTTTCAAGCGCCGGATAGCCACTCTTTTTCCAAATGTGATCGCTGAAGGGCATCGTAATCTTTGCCTCATTCGCCATCTTACCGGATACCGGAAAAATTTGGGGCGAAGCTCCGATCTTCTGGATCGAAAGTGAGCGCACGTGCTCGATGATAAGTGCGACATCCTTCTCCTCCCGAAGATCGACCTGCTGAAGCACAAAGGCGACACTCGCTAGATTCTCTTGGCCCAGCTTAGAAATAAAATCCCAAGTCGCCGCTCCCCACGGATTGCTCACCGGAAACACAAAAAGAAGCACGTCCGCGATCGGAAGAAAGCGCTCAGTGATCGCCTGATGCCCGCGGACCACTGAATTCGTTCCCGGAGTATCGACAATATTAAAGTCCTGCAAAAACTCGATCGGCCGATAGCGCTCCTGCAGCGTATCGGTAACATCGATATTCTTGACGCTATCGCCCCAGCGATACCACTGCACCCTCTCAGTCTCAGGCAGGATATTAGTCCTACAAAGGTCCTGCCCGAAAAGCCCATTGAGCAAAGTCGATTTACCAGCATTGACCTCCCCGCAAACCACAAAGAGAAATGGACTCCGGAGCCCCTTGAGATACTCCCCTTCATCAGCCAGCGCCGAGACATCAGCATGGCATTGCTCACCCAGCTCGCGCACTCCCACCACGACATCGGTAAGCCGTTGTCGTGTTGCGAAGTAGCGCTCGCCAAACATCTGAGATGACAACTTTTATTAGCTGAGAGCAGAAAGCTCTAACCTTTCTGGGCAAGCAGCTGTGACACGGTGATAAATTGATAACCGCGTGAAAGAAGTCCGTCAAAGGTAGCTGGCATCGCCGTCACCGTAGGAGCATGGAGGTCGTGGGCCAGAATGATGGCACCATTACTTGCACCAGCAAGAATGCGGGATGCCACCACAGAAGGTCCCGGGCGCTTCCAGTCCTGAGGATCGACAGACCACATGATCGTCGGGTAGTTAAACTCAGAAAAAATCATACTGCGCTGGCGCTGAAGAAGCGCACCGTAAGGAGGGCGCATCGTCCGCGGCTTCACTCCCGTCGCGCGACTGATCGCGTCTTGGGTCCGGCGCATTTCCTTGCGAACCTCTGAGTCGCTCAGCGAGGTCAACTTACGGTGCGTGTAAGTATGGTTCCCGATCTCATGCCCCTCCGCAACAATGCGGCGGGCGATGTGCGGATAGCGGTCAACATTCCCGCCGATAACATAAAAGGTAGCCTTGATATTGCGCTGGCGCAGCATGTCAAGCAGCCGCGGAGTGTTAGTCGGGTGAGGACCATCATCAAAAGTCATCGCAACGTTCTTGTAAGCCGACGAGCCGCGCGAATAGGTGATCGCCGTTCCCGAAAAGTTAGAAGGCAGGTTGACATCAGGATTCCGGAGACCTTGGTTTGCATATGCTGGCGGGCGATACTGCGTGTTCGCAGGCATCTTTACGCTCTCCGGCGGAGTCACCGGAGAAGGTGCCGAAGTAAGCGGAGCCAACGCCGTTTCTTTAGTGGAGCAAGCGGAGAGACCCAGGACAGCTCCTGGAGACATCTGAAGAAGAGTGCGGCGTTTCATAGAGGGACACAAAATATGTCCCCTCTTTCGTGAAATGTCACGGCTAGATTCATCGTCCCGCCAAGATAGGCCCCAGCTTTTTCACCACCTCCTCATCCCAGTGCGACCGCGGAGTGAAAATTGCAGCATCCAGAGAGGAATGCTCGGGCCAATCTGCCTCGCGCGGAATCAGCGCAATCGCCCGCTTCACAACCGCTTCACTCATTTTCGCGTTCGCCACCAAGTGCTCCCCTACCGATGACGCCGTGACAGATTCCTCCTCACTCCTCCAGCTATCGTAATCAGTAACCATCCCGAGGGTCGCGAGCGCCATCTCAGCCTCCCTCGCTAGCTTCGCTTCCGGCAAGTTGGTCATCCCAATAATATCATAGCCAAAATGGCGATAGAAATCAGATTCAGCTCGAGTCGAAAAGGCAGGACCATCCATGCAAACGTAAGTTCCCCCATCATAGATCTCCGCTCCCTCTGCGCGCCCCGCTTCCAACAAAATTCCCCGTAGACCCGCACTTACAGGATCAGCAAAGTCGACATGCGCCACAAGCCCACCCCCGAAAAACGTATTCCCCGCGCGCTGGCTCGTGCGATCAAAATACTGATCCGGCAGCACGATCGATCTCGGCGCATACTCCTCCTTAAGACTCCCCACCGCCGTCGCGCAAATCACCCAGCGCACCCCCAGCGAGCGCAGCGCCCAGAAATTCGCCCGATGATTCACCTCCGTTGGTAAAATGGTGTGGCCCTGTCCGTGCCGCGAGAGAAACCAAATCTGGCGCCCCTCATAAATCCCGCCGACCAACTCGTCCGAAGGATCGCCAAAAGGCGTCTCCACCTTGCGACGCTCCACCATCTCCATCCCATCGAAGCCCGAGACCCCGCTTCCACCGATAATTCCAATTGCAGGTATCATTTCGATTCAGAGCTAGGATTCTCTTTCGCTAAAAGATCCACCGCCACAATAAGCGCGCACCCGATCACAACCGCGATGATTTCAAACCAAACCCCACCGCTAGCAAAGTCCGGCAAGCTCCAATTCTCATAACCGATCGTCTTCAGCTTGGTCTCACCCTCCTTGAAAAACTCCTGCGTCACCTCCGTTTTCCAAGGCCAAATGATCACCAGCGACCCCGCTACGAACCCCGTAATCGCACCCACCGCCTGATCGTGATGCACCCGGAAAAGCCAGCTCAGAAAGCGCGAAAGCGCCAGCAGACCCACCACCGCCCCAATCCCCACCGGAATTAAGATCGGTAACGACGCACCCAAATTACCCGAGAAAAAATCACTCAGCGCATCCAACATAATCAACTTATAATTCCCTAACAAAAGCAGCACAAAGGAACCACTCACCCCGGGAATGATCATGCTACAAAGCGCCACCACTCCGCACAGCCCCAGATATATCGGGCTCGCACTCTCATTCGCCGGAGTCATAAATGCCATCGACACCGCGATCGCCAACCCCAGCAAAAACACCGCCACCACCCCCGGAGTCCAGTGCCTAATCATCTTACCCACCGAGGGAATCGAAGCTGCGATTAACCCAAAAAAAAGCGAAAGCACCAAAGTCGGATGCTCCTCCAGACCATACTTCAAAACCCGCGCCAAGGTCGCGAACGCCATCACCACTCCCAGCGCCAGCGAGGTCAAAAAGCGGCCATCAATCTTCGCCCACAGCTCTGGTATCTTAAATGACGCCCCCAGTTTTACCGCCTCCACATCGAAGCACTTCAACGCCTCAATCAGCCGCTCATAAATCCCGGTAATAAAGGCAATCGTCCCCCCGGAAACCCCCGGCACGACATTCGCCGCCCCCATCGCAAATCCCTTAAGAAAAGTCGTCAAATCCTCCTTATTTAGCACCCCCCCATGCTCCCCAAGATGCACCACCCTGACAACATTTATCGATGGCAAGAAATCTCCCCTCTCACAGATTTAGCCCCTGAGCCTAGCTACCCCGCCGCTCAAAATAGACCCGCCAACTCATAAAAATCTGCCGACATGGCTCACTCGACCCAGAACCACATGGGGATATCGATCAGCCGGTAGGGAGATCCCTTCAGAAAATCTGTCGCACTCACTCTCCCCTCCGCCCTAGTCGAAATTTCGGAAAAAGCATCTTCAGTCCTCTCTCCACCTCATCGACAAACCCTCGCAAAACCTCCTCGCACCCCCACTCAAGAATATCTCGCCTCATTTAGGCACCCCTTTGACAAGCCCTAGACCATTCAAAAGAAGCGCTAAAACACGTTCTGTAAGCAAAATTGCTCCCGCCGTAATCAACTTCTTCGCCCTGATCGCAAAAAAATTTTTCCAGCAGAAACACCCCTCCTTTGCCGCATCAAAGCTTCCGCAGAACACTCGCGCCCAGCGAGCCCAGCCACATCCGCCACCACGGCCGCCGCTTCACCCAATCAAGAGTCACCTCTTCACTCTCCTCTAAATCCCTCTCATGCTGCTCTCTGAGCTGGCTCACAACTTCCTCATCCTCGATCACCACCGAGAGCTCCCAGTTCATCGAGATCGAGAGAAAGTCAAAATTCGCACTCCCCACCACCGCAAGCCGGTCATCAGCGACCATCGACTTAGCGTGCAGAACTGCTCCAGTGTATTCCCGCAGCGCCACCCCGGCCTCCATGAGCGAGGGATAGAGCCCCTCACGAATCCAGTCCGCAATCGGGACATCCGAGTTCCGCGGCACCAAAAGATCGACCTCGATCCCCCGCCCCTCCGCCTGCTTCACCCGATTAAGCATCCGCCGCGGTGGAACAAAATAAGGCACCGTCAGAACGACATCTTTCTCCGCCATCGCGAAGGTCGTAGAGTAAAGCCGCCGGATTGCCTCACGCTTACCAAACCCACTCCCACCCACCACCAGCACATCGCTCTCCCACGGCCCGGTCTCTCCAAGAACAAACTCCCCTCTTTCTAACGGAGCGGATCCACCAACCTTCCCCCAAGTCTCTTTGAAAAATTGATTGCAGCCCATCGCCCCCGGACCCTCGATCGAGAGATGAGTATCGCGCCACGCCCCCTCCCCATTCACCGCGCGGGACCACGCCGCACCCAGATTCATCCCCCCGGTAAAAGCGATCCGGCCATCGATGATCAGATTCTTCCGGTGGTTCCGCCCCAGAATCCCACTCCTTTTCCGCCACGGAGCCACCGGGCGGAAGCACTCCACCTCCACCCCAGCCTCCAGCATCATCGCGAAAATCTCAGGCGAGGCTTCCCCTGACCCGATGGCATCGTAGACCAGCCGCACCGGTATCCCTCGCCGCGCCGCACCCGCAAATGCCTCCGCCATCGCCCAGCCCACCTCGTCAGACTGGAACATATACATCTCCTGATGGATGTAACGCTCGGCACTCTCGATCGCTTCCCGCATCGCACAGAAAGCCTCATCACCCTCGAAAAAAAGGCGCACCCGATTTCCACGAGTTTCCAGCGCCGATCCATCCCGCGAAAGCTGGCCTAACCATTGATTTAAAAGTCCCTCTCGAACCACGTCCAAAAAATGTAACAAATTTAGTCAAAAAAATAGAATGAAATAACTTAGGCACTTCGCTATATTGATAACGAAATGAACAAGATCCTCTGCTTAGCGACCATCCTCCTCCCTATCCTCGCGGCGGACGCCCGTCTCTGGCGGCTCACTACGGCAGAGAAATCTTTCGAAGCGGAACACGTCTCTAACGATGGGAAAATGGTCACCCTCAAGCGAGGCTCGAAGGTTGTCTCAATCCCAATTGCCCATCTCCGCGCAGAAGACATCAGCTGGATCGCTGAAAACCACCCTTCAGAGAGCACTTCTTACAAAGATGCCATTGAGGGTGCCGCCTTCGACACCCTAAACTACGGCGACTCACGCGAGGTCGTCATTTCCAAGCTCAAGAAAAGCGAAATGGTCGAGGGCGGAGCGGCCGATGTCATGATGGCTCGAGTCGGGATTAACGGCACCTACCGCACAAAAAAGACCATCGGCGGTCTGCACTGCTACCTCTACTTCGACTGGACCCCGGCGGACACCCTCAAGGAAGTGACACTGCGTTCTAAGGTAGTCGATATCTCCTCCTACGATGGCATCATGAAGGATAACTGGAGTGAAATGATTTCCCTCCTCACCGTCCTCCACGGCAAGCCGCTCCAAGGCACTCCCTACCCGAACTCGAGCGAGCTGAAGGACGGCCTCATCCTCTGCTCACACCTCTGGCGGACTGAAAATGGCGACTCCGTCCTCCTCGGCACCGGCCAAGAAGGCGAGCACTACACCGTCATCGTCCGCATGACCAGCGAGCAAGTGAAGGCCGCGCGCGTCCCCTAAGCGCTCGGACTCTCCTGAAAAGCCCTCTCCACCTCCTCAGCGATAATCTCGATCGCCTCTTCCACGACCGCCGGCTCCATCGTGTAAGTCATCCGGATGCATTCCCGGGTGTGCTTCCAATCCGTCCCCTCCGCTAGGCCGAAGAAAAAGTATTCCCCCGGCACAATGAGAACCCCTCGCATCTTAAGACGTTGGTAAAGCTCCTTGGTCGGAATCGGGAGACCCTCGAACCAGATCCAGAGAAAAAGCGCCCCTTCCGAACGATGGACGAAGTAGGGAAAACGATCCCCGAATGAACTCTCGAGCCACGCTTGAGCTTGGGCCGAGCGCTTCTGATAGAAGGGCTTCACCACCTCGCGACTCAAGCGCAGAATCTCGCCGGACTCGATCAGCGGACGTGTGATCTCGGTGCCCACATTTCCATTCGCCAAGCCCACGATGGAAGTCATCGAGGCCACCGCCCGGCAGACCTCCTTACTCCCCATCACAATCCCCGTGCGCGTTCCCGGCAACCCCAACTTCGAAAGACTCAGCGTAAGAATCATGTCCTCATCCCAGACCGGCTCGACCTCGGAGAAGATAACACTCGGAAAAGGAGCCCCATACGCGTTATCAATGATAAGAGGAATCCCTCGCTTCTTCGCGAGCACGCGGAGCTTCTCAACCTCCCCATCAGTGAGGACATTTCCAGAGGGATTAGTCGGCCGCGAAACGCAAATCGCCGCAATCTCATCGCCCGGATCAAGCGCGTCAAAATCGACCCGATATTTGAATTGATGAGGCCCTATCTTTTCAACCTTCGCCGGGAGAGCTTCGAAAAAATCCTCCCCCACCGCCTGGTTCGCGTAGCCGATGTATTCCGGCAGCAGCGGCAGGAGAATCTTCTTCCTCCTGCCATCCGGGAAACTCCCAGCCAAGGCATTGAAAAGGAAAAAAAATGCCGTCTGCCCGCCCATCGTCACCGCGAAGTTTTCGTGGCTCAGATCCCACCCGAACTCCTTCCGAAAAAGGTCGGCCAAAGCCTGTCGAAAAGCCTCATTCCCAGCGGGGACATCATAATTTCCAAGCATTTTCTCCAAGCCCCCCTCGCTCGCCATGATCTCCTCCATGCGCCGCCGCCACACCGCTTCCATCTCTGGAACATGCGCCGGCTGGCCACCACCGAGCATGCGCATCTCCCCACCACGCGCAAGCGCCTGCCCGAGATCATCCATCAACTCGCCGATCCCGCTTCCCTCGCAAAGATTCTTTCCAAACGTCGAAAACTCCCACTCCATGCCGGAGACGATCACTCCCCCACCGCACCTTGTCACTCAAATCTCTCCCCTAGTTTTAAGATCAAGCCTCATCCCTCTAAGCCTCACCACCGAGACTCCTCCGCTACCTTTTCGCCTCCCGATGCTCCGTCACGACCTCGCTAAGACTCCGGGACACCTCAGCCAGCTTCTCTAAAAGATCCTCGTAGCGCTTATCATTCTCTGCCGGACGGATAACAACTTTTTCTTGCGGCCGCACCAGATCGTAACCCTTCTCCTCTACCCCCTCCATGCGCTCGAGCGTGAGCTTTGCCAATTCATCTTCCGTGGCCCGGTGGCGCTGAATCCAGAGACCCGCTTCCGCATGCGCTTCCTGAAGATTCTGACGTGATTTCGCCTGCTCGATCCGAGCCGCCGCCAACTCTTTGCGCAGCTGCTCAACGAGCGCCTTCTGGCCGGAAACTTCCGCCTCCTTCATAATCTCAGCCTGCCGGGCTTTCGAGCGCAGCTTCGCCAGCTCGATTCGATAAGCCCTAAGATCGCGCTTCAGATCAGAGTTTTCCTGCTCTAAGCGCTGCGCTTCATCCACCTCCTCACTAGCCGACGCAGCACTCACGTAAGCCCGACCGGCTTCCCCAGCATCGACCTGAAGAAGCTCCTTATCGGGGTCCGGGCTCTCTGCTTTGGCAGCTCCCAAAAGAAGATGAAAGAGAAGCACGGTGAGATTTCTACCAATCGATCTTGCAGGGTGCGAAACGGCGCTTTTCATAAGTCCCAAAATTAAGCACCTTTAGCAGCCCAAGTCACGCCACTTCCTTCATCCATCTTAAAATTACCTTTTAAAATGACTGCTCAAACTTTGCATCTTGACTAATCAAAGTCAGCCCGACACTTTGACCACATGAACCGCCGTCTCTTCTTTTTTCTCGCACCTCTTATATTACTAACCGTCAGTTGCGTTAAGAAAAAATCGGCAAGCGAGGGACCCTCCGATTATCCTTTTAAGGTCACTGCCACCATCGGCATGATTGCAGACGTCGCTCGCGAGATCGCAGGCGAGCACGCTGATGTCGTCAATCTCATCGGCGAGGGCATCGACCCCCACGCCTTCATGGCCACGAAAGGAGACATCGATCTCCTCGATCAGTCCGATCTCATTTTTTACAACGGTCTTCATCTCGAAGGCAAGATGGGCCAAGTTCTGGAGAGCCAGCAGTCGAAAGGGAAACCCGTCTACGCCGTGGCGGAAGCTCTCCTCGAGAGCGACTACCAAATCATCGGCGGAGCCACCGAATCCGACCCCCACGTCTGGATGGACGTCCAAGCGTGGTCCCTCGTAGCTCGAGAAATCACCACTCGCCTCGCAGAGTTCGATCCCACCCACGCGCCTGATTACGAGAAAAATTTCACCGCCTACTCCGCCAAGCTTGCCCATCTTGATGAGATGGCGCGCAGCAGTTTCGCCACCATTCCTGAAAAAAACCGCGCGCTTGTCACCGCTCACGATGCCTTCTCCTACCTCGGCCGCGCCTACGGAATTCAGGTCCGCGGAATTCAAGGGATCAGCACCGAATCTGAAGCCGGAGTGAAGGGAATCGAAGAGCTCGTTAAGTTCCTCGTCGAATCCGACCTCCCCGCCGTCTTTGTAGAATCCTCCGTCTCGGATAAAAGCGTCAAAGCAATCATCGAGGGAGCCGCTTCCCAAGGAAAAAAAGTCCGCATCGGCGGTGAACTTTTCTCGGACGCGATGGGCGAGGCAGGCACTTACGAAGGAACCTATATCGGCATGATCGATCATAATGTCACCACCATCACCCGCGCGCTCGGTGGCGAGGCTCCTCCCGAGGGAATCTACCGAAAATTGTCCTCACCAGTCCGCTAACATGCCCGCGAACCACTCCGCCGACTCTCCCCTGGCCGTCCACGATCTCACCGTAGCCTACCATCGGAAGCCAGTCCTCTGGGATATTGAACTCGAAATTCCGAAAGGGAGCCTCGCCGGAATCGTGGGACCAAATGGTGCCGGAAAATCAACCCTCCTCAAAGCCTGCCTCGACCTCATTCCCACCACCTCCGGCGCAGTCCGCATCTACGGAAAACCCTACGCCGAACAACGCGATCTCGTCGCCTACGTTCCGCAGCGCGAGTCGGTCGACTGGGACTTCCCGGTCAGCGCGCTCGATGTCGTCGCAATGGGCACCTACCGCAAGCTTGGGTGGCTGAAAAGGGTCGGTAAAAAGCAAAAAGACCAAGCCCGCACCGCGCTCGAGCAGGTCGGGATCGGCCACCTCGCGGACCGTCAGATCTCGCAGCTCTCCGGCGGCCAACAGCAGCGCGTTTTCCTCGCCCGAGCCCTCGTCCAAGACGCCGACATCTATTTCATGGACGAACCCTTCGCCGCGGTCGATGCCGCCACCGAGCAGGCCATCATCGAGCTCCTTCAGGATCTCAACAAGCGCGGAAAAACCGTCCTCTGCGTCCACCACGATCTCGCCACCGTCTCACGCTACTTCGACTGGCTCGTGCTTCTTAACATGCGCATCGTCGCCAGCGGCCCGACCAAGGAAACCTTCAATCGCGAGAACCTCCAGAAAGCTTACGGAGGAAAACTGAACCTCCTAGAAGACGTCGCCCACGCTTTGAAAAATGTCGGTCGCTAGTGTCATCCTCTTTCTTCTGGCCTTCAGTTATAACACGACTCTCGTAGTCGCCGGCACCGCCCTGCTTGGGGCCACTGCCGGTCTCGTGGGAACTTTTCTCCTACTCAGAAAGCAATCGCTTCTTGGCGATGCCCTATCCCACGCCACCCTCCCGGGTATCGGGATTGCCTTCGCTGTAATGTCAGCCCTTGGCCTATCGGGCCGGAGCCTGCCCGGCCTCCTCATCGGTGCGAGCGTCACCGGACTCATGGGTGTCCTCCTCGTCATCGCGATCCGCCGCACCACCCGCTTAAAGGATGACGCCGCGATGGGAATTGTCCTCTCGGTTTTCTTCGGCCTAGGCATCGCCATTTTACGCATGGTTCAAGAAATCCCCGGCCAAAGCGCTGCCGGTCTCAGCTCTTTTATTTACGGCAAACCAGCCTCGATGATCATGAGCGACCTCATCCTCATCACCATCACGCTGGTCGCGACGATCACCGCCTGCCTTCTGATTTTAAAAGAGCTCACCCTGCTCTGTTTCGATGACTCCTTCGCCTCCACTCAGGGCTGGCCCACCACCCTTCTAGACGTCCTCCTGATGGCGCTCGTCACCGCCGTCACCGTCGTCGGACTCCAATCGGTCGGCCTCATTCTCATCATCGCTTTTCTCATCACCCCTCCGACCGCCGCACGCTTCTGGACCAATAATCTCCGCACCATGCTCTGGCTCTCCGCCATCATCGGAGCGGTCTCGGGTTGGCTCGGCGCTTGGCTCTCCTCGATCTATCCCGACCTCCCCGCCGGTGCCATCATCGTCATCGCCGCCGGTGTTATTTTCCTGATCTCGATGATCTTCGGCCCCACTCGCGGAGTCCTCCCCCGCTACCTTCGCCAGCTTCAGCTTAAGCGAAAAGTAGGCCGCCAGCACCTTCTCCGCTCAGCCTATGAAATCATGGAGATCGACCAAGGGACCCACCCGCTCCGGAACCTCCCCGTCCCGCTCGCGCGCCTCCGTGAGCATCGCTCTTGGACCAAGGGCGAGCTCCCGCAGCTCATCCGCCAAGCCCGCCGGGAGGACCACCTCGAGAAGCAGCCCGGAGGCGACCTCCGGCTCTCAGAAGCGGGCTTTGGCAAAGCGGCACGCATCACGCGAAACCACCGCCTTTGGGAGCTCTACCTCATCACGCATGCCGATGTCGCCCCATCGCAAGTCGACCGCGATGCCGATATGGTGGAACACATTTTAGGGGCAGAAATGGTGCACCAGCTTGAGGCCGAGCTCGATCTGCGGGACCATGTTCTAGAATCACCACACCAGATTGCGAACGACGTCGCCTCCTGCCCCGAAAGCCCCCCCCATTCATGACTTGGACCCAGAACGATACCGGCATCCTCCTCGTAGGAATTCTCTGCGCGATGGCCTGCGCCCTTCCAGGGTGCTTTCTCCTCCTCCGGCGCATGAGCATGATGGGCGATGCCATCAGCCACGCCGTTCTGCCCGGACTTGCCATCGCCTTCCTCATCTCGAACAGCCGCGCAAGTGTCGCGATGTTTATCGGGGCCGCTCTGGCCGGAATTCTCACCGCCCTTTTCACCCAGTGGATCACCAAGTTTGGCAAAGTCGACCGCGGCGCCGCGATGGGAATCGTCTTCACAACCCTCTTCGCCATCGGCCTTATTCTCATTAAAAAAACGGCAGATCATGTTGATCTCGACGCGAGCTGCGTGCTCTACGGCGCGCTGGAGCACACCCCGCTGGACTCCGTCACCCTCTGGGAAAATGAAGGGAGTATTCTCGCCGTTCCACGGGCCGCCCTCGTAGTAGGCGGGGTCTTTCTTTTTAACCTCCTAATTATCAATCTCTTTTTTAAAGAATTCACCCTCGCCTCCTTCGATCCCGCTCTGGCCCGCACCCAAGGTTACCGGCCCATGCTGATGCATTATCTCCTCATGATGATGGTCGCGATTACGACGGTGGCGGCTTTTGAAGCAGTCGGTTCGATCATCGTCATCGCGATGCTGATCGTCCCACCCGCCACCGCATTTCTGCTCACCCGTAACCTCCCCTTGCTCATCGCGCTAAGCCTTGCGCTAGCGGCGTTGGGAGCGATTCTGGGCCACCTCAGCTCGCAGTGGATTCCGCATCTCACCGGTCTCCCAGAGACCACCAGTTCCGGAATGATGGCCACTCTCTCAGGCTTTCTTTTTCTCCTCGTCTGGCTCTTCGGACCGCAAGGTCTGCTGAGGAGATCATCTGTCCAGATCGAAGAACCGCCAGCCCAGGTTTTCTGAGCGAGCCGCTAGTAATCATCGTTCATGATCTCATCTAGCCCTTCATAATATCCCATATAGACCGAGATGATCTTCCAGCCGATGAATCCTGCCACGAGGAGGTAAAAGGCTTTGGGAAGGAAAAGAGTAACAAGCGCAGCGCTGCTCTTAGTTTCACTCGCGAACACCTTTCCCCATCGCTTGAGATCGGTATCGAGCGACCCTGACTTTTCCGCCGTGACGTAAGAGCGAGAAAAAGCGGGAGGAAATACCTTCTGCGATTGGAAGACGGGACCCAGTGAATTACCCGCCTTCACCGTCTCGGAGAGCGCCTTGCCCGCCTCGGTGATGCGCCCGCTATGCGCGGAAATGGTCGCCATTTTCACCGTCTCGTTCATCGATAGGCCAGAAACTATTCCCCCGTGGTAGACACTCACAAAGCGAGCGAGAGCTAGATTTTTGCGCGCTTTCCCGAGAAGAGGAATGAAGCCGAAGAAGCGGTCGATCGCCGCATTCTGCGGCGCGAGCTTTAGCAAGTGACGGATGCCGAGAACGAGAAGAAACCCGATGAGGTAGGCCACCACCAGCCGGACTAGAAAGTCGCGCATGATTTCCGCGCCATCCTTCCCAATCCCCTCCATGAGATTAAAAGGAATGACCGAGAGAAGGATAGCGACGTGAAATAAAATCGCGGGGTAGATAAAGGCTCGCGCCATTTCCCGGCGCGAGCTCGCAAGGAGATCGAAGTAGTCCGCAAGCTGCTGAAAGGCGACTGAGAGACGCCCGCCTCTCTCGCCAGCCCCGATGATACTCACCTCCATCTCAAGAAGCTCCATCGGCCCCTCGGCAAAGGCTTCGGTGATACTGCGGCCTGCTTTGAGCGAGGCCTTAAGCTCCGTGAGAACTTCCTGAACTTCGTTCTCCTGACCTGCTTCGAGGAGAGTTTCGGCGGCGTCATTGATTCCAAACCCCGCTTCGATCAATTTCGCGACCTCGGTGTAGAGAAGGTGTTTCTGCTGGGGTGCCATCTGGCAAAAGACTACCGCTAAAGCAGGGACGCGGACAGCAAAACTCCCGGACCCCTGAAGTTCGTAATCGGAGCCTACGCGATGATAAAAAAAACCTAACCTCTCGCTTTTTCGAGTCGCGCGAGAACCTCCTCGTAGCCTTCCATCACGCCCCCAAGATCTTCCCGGAAGCGGTCTTTATCCATCTTCTTACCCGTCGTGGCATCCCAGAGTCGGCAGGTGTCCGGGCTCACCTCATCGGCGAGAACGATGTCGCCATTCACGTCTTTTCCAAACTCGATCTTAAAGTCGACGAGCTTCAGGCCGCACTCGAGGAAAAAACCCGTCATGACGTCGTTGATGACGAGCGCCTGTTTCTTAAGAAAGGCGCAGTCTTCAGGAGTCGCGATCCCCATTTCCCGGGCATAGTCGTCATTAATGAGCGGGTCGCCGAGCTCGTCGGATTTGTAAGAGAATTCCACAATCGCCTTCTTGAACTCGGTGCCCTCAGGCACCGCGGTGCGCTTGCAGAAACTTCCAGCGGCGAGATTCCTCACGATGACTTCGACCATGAGAATATCGACTTTTTTCACGAGAAGATTCACCTCATCAACATCGGCCACGAGATGAGTAGGAACCCCTTTTTCCTCCATCATCTGATACATCAAGAGAGTGATCGCTTTGTTTAATCTACCCTTATTTTCGAACTGCGCCTTCTTCTGCGCATTAAAGGCGGTGGCGTCATCCTTATATTCCATGCGGAGAACCTGCGGATCATCGGTGGTGAAGAGTTTCTTTGCTTTACCTTCGTAAATTGGCTCCATGCGCGGAAAGTTAGATCTCAAGAGCAAGGTTGCCAATCTTTGATTCTAGAAGAGGACGACTGTTTCCGGGATCAGTGGCATACAGGAAAATCGACGATTCCCTTTTTCACCTTGGCATCAGCAATTTCTGTAGGAGTATCGGCGCTACACCTCCTCCCTCATTTTTCAATGGTTCGGTTTCTCACCAATTTTCCTCTTTGGACCCTCTTGGTTCCTTTTCTGATCGCTGCTCCCGTTTCCCAAGCCGCCGGATACACGTGGAAAAAAGTGAACAACGGGAAGGGCGTGGAATACGTCTCGCTGAAACAGGTCCAGAAATTTTACAAATTTCCCACCCTCACCCAATCCGGCTCCCGCATTGAGATGAAGAATAAGGACATCACTCTGAAGTTCACAACCGGAGCGCAGGAGGTCCTTATGAACAACGTAAAGTTCATCTTCAGTAACCCAATCATCGCCCTCAGGGGCAGCTACCATATTTCAGTGACTGACTTGCTTAAGGTCGTCGATCCCATCCTGAGACCCGCTTCGATCGCGACCGCTAAGGCCTTCGACACCGTCATCATCGACCCCGGGCACGGCGGCAGCGATACTGGCACCTCCAGCCGCTACGGGACTGAGGCTTACTACAATCTTAAAGTCGCCCGCTTGCTGAAGGCCCATCTCACGAAGCTTAAGTTTAAGGTCGTAATGACTCGGAACACCGACCGCTTCCTCACGCTGCAACAACGAGTCGACATCGCCAACAAATATCAGAACGCCATTTTCATCAGCATTCATTTTAACTCCGTAGGCCGCCGTGGCGCTTCGCGCGCTCGTGGAATCGAGACCTTCACCCTCTCGCCGGTCGGAGTCGCACACTACGGGCGGGCCCTCAAGTCGTCAGACTTCCGATCTCAGGCTGGTAATCGCCAAGACTCGGCGAACATTGCTCTCGCCACTGCCATTCACTGGGGAACCCGCATGAAGCTTAAGAAAGCCGGCATGGACGTTCCAGACCGTGGCATTCGCCGGGCTCGCTTCAGCGTCCTCACCAAGGTCAAGCATCCCGCCGTCCTCCTAGAAGGTGGCTTCCTGAGTCACCCCGCCGAGAGTCGCCTCGTTCACAGCCCGGCTTACCAAAAAACCCTCGCCCGCTCGATCTGCGACTCCATCGTATTCTATAGAGCCGCCACTTTGGAGAAAAAACGCAAGTAGCACCGCAAGCGCAAACCTGCCCTCACGACCCTCTCATCACCCGAGAGGGTTATTTTTTGCGTGTTTTCCCGGCCCTTCCCCGCTTCCCTCCCCGCAAGATCATGTCTGACAAACGAAAGCCTTTCCCCTTCGACCAATTCGAGTCCAAATGGCAGTCCCACTGGGCCGAGAACAAGACCTTCCGCACTCCCGGTCCCGGGGACGAAGGCTTCGATGCGTCAAAGCCGAAATACTACATCCTCGACATGTTCCCTTACCCCTCCGGCGAGGGCCTTCACGTCGGCCACCCCGAGGGATACACCGCCACCGATATCGTAGGCCGCTACAAGCGCATGAATGGCTTTAACGTCCTCCACCCCATGGGCTGGGACGCCTTCGGACTCCCCGCCGAGCAATACGCCATCAAGACCGGCCAGCACCCCCGCATCACCACCGAGGCGAACACCGCGAACTTCCGCCGCCAGCTCCAAGAACTCGGCTTCGCCTATGACTGGGACCGCGAGATCAACACCACCGACCCCGGCTACGTCAAGTGGACCCAGTGGATCTTCATCCAGCTCTACAACTCCTACTTCTGCGACGAAGATCAAAAAGCGAAACCCGTCTCCGAGCTCGAGGCCAAAGGCTGGACCCAAGCCCAGATCGATGACGTCCGCCTCGCCTTCATCCACGAAGCCCCCGTCAACTGGTCCCCCTCCATGGGCACCGTCCTCGCCAATGAGGAAGTCGAAGAATGGAAGAAAAAAGGCGAGACCGTCGAGCGCCGCCCGCTCCGTCAGTGGATGCTCCGCATCACGAAATACGCCCAACGCCTCATCGATGAACTCGAGCCCCTCGACTGGCCCGAATCCATCAAAGCCCTCCAGCGCAACTGGATCGGCCGCTCGGAAGGAGCCGAGGTCACCTTCACCGTGGCGGCGGTTTCCAACCGCCAAGCCGAAGTAGAAGTCTTCACCACAAGACCCGACACCCTCTTCGGCGCCACCTACATGGTCCTCGCCCCCGAGCACCCGCTCGTCTCAGAAATCACGACCGCTGAGCAAAAAGACGCCGTCGAAAAATACATCGCCGCCTGCGCCTCCAAGTCCGACATGGAGCGCGGCCTCGACAAAGAAAAGACCGGCGTCCCCACCGGAGCCTTCGCCACCAACCCCGTCAACGGCGAAAAAATCCCCGTCTGGATCGCCGACTACGTCATGATGGGCTACGGCAGCGGAGCCATCATGGCTGTGCCTGCGCATGATGAGCGGGACTTCGAATTCGCCCAAAAATTCAATCTCCCCATCAAACAAGTCGTCGTAGAAAATAAGTCCTATGAGTCCAATAGGTCCTATTCCGAAACCCCAGCAGAAGCCACCTCTGGCTCCGGCATCACCGTAAACTCAGATTTCCTCGACGGCCTCAAAACAAAAGACGCCAAAAAGAAGATCATCCACTGGCTCTCCGAGAACGGAAAGGGCGAAAAGAAAATCCAATTCAAGCTCCGCGACTGGCTCTTCTCCCGCCAGCGCTACTGGGGCGAGCCCTTCCCCCTCCTCTGGGATAAGGAGAGCGGCCAGCACAGCCACGTCCCCATCGAAGAACTCCCGCTTCTCCAACCCGAGATGGAAGACTTCAAGCCCACCGGCGACCCCCGTGGACCGCTCATCAACTGCACCGACTGGATCAACTACTCCGACAAGCTCCAGCGCGAGACCAACACCATGCCCCAGTGGGCTGGCTCCTGCTGGTATTACCTCCGCTACTGCGACCCGCATAACACCGAGGCCTTCCTCGGAGAAGAAGCCGAGAACTACTGGGGCGGAGAAGTGGCCGGGGCGTCCCGCCCCGTATCCAAGGAAGAATCGGCTGCGGGGCAAGATGCCCCGGCCACTGATGCTTTCGTCGACTTCTACGTCGGCGGAAAAGAGCACGCTGTCCTCCACCTCCTCTACTCCCGCTTCTGGCACAAAGTCCTCAACGACCTCGGCCACGTCAAAACCTCCGAGCCCTTCAAGCGCTACTTCGCCCCCGGCCTCATCATGGGAGAAGACGGTCAAAAAATGTCCAAGTCCCTCGGCAATGTCGTCAACCCAGACGACGTCGTCTCCCGCTACGGCGCCGACTCCCTCCGCCTCTACGAAATGTTCATGGGCCCCCTCGACCAAGACAAACCTTGGGCCATGAAAGGCGTCGAAGGCGTCTCCCGCTTCCTCGCCAAAGTCTGGCGCGTCGCCTTTTCAGAAGACGCCGAAGGAAATTGGGAACTCAGCGGAAAAATCGCCGACGTCAAAAACGACGACCTCGCCAAAACAACGCACCAAACCATCAAGCGGGTCCAAGAAGCCATCGAGTCCCTCCGCTTTAACACCGCCATCAGCGCCATGATGGAGTGCACTAACGCCTACACCTCGGCCAAAGAAGTCCCTAAAGACCTCTTCCTCTCCTTCCTCAAGCTGCTCAGCCCCTTCGCTCCGCACCTTGCCGAAGAGATCAACGCCCAACTCGGCGAAACCGAACTCATCTCCGAACAAACCTGGCCCGTCCTCGATGAAAGCCTCCTGGTAGAATCCGAGATCCAGCTCATCGTCCAAGTCAATGGCAAGCTCCGCGCCCGCATCAACGTCCCCGCCGACATCTCAAAAGAAGACGCCGAAAAACAAGCCCTCACCGACGAAAACGTCCAGACCCACACCGAGGGAAAATCCGTCCGTAAAGTCATCGTCGTCCCCGGCAAGCTCGTCAATATCGTCGCGAACTGACTCACGTCCCTTCTCCCCCCGCAGCGCCGCCCTCCTGAAGGCCGCAAACCATTCCCGCTGCCTCGCCAGAAGTGGATCCCGGATCAGCGAGGATCAAGTTCTCGACAAACCACCACCCGCCACGCTGTAATAAGACTATGAATCGTCGTAAATCCCTCGCCACTCTCACCACCGGCACCGCCGCCCTCTTCTCATCACTCGGAGCCCAGATTCAAGCCGCGGAAGAAGCCGCCGGCCCGGACTCGAACTTTAAGCACTCCGTTTGCCACTGGTGTTTTGGAAAAATTCCCCTCGATGAATTCGCCGCCGAAGTGAAGAAGATCGGCATCGAGTCGGTCGAAATCCTCCTGCCCGACCAGTGGGAGGTCGTCGCCAAGCACGGACTCCAATGCGCCATGGGCCGCCTGAACACGCCTGATGGCATCGGGACGATCGAGAATTCATTCAACCGTAAGGAGAATCACGACGCCCTCTACAAGCTTTACGAGAAAGGGATCCTGAGAGCCGTAGCGGCTGGCAACGTCCCTCAAATCATCGCCTTTTCCGGCAATCGCAAGGGCATGGACGATGAAGAAGGACTCAAAAATTGTGCCGAAGGTCTCAAGCGCATCATGCCTCTCGCCGAGAAGCATAATATAACGATCTCGATGGAACTCCTGAACTCCAAGGTCAACCATCGGGACTACATGTGCGACCACACCCAGTGGGGGGTCGATCTTGTCAATGCCGTCGGCTCCGAGCGCTTCAAGCTCCTCTATGACATCTACCACATGCAGGTGATGGAGGGCGATTGCATCGCGACCTTCACCAAGCATCAAGACGCGATCTCTCATTACCACACGGCCGGAGTTCCAGGGCGTAATGAAATCGGCGACGACCAAGAGCTGAACTACCGGGGCCTTTCTAAGGCGCTCGCCGGCATCGGCTACACGGGCTACCTCGGGCAGGAATTCATACCCAAGCACGACCCGATGACCTCGCTCAAGGAAGCAATCGAGATCTGCACGGTGTAGCTCTCGTGATGAGGCTCTCGCTGAGCAGCCTTACCCTTTTCCGAGGCAAGGACGCACTTCACCTTTAATAAAAAGGTCTCGCGAAGGCGTTCTCCCCCGAAAAGTCTCACCGCCTCCCAAGCATTCTAATCATTTTTCCACGAACCGCGCGTTAATGCAATTTAATGCAAATTCATCTTGCCGCAGCATCTTTTCTGAGTGAACTTGCTAGCGACAGTCAAAAAAACGATCCATGAATTTTATTAAATCCTCACTCGCGCTCAGCCTCCTCTGCCAGCCCAGTCTCGCCGACCTCTTTCCGAATGGGAATTTCGATGCTGGCGGCGACCTCTGGTTTGAAGTCGGTTCTCCTCCTGGGAACTTCGTCTTTTCCTACCCGACTACGGGCGGAAATCCGGGAGGCTTTGGGATCATCAATCACGCGACCGTAACGGATAACAACTTCGGACTCTGGGTTGGAAATGACGACGCCGATATCATGCTCTCCACCCTCGGTCTGAATGCCGGTGAGGCTTACGATTTCAGCCAAGACATGAAGCTTCTCTCCGGGACCCAGATCGGTGGTTTCAAGTTAGACTTTTTTGATGCTAATGGCTTCGTAGGGACCACGAATAATCTCGAACCGGATCTCATCGGCGATGGCTCGACCTGGGAAACTTACACCTTCCGGATCGACATTCCCCTCCAGGCCGACCGGGTCAAAGTAGTCCCGCTTTGGGGAGGCGGATCAGAAGTCGGTTTTGATAACATCGGGTTCGATCCCACGCCCTTCCAAGCCCTCCTGATCCCAAATGGTGACTTTGAAAATGGCGACACGAGCTGGGCCGAAGCAGGTGCAGGAGCGAGCTTCTCCTATCCCGCTACGGGAGGAAATCCTGCCGGGCACGGGACGATCACCAGCGGCGCGACCGAGCCGGGCTTCTGGACGGCCGCTGGCGGCGCACCCATCGCCCTCGGTGCTTTAGGCCTGACTCCGGGCGATAGCGCAAGCTTCAAGCAGGACATGCGCATCGACTCTGGGGGCACCATCGGCGGCTTGAGACTTGAGTTTTTTAATGGCGCCGCTGTCGTCGAGAACACCGGAAACCTCGAGCCTGACCTCATCGGCGACGGCTCGACTTGGGAGACCTACCTTTTTCCTGTCAACGTCCCGAGCAATGCCACGCACGTGAAGGTGCTCGTTCTGGGAGCCACCGGCTCGACGGTTTCTTTCGACAATGTCACCGTTGGCGACTCGGTAACCCCTCCGACTCCGGTCAGCAGTTCCGGTGGCAGCGAGCTCTTCTTCGGGACGCTCTTCCAGTGGAGCGGCGTGAGCGCGAGCAGCTTCTATCAGCCACAAGTTTCGCAGGATGGATCGACTTGGGTGAACCTCGGACCTCCTCTGACCGGAAGCGCTAGCGGCCAGTCTTTTGATCCCTCAGAATCTCCCTTCTCACGCGTTCTCGAAGCAGAAGCGGTCTTGGGCGAGGCCGTCATCAATGGCTCCTTTGAAGAATCCGACCTCGGAGATCCCGCCTGTCCCCTCTCATGGCTTTGCCTCTCGCCCAGCGGCCAAGTTCCCGAGCTCATCGATACCGACGCCTTTGAGGGGACCAACTCACTCCGGATTCAGGTCCAGAACGACGCTAGCGGAACTCCGAACCAGAGTGAGATTCAGCAAAATATTTCAGCAGAAGGCGGATCCATCGAAGAAGGAGAGACCTATGATTTCTCCTTCCGCGCGAAGCAGATTTCCTCCGGGGATAGCTACGTTCAGAACTACCGCCTCCAGTGGCTGAATGACTCGGGCGCCGTCGTTTCCGAGGCTTTCGGATTCACCCCCATCAATACTGAGTCCACTTCCTGGACCGAGATCAGCCGACCGGGCCTCGTAGCGCCCTCCGGCGCCGTCTCCGTCCTCATCCAGATCTTCGGTGCTACCGGAGCCGTCGCCGGAGCTGCGGCAGAGGGAGGCGTTCTCATCGATGCCGTCTCGCTCGCCTCCGCTCCCTCGGCTGGTTCCTCCACCGTGGTATCCACCACGAATTTTGAGTCCGGCGTAGGCATCAAGTTCCCCACCGAGACTGGCCGGAATTATCAGGCTCAAGTCTCTCATGACTTGAACACCTTCGATGAAATCGGACCGCTCTTCATGGGAAATGGCGAGCCTGCCGCAATGGGCGTTCCTTACGACCAAGAAGTCCGCTTCTTTAACGTCATCGAATCCCCCTAAAATACCGATTTTAAAAAGGGGGCCCCGCTTCGACCGGGGCCCCCTTTTTTGTGAAGTCCAGAGCGGCAAATCTTTCGCCCGTTCTTGCATCTCCTGCCTCACCTGCGCAGGGTCGCGCTCTTGAAAACGGAAGCGCAAGTCATCGCCGAAGTGCTCGCACTCGGTTGCGACGAATTCGTCCTCTGTGGCGGCGCGCGCAATGCCGTGCTCGTCAGCCAAATCACGGACCATCCTAAGCTGCGGACTTTCCGCCATTTCGAGGAACGCAGCGCGGCTTTTTTCGCACTCGGCCGCACCAAGGCCACCGGGCTCCCCTGCGCCGTCGTTACCACCAGCGGCACCGCCGTCGCCGAGTGCCTCCCCGCCGTCATCGAGGCGCACTACTCCGCCCTCCCCCTCATCATCATCTCGGCGGATCGACCGGAGGAATACCGCGGCAGCGGCGCACCACAAGCGATCGAGCAAGAAGGAATCTTTAATCAATATGCCCACAGCGGCCCGGACTGGACAGGGCACGGACCGCTTCACCTTAATGCCGCCCTCGGTGAAGCCGAGTTAGGAAATGATACCTCGGAGATCGAGCTCAGCCCCTTCCTCCCGAAGCGGCGCTCGTTCGAGGTCCTCAAGCTCCGCGAGTTCATCAGCGGGGGCGTCTTCAAAGGTCTCATCGTGATGCTCGGCGGGCTCGATGAAGATGATCGTGAGGAAACTTTTCACTTCCTCGATCATCTCAATGTCCCCGTCGTGGTCGATGTCACCAGCGGCCTCCGCGAGGCCCTTCATAGTCTCGTCATTCCCGAGGATGTCGTGCGCCGAGAGCTCCCCGGCAAGATCCTCCGGCTCGGCGAGGTCCCCGTCGCTCGCCTCTGGCGCGACCTCGAGGATCATCCCGAAGTCGAGGTCCTCTCGATTTGCCGTAATGGCCTCCCCGGCCTTGCCCGTCCCTCAGAAATCATCGCGGCGGAAGTGGGCCGTGTCCTCCGGGGCCTCGGCGATCCCGATGAAGTCGGCGATGTCCGCGATGATCTCCCGGGCGCGCGCAAGGCCCTCGCCCGCACCGATGGCCTCCTCGAAGCCTACCCCGATAGCGAGCCCGGCCTCATGCGCACCCTCTCGGTCTATGCCACCGTCTGCGACAGTCTCTTTTTAGGAAACAGCCTCCCCATCCGCGAGTGGAATGACTTCGCCCAGCGCGAGGTCCCCTACGTGAACGTCCGCGCTAATCGCGGGGCCAATGGCATCGATGGCCAGCTTTCAACTTGGCTCGGCGCCACCGCCGATGAAGAAAATGCCTGGGGCGTCTTCGGCGATCTCACCACCCTCTACGATCTCGCCTCTCCCGCCGTCTTCTCCCAAGTCGAGACCTCCGGCCGAGTCCTCGTCGTGATTAACAATAACGGCGGCGCCATTTTCGACCAGCTCCCCCGCCTTGAAGGGATGACCGAGGAGCAGCGTGAAGCCATCGTGCAACCCCACACCGCGAACCTCTCAAAGTGGGCCGAAATGTGGGGGATGCATCATTTAAAAGTGACCCAAGTGGAAGACTTCGACCTCCTCGAAACCGCCGAGAGCCCCCTCCTGTTAGAAGTGGTCCCCTCGAAATCCCAAAGCGACGAATTCTGGAAAGCTTTTCGGTTATGATCTATTTTTACTATTGATACGAGAACTCTTCGGCCTCTTCATGCGCAGCGCCTTCAACTGGAGCGTCCCCCTAAATAGTTGGACAGGTAATAAGGAGACATTTTCTTTTGGAACGAGGCCCCTCAACCGACGCATGTCGGGGGCCTTGGCTCCGAAAGGAAAGGTCGACGCTTTTACCAACAACCTTCAATCTCTCTTGCTGTCATGAGTGACGAAACCAAAGACATCAAACGTTGGACGGCTCGGCGCAAAGCGGAGGTTGTCACCGAAATCATCAAAGGCAAAACCACGGCCTCCGAAGTCGCGAGAACCCGTGACCTTACCATCGGTGAGATCGAACAATGTAAACCCGACTTCATCGATGTGGGCACCGAGGCTTTACGCTCCCATCCCCGTGATGCGGAGGCCAAACACAAAGTAAAAGAAAAGGATCTCCTCGCTAAGATCGGAGATCTCACGATGCAGATGGAAGCTTATAAAATAGCCTGTGATATCCAGGGAAAGCCTTACCCCGACGTGAACTCATGAAAGCAGTTCGATCAACTCTCCTCACGTCGGGCATAGAACCTTCCTTGACCAAACTCTGCCATTGGTTCGAGCTTTCGCGATCCACGGCTTACTACGAACCCAAAGACCCTAAGCCTCCCGTCATCGACGAAGAACTCGCTGGCCAAATCAAAGAGCTTCACGAAGCGGAACCCTTTTTAGGAGTCCGTGGCACATGGAGCCGTCTTCGCTTCATCAAAGGAATCCTAGTGAACCGGAAGAAAGTCCACCGCATCATGAAGCTCAAAGGCTGGACTCTTCCCAAGCGTGAAACCGGGAGTCGTCCTCGTGTCGAAACCAATAAATCGGTCACCGAAACACCCAACGAACGCTGGGCTACTGACCTTGGAAACATCTTCTGTGGTGATGACGGTTGGTGCGTCTTCGCTCCTGTAATTGACTGCTGCAAGCGGGAAGTCCTTGGGCATGCGCTTGAACTCACCGGTAAATCCAAGACCGCAGAGCGAGCACTGGAAGAGGCGCTACTCACTCGCTTCGGAACTCTTCACAACGCACCTGAAGGAATGCTGCTACGTCATGACAACGGCTTGGTCTTTGGCTCACGCAGCTTCCGCGCAGTGGTCAAAGACTACGGACTGAAACAGGAATACATCACTCCATACACGCCTCAGCAGAACGGACTCTGCGAACGCTTCATCAAGACCTTCAAGGAAGAATTTTGCTGGTGCAACCGCTTCAGCTCACTCGCAGAAGCTCGGATCGCCTTGGCGAAATTTATCGACCACTACAACAAAACGCGCCCTCATCAGGCGCTTAACTACCAAACACCGAACCAAAGAAACCAAGACCTATGCAAAATCGCAGCCTAAATAGCACTATCGGCTGTCCAACTTCCGGGGGAGCACTACAGATCGTGCTTACCGAAGGCGAGATGGACGATATAGCCATGGTTGTGGATCAGGCGCGCGTGGGAAATCAAACTACGGAAGCGGAAGCTGTCGCCACCGATTCCTTGCTCACCCTTATTGAGCTGCTAGGAAATTGGCTGCTAGGAAATTGCTTTTGGCGGGAGGGCTTTGAAGCCGCCTTTGGACCGGATCGGATGGGGGAGAAAGGGGGTTGATTCTGAGCATTCAGTCCTGTCAGGTTAAGTCTTTTTTCACCGAAACAACTACGCTCTCTTACGGCGTAGAAGCAATCCTAGTGAACCAAGACCTACCAGAGAGATTGACGTAGGTTCAGGGACAACATAAGATATGTTAGCAATACCGAATCCAGCAGTTGTTCCCCCTCCGCCCCCATTAATCTCTGGGCAATAGGTAACAGTAAATGTCTCTACGGCGGTCGATCCAAAATCGAAAGCGATATTACCATTTGTACGAAAGTGGTCATTAATATCATTGACTCCGTTGAGTGAAAGATCGTTACCCACAGGTGTTATGCTGTAACTGAGGGGTGATGCCGAGGCGCTCGTGTTGTAGAATGAAGACATGTTGAGTGCCACACCACCGAGACCAGTCGCTGAAACTGTTAGGCGATCGTAGCTTGTACTACCAGCTGCATTAATGGTTGTATCAATACCTGCCAAAACAAGCTCTAAACTTTCTGCAAATGGGTTAACGTGTACTACTGATGTGAAATCTAGTGTATACTTCGTGCAGCCTTGGTGATCGCCAGTGGGACCTCCGTCAGCCCAAAAGTTGACATATGTGTCTGACAAGCGTCCATAGGTCTCAGCGGTTCCTCCATTCGTTCCTTCAACAACCGTAACCTTCCCTGTAGATCCGGCACCTGATTGTCCCGTTATATTTCTGGTTACACCATCAGTTAAAGTAGCATTAATTGCGCCACCCGTAGACGAGGGAACGCTCAGTGAGCCTGTTGAATGGTTATGAACAACGCGGTCATTGTCGAAAAACGTGCTGCCATAATCTCCATATTTCCAAGGGCTGGCAAGCAAGCTTGCTGGAAGCGAAAATATCGCTACACATAATACTGTCGATTCTTTAGTTTTCATTTTTTTTCAGGGTAACGTTCTAAATCTAGTCCAGTTATTAACAATTATCGTAAACAGTCAATCGTTCTTTGTAGTTTTTTCGAAAAAACACGTTTCTGGGCACGTAAGTGCTTAAGGGTCAGATAGAATGAGAAGGGATTGAGGCCGCTCCAGCGGCTTGGTATCTCGCCTTCTCAGTTATTAAAAATCAAAAGCAATTCAAAACCTATATCGGAGTCGACCTCGGCGACAGAAAACATCAAATCTGCGTCACAGACAAGGACGGAACAGTGTTAAGCGAATTCAAGATCGACAACAGCCGTGAAGATCTAGCTCTACTCGCCAATGACTACCCTGAGTCCTTGGTAGCTCTCGAAGTCGGCACCCATAGCCCGTGGATCAGCCGCTATCTGCAAGCCTTGGGTATGGAGGTCGTTGTCGCAAACCCGCGCAAGGTGAAATACATCTCTGAAAATATCCGCAAGAGCGATAAACGAGATACACAGATTTTAGCCAAGTTCGTCCGCCTAGACCCCGAACTCCTTTGGCTGCTAGGAAATTGGCTGCTAGGAAATTGCTTTTGGCGGGAGGGCTTTGAAGCCGCCTTTGGACCGGATCGGATGGGGGAGAAAGGGGGTTGATGGTTTTTTTGTGCACTTCCGAAAGACGCTTCAATCTGTCAACCACATCCGGATGGCCTTACGCAATATCATAGCTTCCGCCCGGGTCGTGAAGGAGATGGAAGAGTGGTGGCGGGTCGTGGTCAACGGGCTTGTCGCCGACGTAGGCAGACTGCGTTCTGAAATGAAGTTTGTAGGGTCCGCTACGAATCGCCCAGAGATCTTCGCCTCGATAGAAATAGAACTCGTCGTGCAGCTGGTCTGTTTGTCCGCGAAGCAGCGGAAGGAGCGAGGCACCGTCAAGATTGTCGGGAACGGTGGCGCCCGCCATTTCGAAGGCGGTGGGGAGCACGTCCATCGTTCCGACAATCGCGTCGGAGGTTTGGTCGGGTTTGGTCGGGTTTGATCGCTGCGGGCCATCTCATGACGCCGGGCACTCTGTGTCCGCCTTCCCATGTCGTGCCCTTTCCGTTTCTGAAAAGTCCTGCCGAGCCTCCTTCTTGATCGAACGTCAGCCACGGACCGTTATCGCTGGTGAAGACGAGGAGGGTGTTATCGTCGAGACCGTAGGACTTCAGCGCATCCAGAATCCGCCCAACACTCCCGTCAATCTCCTCGATGACTTCGCCATACAATCCGCGCTTACTCGTATTGAGATACTTCTCGGAAGCAAACAGGGGGATATGCGGAAACGGGTGGGCGTAGTAGAGGAAAAACGGATTCTCGCGATTTCGCTCGATGAACGAAATCGCTCGTTCGGTAAATGCCGGGACAAATTGCGTCTGATCAGGATCTTCGTCAACGATCGTCGTTCCTTCCAGCATCGGGAGCGGCGGATAGTTGTTCAGCTGCTTTCCATCCTCATCATAACGACGCAACATGTCGTTGGAGTAGGGGATGCCGTAGTACTCATCAAAACCGTGGTCGGTTGGCCAGAACCCGTCGTGATGACCCAAATGCCATTTGCCGACCATGGCGGTGGCGTATCCCGCTGACTTAAGCCCTTCGGCAATCGTAAGCTCGTCGGCAGGGAGCCCCAGCGCCGACCTCGGAAATAGGACGCGCACCTTATTGCTCGCCATCCCTGATCGAACCGGTAGGCGACCCGTCATCAGCGCCGCGCGACTCGGCGTGCAGACCGACGATGCGCTGTACCAAGACGTGAAACGGATGCCCTCGCGCGCCATCCGATCGAGATGCGGTGTTTCGATGCTCGGGTGGCCATACGATGACATGTCGGCGTATCCCATGTCATCGGTGAAGATGACGATGATGTTAGGCTGAGTGGATTCGGTCGGTTGTCGTTCTTGCCGCTGCTCAGGCAAATTGACGCACGCGGCGAGCAGAAGGAGAAGAGGTAATAGTCGTGTCATCGTCGTGTTGGCGAGGAGCGGATAGATGTGCCTAAATATCACGATATCTGATTGATTTGCGCAACGTCTACGGCTATCATCTTTTCGACGTGAGAAGGAGGCTCTAAATCTACGCTCGCGGAATGCCTCGCCAAACCAAGTAGCTTGGATATGTCTGAATCGAGATGGACGTCAGCCGACTTTCAAAAATTTGTGCTGCAATTAGCGTGTCCGAATCCGGACCCCAATCCGCCACTGCACACGTTCCTCGAGTCGTTCTGGACGCAGCTGAGAGGTCGCCAAGAGGATGAGCTTTCGTTTGAGCTCATCGGCCAATTGTTCGAGGAGGCGCTCTCAAAGCCGCCGAACCTCGGAATTGACTGGGAGCACGAGATTGTGCAGCCTCCGCAGATTCCGACACAATCGACTCCGAACACACCTGAATATTTTGCCGAAACGCGCACCTTCGCCTACGTAGAACAGGTGCTAAAATATCAGATCATCGATCTCCGCAGATTTCAGGCGGGATTACCACGCTATGACCAGCATTGGATGAATCTCGATATCTGTACCTACCTCGAACGCGCTACCTGCAACTACGAGGAAATCGACGATGACGCTGATGAGAAGCTTGACTGGGCCGACGTTTGGCTCCTTTTAAATGCCGGGAAGTACACCGAGTAGCAAGCATCCCATGGTCTCAGGGTTTGGGACGGCGGGTCGGACGGCTATTTCAACTTATCGAAAACGGCTTTGCGCATGATCAGCTCCCCTAAGCGATCCGATGACTTTCCAATCAGTGCCGACACCTGAGCGGATGCGCCGGGAATCAGACGAGATCCCCTCGCGTCGTAAATCCGTTTCGCCAAATCAGCCGGATCCATTCGTCGCGACTCGTTGGCGTTGTCCGGACTGTACCTCCGGGCATGATCCGTTCGCACCGGGCCCGGAAAAACCGTCAGCGTCTTAATCTCCGGCGACAGGGAAGCCTGCGCCACGCGCGCATGCTGCTAGGAAATTGCTTTTGGCGGGAGGGCTTTGAAGCCGCCTTTGGACCGGAT
>Ga0209187_1000927_pt1 | contig 40392 bp, 37 predicted proteins | sample BantaG_FD_187430 | JGI IMG/M metagenome (GOLD analysis project Ga0209187, IMG submission 187430) | Marine algal microbial communities from Bantry Bay, Ireland - BantryBay_4 metaG (SPAdes) (version 2) | ecosystem: Host-associated > Algae > Red algae > Unclassified | place: Bantry Bay, Ireland...
GGAAGCCTAGCTGGTGCAGGGCCGAACGAATAGTGAGCCAGCGGACGTAGCGACTCCGCTCCAGTCAGGATGGAGGATTTAGTATATTCAATCACTACCTTTTTGGAAAGAAATCTAAAAATAGGACCTGCGGAGGCACGCCCTCTATAATGGCATATATTAACGACACTTTAACATTAATGAAAAAAATGTAGTTTGGGTATGTGTTATTTTTGTACTGAACTAAAATTTAAACTTATGAAATGTATACAGTTGATATTGGTTACTTTATTTTTCTTTGCTGCTACTTGCTTATTTGGACAAGCTGAAGGGAAAGTGTACGAGGTCACGATCACAACTACAGATGGGGATGGGAATACGGAAGTGAAGGATTTTGTGATAGAGGGGGAGGATATGAGTCAGGAGGATATCGATGCGCTCGTGCGAGAGCAGCTAGATGGCACTGAGGCGGAAGTCGATGTAAATGTCAATGTGATCAAGGTCGGAGCGCAAAGTGGTGAAGAGTCAAAAACGATCACTAAAATCATCAAGCGAAGATCGAATCTTGGCGATGAAAATAAAATTATTTTGGAAGAGCAAGATATGGAGGTAGAAGTCATAGATGACAAAGTTTACATCAATGGCGAAGAAGTTAAAGAGGGTGAATTTGGAGACACGAAAGTGCGGGTTTTGAAATTTGAGGAAGGCGACGATTATGAATTGAAGCAATTGCTGGATGAAGAAAATATTGAAATTGGTGAAAGGGAGAATATTTACTATATCGAGAAAGAAGAGAACAAAGAGGGCGTTGCATTTTTAGGTGTAACAATAGGTAGGGCTACAGATGGTCCTGGAGCTCCAATCAGTTGGGTAGTTCCTGGAGCTTCTGCTGAAAAAATAGGTCTGCAGAAAGGAGATAAATTGATCTCTATAAATGGTAATGAAGTGACTGGTTATTCGACACTCAGCAAAATTATTAAGGCCTATCTTCCAGGTGAAAAAGTAAAGGTAGTATATAATAGGGATGGCGAAGTTATGGATGCGACGGTGGAACTAAGTGATTATTATGTGCATGTAAAAGATAAAAGATCGCCTGGACATCGTGAAAGGCAGCACCATCAAAAGTACAGAAATTTAAATCCAAACAGTCCTGTACTTGGTGTAAAGGTTTCGGAGCAAGAGGGTGTAATAATCGTGCAAGGGGTAGTCGCAGGCGGCTCTGCAGAGAAAGCGGGTGTGCAGGTAGGCGATCAAATCATGTCTATCAATAAAGTAGAAATGAAATCTACTACTCAATTTCAACATGCGGTAAGAGCGAATGCTGCCGGTGATGAAATCAAATTGAAGTTAAAGCGAGATGGTAAAAAGATGAACTCAAAAGCGACCTTACAATCGATGAAAGATGCGATGGGCCAGCGGTATCCTAATAATACATCTCAGCGTATAGAGCGTATTGTCATAAGAGATAAGAAAGATTCAGAAATAAGAAATGAAGAAAGAGGAGAAATGAAAATCAACGAATTTGAGCTTTCGCCTAATCCATCACCTGGAAATGTAAGGGTTGATTTTTCCATGGAAGACCTGAGAGGGGAGTCTATGGTTGTGCGTATAATTTCTTTGGATGGTAAAGTGGTACGCGAAAATAAAGTGAACAATTTTGATGGTCATTTAATAAAGAACTACGATCTTTCAGATATGGAGGCAGGGATTTATCTTTTTCAAGTTGAGAATAGTGATCGGAAATTCACTGAGCGATTTGTGATAGAGAGAGATTAAATGTCTTGATCAAAAAAAAAGGCAGCTACTTTCGTAGCTGCCTTTTTTGGTTAAGTGAATTTGATTATAGCTTGATCAACTTTTGTTGAACTATTTGCTTTTCATTGGTTTCTCTTATAATATAAATTCCTGAAGTGAATTAGTTAAGATCGAGAGTTTGTGATTGGATCCGGACGGGGTAAGCTTTTCCAGAAATATCAAGATTAAAATATATTTTTTCCTAATTGACTGGTGAAACAGAACAGTTGACTATGCCTGAGATCAATTGACATCGTTGGTTTTCAATCACACTTCTCATAAGTTCAATTTGCCCAATTGTGAAACTACTTTGGCAGTGCTCACCTGAGTAGTCCATAAAGTTTTCGATCATATCTGGAAAATCATCTACTGTGGTAGAGCAAGTGGCCTGCATATGTATATTTTTTCTCCATCTGCTCTACAGCAATGTCTTACCCGCAAGTGATGTGTTGTGCCCAGATGGGAACGCACATAATGGATAGACTTAAAATTAGTAGAATGACTTTTCTCAGGTTTGTCTTTTCTTAAAAATATAGAAAATGGAATACTTGCTCTCCTCTGGTATTGAACTCCATAGTAGGGGAAGGTATTTTAATAATGTTCAAAACTTTGAATACACCACGTAAAACTTTGTTTCTGATCGGCAACTTTTCTAAGTCGATATCAAAAGATATGTAGAGTTGTTTGTAGCGATTATAATCTTCTCCTGGAGTAAAAACTACATTATTACGTCTCCAACCATTGCCATAAGCGCCAAGCATATCTTGTACACCGTAGCCTACTGCTAGATTGAGCCATGCTGGAAATTTACCAGCGTTAGGCGCAATGATAGACTTGAGATTCATAGACAACCATATGGTCTGGGCATTATAGTCTTTGATTAAGCGTTCGGCAAATCCTTTGCCAAAGGATTCTTCCGCTCTGTCTTTTATACTAGAGGTGACCCCGTTTTTCACAATGGGTGTGCTACTGTATTTGATTGGAGTATAACTCAGTTTCATTTTTACTTTTTGCTCCCCCCACAAAAATTCCTGGGAACAAAACAATAAGGAGCCTCCAGTATTATAGGCGATGTCGTACCATGACCAACCCCATCCAGAGCTGTGTCCATCTAGATACTCTATAGATGTTTGTGCCAAGGTACTAAAGGCAAATGCTGTTAGAGCAGATTTTTTTCGTGATAGGCCAGTCCATCTAATAGTGTGAAAAAATAGCTCAGATTGAATATATGCACTATAAGCGTGACCATATTTATCCATATTTTCCCATTCGCCCCAATCATTAAAGGTGTGAAAAGGTTCTTTTTCAAAATCTTTGTACCAAAACTGATTAAGGGTAATCATGCTAGCGGTATAGGTAGTAGCCCCTACTACTGCCACAGTAAAGAGTCTCTTCTTATTTAAGGTGTCTGATGGTTCAAAAAAGGAAGGCTTGTTTTCTTGTTGACCAAAAGCAAATTTGGCCGAAAAGAGGACAAAAACTAAAAACAAAAAGGATAATCGATGCATTTATTAAGTATATAATACCATTTAAGGTTACGAGGTGGTATAATTTAATAATTGGGCTTGCTAAAGGTACAGCTATGTCCAAGAAAATAGGCAGACTGACGGAATAATCTTAATTTCGTTGATAATTGCTTTACATTGTATATCCTAAAATAAAATAAAATTATGAATCAAAGTAAATTAGCACCAATAGCAATACTGGTCATTATCTTATTAGTGGTTGTTGTTGCTTTATCCAATAGCTTATTTGTCACTATTGATGCTGGTCACAGAGGCGTCTTATTTAAGCGGTTTGGTGGCGGTCTCGATATGGAAGGAGTACCATACACGCAAGGTTTTCATATGATTGCGCCTTGGAATAAACTGTTTGTCTATGATGTGCGGGTAAACCAAGCAGAACAGAAGATGCAGGTATTATCCAAGAATGGATTGAATATCAATATTGATGTTTCCTATAGATATCAACCAAATGCTTCGGAATTAGCTTATTTGCACAATGAAGTAGGATCAGAATATAATAGGAATATCATAATACCCGATCTAAAAGCGGCTACTCGTGAAATAATAGGTAAATATCTCCCTGAGGAGCTGTACTCTAGTAAGAGAGAAGTGATCCAAACGGAGATATTTGAAAGGACACGTGATGCCATTAGCGGTAAACATATTACGCTAGATGCGGTACTGATTAAGGATATCGGCTTGCCAGAGACAGTAAAATCCGCCATTGAAGAAAAATTAGAAGCAGAGCAAACCGCCTTGAAGTTTGAATACATCTTAGATCAAGAAAGAAAGGAAGCGGAACGAAAAGTGATCGAAGCACAGGCTAAGTCTGATGCCAACCTTCTGTTGAATCGTTCTCTGACGGAGAACATCTTAAGAGATAAAGGAATAGAGGCTACCCTGGAATTAGCAAAATCTGAGAATTCAAAGGTGATTCTCATTGGTGGTGGTGAAGATGGAATGCCGTTAATACTAGGAAATTAGACCATTTTTTTGCTAATTGATAATCTAATTCTAATAGTATTTTTAAACGACTAACACAATTGTAATGAAATTAAATATATCGTATAGTGCATTTTTGTTCTTTTTAGTCTTAGGGCTATTTACTTCTTGTCAAAAGGAAGTGGAGAATGGTTTTAGGGTTAGTGGTAAGATTGAAGGAGGGAGTGGAGATCTTTCACTACAAAGAGATGACGGGAACTCTATTATGATCAATAGTATTGTTCTTGATTCCGACGGTAGCTTTTCGATGGAAGTTCCGAATGCACTCAAGGCGACCTACATGATTGTAAATAATTCAGAACTATATCCATTTGTATATGATGGTACGGATAACAATATCGTAATTAAGGCAGTAGCAAATAATCCTAATAAAGGCGAATATTCTGTTGAAGGATCAGAGGTCTCAAAATTGCTCCAACAATACTATAGAAAAGTGAACGAGCGATCCATGACCAAGAAAGACTTTGAAGAGTTAGCTTCTAGTCCTGATCATCCTTACATGAAAGCTTTTTTGACAAGTCGATTTCTAAATTATAGTCCAGGCACTTTAGGGATTCATGGCAAGGTTTTTCAAAATCTAAATTTGGCTAATCAAGGTTCTAAGCTAATTCCTAATTATGCTTTGAGAATTGAACGTGAAAAGGCTAAATTGAGAAAACCTGCAGCTAGTATGAATAAAAGTGGTTTACAGATTGGTGCAATGGCACCTGATATCGCCTTGCCTAATCCTGATGGGGAGGTAATGAAACTAAGTGACCTTAGAGGTAAAGTTGTCTTAGTTGATTTTTGGGCGAGTTGGTGTGGACCTTGTAGGAGATACGGAAACCCCAAGCTGGTCAAATTGTACAAAAAGTATGACAAAAAGAAATTTGCTATCATGAATGTAGCCCTAGAAAGAGGCTCTAATAATTCTAAATGGATAAGTGCAATTGAGCAGGATGGTCTAGTTTGGCCATATCAAGTAGTTGATACGAAAAGAGAGTTTTCTCCGAAATATGGAGCTTCTAGCATACCCAGAATTTATCTTATTGATAAGCAAGGTAAGCTTGCGGCTATCAACCCTAAGAGTCCAGAGCTAGAAAAGACAATCGAAGAATTAATGAAAACCTAAAATAGTTTCTGTAAAATCTACGCTGCCATGAAGGATTTAAAATACTTATTAGCCTATGTAGCTCCTATTTCTGCTTTTATAGGTTTATACTTTCAAGGCTGGCTAGCGCCAGGTTCGTTTTACGTTGCCTTTGTCATTATACCCATTATAGAAGTTTTTCGCAGTGGGAGTTCCGAAAATCTAAGTGAGACTGAAGAAGATTCCAAAGTCAAAGCCATCTTCTTTGATGTGCTGTTATGGCTCAATCTACCCCTTTTATATTTACTCATATCTTATTTCCTTTATATAGTCACAACTGCAACTTTGTCAACTTGGGAAATAACTTTTTCCATTATTAATGTAGGTATTGTCGTAAGTACCATTGGGATCAATGTGGCACATGAGTTAGGTCATAGACAGAATAAAGTAGAGCAATTTATGTCAAAAGCATTATTGACTACAGCGCTCTATACCCACTTTTTTATCGAACATAATCGAGGGCATCACAAGCATGTAGCCACCTTCGAAGATCCAGCAACAGCAAGACTAAATGAACCCTTGTATGTCTTTTGGTTTAGGTCTTCGATCTTCGGCTATATTGGTGCTTGGAAAATAGAAGCAAAGCGATTAAGAAAAATGGGCAAATCTCCAATTAGTTTACAAAATGAGATGATTACATTGCAGGCGGTGCAGATACTATACTTAGTTCTAGTTGGTGTGGCTTTTGGTCCTATCGCTGTAGCATATGCGATTGGCATCGCGGTAGTTGGATTCCTGTTGCTTGAGACGGTAAACTATGTAGAACATTACGGTCTTGTTAGAAAGAAGCTACCCAGTGGTAAATACGAAAATGTCCAACCTTGGCACTCTTGGAATAGTAATCATGATCTTGGACGCATATACTTATATGAGCTGACCAGACATTCTGATCATCATTTCAAGGCTAATCGAAAATATCAGGTGCTTCGTAATTTTAAAGAGAGCCCTCAACTGCCATATGGCTATCCTGCTTCTATGTTGATCTCTGCTGTTCCGCCGATTTGGTACAGATTGATGAATCGAAGGGTAGCTTCTATATCTAAAGTCTGACTTCCAAGATCAATTTAGATTCGCTTTTTCCAATTGTGCATACCTTTTTGTAATTTCCGCCCTGAAGCGTAAAATAATGTCAACTCATACCACCTTATCTATTGTCATACCTGTTTATAATGAAGCAGCGACGGTCCATCTGATCTTAGATAAGATCAGAAGTGTACAGCTGATAGATGATATCGCAAAGCAAATCATTATTGTGAATGATGCTTCTACAGACGATACTCAAGAGAAGCTTCTCTCCTATAAGGCACAGAATTCGGACATACCTATCGAGGTGTTTAGCCATGAGGTAAATAGGGGAAAGGGGGCAGCCTTACATACTGGTATAGCAAAGGCGACAGGTGAGTACGTGATTATTCAAGATGCAGATCTCGAATATGATCCTGAAGAATATAACGTGCTACTTAAGCCGATACTAGATGGTTTTGCAGATGTGGTATATGGCTCCAGATTCATGGGTGGTAAACCTCACCGTATTTTATTCTATTGGCACTCTGTAGGAAATAAATTTTTGACGAGTCTCTCTAACATGTTTACCAACCTGAATCTGACAGATATGGAAACCTGTTACAAGTTGTTTAAGAGAGAGATAATACATAAAGTAAAATTGGAAGAAAAGCGGTTTGGCTTTGAGCCCGAAGTCACAGCAAAAATTGCCAGAATTAAAAATATCAGAATCTACGAAGTAGGTATTTCTTATTACGGCAGATCTTATAGCGATGGGAAGAAGATTGGCTGGAAGGATGGTTTTAGAGCCATCTATTGCATCTTAAAGTATAATCTCTTTTAGTTTACCACTGCCCATTGTAGAAAATCAATTTTATCCCAAAGTTTAAAAACTCCTCATCAAAATCTCTAGTGGCAGGTACGTCAGGATTGAGCGCGGTATGTAGACCAATCAAGTCATGATTTGTCCAACTAATATGAATGAATGGTCTAAGGCTAACATGCATTAGGCTACCTCCAATAAAATTATATCCGATAGACAAAGTACTCCCAGTAGCCCAATCATTCGCTAAGTCAAATTTGTCCGAGTCATTCAGCTCCGTTCTATATCTAGCATTGTTAAATTCAAAACTACCATGAATACTAAGGTGCTCACTGAAGAAGCTCTCGATTCCAAAAGAGAAGGTTGTTAGTTTGAAAAATAAAGTCTGCTCAAAAGCTTCATTATTATTATCGGTACCATTGGCTCTGAGTCGATCAATTTGATTTTCCCATCTGGTATTAAAGGCGATACGATCCACTTTATATCTGAGTCCAAGACCATAGCCATTTAAAAAACGAATGTCTTCGAATTGCTTCGTAAGCCCTGGTCTATCTGCATTGAATTGATCAATGATACTTTGGTGGGTATCTGGTTGCGTATAGCTAGATGAATATAAGACACTCAAGTTGAGCTGACCAAAAGAAATGGTAGGCAAGCCAAAAACCAAAACTAAAAAGTAAAATAATCTCATCTCAAGGCTTCTATTTAATTGCAAAGGTGAGTTATTTTAGATATACTACAAAATATATGGGTGAGTTTTAGGGCCGGAAGGATTGTTCTAGAGGCGAATTAAGTAGATTGCATCCTACTCTTTCCCTTTATTTTTGCAGCATTAAGATACCTGTAAGACGCTCATCTCTATTTTCATTAACCGCAATGGTGGCTGTCCAGAGATAGGTTCCTGTAGGAGCGATCTTACCATTTACAATGCCATTCCAGCCACGAGTCTCTATATTGCTTGTCAAGTTTTCAGCAGAAAAAACGATCCCTCCCCATCGGTCGTAGATATTCATATTTTTGATTTCAATATTTGGAAATCCACTTACCAAATAGAAATAGTCATTGATCCCATCTCCATTTGGACTAAATGCATTAGGCATATAGAGTTTTCGATCTACGAATAAATTAATCTCATCCGTTGTCACACAACCACTTTCGTTAGTAGCGACCAATAGATACTTAATGTCTTCCTTAGCTAGTACTTGTATAGATTGGCATTGATCGCAAGGAATCTCTCCATCTATGGTCTTCCATATAAATGAATCAATGGGGCTGAGACTATTGACTTCAGCTACAAGTGTGACCAAATCACCTCGGTCAAAATAAATATCCTCACCAAGAGAAACAGTAAACTGAGTTTTCTGAATAGAAATGTCAAAGGTTTCTCTCTTACAGGCACCTATTACATCTAGCGAAAGCTCAATACTTTCGGCAAAAGACCTAACAAGTGTGTCTGTACCATCGCTCCATTCATATGTGAAGTCATTACTTGCTGGCAAAACTAGTGTAAAAGTGTCTTCCTCGCAAAGCTCAACCACCTCAGGAAGAATAGCATCAAAAATATCTACTACCTCATTTATTTGTATTAAAGTAGGACTATTCTTTTCTGCGTTCAAGAGATCATTTGATAGAAAAGTGCTATTCGCATTTGGGTTGACATTTGTACCCATAAGCTCTGCCTGCATGCTATGCTCTTCACCACCAGCATTTTCGGGAACAGAAATGATTAATTTTATGCTGTCCACTCCGAATGGAATCTCCATTCCGCTCATTTCAAACTGATCCTCGCCCACGCCAGAAGTGATATCTCCAACAAATGGATTGTGCACTATCTCACTGATAATATAGTTTTCTGGGAAAATCTCGAACAAAGTATAATCAATCAATAATTCATTTGTAAGATTTGATATCGTCAGTACAACTTCCATATCAGTACATGGAGCCAATATGGGATTGTTCACTTTTTGAAAAAGCTTGACAGTATAAGGGCAGCTACATCCATCGCGATCCCCCATGGGGCTATTATACGAGGAGGTACTGGGCATCCCACTATCTAGATCAAATTTAAATAAAATAGATTCTTGATTAGAGTTGTTATTTCCTATTCCATATAATTCTCCTCTAGGGTCAAAAAATAATGCTGGTAAGCCATCTTTAAAGTTGATGCTCGGGTAGCGTGTGTTGTCTACAAAGCCGGTGCTATCATTGATGCTAATCAATTTACCTTGGAGTCCATCATAGCCAAATAATTCATTCGTGATAGGGTGGTAAGCAATGTCAGTTGTAAAAATACCAGAGGAGTCAGCCGTACTTATAGCTAGATATTCCACAGGGATTTCCATTTTGTCGAGATAAATAAAAGCGAGAGAGTCAGCATTTAACAAGACCAATCTGTCGCCACTTGGATGAATATCCCCAGCAAAGTAATCTCCTTCCAGTGCGATATACTGCAAACCTTCAACGGTACCATCAGCCCAAATTCTGAATAATCTATTTACCTCAGTATCTATCCCGTAGATTAGACTATCTTTTGAATTGAAGCCGATCGCGTTTATATTGGCCTCAAATGGGTCGGCGATCACGTTCTGTTGTATTCCTATATCGCTCAGCGTCAATTCATAAAATGAGGTTTGCCCAGCATCTATAACACTAATGTAAGATGAGCCATCACAGTCAAATTTCTGTTGAGCCTCTGCTCGAAGGCAAATACACAAACAAAATATAAGAAATGGTAAAATGAGTCTCATCAATCCAATACGGGTTTACTGTAACCAATGCTAGTAATCGGTAGTATTTATAGTAGGAAGATTGAATAATCAGAAATGCATTATCCGCCAGCAAAGATAAGAATATTACGACAGGCTTTAGTAATAGATTAGTATTAATTTAATGTAATGTTCTATTTTTAGCACTCACTTATAAATAGATACGTGTCCAAACAGAAGAAAAAGACTAAGAAATCACTTGATATATGGCAATCTCGCTTTGCTCGACAAGCTGAAAATACGGTACACTTCTGGAAGCAATATTGGCTATCAGGCTTGATCATTTTTTTGTTTTCGACTTTACTTTATGTGAGTACATCTTCTTTTGACTATGTACTAGATGACAAAATTGTTTACACCGAAAATGCGTATACCAAGGATGGATTTAAGGGAATCAAAAAAATACTGAGTACTGAAAGTTTTGAAGGATATTTTGGAGAGCAAAAGAAGTTGGTAGCTGGAGCTCGGTACAGACCACTTTCCATAGCCAGTTTTGCAGTCGAATTTGCCGCCCTCGGCCAAAGTGCTCGCACCAGTCACTTGATCAATGTTTTACTATATGGACTGAATTGCTTATTGCTGTTCCGAGTCTTCGGTATGCTTTACAAGCAAAGGGAAGATATCCACCCACTTTGGAATGTGGCGTTTATTGGCACTATGCTTTTCGCAGCCCATCCATTGCATGTAGAGTGCGTTGCTAACGTCAAAGGGAGAGATGAGATCTTGACCCTTATCGCATGTCTTGGGACGATGTATTTTGCGATTAAATATCTTCTAAAAGGAAATATAGCTTGGTTGCTGCCATTATTTATCACTTTCTTCTTGGGAGCTATGACTAAGGAAAACACGGTTACGTTTATGGCGATATTGCCCCTCTTGGGTTGGTATTTTTCCAAGACGGATATCAAGAGGATTATCTTAGTGGCGATACCTGGCATTGCAGCGACACTGCTTTATCTATTTATACGATTTCAGGTGATTGGTCATTTTTTAGACGATAGTGTAGAGAGTGTAGACTTGATGAATGACCCTTTCAAGGGGATGAGCTTTGGAGATAAATATGCTACTATTGTTTATACCCTTGGCCTATATTTCAAACTTTCATTTTTTCCGCATCCGCTCACTCACGATTACTATCCATATCATATTCCGATTATGAACTGGGCCAAAGGCGGTACTATTCTTTCGCTATTGTTATACTTAGCTTTATCTGGTATCGCGATTTGGGGATTTTTCAAAAAGCATATTTACTCATTTTGTATTGTGTTTTTCCTTGCGACCCTATCGATCACTTCTAACCTATTTTTTCCTGTAGGTACTTTTATGAATGAGCGCTTTCTTTATGTATCGTCCGTCGGGGTGGTGCTGTTTTTAGCATGGTTACTGGTGAGGTACTTGCCTGCTAAACTTGCGGGAAAAGGAAAATTTTTATCAATCGCTTTTTTCGGTCTGCTCTTTATTGGCTTCACGGCCAAGACCATATGGCGTACTCCAGCTTGGAAAAGTAAATTTAATCTGAATGCATACGCTATCAAGGTTTCGAAAAATTCCGCGCGCGCTAATGCTCTTATGGCCACTGCTATTTACGAAGATCAGTATCTTAAAACAGACAAGTCAGAAAGAGCTATCCGAGAGCAATATGTGGATCAAGCTACTATATATGTGGACAAGGCACTTGAGATTCACCCCTTATATAGTTCTGCATTAAACCTCAAAGCGGGTCTACTCGCTGAGAAATACAATTTTGACCGAGACGTCAATAAGTTGCTAGACGGCTTTCTCAAGTTGCTTAAAGTGAAATCAAATTTTTCCTACATTGATCAATATTTAGAATATCTCAATCGAAAGAACGATCAGGATATCAATAACGCACTGATTGGGTTTTACAATAATATTGGGACTCACTTTTCGGAACGCCAAGGAGCGAAACCCTTAGCCAATAAATATTTTCGCATGGGTCTTGATATCGCTCCCAATAATCAGCAGCTTCAAGCCGGATTTAATAGGACACAATAATGTTTTTTTGGGCGTGTCTTCGACCGTGCTGTTCGTGACTCCACGTTCGTTTCGGCCCCTCCTTATCAGTCGGGTCTACTCGCCCATGAAAAAATGGGCTCGCATCACTACCATCACTCACGCAAGATATTTTTAACTTTAGTTTTTTACTTCGATGGATTAAGTTAGTTCCTAAGACCTTAAATATAAGCGGCATTATTCAGCATAAATGGTAAAAAGTCCCTAGAAAGAGATATATTCTTCTTTCATAGCAATAAAATAGACATATTTACCAACCATTTCGAAACAAGATCAGTCTTGCTTAATACAAAGAACGATCAATGAAAAATACAACACAACCGCACATTTTTATTTTCATCGCACTAGTTTGCTTTGCATTTTTGACACAAGGCTGTTTAGAAGATAAGTGTACAGGTGAATACACTTATATACAATATAATCCTATTTACAAGAGTGTAGAAGACATACGAAATGAAGTTGGCCTAGAAGCGAGCAGGGACTTATGCAACCCTGGCAAAATGTTTCTCTATGGTTCATACATCTATGTAAACGATATTCGAAAAGGGATTCATATTATAGATAATTCAAACCCTTCAGCACCAACGCCAATAGCTTTTCTTAATATCCCCGGCAATGTTGATATCGCGGTCAAAGACAATATCCTATACGCGGATAATTACACAGACTTAGAAATCTTTGATATTTCAAGTCCAACAAATCCTGTCCACAAAGGCAGAGTAGAAGATGTCTTTGAAGGATCATCTTCCAACCATGATGGTAATCAGATCGTAGGATATGATGAAGAAGAGGTGACTGTAGAGTATGACTGTGATAATTATAATAATGGTCGTGCTTATCCAGAAACTATATTTGATTTTGACGATTATATTCCCTCAGGAGGATTTATAAATAATTCCACGACATCATTCAATCCTACTGGAAGTACAGCTCCAGCAGCAGTTGCGGGTTCTCTATCCCGTTTTGCCAATTATGGCAACTACTTATACATGATTGACGATCGCACGGATCTAGATGTTTTTGATATTACAGATGCTTGTAACCCAGTTTCTATATCAGAAATAGAAATAGGTTGGGGAATAGAAACACTTTTTCCTTCAGGAGAAAACTTATTTGTCGGAGCAGATGATGGACTTTATATCTATAGCTTAGAGAATCCTTCATTTCCATCTTTCCGCAGCAAGTTTGATCATGCAAGAGCATGTGACCCTGTATATGTGCAAGGCAACACCGCATACGTAACCCTTAGGAGTGGCAATAGCTGCCAAGGATTCAACAATCAACTTGATATACTTGATGTGACCGACATCTCTAATCCTGACTTATTAATATCTGTTGGAATGTCTAATCCACACGGGCTTTCTATCTATGAAGACCTTTTGATGATTTGTGAAGGAGAATTTGGATTCAAGATATTTGATAAATCCGAATACAATAACATAGCTGAAAATGAATTGAGCCATGTTGATAATATTAATGCCTATGACGTTATCGCTATACCAGGCAGCACAATTGCTATGGTAATCGGCGAAGACGGACTATTTCAATATGATTTCAGCACTGCCAGCGATCCAATAAAATTGAGCCTGATTTCAGCTACTAGAGAATGTGCCTACTAATAGAAACAAAATCAATAATGAAATACACACTACTAAGTATACTACTTTTCTTGTCCATTGGACTGAGTTTTGGCCAAGAGCTTACACTTCCAGAAGTAGACAGAGTGATATTTAAGAATCATTCCCAATTGGAAGGAAAAATTATCGAAGTTAGCAAAAGGTGGGTAGTAATAAAAGTGGGTAACATACCCTTTACTATCCATAAAACAAAAGTTGCCTCTATTTGCTATCAAGGTGAAGTTATCTCTTTTATATCTCTAGATAAAGAAAGGATTAAAAAAGGAGTGAGAGAGATGGAGAATATTCCAGAATATAGATTAGTGCCGATAAAGGATACTGCAAAAAGAGGTTTTTATAATGTAACCTACGCTTCTTTTCATTTTCGGAGTGGTGGAGATTTTGGTAATAATGAATTTGGCTTTGGTGTTGAAAATGTTTTTGGTTTTCAGTTTAACCAATATACTGGATTAGGACTCGGTATTGGTTATCACGATAATTCAGGAAACATAGGCCGTGGAAAAATCATACCTATATATGCAGAGTATAGAGGCTATTTTTCAGATAAGAAAGTCAGCCCTTATTATTCTATAGCCTCAGGTCTAAGTTTTGGTACGGAAGTAAAAGAAGATACATGGCAGCCATATACCTCTACAAAGCCAGGGCCTTATTTTTATCCAGCCATTGGTTTTAAAAGTGGGAGTGATGAATCTTCGATTATGGTAGACGTAGGTTTTAGATTTTCGCAGGTGACCTACTTGTACGAAGAAAGTGGACAAAATTTTAATATTGAAGAAACTACACTTAATAAAGGTTTTATTTTAAGGATAGGAGTAATGCTTTAGTTGTATAAAAGATTATCTTAGACAACAAAAGCAATTATCTTACATGCAACATCTTTTCATTATTTTAATTTCTTTAATTTTTATTTTACCGTCTTTTTGTCAAGATGATGGAGTGCTCAAAAAAGACCTTGTAATATTAAAAAATCACTCTCAAATAGAAGGAGAAATTATTGAAGTAAGTAAACGATGGGTCGTTGTTAAAGTAGGTGGATTACCCATTACTTTTAAAAAAAACTGCGGTTGCTTCTATTACTTACCAAGGTGAAGTCATTTCTTTTTTTTCTCCTAGTAAAGAAGGGACTAAGAAAAGAGTAAGTGGAATGGAAGATATTCCTGAGTATAGATTAGTACCGAATAAAGAGACAGAAAAAAGAGGATTTTATAACATCACCTACGCTGATATTGGTGTAGTAGATGATGGCAGCGTCGGTGTAGAAAATATATCCGGATATCAATGGAATCAGTACTCTGGTGTTGGACTTGGACTCGGGTTTCAGAGACTTGAATTCAATAATGATTCTAGAGTTATTCCAATATATACGGAGTATCGAGGATATTTTGGAAAAGGTAAAGTTTGTGGTTACTACAATTTTGCATATGGAATTAATATACCATTGAGAGATTCGCAATCAAATTTTTCTAGGTCAAGACCTGGTTCTTATTTTCAGCCAGCAATGGGCTTTAAATTTGGAAGTGATAAAACCGCCTTCATGCTTGATTTGGCTCTGCGTGTAGCACAAGTAAATCTAGATTATGACAGTTCCTCATTTCGGACTAGACGTAATGATATTTATAGAAGTATCGTACTCAGAATTGGGATAATGCTTTAAAATTAGTCCAAATTAAATCATCAAATAAGAGATAGTTTTAAAAGAACTTATGAAACAATGCAAATCTTACAGTTTAGAATGTGATAAAACGAGTACTGCAGGGTATGCACTTACTAATTAAATGAAATCAACGATGAGATATATGCTGCTAAGCTTAGCACTTCTATTATTAATCGAATAAAGTTTTGTTCAAGAGCAAACATCAACCGACCAAGATAGAGTGATTTTCAGAAACCACTCTCAATTGGGAGGAAAAATTATTGAGGTTACTAAAAAGTGGGTCGTTGCGACAAGAGAAGAAAAAGAATTTCACAAAGGAGTAGTTCTTAGAATAGGTATAATGTTTTAATTGATAGTGGTCTCGTTAATTAGGATAAGCAATATGTCATACTTTAGCTTTTTCCTGTGTTCAATTTCCACTGTGGTTATGGAATTAATCGAGATGAAATTCGCGTTATGTTATAAATACATTATAGTGACTATCCGTATGTTGGTAGGTAGCTTTGTATAATGAGCAAATTGACGTGCTCTATGTGACGCCCTTTCAGAGCTTGACCAAGTGTATGCAATTTTACATAGGGCGATGCCCTATACTAATTTGCTTGACCCGTACGGGGTCTATAGTTATATATAGTTTAAAAATAAAACCCTTAACAGGTATGATATACGATTTAGCTACTAGAGCCAATTGATGAAGTATTTTCAGATTCTAAAACCTATTCTTCATCCTGAAGGGGCATCACATATTAGCGAGGGGCAACGCCCTTCGTACGTAACAAATACCCCCATAAGCCCTGTAAGGGCGAAACACTTCATCTAAAATCATAATTAAAGACATTGTAAATAATATTTCAAGATGCTCTCCAATTGGAAAATAATCTACCTTACAATAAGCGGATAGTCAAATAAATTAATTATTAAAGTATTCAAAACTACATATAGTCAAAACGAGCTCATCAGCGGATGCAAATCCAACAGCAGAGTTCACCAAGAAGTGCTTTTCAAAAAGTACTTCCCTGCTATGATGTCTATGTGTATGAGCTACACATCCTGCAAGGATACAGCCATGTTGATATTGAATGAAGGCTTCTTAAAAGTCTTTCAGAATATTGGAAAATATGAAAACAAAGGCTCATTTGAAGGATGGATTAGACGTATTTGTTTCAGATGTTTATCAGATCATTTTCGCAAAGAAAAATCCTACGTTCAATTTTTGGTGTTCGAGGATTTTGATAAAAGGGAAAAGACGAATGCGCTGAATGATATCTATTACGAGGAATTAGTTCAACTCATTGAACTACTACCAAGTACTACGGCAAAAGTCTTTAGACTATATGCCATAGATGGATTTAAGCACAGAGAAATAGCGGAACAGTTAAATATATCAGAAGGCACATCAAAGTGGCATCTTTCTGAAGCAAGAAGTAAAATGCGAAATCTTATAGATTCGCATCAAGGGACATCAATTAACTGTCTCTTGAGTCGAAAGTAGAAGTAAAGGAATTCAGACAAGGCGTGAGGAGGGAGAATAGCAGTAGCTATGCGACCGACGAAAAACGCAGAATGAATTTCGTTAGTTCGCTTAGGAAAATTTTTTAATTTTCTGGTCGGACAAGAATATAGTTAATTGAGGTTCTATTAATAAAAATTAGTTATGGAGAATAAATACAACGATAGAAATACGCTTGACCAGGCCTGGAGCATGATGCGTACCACCCTGGATCGGGAGATGCCCGTGCGGAAGAAAAGACGAGCTATCTGGTGGATTCCTTTTGGACTCGGTCTAATTGCACTAGCCAGTTGGGTGTACATATTCTCTTCGGCGAATACAGATACAAAAGTTATACCGCATGAACAAATACAAAAGACTGTAGAAAGTAAACCTATCGCAAGCAATGAAGTGGAGCAAACAAGCACGATTATAAATCAAACTGAAAGTATAATTAGTGAAGACACAAAATCAATTGAAAACATAGCATTTAAAACTAAAAATACACCAAACTCTAGGTCCAACAAAAAGAATAAAGCTATAACTAAAACTGTAGCGGTACTAAAATCTGCAGTCTCAAATCAAGAAAGCAAAAGTCCAAATTTAAAGCCTTCTAATCAAATAATAAGGACTATCGTTACCAGATGGCCTGAGAAGTTGGACACAAAAGAATTGATTAAAAATCCAAGTCTAAATCAACAGAACCTAAAAACGGAGGAATCAGCTAAAACAAAAATGGAATTGCAGGCTAATAAATTAGTTACCGAAGAATTGATTGTAGAAGAGAGACTTGTATCAAAACTAATAGACCCACTTCCAATTTTGAATAATCAAAAGTTAAATTTGGATGCTGTATCAAATGTCGAACTTTCTTACCCCAATGTTAGCAAGTGGAACTTAGGTCTCAAAACAGCTGTATTGTCTGATTTAAAATTTGATTCACCTACACTTCTAGTAGAAGGACAAGTCCGTAGAAAAATGGGAACAAGATGGAGTTTTATCTCTGGTTTAGGCATCAAATCTCAAAATCTTCAAATTGATCTTGCTACTGGTAACCTATTTGACGTATCGGCTGAAGAATCTGCTGACGCTTTTAGTCCAATTTTTGGTATTGATTTAGATTTTAATAATGATAAAGAAGCTTCAGCTATTGGCGTAAATAATTCGAATAGTTCAATAGGAAAAAGATCTTTTGCTTTTAATTTTTTGTACATACCCATCGGTCTGAAATACAATTTTAAAGGCAGATGGAGCATCGATGCAGGTGTGCACTATAATTTTCTGGAATTGTCTGGGGAGTCTTCTAGATCAAGCACTCTAAGACGGGGGACACAACGTGATATCCAAGAAAATAGCAATTTGATTTTATCTGTAAAAAACTACAGTCGTCGAAACTTCAATCACTTCTCTTACTACATGGGTATGAATTACAGACTAGGTAAAAGGGCATCATTGTCTGTACAATATCAAGGAAATACAAAAAGATTTGGCGTTGAATCTCCAAAAATCGACGCTCATCAATTTGGAGTAGGAATGAATTGGCAGTTCTAATTTTTTTTGCGTGAGCGGTAGTAGCCAACTCTATACCGAACTTTTTTTCGGGATAGAGTGTCCCCGCCTAGCCAGTCGGGCAAGCCCGCCTAGCCAGTCGGGCAAGCCCGCCTAGCCAGTCGGGCAAGCCCGCCTAGCCAGTCGGGCAAGCTAAGGACCGGAGTGAAACGGAGTGGCGGATGACGCGACTCCGATTTTTTCATCGGAGGCACGCCCAAATCTTTATACTTTTAAATACCACAACTAAAAGGAACTAATATATAATGCAAATTCGTTACTTGTGTTAGAATGAAAGACCCATTTCAAAAATACAAGCACTTCTTTACAGAAAATCTATTCTGGATTAAAATCAAGAAGTTTACCAGAGCAGCAGGTGTAAAAGTGAGCTACTCTGCCTTATTATTATACTATACCTATCGTCGGAAAGAAATACCAAAATGGGCAAAAAAAATTATCATTGGTGCCTTGGGATACTTCGTATCACCTATCGATGCGATACCTGACTTAACCCCATTTTTGGGCTACACGGATGACTTGAGTGTGATGGCATTTGCCCTGACTACACTTGCCTTCTTTGTAAATCAAGAGGTGAAAGACAAAGCACAAACAACTCTAAAGAGATGGTTTAAAGAGGTGCACCCTGATGATTTGAAAGCAATTGACGATAGAATCTGATGATGCCTTTACAAGCCTACTATCACGTCTTCAATATACTTCATATTTATAGCATGGTGAGAAGTATCGGCTACTACTTCCCCTTGATGGTATATGATGACCTGTGGGGACTGATGAGTCACTTGGCTCACCTGAGCGATAAGGTTAGAAATATTTCTATGACTAAGGAGATCTAGATAATTGAAATCTGCTTTATCCGATAGATTCTCCCAGTCGCCTACCAATCCATTCTTTACACCTGCACTGATACCGCACGAAGTGCTATCCTTAAATATAACCTGAGGCTTTTCATATGATGCTTGGATAATCTCTTTAATTTGTCCTTCCTCAGTAATTGGTGACCAGGATGTTGGTATGATATTGTCTCTGCTAAATAAACCCATGTTAATTAAATATTCTTCTGTTCCAATGTATAACTATTTGATCACGGCCTAAGTTTTGAAATTAGCTTATTTATTCTTTTTCTCTAATGGCTAGTAGGCCAATGAATGTCAAAAGTCCATTCAGCAAAATAATTAAGAATCCAAGTGAAAATTGAATACCAAATAGCTGCGGAAAGAATAAGTCATTAGCATTTAAGATATAGGATACTATAGGAGCAAGCAAGCAAACTAGGATTACATACTTATTTTTTATCTTGTATTGCGTGAAAATGCCAAACGAAAACAAACCCAATAAAGGACCATAAGTATAACCCGCTATCTTGAAGAGATCGTTAATGATAGCATCATTGCTGATCGAATTAAATAGGATAATGACTAAGAATAAGACAATTGAAAAACCAACATGTATTTTGAGCCTAGTGCTTTGATTATTGGATTGATCTTCATTCTTTTCAAAGCCCAAAAAGTCAACACAAAAAGAAGTCGTCAAAGATGTCAAGGCTGAATCGGCACTAGAGTATGCAGCAGCGATGATACCCAAGATGAATGCTATACCAGCCACAGGACTTAGATGCTTCAGTGCTATTGCAGGATAAAGCAAGTCCGTTTTGAGGCTTACTTCACCAGCGGCATTCGTAACGGTTGGTACCTCGATCCCAATTTGTGCGCCATAGATATAGAGCAGTGCACCTAGACCTAGAAATAGCATATTGACAAAAATTAGAATGAATGCAAAACTAATCATATTGATTCGAGCTTCTTTCAAGTTTTTGCAAGACAGGTTTTTTTGCATCATATCTTGATCCAGCCCTGTCATCACGATGGTGATCAATGCGCCACTAATAAACTGCTTGAAAAAATTATTTGGGTCACTCCAGCCATTATCAAAAAAGAAAATTTGACTATACTGACTGTCCTTTACGGTAGTGAAAATTTCGCCCAAACTTTGCCCCATTTCATTACTGATAGCATACATGGTAAATGCGGCTGCGCCCAACATGAATAGCGTCTGTAGGGTATCCGTATACACGATGGTTTTGATGCCTCCTCTGAAAGTGTATAGCCAGATCAGCACGATCGTGACAAGTACCGTAAGCCAAAATGGGATACTGATTTGTGTCATATCGCATACCGTTTGAAATACAATAGCCACTAGGTATAATCTAAACGAGGCACCGATTATTCTAGAAAGTAGAAAGTAAGCCGCACCTATTTTATAAGCATTTGTACCAAACCTACTTTCCAAATAACTGTATATACTGGTCAGATTGAGCCTGTAATAGAGCGGAAGCAAGACACCAGCGATCACGACATATCCGAGAAAATACCCGAATACCATTTGCATATAGGAGAATGCAATATTGCTTTTTGACTGGGGTGTACCAGTAAGGGATTCGTACACATCTGGAAACGCCCCTACGGCTCCAGGTATAGATATGAAGGTGACACCAGATAGCGATGCCCCGATCATCCCAAAGGCGACGAGATACCACTTTGAGTTTCTATTGGCGGTGAAAAAAGAATCTTGATCTGCGTCTTTACCAGTGAAGTAAGAGATGAAAAATAATACCAAAAAGTAAATTCCGATGACAGAAAATATCAAAGAAGCACTTAATCCACTCATTTATTTTTATTTGAGAAAATGCAATATACTGTTTTGATTATGTACAAAGGTGTTTTTTTGGGCGATACCTTTCGTTTTGTCTCATTATGGATTTTGCCATTACAGAACCGATCGATTTCCTTTAAGTATTCTTAATCTGAAAAGAGTAACACTTCAGGCCCGGGCTATTTCAGGCTTCACTACGCTTCGGTACTTTGTTCCGTTCCTCCACAAAGTACGCCTTCCTATCGTCGGCCCTTGTCTATCCCTATCGCGAGGAATTGATTTAAAAATAAAAGTTGAGTGGACCTAAAGTTAAAAGTTAAAAATGCAGCTCTAGCTTGCACATTGATTTGCTCGAAAAATTTAATCAAATAAACGCAGCGACAGGTACATAAACTTATATTGAGATTGTCGCAAAACCTAATAACTTATAACTCTCCACTTTTAACTTTTAACTAAAAAAAATTAGTCTTGAACTTTTGGACCAAAACTAAGATCTCCAGCGTCACCAAGTCCAGGCACGATGAATGATTTGGCAGTGAGCTCTTCATCCACAGCACCCGTCCAAATATGCGCCTTAGGATAAACACGACGTATATGATCCAAACCAGGAGTAGATGCTATGGCTGTCACGATATGAACTTGTTTTGGGGTTCCATACTCTAGTAGGTTTTGGAGCGAGATATCCATGGAGGCTCCTGTGGCCAACATAGGATCGCAGATGATGAGTACTGCATCATTCAGATCTGGACAAGAGACATACTGTAGGTTGATTTCAAATGAACCATCTTTGTGATGCATTCGATAAGCAGAAACAAAGGCGTTATCCGCTTGATCAAAATAATTCAGTACGCCATAGTGCATGGGTATGCCAGCACGAAGTATATTAGCTATGACCAGTCGATCTCCACAAGTTTGAACAGAAGCAAGACCCATCGGAGTCTCGACATCTTCTGCATGATACTGTAAGGTTTGGCTGATCTCATAGGCGAATATTTCACCTATGCGTTCCATGTTTTTTCTGAAACGCATTCGATCTTTTTGAATCTCTATTCCTCTGAGTTCAGCTATAAATCTTGATAGGAGTGAATTTTTTAATTGTAGATTATGATGCATAGGTTATATCAATCAATATTTGAAGTCTTCTTACCTGCGTAAGATAGCATTTCTTCAAATACTTTTTGCCACCCTATCCATCCTTTGTCGAATGAGCTATTGTGCCAGATGCTGATCATCGTACCTCCATATTGATATATAGTATCGGTAAGATTTTTAATTGTCTCAATGGCTTGCTCAGGCTCTAGTTTTAGGTAATTTTTCAAAGTGACATCCATTATTTGAAATGGGTGCACCATAAAATCAGATATCTCTTCTTTGGATAGATCGTACCAAAGTGCTGGTACAGCTAATCCATTGCGAAATCCTACTTTATCTGGATATCCCATACTGAAGTCTGCTTTAATTTTATTTTCGATAAGCAATTGGTATGTGTCTGGAAATTTTAGCTTTATGAAATGCTGTCTACTTCTTTCAATAGATTTTCCAGAGGCCATTTCCAAGTAATTGATTTCCTTTGTTACATTTTTCTCATAATAGTAGGAGGGATGGATACCAGTTTTATACTGATCTGCTATACTTTTAATTAGTTGCTTAAATTTTGGGTGATCGGAGCTAATATTTTTATCATAATCCGAATATTTCCCCATCAAGAAAAAGAAAATAGGATCCAAATTGTTTTTAGTAGTTTGTTCACCAAAATATTCAAATCGATCAAAAGGATCCTCTTGCTGGCTGAGGTTTACTTTTACTCTTTGCTTTGCCGATTCTAAATCCAAGGATAAGAAATCCTTTATATAGCCACCCATAGTTCTATATACTCCTTTACCCTTATAGGACCAAACCATATCAATATCGAAACTAGGTATGTAATTGAATGTTGGCTTGGAGAATGATAGAGTAGTAAATTTTACTTGTAGTTTTTCTTTCAATTGATTCACCCACTCTTGTACTATGGGAATTTGCAAGCAATCCATTTTGTATAGGATAGATTGTTCTGCTGGGTATCGATCATGTTCATCTCTATTATTAGGAAGATACTCTTCATACCTACTTACTACATAAAAAGCAGCAGCCAATGGATCAAAGTTGATATCTCCCCCTTTTGTTGGAAAAAGTTGAGATTCTTGGCCCTTGATAGCTATGATTTCTAGGTTAAAATTCTTTATCGTATCATCAAAAAGCAGCTGAACAGGGTCGATTTGAAAAGAATTAGCTATTTTTAAAGTAGAGTAGTTTATTTTTGGAGTATTGATTGCCTCGAAAGACTCTAAATTATTGTATTCTTCAACTCTTAAACCTAGCAATAGCTCAAAAACAAGGTATTTTGCATAGTGAAATCGTGGTGTATACTGCTGAGTGTATATGCTAATAAATTGTCTTTTATTCAATTCGTATTGATTGGATTAATAGGTTTAGCGTAACCAAGTATTATTTATTACGTTTTCTAACTTAGTAAAACTGGCTTAACCGCGATAATTTCAATTATTTACTCGTTTTAACCCAATTTATCAAAATTTCTTAACTAGGTAATTAAACATGACTAATAAAAAGCATAAAGACCAGCAAATCGGTATCGGAGAGATCAATACTATTCGACAAATACTTATGGGAGAACGCTTCGAAAATTTTGAAAGTGATTTAAAATCTCTAAGAAAAGATGTAAGCAAGCTAAGAGAAGATGTGGATACTGGACTGTATGAAATGAAGAATATTTTAAAGCGGAATAGTAAAGATATGAAAATGGAAATGCTAAATAAAATCGTTGATTTAGAAAATCGGATTGTTAAGCAGCACGATAAAACGACGCAACGCGTCAAGAAAGATAAGCAAGAGCAGAGCGATAAGTTGTCTAAGATGTTTATCCAAATGGGGAAGGAAATTGGTAGCAGAGGATAACCTGAGTATCAAATATGACCAGCGGAAATCACATACAAGATGAGGAGCAGGCGCTTGAGCGACTGAAATCAATACTGCTTCGGCAAGATCGAGCAGAGCTAGAAGAGATACGTGGGATTTTGAATAACAAAGAAAAGCTTTCGGAAAAAGTAAAACCTATAATACTTGACCACTTTATCTTTTTAAAGGAAAATTTTTCCCAAGAATACGAAAGTATAATCAATGATCTCATAGATAAGAAGTTGAAGCAAAGTGAATCTGACATTCTGGATATTATATATCCATCATTAGGAAAGATGATAAGTAAGTATGTTTCACTTCAAATTACAACCCTAAAAGAAAGTATTGAGAACTCTGTGAAGTCAAAGTTCTCTTTTACGCGCTCTATAACATCATTTTTTACAGGAGTAAAAGAGAGTGATCTCATCCTTAAGGATGCAGTCACCTCAGCTATTGAAGAAGTTTATTTAATACAAAAAGATTCTGGTTTGTTGTTGGCATCAGCCTCCAATCAAGAGTCTATGGACAAGGATGTCGTAGCAGGTATGTTGACCGCCATTAAATCTTTTGTAGAAGATGCTTTCAATAAAGACGCACAAGATTTGGAGACTATTGAATATGGGAGTTATAAAATTGTAATTAGATCATATTATTCTTTCTATATTGCTGTGGCAATAAGTGGTGCATTGAGTACTAGCGAAAGAGGTATTTTGTCCGAAAAGATTGATTCCTTTGCCGCCAATGAGATTAAGATATATAAAGGTAAATACGATAGTGCAGGAACTGAGATTTCAAGTTTATTAGAGAAGCAGTTTATATTTTCATAATAAAGAAGGGATGCTGAAAAGCAATTATTTTGATTTTTCGAATTTTAAATGATGACAAGTAAAAAGATTATTCTAACTGGAAGTTTTGGCGTTGGAAAAACCTCAATTTTCAATCAGTTTATGTTTCAAAAATTTAGTGATAAATATTTGACTACGATAGGCGTAAAGGTTAATAAAAAGGTGGTAAACATTAATAATGAAGACGTCTCCTTGTTGGTCTGGGACATTGCTGGTGAAGTGACACAAGATAAAGTACCTACGTCGTACTTTTTAGGTGCTAGTGGGATCATCTATGTTATAGATTTATCGCGTCCAACAACATTTGAAAAACTAGAATCTGACATAACTTATCTAAAGAAACTACTTCCAGGTGCCATTGTTAAGCTGGTTGGAAATAAGAAGGATTTATTATCTGAAGAAGAGCTTGAAGAAACAATTAAAGTGATTTCCAAGCCACTTGATAGTGTAACAAGCGCCAAAACTGGCGAGAATATTGAAGAACTATTTATATCTCTTGCAGAATCCTATTTAGTGAAATAATGACAATGAATTCCCAAACATATGGCATCAGGCCGCACAATTGTCAAGTTGTTTTGGTAACTATGCAAGGTTCTATTTATGAGAGCTGCGACAGTATATTTCTTACTGAGCAGTACCTAGGAAAACCGCTCAAAGAGTTGTGCTATTTTTTTGAGGGAGAACTGGATTCCATATTAAATAGTACAGCAACGAAAATTACTTTCGAAAAAATAAGGATTGAATCGAAATACCTTCCAGGATATTATGATTTTATTTTTAGCAAACAAGCATTAGATGGACAGCAATTTCTATTGTGGGAAATCTATGATTATACTATTGTCTATAAAGAATATGCCTTTCTCCAGCAATTGCAGAATGAAATTGCCATTCAGGATCAACTAGTGAAGAAGAATCTTAGCACCGCTAAAGATAATTTGGAGTTTTTTCAGTCTGGTTATACCTCAAGCGAAGAGAGTAACGTAAAAAAATTAATCAAAAAGACTATAAATTCAAAATTTAGTAGTTCAAGCAAACTGTTTAGAAAGCCAAGTGAACCAGATGCTAATATGAGTTTAGTCAACCTAAAAAATTGTGCAGACGGACTAGTAAATGAGATTAACTACTTCGTAAAGCAGTTAAAGAATACTCAATACGGAGAGATTGATATCAAACCTTTAATTCGATCTCTTTTAAACTCGCACTCGATCAATTTTGCTGCAGATGTACCAGATAAGGTTTATATCGATGAGAATTTAGTCAAAAAACTTCTGCAAATATTATCAATACAATATGCCCCTCTACCGAGCTCAAGTGCAAAGGATATAGATGTTACATTTACTAAAAGCCTATCCAAAGGGCTTTATTTAAGCATTATTATTAAAGAGAATGCAAAATTTGTCATGAGCTTAGCCTGCAATTTTATCAAATTGTCTGTTCTGAAAAGTCTGGTTGCTATGATTAGTGGAGACTTAACCCTTGATCTACAAGAAAATGAGTCCATTTTCGTTACAATAATTGATATTCCAACTAAATAATTGTTGATTAGTACACACTTTCGTGTTAAATTGGAATCTTATTTGGTATTGTTTAGATGCAACTACAGTTTTATTGGTAAAAATCCACTATATTATACTTTAATATTCTCTTTTGTAAACCATCTTTTTGATTTATTGTTAATCGTAAAAGGAAGATTATACTCATGACAAGATTTTTTTCATTATTTCTTTTCGTTTTTGGACTTACCACTTTTGCGTCTGGGCAAAGCGGTACATTCAATCCTAAGGAACCTAATAATGGAAATAGAGGTATAGTTTACGATCGTGAAACGGCATTTGATCTCACTCTTTTTGGCAATGGCTATGAATTTGGTATCAATATAGGAAAGCTCAAAACTTACTACCGCACCGAATATTTCCACATTGGTTTAGGAGAATTAAAGCATAACAGAGAATTCAAAAATCGCGACGGTATTGTAGGTGGAGGTTCTAATCGCGGGTTAAATAATAGATCTTACGTTTACGGCAAACAAAATAATCTGTACACACTACGTGCTGGATATGGTATAAAGCGATATTATACAGAAAAGGCCCGCAAAAAAGGGCTCGCAGTGGGTGTAAGTTACGAAGGTGGACCGACTATAGGTCTACTAAAGCCTTATTACTTAGAACTAAACAGAACAGATGTTGGCGGCCCAACTACTCCCAACATAGAGAAATTTAATGGAGATAATGCAGATTATTTCCTAAACACAGATCGTATTTTTGGTGCTGCTCCTGCCTTTAATGGGTTTAGTGAGATTAAAATTAAGCCAGGTATTCATTTTTCAGGAGCTGTTCACTTTGATTGGGGTGCCTTCGATCAATATGTGAAAGCGGTAGAAGTTGGTATCGCTGCAGATATATTCTTTTCGAATATTCCTATTTTAATCGACGACGCAGAATTCGAAACTAATAGTGGTACTATTGTGAATATACTACCAGAGAATGTCAAAAATAGACCTTACTTTTTGAACCTGTACATAAGTTTCCAACTAGGAAAGCGTTACTAGTTTTCCATTTTTCCAGCATTTTATACTAATTTTAACAATTGTAAGACGATTGCATGTATCCATCGTATGGTATCCTATCGTTTAATATTTAGCGACGTTCGCTATTTTCATATTTGTTATTATTTATTCTCAGCCAATGCTTAAATACAGAACATTATTGCTCGTTTTCTTGACCATGATCTGTCTCGTCGATTCAACTTATGCTCAACAGACTAAAAAGACAGTCATAAAAATAGAAAACCCTTCTTTCGAAGGAATACCAAGAGCAAGTGCTAGAATTACATGGTGGACAGATTGTGGAAAGCGAAAATTTCCAGAGGAGACTCCTCCTGACTTACAGCCAGGTTTTTTTTTAGTGGATCTACCACCAAAAGATGGAGATTCTTACCTTGGAATGGTAGTAAGAGACAATGATACTCACGAAAGTGTAACTCAACAATTATATACACCATTGGAAGTGGGTACTTGCTACAATTTTAGCCTTTTTGTCGCGACATCAGAAGAATATAGTAGCCCTGCAAGAACAACAGGGTCAATGGCTGAAGAAGCTGATTTTCTAGGTATTGATTTAAAAATGATCGAGCACACTGAGCCAGTTTTGCTTCGAATTTGGGGAGGTGTAAACCAATGTGATAGAATCCAGAAACTTGGTGAAACTGAACTAATTAGCAATAAAGAATGGAAAAAAATCGATTTTCGATTCGAACCTAAGCAAGAGTTGAGATTTATTATTTTAGAAGCTTTCTCAAAGAGGGGTCCTTTCTCTAGCAACGGCCACATTCTAATAGATAACCTTTCTGATATAGTTGGTGTTCCATGTAGCATGGAACCTCCTCTGGTAAAAGTGATAGGGCCTACCAGAAAAGCAAGCACAAAGGACGCTAAATATGCGGTTTCCGCAAATTTAGAAAATGTCTATAGTAAAGCTGATGTCATTATATCTTTAAACGATAAACAATTTACAGATTTTAGATTTGATGTAGCGACTGGTAGTTTGACAGCAAGCATTCCTTTGAAAAGCGGAAATAACAAATTAGAAATTAAAGGCAGAAATAGCGAAGGCGAAGACTCAGAAATAAGAATTGTAAAACGAGTCAAAGAAGAAACTGAGATAGCCGCTGTTTTGACAGAGCCCAAAGTAGAGGACACTAACCCTAGTCAACCTGCAAACGAGGAAACAACCTTAGAAGGCATAGAAAAAAGAGATTTAAAAAAGAACCAAAAGCTAGAGATAAAAAATATTGCTTTTTCTGAGGATAGCTATGTTGTGCGAGATGATTATAAATCTACACTAGACAAAATTGCTAACTTTTTGAAAGCAAATAAAGATGTGATTATAGAAATAGGAGGGCACACCAATAATCGTTGTGACGAGGAATTCTGCCTTCAACTATCAGAGAATAGAGCAAAAGCAGTAATGGAATATCTTGTAAGCGGCGGTGTATTGCAAAATCAACTCAAGGCCAAAGGGTATGGAAGCGTTGATCCAATTGCTTCTAATAATAGCTTCTACGGTCGTAAAAGAAATCAAAGAGTAGAAATTAAAATCTTAGATATCAATGGGTAAAGGATTTAGCAAATGTTAAAGCCTAAGCTTTTGAGGTCGTTCCAAAATTCAGGATACGATTTGTTCACAACGTTAGGTTCGTTGATTTGAATAGGTCCATAGATTGCTAAGCTCGCTAATGCCATCGCCATTCTATGATCTTCGTAGGTATCAAAGCAAGTATTTTCTGATAAATCAAATTTACCTACTTGAGTGAAACAATCTTCTTGACCGTGATCGTTCACTTTTACCAATACTTTTGCTAGCTCTACCCTAAGTGCATTTATTCGATCTGTTTCTTTTATACGAAGTGTTTTGAGCCCAGTCAGTTCACCTTGTACATCGAGTCCAGCCATCATAACTGATACGGTCTGTGCGATATCAGGACAAAGTAAGAAGTCATATTTAAAACTTTCTATTACCACCTTCTGCTTCTTAGTTAGCGTGGCTATCCCATTATCAAAAGAAGTTTCCACACCAAAGTGATTTCCGATATCCATCATAACATGATCCCCTTGCAGGCTATCTTTGTGTATACCTTCCAATCTGATTTGGAAACCTATCTTTTCGAATGCAACAATTGCATAGTAGTAGGATGCTGCCGACCAATCACCTTCTACTTGAAATGGCTGCGCCGTATATTTCGAAGGTCTTAGCGTGAAAGTATCGGTCTCAAAATCAATGTCGCCACCAAAAAATGAAATCAGATTTTTCGTCATCATCAAATAGGGAAGAGAGACAATCTCACCAATCAATTTTATCTTGAGGCCATTTTGTAAGTATGGACCGATCAGCATTAAGGCTGATATATATTGGCTACTGACATCAGCGGGAAGTTGAACCTCCTTGACTCCATTATATTTTGCATTTTTTATTTGCAAAGGGGGATAGCCCTCTTTTTCTAGGTATGTGATATCTGCGCCTAGTTTTCTAAGAGCATCTACCAGTACCCCAATAGGTCGCTCCTTCATGCGCGGGCTACCTGTCAAAGTTTGACTTCCATCTTGAAAAGCTAAATAAGCAGTAAGAAAACGAAAAGTAGTACCTGCTGCACCAGTATCCAGAAGCGTGTCATCAGCTATACTAGCAAGCAATAAGTTTAACGTCGTAGTATCCTTTGCATTTGATAAGTTGGTTATGGAAAATGCTTCTCCGCACAATGCTTGAATGATCAATACACGATTGCTGATACTTTTAGATCCGTTCAGTTTTATCTTGCTACCAGACTGGCCGCCTGAGTAGCTTAGCGTATACTTCATTTTAATACTTTAAGACCAGATCACATTTACAGCGATCTCCATATCAGTGTGGAGACTTTTTTGTACTGGGCAAGCTTCCGCAGCCGCTTTTAAAATCTTTTTATCCTTCTCTGAATAGTTCTTAGCAGGCATGGTCAACTTTATATCGATCTTAGAAATGCGTCTTGGATCAGAGGCCATAGTCTTGATAGTCTCTACTTCTGCTCCTTCAATATCTATTTTTTTATCTCTTGCTTTTATGCCCATGATAGTCAGCATACAAGACCCTAGAGCTGTAGCTACCATATCAGTAGGGCTAAAGCTTTCTCCCTTGCCCTGATTGTCGACAGGGGCATCGGTCATGATCTTAGTGCCGCTCTTGATGTGCTCTGATTCAGTCCTCAGATTTCCTTTATAAATTATTTTCGAAGTAATACTCATTGTATTCAAATTTAGTTTGCGGGCAAATCTTCCTCTACTTGGTTTATAAATATCTCATTCAAAGTAGGTAGAATTTCCCTGAATGATTTAACGTGGGTACCAGAGTCAATTAACTTTTTCAGAAGGTGATTCGAATCTCGCTCTTCTTTAAGCTTGACTACACAAGAATGATCCTTTTGCTCAAGGATTTCATATTCATTGAAAACATTGGTCGGAATCCCACCGTCAAATTCTACTTTGTATTTATGTTCTTTGAAATTTGCTTTCACATCTGACACTAGACCTTCTAGTACCTTTTCTCCAGCGTTGATTAGTACAATGCGCTCACATATTTCTTCAACTTGTTCCATACGATGGGTAGAGAAAATAATGCTAGTACCCTGATTTTTCAATTCTTCTATTTCCTCTTTAATCAGATTTGTGTTTAGAGGATCTAGGCCAGAAAATGGTTCGTCCAAAATCAATAAAGGTGGATTGTGGCATACTGTAGCGATGAATTGTATTTTCTGCTGCATACCTTTTGAAAGCTCTTCAATCTTTTTGTCCCACCAGCTTTCTATCTCAAATTTTTTCATCCAGCTTTGAATAGCTTCTTTAGCATCATTGGCGGAAAGACCTTTGAGCCGAGCGAGGTAAATAAGATGGTCACCGACGCTCATTTTTTTATAAAGTCCACGTTCTTCAGGCATGTATCCAATCTTCGCAGGATGAGTACTATTAAGTTGTTCACCATTCAGAAAAATTTTTCCACTATCAGCCTTAGTAATAGTGGTCACGATACGTATCAAAGATGTCTTACCAGCTCCATTAGGTCCAAGCAGGCCAAAAATGCACCCTTTAGGTACATCAAAGCTCACATCCTTTACGGCCACATGATTTTCATACGCTTTACGTACATTTTGAAGAGAAAGCACTGCATCCATTCTTTATTTTTTTATAGGTGAGATGACGCGGCGAATATAGCCATTTTGCTAATTACAGCACATATTATTCGACAAACATCAATATAGCAGTATGATAAAGAATTAATTGGACTCTATGTGGAAGAGAAATATATCGTCTGACCCATTGCGTGAAGATGTGAACGCTCCCTCTTTACCGCATTCTTTCATGAAGATAGAGATGTCATCATGTTGACTATTGAATGGTCTGCCCAGATTAATAGGTTTGTCCCAAGTGGTGCCTTTCATTTTCTTTGCAATAAAGATATCATATCCGCCAAGACCAGAATGACCTTTCGAGCAGAAGTACAAATTACCATCTTTGTCTAAGTACGGATATCCTTCATTGGCCATGGTATTGATATTAATGCCTAAATTTTCACCTCTTGACCAGCCGTTTTTAACGCGACGAGAAATGAATATATCAGTACCACCCTCTCCTGGCCGATCGGATACGTAAAGCAGAGTATTCCCATCTTTGGAAATACAAGGATGCATAAAGTTATACTCTGAAGAATTGAGTGCAAGCTTTTCAGCTTTGCCGTATTTTCCATTTTTGATCTCGGACTTATACAATTGCATATTATAAAAGCCCTTTCGGTCTTTTATATTATCGTTTTTTGTGTAGTATATATATTGCCTATCAACTGCTAAGAAGGCATTCGCAGTATTTTTGTTTGTTGCATTCACTTTACTGCTCAACAACTCTGGTGAATTAAATACGCCGTCTTCTATACCTGACTCCCATACCTTATAATAAGCGCGGCCAGTTAATCCACTCTTATTCTTAATTTTAGCATTTTGAGTTTGATCAGAAGTATAGATCATTTTATCCTCCAGTAGAAAGGGAGAGTTTTCATCAGTCAAAGGGGTATTAAAGATAAAGGGTTTTAAGGCTACTTTTTCAAATAGAGGTTTGAGATCAAAATTATTGTTGATCATAGACCTTAGTCGGAAGATTTTATTGACAGTTGTTTGAGATGTGGTTATATTTTGCAAGGCTTTTCTAGCCTGTAAATAGTCACCATTGATTATGAGCAGCTCTACGTATTCTAATTGATACTCTGATTTTACTTCAGGTTGCTGTGTTAGGATTTTATAATTTTCGAGTGCAGCTTCGATATTATTAATTTGCCTATTGCTGCGACCGAGCTTTAGCAAGGCAGATTTATTAAGATCTTGATCCAAAATTTCTTCATATATAGGGATTGCCTCTGCGTATCTCTTCGCTTTATAGAGGTCATTCGCTTTCTCTAACTTATTCTTATCTTGGGCATGGATATCTGTTAGGTATCCAGAGCATATAAAAACCGTCAACATTATAAATGTCAATCTGATGATATATATTGATTTTTTGAAATCCATAGAATATTCAGCAAAGGCTAATTGGCATAAAAAGTGTGCGCGATACATGTTTCTCAGCGCATATGAAACTCATTTAGTAAACGTTGTGTTATCTAATTAAATTCAGTATTATGCGAAAATTTTCATTTCTTTTATTTCTAATTCTCACTTGTATTTCTAGTATTCAATGTCAAATAGTTGAAACTGAAAAAGCTATGCATACAGGTGTCAATACCGCACTCATGTTAGAAATCCCCGATGCCGACAAAAAAATTGTCGAAAAGGTGTGGAAATCCTACGCAAAGAGTTTCAAAGCAAAGATGAAGAAAGTGAAAAAATCTGATGATCTCCTTACTGAGTCTCCAAATATAGCAGGATTTAGTCAAGCTGGTCTCAAAAATATCGTTGTCCGTTTTGAACAAAGTGGGGAAGATGTAGAATTTTATTCCTGGTTTGAGTTGCGCGACCAATATTTGAGTTCATATCACTTTCCAGACGAGTTTGATGAGGCGCAAAAGGTATTACTCAATTTCGGTTTGGAAGTAGCAAAAGAATATACACTAATGGAGTTAGAAGACGAGGAAAAGTCTCTTAAAAAATTGGATAACGACCTCAAAAGATTAGTAAGAGATAAAGAGAACTACGAAAAATCAATTGAGGATTACAAACAAAAAATTATTGAAGCAGAAGCTAATATAGAGAATAACATAGTAGAGCAATCTCGCAAGGAAGAAGAAATCAGCACTCAAAATGATTACATCGAAGTAGTAAAAAAGAAATTGGCTAATCTGAATAATTAAACTTGAGTCCACTCCGAAAATTGTAAACATTCTCTACAGCATATTATTCTACAAATCAAACTTCAAACTTCAAACCTCAAACCTCGAAACTGCAAACGGGATAAGGGTAGAAGCGATACAAGCTGCCTGAGCAGACTAGTGGACTAAGGAGACGAGACGGCTCGACGAAGGAGAGACTAGCGACGACTATAGTCCACAGTCTAAGCAGGTAGTGCGTACAAGCGGATAACCTGGTCTCGATATGGAGCAGAGCGGAAGATCGAGAATCCCCAAACAAAGACAATTTATCCACACTGTAATCATGATTTACTTACCACTCGCATAACCATTCTACCTTTGAATGTGTTCTGCCCAGATTTATAGCAAAGTTATCCACAATCTAAATAGCCGTTTCCACAAATTGTGGATATCCGGTATCGCCCACTTTTTGTTGTTCTTTTACTTATTGCATCAAATATAGCTTACATTTGTATAGAGCCGAGGCGTAAATAAGCAAATCGGGATTATCTAATAGTATCGTAGGGTGGAAGAGCAAAAGAAAAGTTTTCGAATATCAGAAAAAAAATCGGTTAGAAAGGGGAATCAGTATTCTAACATGATTTATGGTAAGGTGCAGCCTCAAGCTATTCCTTTAGAGGAAGTGGTTTTGGGTGCTATCATGCTAGATAAGGATGCTATTGCTATTGTGATTGATATCCTGGATGAAGACAGCTTTTACTTGGAGGCGCATGGACTGATCTACAAGTCTATCAAGACACTCTTCAAGGAATCACAGCCAGTGGATCTACTGACTGTGACGGAGACACTCAAAAAGCAAGGAGATCTAGATAAAGTCGGTGGTGCTTACTACTTGGTAGAATTAACCAATCGTGTCGCTTCCTCTGCTAATATAGAATTTCACGCAAGGATCATAGCTCAAAAGCATATCCAGCGTGAGTTGATTTCTGCCTCGACAAATATCATCAATGATGCTTACGAAGATAGCACGGATGTATTTGATCTTTTAGATAGTGCAGAGAAAGCACTCTTCAAGATTACCGAAAAGAATTTAACGAAAAGTTTTGAGCCGATATCGACACTGGTGGCGCGTGCTATGAAGCAACTCGAAGAGGTCTCAAAAAAAGAGGAGGGCTTGACGGGTATTCCAACAGGTTTTACGAACCTAGACAGAATCACCAGTGGATGGCAGCCATCAGATTTAATCATCTTGGCTGCAAGACCCGGTATGGGCAAAACATCTTTCGTACTTTCGCTCGCGCGAAATGCAGCCATAGACTTTGGAAAACCAGTAGCTATGTTCTCGCTGGAGATGTCTTCTGTACAATTGACCATGCGTATCATATCTGCAGAAGCAGGTATAGAAGGTAGCAAACTGAGAAATGGTCAACTAGAAGATGATGAATGGAAGCGACTCATGGTCGCTGCAGAAAAAATAGGTTCCGCACCTATCATCATTGATGATACTCCTGCACTGAATATCTACGAACTACGTGCAAAGTGTAGGAGAATGAAGATGCAATCCGATATCCAAATGATCATCATCGATTACCTTCAACTGATGCAGGGATCTGGTGATGGAAACAGAGAACAGGAGGTCAGTATGATCTCAAGATCACTCAAAGGATTGGCAAAGGAATTGAGTGTGCCCGTGATCGCACTGTCTCAGCTCAACAGATCAGTAGAGACTAGAGGAGGATCTAAGAAACCCTTGCTCTCGGATTTGAGAGAATCAGGATCTATCGAGCAAGATGCGGATATCGTATCCTTCATCTATAGACCAGAATACTATAAGATCACGGAGGATGAAGAGGGACGCAGCCTCAAAGGTATTGCAGAAATTATCATCGCTAAGCATAGAAATGGTGCATTGGATACAGTGCAGCTAAGGTTTATAGATCGTTTTGCGAAGTTTGAAGATCTCAATGATGATGGCTTCTTTGACTCTTTCAATACGGATGATCTTGCACCTTCTGACAATCCATACGACAATGTCATTACTAGATCATCAAAGATGAACGAAGACGATAACGTTCCATTCTAAATATTTTACCTAGTTAAACCCTAACTTAAATTGGCAGAAATAGATACCCCAATGGGCATGCGACTAAATAAATACATTGCCCATTGTGGAGTTTGTAATCGCCGCGAAGCAGTGTCTTTAATCAAGGGTGGTCTTGTAATGGTAAATGACCAAGTCATAAAAACTCCAGCTTACTTAGTCCAAGAGAATGAGATCGTAAAATATAAAAATGAGATTGTAGTTCCACTCATACCAAAGATTTATGTCTTGATGAATAAACCTAAGAAAGTTAGTGTAAATTCTGGGGAAGATGCACGTAAGTCCGTCCTAGATATCGTTCAGCCTAAATACGATCAGCCATTAACTGCCGTTGGTAAGATGGATATCCTAGATGTAGGCCTACTATTACTCACCAACGATAAGGAGGTGATTGAGAAATTCGATTTGCCCGAGGCTGAATTCATTCGAGTATATCATCTAAGTCTAGACACAGAAATATCTTCACCTGATCTCACTCAAATTAAAGAAACAGAAAAGGTGGATAACAAAGAAATTAATATTTTAAATATTGATTTTCTAGATCAAGGGACCAAAAAGGAAATCGGCATTGAGCTCATTCAAGGTTCGGTAGCCCAAATACGTAGCTTATTCAAAGCAATGGATTATAGTATAGAGAAGATCGATTGTATGAACTTCGCGAACCTAACAAAAAAGGATTTACCAAGAGGATGGTTCAGAGATCTAAAACCAAAAGAAATAGTACTCCTTAAACATTTTGTATGATCAATTGTCAATTTACAAAGAGCAAGCTATTAACTGCATTTTCCTCTTCCTCTTCCTCTTGCTCTTGCTGATTTTTTTCTATCTCTAACTATCAACTATCAACTATCAACTAATTTATCTCCTCGGTACTTGGATGTAGTACTCTTTCTTTCCTGACATGGTGATTTTACTATCCAATAACCATGGATTGTATACTTTAAGCATACGATAGGTCATTCTATTATTAGATGCAACAGATTTGAGGTCCAGGACACCAGCCTCTTTATAGCTTATAGCCATCAAATCATTATATGGTGCATATTTCTCATTATCAGCAATCTGAAAGCCGTATTGCTCAGGATTAGATAAAATTTCTTTCATGGCCATGATTCTAAATACATACCTTCCAGTTTCTTCGTTTAGATTTATATCATAGTACGAGTTCATCCCCTGTTGAGAAAGGTTATCACTGATCCGTCTACTACCTGCATTATATGCAGCAGCAGCTAAGGTCCAAGAACCAAGTTTTGCTTTTTGTTTGCGAAGGTATTTACAAGCAGCTTTTGTAGCTTTTTCCAAATGATAGCGCTCATCTACTTCATCGTTTATTTCCATCCCGTATTCCTTACCAGTTGATTTCAGAAACTGCCAAAATCCTTTCGCACCAGCACTAGAGGTAGCATTACGCAATCCACTCTCCGCAACAGCGAGATATTTAAAATCATCAGGAATACCTTCTTGTCTAAGAATAGGTTCTATTACTGGAAAAAATCGATTTGCCAGTTTAATATTTTGAACCGTGGCACTATGCCAGTAACTATTGACCAGGAGTTCGCGATCTAATCTTTCGCGTGCATCAAAGTTTTCTGTTGGTACTCGCTCACCAGCAAAATCAAAACTTTTATCTAGTGTAATGGCCTTGATCACTTGCGGTAATGTATTTGACGAGCCAATTTCTGTAATATTACTTTCCTTCTCTGGATATGTATATGAGGAGAATACGGCTACCGCGAAGAAGGCGCCAAGGCAAAGAATAAAAAGAGATATTTTTAATTTCATGGTAAATAACTTTAATAAATTAAACAGACCGTGGACGTACTTTAGTATAGTTTCTTATATCATTTATGTACTCAATACAAATGGTATTGGGTAAGTATTATGGTAGATTGAATACGGGAGAGCACTACATATGATACATGCTAAGCTACCTCTTGCTGCTTTACACTTTTCTTGGTCTCTTGAAGATAGGTACGGTAGAGCATGGCTCACCATACATGATACTCTGCGCATGCGCTTTTAGTCTTTCTGTAATTTCCATATAAGCCATAGTAGGAACGGGCAAATTACTGCATCCCTTTATTACGACTCGTTTATCTTGGTATGACGAGAAATCTTGATTAGATAAAAAATCCTTGTAGTAGTATGTCAGATACTCTTCTTTATTTCCTTGAAAGATATCTGCTGCTATTCCATGACAATATGAACTGACCAACATATACGCCCAGGTAGGTATGATCGCATCGATAGAACAAAACATAGTAACTACTTTGCCTTGATACTGACCCCAATCATGCACTTTGAGCGCTGCTCTAAAATCTTTTTCCTTGAGAATCATTTCCTTAAATAGCCAGCTCTTTAAATCAAAATCAACGACTACTTGTTTTGGAAAGTATTCTTCCAAATCAATAGTAATGATTCCACTATTAGCTACTCGATTGATTAAAGGTTTGTCTATCATATGTATTGTTAGGTAACATAAAAATTACCGTATTATTTATTCTTCTTCCTCCTGAGAAGTTCCGTTTTGCAATAAAGCAATAGTTGCGGCTAAGTCAGCAGCGACTATCTCAAAACGCTCTTCCCCCTCCTGAGGTTCTGCGGAAGTACTTTGAGGAGTGATTTCCTCTATTGGTGCAGCTTCTCCTATCACGTTTTCCGGAGTGGCAAAGTCTTTCAATTTTGGAAGATCATCAATGGACTTGAGGCCAAAGTAGTCCATAAATTTATCATTTGTACCGTATAGAAGAGGCTTACCAGGGCCATCTGAACGACCAACAATTTCTACGATCTCTTTCTCAAGCAACTTTTGCAAACTGTAATCTGCACTAACTCCTCTGATGCGCTCCATTTCTGGTTTAGATACAGGTTGCTTGTAGGCGATGATGCTAAGCGTTTCAATAGCTGCTCTACTCAGTCTTTTTTTAGTAGTTATTTTTAGATAATTTCCAACGGTATTATGAAAAGCAGGCTTTGTCAAAAACTGGAAACCATTCGAGATTTCTACTAGCTCCATCGCAAAGTCAGCTTGAGCATATTTATCTTGAAGAGCAATTATTACCGCTTCTATTTCTTCGGCCTTAAATTCCGCTTGTAGTGAGTTCTCCAAACTACTCTGAATATCTTTAAAGTTGATTGGCTTCTCTGCTACAAAAATCAAACTTTCTATATGCTGTGCTAATAAATCCATGTATCTATTTTAATATCCCTTTGCATATCGCATTGTACTATGTGCATGCTAATTGAATCTAAGTGAATATGATCCCAAAGTTACTATTTATAAACCATTTCTAATCCCATTGCCATTAGCAATCAATAAAAGAAAGTTGTTCAGAAATCATTAGAGCTAGGAGTGTAAAGCTATTGAAGGCAATCCTTTAGGTATTGCTTAAATGTTTCACTATTTACAAGAGCATCTGCCGTATCTTTATTAAAGGTGGAGTTTGTGGCAGGCATCACACCTTGATTGATATAGGACAGTATCCCTTCATACCCCCCAGTCTCAGCAACGGACTCAACGATGCAATTGCAAAGGCCTTCGCTTTTTGTATCATCCAAGCGTTTACATAATTGCAGGCCTTCTGCCATAGCCCGACGTATCTGGTATTCAGTAGGTTTGGTAAAAAAGACTCTATTCACAGAGGGATTAGACGGCAGATATCTGACCATATATTCATCTCCATTTTTTAGGGGGTAGGTTTGGGCTGATCCGTTAGCTTTGATTAGGTTATGATTACGATCCACAAAGGCATATTTATATGTTTTACCGCCATCCACAAATAGCTTAGCCTTGGTAAATAAACCAATATGGTCTAGCTGTCTTATTTGCTCCTTCTGCCTATACTTGTACCAATCTGAATTCACCATCCAAATCGAGAAAGCGAAAACAATCAACATCAAGACTCCAAAGAAAGCTAAAGTCTGATAGCCCATTTTCGTCCGTTCCTTGCTTCTCCGTTCATTCAGAGGTGTTTTTACCTCCTCATTGATTTCCATGGTATATTCAAAGTGATCATTATGGCGGATGATATTGAGTTCGATAAGCTCTTCATTGATAAATAAAGAGTACTGCTTTGTATCCATCACTTTAAAATCAATACTGCTTATCTTCCCATTTACATGAATCAATACATGACCAGTACGACCACCATGTAGTAGGCCAACTTTATGGATTTTACCCATTTGATCTATATGATTCCAGTGAAATTGTTTCATCTATGTATTATCATAATGCACCAAATTTATTTTGCCACATTTAATACTATTTCTATTTTTCCAAATAACTGGTTTGATACACCTAATCTAAGCATAACGGATCAGGCTATGCGTCGTCTCTCACGAGGTACGAAGTGAGATATGATCGTTATAGCCATTGTTCTCTTCCGTTACTTTTCTTTTTTACTTGCTTTTATATAAGTTTGGTCGTCTTCTTTTCTGATGGCTTTTATTACGTTTTCATCGTTTAGTAGCTTCATTTGTTTGAGAGCTATTCTCTCTAATTCCTTAAATCGAACTTCCTTTGGCGTCGCCTTCTCTATTAACAAGGCATTAATGTTTTCTAAGTTTGAAAGAACAACTAACTCATTGATACTTGCAAAATCTCTGAGATTCAATCCTTTTTTACCATGGTTCTTATTCGAGTCTCGC
>Ga0209187_1000928_pt1 | contig 40373 bp, 46 predicted proteins | sample BantaG_FD_187430 | JGI IMG/M metagenome (GOLD analysis project Ga0209187, IMG submission 187430) | Marine algal microbial communities from Bantry Bay, Ireland - BantryBay_4 metaG (SPAdes) (version 2) | ecosystem: Host-associated > Algae > Red algae > Unclassified | place: Bantry Bay, Ireland...
CCGCCGTGATACGCGAACCGTACGTCCGGTGGTGTGAGAGGGATAAGATAGGGCTAGAAGAACTCCTTTGTCCATTGGGCAGGTATAAAAGTTCGGCCCTATCTTACTCTACTCGATTAAAAAAAACATAAATGGGTCAAAAATTGGATAACCCAACCGGCCAATAAGCAAAAACAAGTAATTTGTCACGCCCTTAATTTAGGCTTAACCACCCTCAATAAACGTATTCCTAAAGACAATCAAATCTATACCCGCTATTTATCCGAATAGAAATACCAGATTTTTACTTTGAATCCGTATCTTTAACTTATCATAATTTCTAATAAACATACTATAATCATGAAATTTCACCTCAAACTGCTCTGTTGCCTCCTTCTTTCGGTTAGTTTATTCTCCAGTTGCGCTACCCAAAAGGAAGCAACTGACAGTACAGCTGCCTCGGCATCCGACGGCAAAAAGAAAGACAAAGACAAAAAGAAAAAATATAGCGATGTCATTACCAAAGACGCCATCACCGATGAAGGTCTTTTTACTGTTCACAAAGTAGATGGTAAATATTACTTTGAACTTCCCGTTGATCTGCTCGACGAAGAAATACTGGTCGTGAGCCGAATTTCTGGTCACGTAAAGGGATTAAATTTTGGTGGAGCGGGTATGAAATCACGTCCACAGCAAGTTATCCGTTGGGAACAAATGGACAATAAAATTCTACTACGTTCGGTCAGCTATAATAGCACCGCTACGTTCGAAGATCCGATTTATAAATCCTTACGGGAAAATAATTTTGAACCCGTGATCATGGCCTTTGATGTGGAGGTAATGAATGACGATTCTTCCGCTGCTGTTATTAACGTGGATGAACTTTTTACCAAAGACATCGCTATGATCGGCCCGCTCTCTGCCAGACAACGAAAAAGCTTTGAAATTGGTGGACTGGACTCCAAGCGCAGTTTAATCAGTGGTATCAAAAGCTTCCCGGAAAACGTGGAAGTGCGCCATATTCTTACCTATAAAGGGAAAAAATTACCGGATAACCAACTCACTGGAACCCTTTCCCTAGAGATGAATCAATCTTTTGTCAAGCTGCCGGAAGTACTGATGCAGCCTCGTTACGCCGATTCCCGCGTAGGATATTTTGCCATTCAGCAAACGGATTATGGCAACGGTGACCTAAAGGCAAAAAACAAACGATTTATTACCCGTTGGAAGCTTGAACCCAAACCAGAAGATGCTGCGGCTTTTGCAGCCGGTACATTGGTAGAGCCTGCCAAGCAGATTGTCTATTACGTAGATCCGGCGATGCCCAAAGTTTGGCGTCAATATATAAAACAAGGAATTGAAGACTGGCAACCAGCCTTCGAAAAAGCAGGGTTTAAAAATGCGATTATTGCCAAAGAACCACCCACCAAAGAAGAAGATCCCGACTGGAGTCCGGAAGATGTTCGTTACTCTGTTATTCGATATATTACCACGGAGATTCAAAACGCACAAGGCCCTCACGTACACGATCCCCGGACCGGAGAGATTCTGGAAAGTGATATTCTCTGGTACCATAATATCATGAAATTATTAAGAAACTGGTATTTAACCCAGACTGCCGCCGCCGATCCTAAAGCTCGTAAAGTAGTTTTTGATCGGGAACTGATGGGCCAATTGATTCGATTTGTAGCAGCCCACGAAGTAGGACATACCCTCGGATTACCACATAATATGGGGTCGAGTGTAGCCTATCCGGTGGATTCTTTACGATCTCCCACTTTTACCGCCACTCACGGAACGGCTCCTTCTATTATGGATTATGCCCGTTTTAACCACATTGCGCAGCCGGGCGATGGCGTCACCAATTTTTTTCCAAAAGTAGGGGAGTACGACGAATGGTCGATCGTTTATGGTTACAAACCCATCCCGAATGCTAATTCGGCGGAAGCCGAAAGACCTATTCTCAACCAATGGATCAAAGAAAAAGCAGATGATCCCGCAATGCGTTTTGGTCGTCAAACCAGAGACCCCGCCGATCCTACTTCACAAACCGAAGACCTGGGAGATGATCCTGTAAAGTCTGCCACCTATGGAACCAATAATTTAAAGTTGATGATGCCACAATTGGTTTCCTGGATGAAAATAGCTGGAGAGAATTACGATGAACTGGAAGAAGTATACAGTTCCGTGTATGGTCAACTCGGAAAATATCTTAGACACGTAGCTACCACGGTTGGAGGAGTTTATAATTATCAAAAAACAGCAGACGAAGAAGGTGTGATTTATACACCCGTAGAAAAAAGTAAGCAGGCCGCAGCCATGAAGTATTTGAATGAAAATATTTTTAAAACACCGACCTGGTTGCTGGATAAGAATATATTACAACGCATAGAATCGGATGGTGCCACTGAACGCATACTTCGGTTACAATCCAGTGTGATGAACCGTTTATTGGTTCCAGACCGACTAAACCGACTGGTAGAGTCAACTGCTCTAGAGGGAAAAAATACCTATACGATTACGGACTTGTTTAGTGATTTAAAAAATGGCGTATGGAATAATGGTGCCAGTGATTTATACCAACGAAACCTGCAAAGAGCATTTGTAGATAAGATGGGAGAAGTGTTGGCAACTAAAGACAACGAAGTAGATCAGACGGATATTCGTGCCGTGGCTTTTGGAACCCTTACAGAAATCCAGCAGATGATTGGATCGCGTACCAGTGGTGGAGCGGCCATTACTAATTTTCATTATCAGGATATTAACAATCGAATCCAGCAAATTCTGGATGGAAAATACGAAATGCCCGGTAAAGCAAGGTAATTTTTGTTTTTCATAAATTAGGTGTAATGAACTAACACCTAATAATAAAAATCCCAAACATTAGGTAATGCTAGTGTTTGGGATTTTTTATGAAAATTAGGGGTTTGATGAACTTACGCCTAATAATAGCCTCAAATACTAGTAATACTAGTGTTTGGGGCTTTTTATAAAAAAAGGATTTAATGAATTTACGCCTAGTAATAGCATCAATTATTAGGCAATACTGGTGTTTGAAGCTTTTTGTAAGAAATTTGGGGGAAATAAGGTTACACCTAATAATAGTCTCAATTATTAGGTAATTACAGTGTTTGATTTTTATTCCTCATGTTTTGCCAAAAATCAGATAAGGCCATATGAGCCAGTTAATCCCCATATTTTGTGAGTGAAACAATTTTATAGTAACCAATTTTAATACTGATATTATGGATTTAACGACATTTACAAAAACGAAAACATTTCTAATGTTATTACTCTGCTTCACGAGTGGAATGCTAACAGCACAAAAAGAAGCCATCCTGCAGGCTAAACAAGAAAGCATTGAAAAAAATGCTAAAGTAGTAAAAGTAATGATGAACAAGGATCGTGCTACTCCGCATATTATTGAATTAAAAAATAATTCAACGGAAGTGGTAAAAAAAGCAGCCATCCCACAATTATTACAGGAATTACTCTCCTCAGAACATCAGACCGCTCAATTCGTTGCTCGCCCTGCTCTTGAGTTAAAGGGAGGTATTGAAGTCGATCGCTTTCAACAATTTTACAACGGTGTAAAAGTGGAACACGGTCACTATAATGCCGTTGTCACAGAAGGAAATGTAGCATCGTTGATTGGAGAATTTTACGAAGTAGGACAAGTTAATACTACTCCTAATATCTCTGCCGAACAAGCTATCAACCTGGCTAAAAACTTCGTAGGAGCCAAAAAATACGCCTGGGAAGTAATTACGGAATCCTGGAGTGCATTGACTCCTCCCGCTATAGCACAGGCCAAACTGGATGCCCTCGCTGAATATTATCCCGAAGGGGAACTGGTACTGGTAGACGATTATGATACTCCCGAGATTGATCTGGATTTAGCGTACAAACTTAACGTATACGCCACTGATCCCATTAGTCGTGCATATGTATACATAAATGCACACTCCGGTAAAATCATGCTCAATAATCCAATTATCAAACATGCTACGGCCTCCGTTATGACCCGTTACTCTGGTGAAAGAACTATTCAAACAACCCAAATTTCGACTGCTAGCGAACCGAATCCTAGTAAAGATGCCACCTTTGGGGCTGATGGTGTATACAATAGTACTACTGGTTATCCTGGTATGAAATACGACAACGAAAACCTTTTTGGTACAGAACCAGAAACCTATGTATTGATTGATGACTCTAGAGGAACTCGTATTGAAACCTACGATCTGAACGGAATTGGAGGACTTCCACTCTCTGGTGTTCCTAACTACGGACAAGCTCGTTCTTTTACAGATATTAATAATGAATGGAGTCTAGCCGACCACGCCCGCGATGGACTAACGGGGGAAGCCAACAATGATGATTTCGCCTGGGATGCCCACTGGGGTGCTGGAGAGGTATACGATTATTGGTTGAATGTTCACGGTCGTTTGAGTTATGATAACGAGAATGCACCCATTTATAGTTATGTTCATTCGGGAGTAAAGTTTGATAATGCCTTTTGGAATGGATCGGTAATGACTTATGGTGATGGAGATAATTTTTTACCATTGACTTCACTAGATGTATGTGGCCACGAAATTGGACACGCCGTCTGCTCAAATACTTCTGATCTAGTCTATGCTAGTGAATCAGGTGCGATGAACGAAGGATTCAGTGACGTTTGGGGTGCTTGTCAGGAATATTACAATCTGCAAAGAAATCCAAATGCAAAACAAATAGACGAATACGAGCCATTCGGTATCGGTGAGCAAATTGATAGATCAGCGGTTGGTCTACGTAGAATGGACAACCCGCAGAGAACCGGAGATCCTGATACATTTGGTGGTAATAACTGGAAAGATCCAAATTGTGAACCAACACTTGCAAACGACCAATGTGGGGTACACTCTAACAGTGGAGTCCTAAACAAATGGTTCTATTTACTAACCGTTGGTTCTGAAAGTGGTTCCGGACCAGATATGGCTTATGCTGGAACGGGTGCAAACGCTGACAATGGTTCCAATGACCTTGGTGATGTTTATCAAGTAACCGGTTTAGGGTTTTTAAAATCCGAAAAAATTGCTTTCGGAACGGAAGTATTACTTACCCCCAACGCAAAATTTGAGGAAGCTCGGGAAGCTAGTATGATATATGTAACCACTGCTTTTGGTCCTTGTAGTAAGGAAATGGAGTCTACCGTTAATGCGTGGCATGCGGTCGGTGTAGGAGAAAAATGGAGCGATTGTGCTCAACCGGAAGGTTTTATCCATGCTGCGGTTTTTGCAAACGAAGGGTCAACAGATAAGTCTTGTGGTGCTTTTTCTACTGTGAGATCAACGCTCTTCTTTCCTCTTGGTAATGGTTCAGCCAGGATTTCTGTTTCTGGAACAGCTACCGAAGGTATTGATTTTGAAGTGCCAAATAAAAATGTTACTGCCTCCAATGGAGTGATATCAATTCCGGTCAATATATTTGATGATGCGATTATCGAAGGAAATGAAACCATTATTCTAACTATTTCTGGTTTGGATAATGCAACACACACGATTACAATTCGGGATAATGATATCATTCCACGTTTAATTGGTGACGGAGTTTCTCTATTAGACCAGACATTTAATTCTCAGTTTAGACTACCGAATACCGTTAATGACGAAGAATGGGCGGTATTGAAATATCAGATTGCAGAACCGGAGGATTTGAACTGGTATTTTGATAATGTGTATGGTGCTTATATTGCTTTGGTTGAAGGATCTCCTAATTATGCAGTACCAGCTAACGTAGAGTCTGTCTTGCGAAGTCCACTGGTAGATGCTCGCGGATTGAAAGATATAAAATTAGAGGCAAATATCCGATATCAGGGAGAACACGACGGTAGTGCCGCATTCGATTATGGCGTTTTGGTTTATTCTTTTGATGGGGTGAATTTTGTAGAATACGGTGATAAATATGCTACTCAGACACTAAACACCGAAAAAATTAACGTTGATTTGCAAGATGACTTATTTAATGGAAAGCAGTTTTACCTTGGATTCAAATGGTTTAATGATGCGCTATTAAGTACGGCTTATACTTTTAGTGTAACTGATGTAAAAGTAACTGGTTCGGCTACTGATGTGGCCACCACGGTTGACGAAAGTGACGAAGAAAATCTGGGGCCGAATTCGATTGTTTATTTTTATTCCGCTACAACTGGTAACTTGATGGCAAAGATCGAAAACCTGAGTAGTCATGATTATGGTTGTACTTCGGTAACGGTAGATCGTGCGGGTAACTCTGCTGTGAAATATCAGGATGCCGGGGACGCATTCCATTTGGCGGATAAGACTTTTAGAGTTATTCCTCAAACCAATAACTCTGAGGGCGAATACAACATTACCCTGTATTACACCACTAATGAAGTGGACGGATGGGAAGCAGCTACTGGAAATGATTGGGATATAGACGCTGTAGTTCACAAAAGTGAAGGAAGTATTAATGAGGTGACCGATGGTGATACACCAGTATATGATGTTGTAGCTGCGACTACTGCAGATAACCAATTTCAGATTACCGGACATTTTACGACTGGCTTCTCCGGTTTTGGAGTAGGTGCAGTTCAGGCGAGTGCCTTACCCGTAGAATTAACCCAGTTCACTGGTCGTACTGAAAAGAGTAATGCAGTTCTTGAATGGAACACTGCGACAGAATTTAATAACCAGGGATTCAATATTCTACGACGTACGGAGGCAGAGCGCAGTTTTACAAATATCGGTTGGGTAGATGGTGCAGGAACAACCAATACGCCACAGGCTTATCAGTTGGTTGATAAAAATTTGGCAGATGGTCAGTATTATTACCAGTTGGAACAAGTAGATTTTGACGGTGCGGTCAGTTATTCTGAGATTATAACGATCAAGGTAGATTTAGGCAATATAAGTATTGCACTTAAGCCTAATCCTGCTTTCGGCTTCGTAAATCTATCGCTTGCCGGTTTTGACAATAATGATACCTATGAACTTTCCATCATCGCCATGAATGGTCAGATAATTCGTAGTAGCACAGAAAGAGGAAATAATAACCAACTTGATATCTCAAATGTTACTCCTGGCGTTTATTATGTACAGGTTAAAGCTAATGAATTAGTAAGAATTGAAAAACTGATAGTTCATTATTAACTCATTCCTAAAAGGTATCACAGAACTAATTTTTGAATGAGATATCATAACTAACCTTGGCGCCCTGCTTCTATCGTATTTAATCATACGTTTACGAAGCAGGGTGTTTTTTATTTATCCTCATATTTTACCACTCCATCCACAATCGTCATCATTACCTCCGTCTCTGGAATCTCCTCCGCTGGACAAGTCAGCAGATCATTTGACAAAACCACAATGTCTGCCAGTTTTCCAATCTCCAGACTTCCTTTACTCTCTTCTTCAAAAGCCGCGTACGCATTTCCCAAAGTATAAGAATAGAGCGCCTCGGATCGGGTCATACTTTGTTCGGGAAAAAACTCCATCCCCGTGTCTTGTCGTTTTCGAGTAACCGATGCGTAGATACTGGCCAGTGCGCTGACATCCTCTACCGGTGCATCCGTACCGTTGGCCACCACTACTCCTGCATCCAGCAAACTACGCCACGGGTAAGCACCCAAACGAGAACGTTCTACGCCCAGTCGACTGACGACAAAAGGAGCATCGGAGGTACAGTGAATTCCCTGCATGGAAGCGATCACGCCCATTTTTTTAAATCGAGGAATATCAGTGGTATCCAGATGCTGAGCATGTTCAATTCGCCAACGCCATTTATCTTTCTTAGGATGACTAGGTTGGAGGTTTTCAAAAATATCCAGCACCTCTCGGTTTGCCCGATCCCCAATCGCGTGTACACATAACTGGAGGTCTTGTTTTACGGCCAGCGTAGCGATATTTTCTACCTCCTCAATGGTGGTGGTATTTTGACCCGTAAAATTGGGTTTATCCGCGTATGGTCTTAGCAGCCAGGCACCAAAAGAACCTAGCGCTCCGTCTACTTCTGTCTTGATGGCCCGGACGGTAAAAAAATTATTGCCGGCATCAATGATGGGAAACTTGTCTAGTTTTCCATTCTTCATTTCTTCGTAACTATGTCGGACCATTGCCCAAAGGCGCAGATCCAGTTCCCCTTTTTCAGCCATTTTTTGGTACCGTTCTATTTCCGTGAAACTACTACCCGCATCCTGAAAAGAGGTAATTCCTTTGGCCAGACATTCCTGCTCGGCCAGTGCGATGCCTTGTTCCCATAATGCCAGTTTTTCACTTTCCGGAATCTGGCTTAGATAATCTTGATAGCTGCCAGAGATGACCTTCATGGCGCGCTCTTCAAAGACTCCGATGGCGTTGCCTTTTCCGTCACGGATGATTTCTCCGCCTATTGGGTCAGGGTTTTCAGTACTGACGCCTGCCGCCTTCATGGCTGCCTCGTTAGCAAATAATGCGTGACCACTAGCATGATACAAGATTACTGGATTATTTGGAGAAATGGCAGACAGTTGGTCGTGAAATGGGTATCCGTGAATTTGCTGTTCCAGTGCGGTATCCCATTTTTCCTGATGCCAGCCTCGACCTTCGATCCAGACTCCGGGTTCGAGCGTTGCGGCTTTTGCGGCAACCTGATCTACGATTTCTTGCCAGTTTTTAGAAGCTAGAAAATTTAGATGAATCAGACTTTTTCCGAGATTACTGAAGTGGCCATGTCCTTCAATAAATCCGGGCATGGCGAACTGGTCGTTCAGGTCGATTGATTTTTTTGCGAAGCCCTGATATTTTTCTACTATCTCAGAACCACCAATAGCGCTGATTCGACCATTGGTGATGGCGATTGCGGTAGCTTTGGGTTGAGCCGTATTAATGGTAGAAAAGTTACCATTAAATAGTAAAAGGTCGGCGTCGGAGGTGGAAGCATCTTCGCAACCAAAAATAAGTGCGAGGATAAACAGGTAAAAAATATTTTTCATGATGATGATTTTACAATGGGGTAGAAATAAGGGGGATCTTATCTTGAGTTTTTATTTTTTTCCAATACAATTATAAATAGCTTCCAAAAATTTTCGTAAGGAATAGTTTCAACGTTGGTTCCTCTCCAGCTCCAATTATTCTTTTTATGGTCTGCTAGTTTTTTAAGATATGGTACGACGTGACGCTGAACGGCAGCGGGATGGAAGTTGTTTTTAGGAATAAGTAGGATCATTTTTACAAAACAAGTTATCCGAAAACTATCCTCTTTTCTTAAATATTTTTGATCGTACGCCTTGAGATTTTCCACCCGGTCAATGATGGTGTCGTAATCTTTTTTTATTAGTAGTAATAAAAATTGAACAAATAAAATTAAGGTATTGACTCCTTTTTTATCTTTAGAAAATACCGGAAGATCGTTAATAAATTTTGTAATTCTGATTTTTGATTTTACTGGATAAGTGGGTTTAACTTTATCGATAGTGACCAAAATATAGTAGAGCATTTCAAAAATAGTAAAATTTTCTTGAAAAAAAGCTACTTGTGATTTTTCAATTTTATGTTCTTTAAAGAGTTGTAGCGCCTCCCCGAATTGCTGATAGTTTTCGGTGGTTAAACAAAGTATAGCGTAGTAGTAAATACTGGATAAGGTATTGAAATGGGATAGGTCTTGATTCTCTATTCTGGAAAAAATTAAAATACTGCCTTTTTCAAACTCTTTTTGTAGAATATGTCCCTCTACCATGGCAAAATAGAATAGGCTATCCAGGTTTGGGCGATTAAAAGGTTTCATTTTTTTTAAGCCTTCTTTACAGCACGCAATAGTCCCTGGTATATCCCGGTTGATTAACCGGTCATGTAAAAATATTGTGTAAAAATAATAAACGGTACGTGGAGAATAGTCAATTTTTATGTTCGCTATTTCCTTTAAAAAAGTATTTAGCATTTCTTTTACCTGATGAATCTCGGTTTTAGGATCGGCAATCAAACCTTTATATTCAAGATGCATAGTACTCAATTTTAATTCTGCGTCTATATACTGTTGAAAATATTTTACTTCCGCATTGTATTTAATGATTTTTTTTTGGTCTCTAAGGTTATTGACACGATTTCTTAGCTGTAGTGATAATTGCAGACCGGCATAAGGATTATGAGCAGTTTTGGCTTTGTGAAGGGCGGATTTTGCCAGTTTATAACTAAGGTTTTTCTCTCCCATTCGATTTAAAATACCGCAAATAGTCTGTAGCTGACCAACTAAAAAAAAGTCTCTATCCGATGGAGAAGTGAAAACTTTTTCCGGGTCGATTAAAAACAAACTATTCAGTAACCTGTTTTGTAAACGATACTTGAGCCTCTTAAAACTTATATGACTGGCATCTGTACCATAAAGCGCCTGGGCGGCACGCTCTTCATCTTCGTAACTACCATCACTTAGTCCCTTTACTAATTTGTAAATTTTAGAATTCTTATTGGTAGGCAATCCTGTATCATCCCGGTAGTGGGTCCGGTGCTTTTTTAACAGTCTGATCAAGTCGCTCAATATTTCCATGATCTTCAAAGAAACAAAATTTCCTTGAATCAAATTAGTAAAAACCAATATTTTGTACTATGAAGAAGTTGTTTAAGAATGTTCACAGAAAGAGCGCCAATTGAAGTGCTAACTTTGTTGCTCGATAGGACTTAAAATTGCCATTATTCGGTTATAGAGTTCTTGTGGCTTAAAAGGTTTAGACAAATAATCATTGATTCCTACGGAAAGACATTTTTCTTCTTCCGGTTGAGAAGCATTTGCCGTAAGTGCTAAAATGGGGACGGAACTGGTCGCTCTGATTTTTTGGGAAGCAATTATTCCGTTCATGACGGGCATCTGAATATCCATCAAAATAATATCGTAATTGTTTTCCTGATATTTTTCTACTGCGATTTGTCCGTTATCCGCAATATCTACTGAGACCTGATCCGACCAGGAAGTTAATACTTTTTTGGTGGCCAATTGATTTAAAAAATGATCTTCTACCAGTAGAATTCGCAGAGGTGAGCTAGGAATATCTCCTTTCATTTGGAGCGGCTGTTTGGCTGCTTCCACCGGAATGGTAACCTGAAAAACGGTATTCTTTCTGTCCTTTGAAGTGAAAGATAAATTGCCATTAATAATTTTAATCAACTTACTAACAATCGCCATCCCAATAACTCGTTTCTTTTCTTCGTCCTTTTCCGGATGATAAATTTCAAGAATTTTTTCTGCTGCGTACAAGTCTTCAATTTCGTCTTCCTGCAATCTCAAACCTTCGCTATGAAGCGTGAAAATTAGCTCATAGTTTTTGGCAGAGATCTTCTGGGCACTGGCCTTAAAAAACATAAATTTTTGACGCTCTGTTTTTTCAATTAAAAAGTCAATTAAGTTATATAGGATTTGCGTAATTTTTTTGGTATCACTAATAATCTTCTTCGGCATACTGTCGTCGATCAAGAAGGTAAGACCAATATCTGCATTATCGGTCCTCATTTTGACGACCCGTTTCATACTTTCCATGAATGCTCCGATTTCAAAACTCTCTTTTTCTGCTTCGATTTTATCAGAAACCAAGACCGAAAAATTCATCAAATTATTGATCATGATGGACAGATCATCCACAGAAGTTTTTAGTCCGTCCATTAGTTCTGTTTGATCGGACGAAATTTCTGTCTTCTCCATCAGAAATAACAAATTGATGACTGAAGAAAGCGGGGTTCTGATATGAAAACTAATGTCAGCTAAAGCTTCATCTTTAATGCTACTGGCCTTAGTATTGATATTTTTTTCAATAATTAACTCCTCTGTTATTTTTTGTCGGGTAATATCTTGTAAGGTGCCGGAAAGGAAAAGCTTTTTACGAATTTCATCAAAATTCATTTTAGCCTGAATCGAAATGTGTTTGATGGAGTGCCCCTTGATGACAATCCGATGGGTAAGATGATGTAGCTGACCATCTTTAGCTGCTAATTCAAAAAAGTCCTGAACATTTTCTTTATCTTCCGGATGTGTATAATTGATATAGTCAGAAAAAGTAGGGACTATGCTATTGAGTGGAAATCCAAAAATACGGAAAATTTCGTCCGCCCAAAGCATTTTGTTATTGACAATATCCATCTCCCAATTACCAAAGTGCGCCATCTCCTGAGCTTCTACAAATCGCTTCTTGCTAATGGCCAGTTCCCTGGCGGTAGCTTCTATTTTTTGATTATTTTTTACACGATGCAGCGCGTAGCGGATAGCACGCCCGAGGAGTTTACCGTCAAATTGGCCTTTGACCAAATAATCCATGGCTCCAGCCTTGATGGCCTGGTTGCCAATTAGCTCATTATTCGTCCCCGTCATGATAATGACGGGCGTTTTAGGGCAACGTTCTAAAAAAGAAGTAAGGGTTTTAAAACCGGTAGAATCCGGTAAGGAAAGGTCCAGCAACGCGATCGTTATCTCCTGCTGCTCAATCAGAGTAATACCCTCAAAAAGCGTAGGTACTGTATATAATTCGTAACGTACAGATGACGATTTCAGCATATTGCTGATTAATCTGGTATCACCTGGATTATCTTCAATTAACAAAAGATGTAAAGTAGTATTCACATTCATAAAGTGGAGGCTTTTACTACAACGCTCTTATAGGCTTGTTTGGTTTCTTAAGGAATCATAGATGGAAGGATTGCTGTAGTCAGCCAAAAATCCTCAATCTTTTGTATAATGTCAAAGAATTTATCAAAATCAACAGGTTTATTTAAATAACAATTTACGTGTAAATTATAACTTTTAAGGATGTCCTGATCTGCATCAGAAGTCGTTAGGACAATAATTGGAATTCTACGTAGGTTATCGTCGTTTTTTACTTTTTCCAAAACTTCCCGTCCATCCATTTTGGGTAGATTTAAATCAAGTAAAATTAAATCTGGACTTTTTTTATCTGAATAGGGTTCATTTTTATATAAATAGTCAATGGCTTCTACTCCGTCCATTACTACATCAAGGGTTACGTTTTTACTACCTTCCTTAAATGCTTCCTGAGTAAGTCTTACATCACCTGGATTATCTTCAATTAGAAGTATAGTAATGGTTTTTTGACCTTCGTTCATATTATTAAATTTTTATTATAATACGTAATTTTGATTTAGAGGTTGCGCGGCAGATAGGATTAAGTTTTTTTTACTGATCTCATTCGTTAACTTTGCGAAAGGTTGACATTATAGAAGCTTTCAAAATCCATTTTTATGCGCTCAGTTGAACATTTGCAAGAATTGTTCCTTAAATTTTTACAAAAAGAATTGTTTGATCAATCTCCGATAGAATTATATGAACCGATCAATTATATCCTTCAATTGGGTGGAAAACGCCTGCGTCCTGTTTTATTATTAATGGGAGCTAACCTGTTTTCTGAAGACATTGATCACGCCTTACCAGCGGCCTTGGCAATCGAAATTTTCCACAATTTCAGTTTGGTACACGACGATATCATGGACGAGGCTCCACTACGACGGGGAAAACCTACGGTGCATATTAAGTATGGTCAGAATGCGGGTATTCTCTCTGGGGATGCCATGTTGATCCTTACCTACCAGTATCTCAATCAATTGAAAAATCCGGAACAGCTGCCGTCCATCTTGCAGATTTTCAACCAGTTAGCCATCGAAGTTTGTGAAGGTCAACAATATGATATGAATTTTGAGACGCAGGAATTGGTCGAAATTGCTGCTTATCTTAAAATGATTGAACTAAAGACTTCCGTTTTGATTGCGGGGGGACTTAAAATCGGCGCATTGATCGGAGGAGCTGGAGAAAAAGACGCGCATGAGTTGTACGAATTTGGCCGTCATATTGGAATTGCCTTCCAATTACAGGATGATATTCTGGATACCTTCGGGGATCCGGAAAAGTTTGGTAAAAAAGTAGGAGGTGATATTGCACAGAATAAAAAAACCTTCTTATTGCTAAAGTCTATGGAACAGGCCATCGGACAGGATCGCATAGATTTGTTGGCAGCATTGTCTATCACTGCTGACCCCATTCAGAAGATAGAACAGGTAACCCGTATTTACGATAAGCTAAAAGTCCAGGAACAGGCGACCGAACTAATGGAAGAGTATCTGCGAAAAGCATTTCTCCATCTCGATCGGGTGAACGTAGGGGCGTCTCGTAAAATACTACTACGAAATTTAGCTAATGAACTGATGATGAGGGAGATATGAAAAAAGGAGCAACCACATTAATGGTTACCCCTCACACTATGAAACACTATATTTTTCGGCAATAGCCGCTATTATCCTTTTTTTCAATATACTAAAATATAAAAATAAATGCTAATTTCAAAATTTAAGCAAAATACTAGACTTTAGGATAAAGTTTATTATAAATTAATATGTAAAAATACATTGTTAGATTCATTTTTCCAAAAATATCTTCCCAGACCACCAGTTTTTCTCAATAATCGCATTATTACGGGCATAAAAGTTCAATGCCGGCTCATTCCAGTCCAAAACCTGCCATTTAACCATTACCGCCTTTTTTTCTCTGGCCGTTGCTAAATAGGCGTCAAAAAGTAATTGACCAACCCCTCTTTGTCGGTAGTTTTCTTGCACCACGAAGTCTTCTAGATATAGCATCTTTCCCTTCCAGGTCGAATAACTCATATAATATATGGTAGTGCCAATGATTTTTTCACCATCCAGCGCCACATTGGCCTCAAATACTCCTTCGGCGAAGTCATTTTGGTAATCTTCCAGCGTTGCAGTCACCGCTTCGGGTTCCTTTTCATAGATCGCCAGTTCTTTCACTAGGGCATAAACCCCTTTTAGATCGTTATTGGTCGCTTTTCGAATAGTAATTTTACTCATAATGGGGTGTTTTTTTGTCAAAATACATTGCTTAAAAATAAATGTAATTTCTCTTTTGAATTTCACCTAAATAGTCTTATCTTTGCATTCGTTTTGGGGAGAGGTGGAAGATGAAAATCAAAAAAACACCTTTTTCTTCAAAAAAATACAATTTACACCTTGTTTAATTAGGTGTTTACAATTCATTAAAAAGAAAAGATTAGACTGTATGCCGACTATTAATCAACTTGTACGTAAAGGCAGAAAGAAAATTGTAGAAGCGAGTAAGTCGCGTGCCCTTGATTCATGCCCTCAGAAACGAGGTGTTTGTACTAGAGTATACACAACTACTCCAAAGAAGCCAAACTCTGCCCTGCGTAAAGTAGCTAAAGTTCGGCTCACTAACGGAATTGAGGTGATCGCCTATATTCCTGGTGAAGGTCACAATTTGCAAGAACACTCGATCGTATTGATTCGTGGAGGTCGTGTAAAAGATTTACCCGGTGTACGTTACACCGTCGTAAGAGGAGCATTAGATACTGCTGGTGTGACAGACCGTCTGCAGAGTCGCTCAAAATATGGAACAAAACGTCCAAAGAAATAATAAATTAGTTATCAGAAATCACGTTTAGCTCATGCGTAAAAGAAAACCTAAAGTAAGACACATTGCCCCAGATCCTCGTTTCGGAGATCCATTGGTAACACAGTTCGTGAACAATATGATGTTGTCCGGTAAGAAAAGTACCGCATTAACTGTATTCTACGAGGCGATGGACATCGTGAAGGAGAAAACTAATGAAGATGAACATGCTGTTTGGAAAAAAGCTTTAAACAATGCAATGCCGCAAGTGGAAGTACGTAGCCGAAGAATCGGTGGTGCTACTTTCCAGATTCCAACTGAAATTCGCGCCAAGCGTAAAATTTCCATAGGAATGAAGTGGTTAATTCGATTCGCCCGTACCCGTAGTGGTAAGGGATTTGCCGAAAAAATGGCAGCCGAATTAGTCGCAGCTAGCAAAGGGGAAGGTGCTGCGGTAAAACGTAAGGAGGATACGCACAAAATGGCGGAATCTAACCGAGCTTTTGCACACTTTAAAGTTTAATAACAGATTTTATCATCAACAATTTATTATCCTTATAGACAAAAAGAATTATGGCTAGAGATCTTAGATTTACGAGAAATATTGGAATTGCCGCTCACATTGATGCTGGTAAGACAACCACCACAGAACGTATTTTATACTATACCGGACTGAGTCACAAAATTGGTGAGGTACACGATGGTGCCGCTACCATGGACTGGATGGAGCAAGAGCAGGAAAGAGGTATTACTATTACTTCTGCCGCTACCAAGACAGAATGGAAGTGGGAAGATCAGATGTATACCGTTAATATTATCGATACGCCGGGTCACGTTGATTTTACCGTAGAGGTAGAGCGTTCTTTACGAGTACTAGATGGTACCGTTGCTTTATTTTGCGCGGTTTCTGGTGTAGAACCACAATCTGAAACTGTTTGGCGTCAGGCCAATCGTTATAAAGTACCTCGTATCGGATTTGTAAATAAAATGGACCGTACTGGTGCTGACTTCTTCGCCGTTGTAAAAGATGTTCGCGATAAATTAGGAGCCAATGCAATTCCGCTGCAAATTCCTATCGGAGCAGAAGAAGGGTTTCGTGGAGTCGTTGACTTAATGACCAATAAGGCCATTATTTGGGATGACGAAACACAGGGAATGACTTTTAAAGAAATTCCGATTCCTGAAGAATTAGTCGAAATCGTAAATACTTCCCGTGCGGAACTCGTTGAGGCAGTTGCCGAATATGACGAAACACTAATGGAAAAGTTTTTCGATGATCCAGACTCCATTACCCTTGAAGAGATGCGTGCGGCAATTCGTGCGGCAACCATCGACATGACTATCTGTCCGATGATGTGTGGTTCTGCTTTCAAAAATAAAGGAGTTCAGGCATTACTAGACGCAGTATGTACCTTCTTACCTTCTCCAATGGATATTGAGGCCGTTACCGGAATCGATCCGAACACAGAAGAAGAAATTCAGCGAAAACCAAACGCAGAGGAACCATTCGCTGCTCTAGCATTTAAGATTGCCACCGATCCTTTCGTAGGTCGCTTAGCCTTCTTCCGTGTATACAGTGGTGCTTTAGATGCTGGTTCTTACGTATTAAATACACGTTCAGATAATAAAGAAAGAATTTCACGTATCTATCAGATGCACGCCAATAAGCAGAATCCAGTAGATAGAGTAGAAGCAGGTGATATCGCTGCGGGTGTGGGATTTAAAGACATTCGTACCGGAGATACACTTTGTGATCTTAAAAATCCGATCGTTTTGGAAAGTATGACTTTCCCTGATCCAGTAATCGGAATCGCCATCGAGCCTAAGACACAGAGTGATGTTGAGAAATTAGGAATGGCACTCGGTAAACTTGCCGAAGAAGATCCTACTTTTAAAGTAAAATATGACGAAGATACCAACCAAACCGTTATTAGCGGAATGGGAGAGTTACACCTCGAAATTATCGTAGATCGTCTAAAAAGAGAATTTAAAGTAGAGTGTAACCAGGGAGCTCCTCAGGTTAACTATAAAGAAGCACTTACTGTTACTGTCGATCACCGTGAACGCTTGAAAAAGCAAACGGGTGGTTCTGGTCTTTTCGCTGATATTCAGTTCGAACTCGGACCTGCCGATCAGGAATTCCTCGATAGCGAAGATTTCAAAAACGGAAAAGTACAATTACAATTTGTAAATGCTATTACTGGTGGAGCAATTCCTAAGGAATTATTACCACCAACCGAAAAGGGCTTTAAAGCCATGATGAAGAATGGTATCCTGGCAGGTTACAATATTGATAGCATGAAAGTGCGCGTATACGATGGTTCTATCCACCAGGTGGATTCAAAGCCAATTGCATTCGAACTTTGTGCAAAAGAAGGTTTCAAGTCAGCAGCTCACAAAGCAAAGCCTGTTTTATTGGAGCCAATCATGAAACTGGAAATAGTAACGCCTGAAGATTATGTAGGACCTGTGATCGGTGACCTTAACCGTCGTCGCGGAATTCCTACCGGTCAAGAACCACGTCCCGGTGGTGCAGTAGCCATTAAGGCCACGGTACCTTTAGCAGAAATGTTCGGTTACGTAACTACTTTAAGAACGATTACATCTGGTCGTGCTTCTTCCACTATGGAATTTGCAAGCTACGAACCAGCTCCTAAGAGTGTTGCCGAAGAGGTAATCGAAAAAGCAAAGGGAGGTGCCGTTGAATCGTAATACTAACGATTAACGACTTTACTAGAAATTGAAAAAAAACGTTGCCGGTCGATTCCGGTCTGCCGGCAACTATTATATTTTATTTATTGTTTGAACATTAATTAACATCCAACAGGGTAATGAATCAAAAAATCAGAATCAAACTCCGATCCTACGATCACAATTTAGTTGACAAGTCAACTGAGAAAATTGTTAAGACCGTAAGAAATAGTGGAGCTGTAGTGACTGGACCGATTCCGCTGCCAACCGAGAAGAAAATCTTCACTGTACTGCGGTCCCCGCACGTCAACAAGAAATCTCGCGAGCAGTTTCAGTTACGCACCCACAAGAGATTAATCGAAATCTACACGCCTACGCAAAAAACCGTAGACGCATTATCAAAGCTGGAATTACCCAGTGGTGTGGATATACAGGTAAAGTTGACATAAAAACTTTCAAAGAAAAAATAATAAATGAGATCGTTACTTTGTAACCCTCAATTATAAAAAAAGTGTACCAATACTGAACGGGCTATTTTTAGCTTAAAAGTATCTAAAATTAAGTGTCCAACCGATCCTTGATTTCTCGGCTGTATTGTAGCCGCCAGATATTATTGTTCTGTATATTATTTATACATAAAATCATATTGTTGTGAACGGTATAATAGGTAAAAAAATAGGTATGACTAGCGTTTTTGACGACGCTGGAAATAATCTCGCCTGCACAGTTATTGAAGCAGGTCCATGCGTTATCACTCAGGTGAAAACTGAAGATGGCAAAGACGGATACAATTCTTTACAGTTAGGATTTGGCGAAGTTAAAGCCAAAAATTCTACCAAGGCAATGATTGGTCATTTTGAAAATGCCAAGACTGCTCCAAAACGTAAGATTGTAGAATTTCGCGATTTTGATTTGGATGCCTTAAACGGTATGACCGATGATGAAGGAAATACTTCAGATCCAGTTGCGAAAGCAATTGGTGATATTATCGAAGCCTGGGAGGTTTTTCAGGAAGGAGATAAAGTAAGCGTAGTGGGTACTTCTAAAGGTAAAGGTTTTCAAGGAGTAGTAAAGCGTCACAATTTCCGTGGGGTAAATGATGCTACTCACGGTCAGCATAACCGGCAAAGAGCTCCTGGTTCTATTGGTGCTGCTTCTTATCCTGCAAAAGTATTTAAAGGAATGAGAATGGCTGGACGTATGGGTGGTAAACGGATTACTGCCGAAAATTTGGAAGTGGTAAAAATCTTCCCAGAAAAGAATCTTATCCTCATCAAAGGTGCAGTACCGGGTCATAAGGGTGCATTCGTAATCATTGAAAAGTAAATCAACAATGAAAATCGATATAATTAACATAGATGGCCAGTCAACTGGCAAACAGGTAGATCTTCCCGAAGATATTTTTGGCGTAGAACCTAACGAACACGCAGTTTACCTTGCGGTAAAATTGCACCTGGCTAATAAACGTCAGGGAACAAATAAGGTTAAAGAACGCGGTGAAGTGAAAGGATCAACCAAAAAAATCAAGCGCCAGAAGGGAACCGGGACCGCTCGTGCGGGTGATATCAAAAACCCTTTGTTCCGTGGTGGTGGTAGAGTATTTGGACCTCGTCCAAGAACCTACGACATGAAAGTGAACAAAAAAGTTCGAGCCATTGCTAGAAAATCCGCATTATCTGACAAACAGGCACAGGGGAATATCGTGGTAGTAGAAGATTTTACCTTCGAAGCACCTAAAACCCAGCAGTTTAAAGGCATTCTGGATAAACTAAATATTGGTAATAAAAAATCGGTATTGGTTACCGGAGACATGGACAAGCATTTGTACCTGTCCAGCCGAAACCTTCCTAAGGCTTCTGTTACCCGTGCTTCGGACTTGAACACATACGAAATTGTAAAAACTCAGACTTTGGTCCTTTCAGAAGGGGCCATCGAGCAAATTAAAGCCACCTTCGCTAAATAATAAGATCATGGCAAAGAATAGTATTTTAATCAAACCCATAATTACTGAAAAGTCCGAACGGCTAACAGAAGATCGTGGTCAGTATAGCTTCTTGGTTGACAAATCTTCTAACAAGATTGAAATCAGAAAAGCAGTCGAAAAAATGTATAGTGTCAACGTGACATCGGTCAACACCATTACAATGCCTGGAAAATCTAAATCCCGAAATACGCGCTCCGGTGTGGTACGAGGAAGAAGTGCTTCCTTCAAAAAAGCAATCATTACAGTTGCAGATGGGGAAGACATAGATTTCTTCGGCGAAGTATAAACTTAATTTAGATACGCCTCTTAGAGGATTGAACTGATAAATTTTTAAGAAATGCCAGTTAAAAAGTATAGTCCCGTTACACCGGGTACGCGTTTTAGAGTAGGAAATACTTATTCGGCTATCACCACTGATAAACCGGAAAAAAGCTTGCTTGCTCCAATGTCTAGAACAGGAGGTCGTAACCGAACCGGTAAGATGACTACGCGAAACCGTGGTGGTGGACACAAGAAGAAATATCGTGTTATTGATTTTAAACGTGATAAGGATGCAATTCCTGCTACGGTTAAATCTATCGAATACGATCCGAATCGTACGGCTTTTATCGCATTGTTATTTTACGCCGATGGAGAAAAACGCTATATCATTGCTCCCGATGGACTAAAAGTTGGTGACAAGGTAGTTTCCGGACCCGATGCAACGCCTGAGACGGGTAATACCATGTTATTGGATAAAATTCCTTTTGGAGCAGTTATTCATGCCATTGAATTACAACCAGGTCGTGGAGCAGCATTAGCAAGAAGTGCCGGTACTTACGGCCAGCTGATGGGACGAGAAGGAAAATACGTGGTTGTAAAATTACCTTCTGGTGAAGTTCGACGTATTTTATCTACTTGTCGTGCAACAATTGGTACTACCTCAAATCCTGATCACGGATTACAGGTTTTAGGAAAGGCCGGACGAAAGCGCTGGTTAGGACGACGTCCAAGAGTAAGAGGGGTAGCAATGAATCCAGTAGATCACCCAATGGGTGGTGGTGAAGGTAAATCTTCCGGTGGACATCCAAGATCACGTACCGGTATTATGGCCAAAGGTCAGAAGACGCGTAACAATAAGAAAAATTCTACCAAGCTGATTATTACCAAACGTAAGTCAACTAACAAAAACAAATAAAAAACCTTTATAATGGCTAGATCAGTAAAAAAAGGACCTTATATATTCCACAAGCTGCTTACCAAATTGGAAAAGGCAAAGGAATCAAAGAAAAAAACAGTAATTAAAACCTGGTCCCGTTCTTCGATGATTATTCCTGATATGGTAGGAGAAACCATCGCAGTTCACAACGGAAAAACTTTTGTTCCGGTATTTGTTACCGAAAACATGGTAGGACACAAATTGGGTGAGTTTTCTCCCACTCGTTCTTTCCGGGGACACTCTGGTAACAGAAAGTAATTGCGATATTTTTGTAAATACTTTGTTTAAAAATTAAAATTTTATAAATCTTTATACAATGGAAGCTGTAGCTAAATTGAGAAATTGTCCAATGTCTGCCCGCAAGATGCGTTTGGTAGTTGACAATATTCGTGGTAAGCGAATTGATCATGCTTTAGATTTACTCCGTTATACCAACAAAGAAGCGGCCAAGTGGCTGGAAAAACTCTTGCTTTCTGCCGTTGGTAACTGGGAATATAAAACAGACATGAGCTTAAGTGCTGATGATTATGATCTGGTGATAAAAACCGCTTTTGTGGATCAGGGTCGAATGCTAAAGCGTTTTCAGCCCGCTCCTCAGGGACGTGCACACCGAATTCGTAAGCATAGCAATCACGTAACAATCGTGGTAGAAAACAGAATTGCTACAGATTATGATAATGCGGAAGCTGCGGTAGAAGCAACGGAAGCTGAATAAAATATTTTAATAAACTATATTATATACCTCAATTATGGGTCAAAAGACAAATCCAATTGGTAATCGTTTAGGAATCATCAAAGGATGGGAATCCAGCTGGTTCGGTGGAAAGGATTTTGCGGACAAAGTGGTTCAGGACGAAAAAATTCGTGTCTATCTACACGCACGTATTCGTCGGGGAGGCATTGCAAAGATTGTTATCGAGCGTACACTTAAGCGTATTACCGTAACCATGCACACTTCTCGCCCTGGTATCATTATCGGTAAAGGTGGCACGGAAGTAGATCGTATCCGGGAGGAATTGAAAAAATTGACGGGTAACGATGTTCAGATCAATATCATCGAAATTCGTAAGCCGGAAATTAATGCTGCACTGGTTGGAGAATCTGTTGCTAAGCAAATTGAAGCAAGAATCAACTATCGTCGTGCAATCAAAATGGCTATTCAAGCTGCCATGCGTGCCGGTGCCGAAGGAATAAAAGTCAGAATTTCTGGTCGTCTGAACGGAGCGGAAATGGCACGATCAGAAGAATACAAGGAAGGTCGCACACCATTACACACTTTCCGTGCAGATATTGACTACGCACTGACCGAAGCTCAAACCGTTTATGGAAAAATCGGAATCAAAGTATGGATCTGTAAAGGAGAAGTATTAGGAAAGCCGGATTTATCGCCAAACGGCCGGGTAGATTCTAAGCGTGGAAACGATCGTGGTGGAAGGGGAAATAGAAGAGGAAATGATCGACGAGGAAATGATCGACGAGGAAACGACCGACGAGGAAATGATAGACGCCGATAGTGGCCGAATCCAATAGCGAATTCATTAAAAAAATGTACCTTTGCCTTTTTTTTCAGAGGCATTTTAAATAGTAAAAATTTAGGAAATGTTACAGCCAAAAAGAACGAAATATCGCAAGGCGCAAAAAGGAAGAAACCGAGGTCTAGCACACCGTGGAAGTACTATCGCTTTTGGATCTTTTGGACTCAAAACCGTAGATGCCGGATGGATCACTAACCGTCAAATTGAATCTGCTCGTATCGCCATGACCCGATATATGAAAAGAGAGGGTAATGTGTGGATCAGGATCTTTCCTGATAAGCCTATTACGGCTAAACCCCAGGAAGTACGTATGGGTAAAGGTAAAGGACCATTATCTCATTACGTAGCCGTAGTAAGACCTGGTAGAATTATGTTCGAGATGGACGGAGTACCCTTGGAAACTGCTAAAGAAGCATTGCGCCTGGCAGCTCAAAAATTACCAGTTCAAACGAAATTTGTAATCAGAGCAGATTACACGGAATAATATTACAATATAAAAAGTACGTTTTTAATTTTTATAAAATGGCAAGCAAGAAATTTTTAGAACTCAAAGGATATTCGGACGAAGAACTGGCCAGCCAGCTCCAAGTTACAGAAACGGATTATCATAAACTGGTTTTTGATCATGGTATTAAAGGCCTTGATAACCCATTGGAAATTCGGGAGTTTCGACGTGACATAGCACGTATGAAAACAGAAATACGTCGCCGGGAATTAGAGAATATGTCCGAAGTACAATTGGCCAGCCGTTCTAATATTCGTCGCCGTAGAAAGAAAAAATCTTAATCATCAATCGTAGCGTTAAGTCAATATCATGACAGAAAAAAAATTAAGAAAGCAAAGAGTCGGGGTGGTATCCAGTAACAAAATGGATAAATCAATCACTATTGTAGTCGAAAGAAAACTACGTCACCCGATCTACGGAAAATTCGTAAAGAAAACCAAAAAATTTGCAGCTCATGACGAAAAAAATGAGTGCAACGAAGGGGATACTGTACGGATCATGGAGACCCGTCCACTAAGTAAGCGCAAGAGATGGCGCTTAGTGGAAATTATTGAACGAGCGAAGTAATTCTGCTCTCTTTTAGGAAAATAATATATTAAATAAGCAGTCATGATACAGCAAGAATCCAGATTAAAAGTTGCGGACAACAGTGGAGCCAAAGAAGTGCTTTGCATCCGTGTACTGGGAGGATCCAAAAGAAGGTATGCTTCTATTGGTGATCAAATTGTAGTTTCTATTAAAGAAACTTCTCCTGGAGGTGTTAAAAAAGGTGCGGTCTCAAGAGCCGTTATCGTACGAACAAAAAAAGAAATACGGAGAAAAGATGGATCTTATATCCGTTTCGATGACAATGCAGTAGTTTTACTAACTGATGCAGAGGAACCTAGAGGAACTCGTATCTTCGGACCTGTTGCCCGTGAACTACGTGATCGTAATTATATGCGAATCGTATCATTGGCTCCCGAAGTATTATAATCATTTTATAAATTTAAGTATAATGGCTAAGCAAGCTAATTCAAAAATACCGACTCATAAACTTAAGGTCAAAAAAGGTGACCGAGTAATGGTTATCGCCGGTGCCGACAAAGGAAAGTCAGGAGAAATCCTCGAAGTTTTTCCTGGTAAAAATCGGGTAATCATCGAAGAGGTAAACATCCGAAAAAAACATCAAAAACCAACTCAGGACAATCCCGGTGGAATTACTGAAATGGCTGCTTCTATCCATGTTTCCAATGTAATGTTGATCGATCCTAAATCTGGTGAACCCACCCGTATTGGTCGACGAGAAGAAAATGGCAAACTGGTGAGATATTCTAAGAAATCTGGCGAAAATATTAATTAACGATGAGTTATCAACCAAGATTAAAAACAAAATACCGCGAGGAGGTAAAAGCTAAATTGCAAGCGCAATTCAACTATACTTCTCCTATGCAGGTACCTAAACTTGAAAAGATCTGTATCAATCAAGGAGTAGGGGAAGCTTCTGCCGATAAAAAATTGGCAGATAACGCACTAACAGAACTTACCTTGATCGCTGGTCAAAAAGCGGTTCCAACAAAGGCTCGAAAATCCATCTCTAACTTTAAGTTGAGAGAAGATATGGTGATCGGTGCTAGAGTAACACTTCGCAACGATCAAATGTGGGAATTTCTAGATCGCTTTATCGCCATCGCTTTGCCACGAGTTCGGGACTTTAGAGGAATTAATGACAAGAGCTTTGATGGCCGAGGTAATTATTCAATAGGTATCAAAGAACATATCATCTTTCCAGAGATCGATCTAGACAAAGTACCGAGAATTACTGGTATGGATATCACTTTTGTGACTTCCGCACCGACAGATGCTGAGGCATTATTCCTTCTAAAAGAAATGGGTATGCCATTTAAAAATCAGAATAAAAACTAAATAGTCATGGCTAGAAAATCAGTAATAGCGCGCGAGCGCAAGCGCGAAAAAATGGTGGCAAAATATGCTAAACTACGCGAGCAATTGAAGAAAGAAGGAAAATGGGAAGAACTGGACAAGCTACCACGGAATAGTTCTGCTGTTCGTTTACACAACCGTTGCCGACTTACTGGTCGTCCTAAAGGATACATGCGAATGTTCGGTATCTCCAGAGTTGCTTTTCGTCGAATGGCACTGAACGGAAAAATTCCCGGTGTTACCAAGGCTAGCTGGTAACCGTAATTAAATAATAAAGCGTTTCAATAATAATAAAATGGCATTAACAGATCCAATTGCAGACTTACTGACCAGAATACGTAATGCCCAACAGGCAGGTCATCGAGTAGTGGAAATTCCTTCTTCCCGAATGAAGAAAAGTATTACAGAAATCCTCTACAATCAGGGATATATCCTTAAGTACAAATTTGATGATAGCGCTGGAAAGCAGGGAATTATTAGTATTGCACTAAAATATGATCCGGTAACTAAAGAACCAGTGATCAGAAAACTCGGTCGTATCAGTAAGCCAGGGTTACGTAAATACAGTAAAGGCGCAGACGTTCCTCGTATTATCAACGGACTCGGTGTTTGTATTGTCTCTACTTCTCATGGTCTAATGACCGGTCGTCAGGCAAAAGAAAAGAATGTAGGTGGAGAATTAATCTGTTACGTATATTAATTTAAAATTTTTAAACCAGCAACCATGTCAAGGATAGGAAAAGCTCCCATTGCAATGCCAAGTAACGTTACACTAGATATTAGTGAAGGTAACGTGGTAACCGTAAAAGGTCCTAAGGGGGAATTAAAACAACAGGTTAATCCGGATTTGTCTGTTAAGATGGAAGAAGGAGAAGTGGTCGTTTCCCGACCTACCGAGCAAAAACGTCACAAAGCGATGCACGGTTTATACCGCTCGTTGATCGCTAATATGATCGAAGGGGTTTCGGAAGGTTTCGTTAAAGAGCTTGAACTGGTAGGGGTTGGATATCGTGCCGAAAATTCAGGACAACTTTTAACCCTCATGTTAGGATATTCTCACCCCATTATGTTCGCAGTTCCCAATGAGGTAAAGCTGGAGACGATCTCTGAAAAGAGTAAGAATCCAGTCGTTCGATTGGAATCTCACGACAAACAGTTAATTGGTCAGATTGCTGCCAAAATCAGAGCCTTTCGTGCACCAGAACCTTACAAAGGAAAAGGTATTCGTTTCAAAGGTGAGGAAATTCGTCGTAAAGCTGGTAAGACTGCCGCTAAATAATCGACCAATCGTAAATAAGCTATAAATTTTTTATAATGAAAATGACCAAGCAGGATAAGCGCCGTAGAATTCACAAGCGCATTCGTAAAAAAATCAAAGGAACTTCCGAGCTCCCACGAATGGTAGTGTACCGTAGTAATAAAGAAATTTACTGTCAGTTGATTGATGACCTTAACGGTCACACGCTATTAGCAGCGTCTTCACGGGATAAAGGATTCTCTTTTTCTGGTAATAAGGTGGGACAAGCTAAAGCAGTAGGGAAAGCACTTGCCGAAAAAGCAAAATCTGCTAACCTTTCGACCGTAGTTTTTGATCGTGGCGGTTATTTATATCATGGTAGAATTAAAGCATTAGCTGAAGGTGCCCGTGAAGGTGGCCTCCAATTTTAAAAATAAATTATAATGGCAAAAAGAAGAAACGATCGCGGTAATAATACCGAATCAGAATTAAAAGAAAAATTGGTGAACCTTAACCGTGTTGCGAAGGTAACAAAGGGGGGACGAACTTTTAGCTTTGCTGCTATTGTTGTAGTCGGCGATGGAAAAGGTAAAATTGGACACGGGCTTGGTAAAGCCAGAGATGTTCAGGAGTCTATCGCAAAGGCGGTAGATGTTGCCAAAAAAAATATGATTCAGGTACCTATCTATAAAGGTACGATTCCCCACGAGCAGAAAGGAAAGTACGGAGCGGGAAAGGTACTTATTAAACCAGCTTCTGAGGGTACTGGTGTAATTGCCGGAGGTGCCATGCGTGCCGTACTGGAAATCGCTGGTGTGCATAACGTGCTTGCCAAGTCGCAAGGTTCTTCTAATCCACACAATGTGGTAAAAGCAACTATCGACGCATTATCTAAACTACGTTCACCAATGATGGTTGCCAAGCAACGTAGAATAACAGTAGAAAAAGTTTTTAAAGGTTAATTATTATGGCTAAAGTAAGAATTACACAGGTTAGAAGTATTATCGATCGGCCTCAGCGTCAGAAAGATACAGTTAAGGCATTGGGACTTCGCAAGATGAATCAATCCGTCGAAATTGAACTTAATCCACAGTTGCAGGGTATGATTAACAAAGTAAGTCATCTGCTAAAAGTGGAACAATTATAGTAAATTATTCGTACACAATTTATAGATCCGTTAAAGGAGTCAAATCATGGAATTACATACGCTCAAGCCCGCAAAAGGCGCAACGAAAAAAGGAAAGCGAATTGGTCGAGGACAAGGATCCGGTCATGGTGGTACGAGTACCCGTGGTCATAAAGGTCAAAAATCTCGTAGTGGCTTTAGCCGCAAACGTGCACACGAAGGTGGACAAATGCCACTACAGATGCGCCTGCCAAAAAGAGGTTTTAAAAACTTCAATCGCGTTGCTTACGTAGCACTTAATTTGAAAAGACTGCAAGAAGTTGCAGACAAATACAATCTTACTACTATTGATATTGATACCTTGGTTGCCAACGGTATCGTCAACAAAGAAGACCGAGTCAAAATTTTGGCACACGGTGAACTGACTACCTCAATTTCTGTTTCTGCTCATGCTATCTCCGAATCCGCTAAAAAAGCAATCGAGGCAAAAGGAGGAACTGTAAATCTAGTTTAAAAATAACTGATGAAAAGATTTATTACGACCATTAAAAACATCTGGAAAATTGAAGAATTAAGAGATAGAATCCTCTTTACCCTTCTTATTCTGATGGTCTATCGCTTTGGCTGTTTTGTAGTTCTACCGGGGGTTAACCCTGAAGTTCTGGAAGCGGCTACTAGCTCAAATACTGGTGACCTTTTCGGATTAATCAACGCTTTTACCGGTGGGGCCTTTAACAATGCGGCAGTTTTTGCATTGGGGATCATGCCTTATATCACGGCGTCGATTATTATTCAGTTAGCTGGTTTTGCAGTACCATATTTCCAGCGTTTACAGCAACGTGAAGGTGAATCCGGTCGTAAGAAAATCACTCAAATTACTCGTTTATTAACCGTAGCAATTACTTTAGTACAGGGTGGTGGATACTTAACTTGGGTGAAATCTCAGGGAGCAGTTGATCCAGGTATCTCTGATGCTGTATTTTGGTTCTGTAACGTGATTATATTATCTACCGGGACAATACTGGCTATGTGGTTGGGAGAAAAAATCACTGATAAAGGAATTGGTAATGGTATTAGTTTATTGATCATGATCGGTATCATCGCAACCTTACCTGGTGCTTTAGTATTCGAAATTTCTAAAAATTTCGGTCTGTTGATCATTGTTGAGCTAGCTGCCTTATTTATGGTGGTATTGGCCACGGTGATGATTGTACAAGCTGTACGACGAATCCCAATTCAGTTCGCAAAAAGAATGGTTGGACGTGGTGCCAGTGCGATGCCGGTTGCCGGAAACCGTGACTACATTCCAATTAAAGTAAATGCTTCTGGAGTAATGCCTATCATCTTTGCTCAGGCATTGATGTTCTTACCAGCTTCCGTCGCACAATTTGCCGCAGGCGAAGGAAGTGCATTAACAACCTCCAGCTGGTTTATGGCACTCAATGATTTCACCTCGCCTTTATATAATATTATTTACTTTGTACTGGTTGTTGTATTTACCTATATCTATACGGCCTTATTGGTTAATCCTCAGCAGTATTCTGAATACCTGAAGCGTCAAAACGCATTTATTCCAGGTATTAAGCCCGGCGCTCAAACCGCCGATTTTATTGATTCGGTAACCACAAGAATTACATTACCTGGTTCTGTTTTCTTGGGATTAATCGCCATTTTACCTGCTTTTGCAGCTGCTTTAGGAGTGAATATCAGTTTTGCAATGTTTTTCGGAGGTACTTCTCTTTTGATCCTGGTTGCAGTTGTACTGGATACTTTACAGCAAATCGAAAGTTATCTACTAATGCGTAAGTATGATGGTCTTGTAAAATCAGGTCGTCTAAAAGCCAGAGGAGGTATCCAGGGAATTGGTGCGAGTATGTAACAAGCATATTGCTATTGCTTAGTTTCTACTACTTTAAACTTTAAGTAGTGAGTATCTTACAACCATATTACAATTAACCATGATTTACTACAAGACAGACGAGCAGATTGAATTGTTAAGGGAAAACTGTCTGTTAGTATCCAAGGTTCTTACCGATATTGCCGGAAAAATTCGTCCAGGAATGACCGGTGCCCAGCTTGACAAAGAAGCCGAAGCGCTTATCCGTGATCACGGAGCGGTTCCTGGCTTTAAGGGTCTTTACGGCTGCCCATCTACTTTATTGATTTCCATTAATGAACAAGTTGTACACGGACTGCCATCCACGGAACCTTTTAAGGACGGAGATATCGTTTCTATCGATTGTGGAACCCTAAAACACGAATATTACGGAGACGCTGCTTATACCTTTGCTCTGGGGAATATTAGCGAAGAGGTAATGGCCCTGCTACAGACAACCAAAGAGGCCCTTTATCGAGGAATCGAACAAGCAAAGGCTGGCAATAGAGTAGGGGATATCAGTCACGCCATCCAGTCTTATTGCGAAAAAACACATAATTACGGCGTTGTCAGAGAACTGGTTGGTCACGGAGTTGGTAAAAAACTCCACGAAAAGCCCAACGTTCCAAATTTTGGCAAAAGAGGTAAAGGGGTAGTGATGAAGCCAGGGTTGGTAATCGCTATTGAGCCGATGATCAATATGGGGCGCAAAGAGGTAAAGCAGCTACCTGACGGTTGGACCATCGTTACAAAAGATGGTATGCCATCTGCCCATTATGAACATACCGTAGCAGTCAGAAAGACAGGGGCAGATATTTTGTCCAACCATGTAATGATTGAGGAAGCAATTAGTAAAAATAAAGAATTACAGGAAGTTATCGCCCGGGAACCCATAAAGGTATGAGATGAATAGATAAAATAGCTGATATACCCATATATTCCGTTTATACTGCGTTTCATAGATTTTGTTGAATTTTAAGCTTTAAAACCTAGAAATTCAACGAAAATTTAGTATCTTTGCACTCCGAAATTAGAATTTATGGCTAAACAAGAATTAATTAAACAGGATGGTATCATTGAAGAAGCACTATCGAACGCGATGTTCAGAGTGCGTTTGGAGAACGATCACCAGATTGTAGCCACCATTTCCGGCAAGATGCGAATGCACTACATTCGAATCCTTCCAGGAGATAAAGTTGCAGTAGAAATGTCTCCTTATGATTTAACAAGGGGAAGAATTACATATCGTTATAAATAAATTATATTATGAAAGTTAGAGCATCAGTTAAAAAGCGTTCTGCCGATTGCAAAATTGTACGACGCAAAGGAAAACTCTACGTAATCAACAAAAAGAACCCACGCTTTAAGCAAAGACAAGGGTAATTTTTAATATTTAAAAGATTTGAAAAATGGCAAGAATTGCTGGTGTTGATTTACCAAAAAATAAAAGAGGGGTTATTGGTTTAACCTATATCTTCGGCGTTGGACCATCTTTGGCTAAAAAGATTTTAGCTGAAAATGGGATTGACGAAAATACGAAAGTAAATGACTGGTCGGATGATAATATCAAAGAACTGTCAGCTTACATTCAAGAAGAAGTAAAGACCGAAGGTCAATTGCGATCCGAAATTCAACTAAATATCAAGCGTTTGATGGATATTGGTTGTTACCGTGGATTACGTCACCGTAAAAGTCTTCCTTTACGTGGTCAACGAACTCAAACCAACGCCCGTACTCGTAAGGGTAAGCGTAAAACAGTTGCGAACAAGAAGAAAGCAACCAAGTAATTCACTGTATTTTTCAATTTTAAATAATTTTTCCAAATTATGGCAAAGGTTAAAAAGAAAAGAAATGTAAAAGTTGACCCGGAGGGTGTAGTTCACATTCAGGCAACTTTTAATAATATTATTATCTCTATTTGCAATAAAGCAGGACAGGTAATTAGTTGGGCTTCTGCTGGTAAAGCAGGATTTAGAGGCTCAAAAAAGAATACACCTTACGCTGCTCAAATGGCTGCTAACGATGCCTCTAAAGTTGCTTATGACGCCGGATTAAGATCCGTTGAGGTTTTAGTAAAAGGTCCTGGTTCGGGAAGAGAAGCTGCGATTCGCGCAATCGACCAATCTGGTATCAAAGTATCAAAAATTAAGGACGTTACACCGGTACCACATAATGGTTGCCGGCCTCCTAAACGACGAAGAGTATAATCTTTACTATAAAAGCATATTTAAGAAATGGCTAGATATACCGGTCCTAAGACTAAAAAATCAAGAGCTTTCGGAGAAGCAATTTTCGGATTTGACAAATCTTTCGAAAAGAAGAAATATCCACCTGGCATGCACGGGAATGGAAAAAGACGAAAGCAGAAATCTGATTATGCAAATCAGTTAATGGAAAAGCAGAAAGCTAAATACACTTACGGTGTGTTAGAGCGTCAATTCCGTAAAACCTTCGAAAAAGCAACAAGTAAATCAGGAGTTACCGGTGAGGTATTACTTCAGTTACTAGAAGCTCGTTTAGACAACACGGTTTACCGCCTGGGAATGGCTCCTAGCCGACCAGCTGCTCGTCAATTGGTTAACCATAAGCATATAATCGTGAATGGTAAACTAAACAATATTCCTTCTACTCAATTACGCGCTGGGGATGTAGTCACCGTTCGTGGAAAATCTCAGCACTTGCTGATTGTTCAGGATAGTGTAAGTAGTAAAGGAGATGTTCGTTCTTTTCCATGGTTAGAATTTAACCCCGATAAAATGCAGGGAACATTTCTTGGATACCCGGAAAGAGAAAATATTCCGGAAAAAATCAACGAACAACTTATAGTTGAACTTTACTCCAAATAATTAATAATCATTAGCGAAGCAATCTTTTTAAGTTGCTTCGCTAATGCACTTTTTCTCCCCTCCCGTGGGGCCCAATCCATCATCATTCTCATAACTTCTTTTAAAGAAACCGCAAATCATATGAGTATATTAAACTTCCAGAAGCCCGACAAAATCATATTACAAAAATCTACTGATTTTGAGGGTACTTTCGAATTTAAACCATTAGAGCCAGGTTTTGGACAAACTGTCGGAAATAGTCTCCGTCGTATCCTCCTTTCTTCTTTGGAAGGTTTCGCTATATCGGCGGTTCGTATCGCTGGTGTCGATCACGAATATTCTACCATCAAAGGGGTAGTCGAAGATGTCGTTGATATTATTTTGAACCTCAAACAGATTCGCTTTAAACAGCTGATCGCAGATGAGGATGTTTCTAGTGAAAAAATCTACTTGACTATTAGTGGCCAGGATGCACTAAAAGCAGGAAACATCGAAGATCACACTAACGTGTTTAAGGTAATGAATCCTGAATTGATTATTTGTAGCATGGAACCTTTCGTTAACTTGGAAATGGAATTAACTATTTCTAAGGGACGTGGATACGTACCTGCTGACGAAAATCTTCCTAAGGATGCACCAATTGGCGTTATTCCAATTGACTCGATTTATACGCCCATTAAAAATGTAGCCTATAATATCTCTAATACTCGTGTGGGACAACGAACGGACTACGAAAAGTTAACCATCGATGTGAAAACCGACGGAACGATTCACCCTGAAGAAGCCATCAAAGAAGCTTCCCGGATTATGATTCAGCATCTGATGTTAATCACGGACGAAAATATTACTTTCGACGAAGGCGCCGGACGGGAAGACAATATTGTGGATGAGCATATCCTGCACATGCGTAAGTTATTGAAGACTTCTTTGGAAGATCTCGATTTATCTGTACGTGCGTATAATTGTTTGAAAGCGGCAAAGATTAATTCTTTGGCAGAAATGGTTCGCTACGACATGCACGAACTATTGAAATTCCGAAATTTCGGTAAGAAATCTTTGGTTGAAATCGAGGAATTATTACAGGAAAAAGGATTGACCTTCGGAATGGATTTATCTAAATACAAACTGGACGAAGAGTAAAATCAGGATGGTTCTCTGAAATGTGTCGGCGCGCGAGGCTTCCTTTAGGATTTGAGGTGTGGGAAGCCAACAGACACATTTAATTGAGCACGATTGTAAAATCTTTGCTAACCAGTAAACAATAAAAAATAGCAATTACTTAGTACGTTTCGGCGGAAAAGTGTTGCGATGATCACGCCAGTAATATGGCTTCACTTTTAAAATCTTAATAAAATGAGACACGGGAAAAAAGGTAACCATCTCGGAAGAAAAGTAGGACACCGTAAGGCGCTCCTGAAAAACTTATCTATCGCCTTGATTACGCACAAGCGGATCAACACAACTTTGGCCAAAGCAAAAGCATTACGTCGTCACCTTGAACCTTTGATCACAAAGACCAAGTCAAATACTACACATTCCCGACGAGTAGCATTTAGTTATTTGCAAAATAAAGAAGCAGTTACCGAATTGTTTGGACCAATCGCTGCTAAAGTAGCCAGCCGTCCCGGTGGTTATTTACGAGTCATCAAATTAGGATTTAGACAGAGTGATGGCGCAGAAATGGCGATGATCGAATTTGTAGATTATAACGAAGTTTACACCGTAGGCGAAGGTTCTGGTAAAGAAAAAAAGAAGAAGAAGCGTACCCGTCGTGGTGGTGGAAGCAAGAAAGCAGCAGCAACTACTGCTACCGCAGTAGCAGCTAGCGAAGTAACCGAAGAAATAACGAACGATGTTTCTGAGGAGGAATAGATAGTAAATTTAATCTAATTGAAAAAATAAAAACAGGCGATTTCCAGCAGGAGATCGCCTGTTCTGTTTAAAGAATCCTTGGTTTATTACACCGTGTATTTAGATTTGATTCATGAAATTTTATTTTTTATAAGTATGGGGTTTTATTCCAAACCGGAAGACGAATATCTTGTCTCTGCATCTTCGTGAGACAACAAGCTTCTCAAAACAGATATTTTCAACACCTCAACAAGCGAAGCGGTTCAACAATTTAACAAGCGAAGCGCCTCAACACCTATCACCCCTCATTTTCTCACCGCCAGCTTCTCTTCCTTCCTAAAACTTGCTTATATTTGCGAAAACTTCAAATTCATGGCTGACTTAGAACAAGTACCTGCAATACTTCTACTAGAAGATGGCAAAACATTTTACGGCAAATCTGCTGGAAAAATCGGAACGACCACCGGAGAAATCTGCTTTAATACTGGAATGACCGGCTACCAGGAAATCTTCACTGATCCTTCCTATTTTGGACAAATTATGGTCACCACCAATGCCCATATTGGAAACTATGGTATCCGCAACGTAGAAGCTGAATCCGATCAGATTACAATTGCTGGATTGGTCTGTAAAAATTTTATTAATGAATATTCTCGACAAATGGGAGACCAGTCAATTCAGGAATATTTTGAAGCGGAAGAACTGGTTGGAATCTGTCAGGTGGATACCCGCGAGATCGTTCGCCATATTCGGGACAAAGGAGCCATGAACGCGATTATCTCTTCCGAAATTAATGATATTGGAGAACTAAAAAAACTACTAGATAAAGTTCCTAATATGGAGGGCCTGGAACTGGCCAGCGAAGTAAGTACCAAGGAGCCTTACTTTTTTGGAGATTCTGCGGCAGAAATGAAAGTAGCCGTATTAGATTTAGGAATCAAAAAGAGTATCCTTAAATGTATGTCCGAACGCGGATGTTACTGCAAAGTATTCCCCGCAAAAACTTCTTTTGAAAAAATGAAGGAGTGGAATCCTGATGGTTATTTTATTTCCAATGGTCCTGGTGATCCGGCGCCAATGCAATATGCAGTAGATACGGTAAAAGCCATCCTAAAGGAAGATAAACCGCTTTTTGGAATTTGTTTGGGACATCAAATCCTTGCGCTTGCACTGGATATTCCTACCTATAAAATGCACAATGGTCACCGTGGAATCAACCACCCGGTCAAAAATCTGGTAACCGGTAAGTGTGAAATCACTAGCCAAAATCATGGATTTGGCGTAAGTCCCGATGCCTTGAAAGCCAACGCAGATAAGGTGGAAATCACCCATATGAATTTGAATGACGAAACAATTGAAGGCATCAAGGTAAAAGCCAAAAAAGCGTTTTCCGTTCAGTATCATCCGGAAGCTTCTCCTGGCCCGCACGATTCCCGTTATTTATTTAACGAGTTTGTCAGCATGATGACCAAGGCAGAACAACTGTCACATTAAGCATAAAAATTCTATTTACTACCTAACCAATATTTTCCCTCAAGCGTTCTGATCTTCGTTTGTAGAAAGGCCAAAAGTTTTAATAACTTATTTCAAAAAAGAAAAACAATGAGCGAAATTATCGACATCCGATCCCGTCAAATTCTTGATTCTCGTGGTAATCCTACTGTAGAAGTAGAAGTGACTACTGCTTACGGAGCAATTGGTCGAGCAGCGGTTCCATCTGGTGCCTCCACCGGAAAATACGAAGCCGTAGAATTACGGGATAAAAATAAAAAAATATACCTGGGCAAAGGCGTTACCAAAGCCGTTCGAAATGTAGAAGATCAAATCCGGGAGCAACTGATCGGAGTGGATGTTTTTGACCAGATTTATATCGATCAGCTAATGATTGATCTGGATGGAACCGACAACAAAAAGAAATTAGGAGCGAACGCTATTTTAGGTGTTTCTCTTGCTGCTGCCAAAGCTGCTGCTTTAGAAAATAATATGTCTTTGTACCGCTACGTCGGTGGAGTAGGGGCGCACGTATTGCCCGTACCGATGATGAATATTCTCAATGGAGGTTCACACGCCGATAATAGTATCGACTTTCAGGAGTTTATGGTCATGCCAGTAGGAGCCGAACGATTCTCCGATGGATTACGAATGGGCGTTGAAATTTTTCACCACCTAAAAGACGTACTTAAGAAAAAAGGATATTCTACCAACGTTGGAGATGAAGGTGGTTTTGCACCGAATATTAAGTCCAACGAAGAAGCGATTAAAATCGTTATTCAGGCAATTGAAAAGGCGGGTTACCGACCGGGAGAAGAAGTCGTGATTGCGATGGACGCGGCGGCTTCCGAATTCTGGAATAAAAAAGAAAAGAAATATCATTTCCACCAATCTACCGGAGATAAATTAACTTCTGATCAGATGGTTACTTACTGGAAAGACTGGTGTGATAAATATCCCATTTTCTCCGTTGAAGATGGACTGGACGAAGATGATTGGAAAGGTTGGAGCAATTTAACGGCAACCTTAGGGGATCGTGTCCAATTGGTAGGAGATGATTTATTCGTTACCAACACCAAGCGTCTGCAAAGAGGAATTGAAGAAAGTTCTGCGAATTCTATTTTGATCAAAGTAAACCAGATTGGTACTTTAACAGAAACGATTCAGGCGGTTAATCTCGCAACGCGCAACAGCTTTACCAGTGTCATGAGTCATCGATCTGGTGAAACCGAAGATACCACCATTGCAGATTTGGCCGTAGCTTTAAATACTGGACAAATTAAAACCGGTTCTGCTTCCCGTTCGGATAGAATTGCGAAATACAATCAATTACTTAGAATCGAAGAAGAACTGGGCGATGCAGCAGTTTATCCCGGTAAAGCACTATTATTGTAATCATGGCGAAACGAAAAAATCCATTTCAACCACTGCTGGATCGAATTCCAGCCCCGGCGAGAAACCGGTACTTCATGGTAAGTATTCTGTTTCTGGCCTGGATGGTTTTTTTCGATAAACATGATATATTAACCCAATTTAAACTCCAATCCAGCCAGGAACGGCTGAAAGCGGATAAGTCATATTATGAGAAAAAGATAGAGGAGGCAAAAGCGGATAAAAAGGATATAGAACGGGATAAGGAAAAGTTTGCCAGAGAGCACTATTATATGCACAAAGATGACGAAGATATTTTTATATTTGTAGAAGAGTAGAATGAATGTTGAATGTTTAATCCTGAATATTCAATATTGATTTGAAAGCTTTCTATTGGAATTATGGCTGTTTTTATTGAAGCTATGTTTATTCAACTGGTGATTTTCACTGTGTATTTTTAAAAAACTTTAGAAAAATTTAGTGTAGATTGAACGTTCTGGCGTCTAGCCTCACTTTTTTAAGATATACCTAATTAATTTAGATTGTGTAACGAATTATGATCGAACGTCATTTTACGTTAAAGAGAAGCCAACTGGCCAATCAGCTAACTAGCTACTATCATCACACAATCACAAAACCTTAATAAATGTCAGTTTTAGTTAACAAAAATTCTAACATCATTGTCCAGGGATTTACCGGAAAGGAAGGCTCTTTTCATGCCGGACAGATGATCGAATACGGAACGAATGTCGTAGGTGGTGTAACGCCTGGTAAAGGAGGACAATCACATCTTGGTCTTCCTGTATTCAATACGGTAGCCGAAGCCGTTGATAAAGCCAACGCGGATACGACCATCATCTTTGTACCTCCTAAATTTGCTGCTGACGCGGTAATGGAGGCTGCCGAAGCAGGTATCAAAGTAATCATCTGTATTACAGAAGGAATTCCTGTTCAGGATATGGTGAAGGTAAAAGCTTACCTCCGTGACAAGGATTGCCGATTGGTCGGACCTAACTGTCCTGGGGTAATGACGCCAGGCGAAGCAAAGGTTGGAATTATGCCCGGATTTATTCACAATCCCGGAAAAATCGGAATTGTTAGCCGTTCTGGTACTTTGACCTACGAAGCAGTTGATCAAATTACTAAAGCTGGATTAGGACAATCTACCTGCATTGGTATCGGTGGTGATCCAATTATTGGTACAACGACTAAAGAAGCTGTGGAGCTACTCATGAACGATCCGGATACCGAGGGAATCGTTATGATCGGTGAAATCGGTGGTAACATGGAAGCAGATGCTGCTCATTGGATCAAGGAACACGGCACAAAGCCTGTAGTTGGATTTATTGCCGGACAGACGGCTCCGGAAGGTCGGACCATGGGACACGCCGGAGCAATTATTGGTGGTGAAGATGACACCGCAGCCGCAAAGATGAAAATTATGGAAGCCTGTGGTATTCATGTAGTTAATTCTCCAGCAACTATTGGTGAAACAATGATTAAGGCATTGAAATTAGCTAAAGCCTAGAATTACTTCTAAGTTAAATAACTTCTTCAAAAAGGGGCATATTAGTAATAATATGCCTTTTTTTAATTGTTTTTTAAACGTTCTGTCCTGATTTATGGTTTAAACTGTTATTTGAGTATAATTTTTTAAAAAATCATCATGAGTAATTCGACCTCTTCGCTTCAACGCAACGCAACCATTCAGTCCATGCAATCACAGGAGTTTGACCTGTTGGTAATTGGTGGCGGCGCTACGGGTGCGGGTATTGCACTGGATGCTGCTGCCAGAGGATTAAAAACAGCGTTAGTGGAAAAAAGAGATTTTGCTTCCGGAACGAGTAGTAAATCTACTAAATTGATTCATGGTGGGTTACGTTATCTTAAACAGCTGGATATTGCGCTGGTGCGAGAAACAGGAACCGAACGTGCCATCGTTCACCGACTGGCTCCGCATTTGGTCCTTCCGGAAAAAATGTTAATGCCACTCATTAAAAACGGAACGTATGGTTACTGGAGTACTTCTTTTGGTCTCTGGGTGTACGATGTACTCGCCAAGGTAAAAGGAGACGATCGTCGTAAAATGCTTTCCAAAAAACAGGCCCTGGAGCACGAACCATTATTGGACGATTCGATCCTGAAAGGCGGCGGATTTTACGCGGAGTACCGGACGGATGATGCCCGACTAACGATTGAGTTACTAAAAACAGCCATCCGAAAAGGAGGACTTGCGCTGAATTATACACAGGCGCTGGACTTTGTTTATGATGAGGCCGGGAAGGTAACCGGTGCTTCTGTTCGGGATAACCTCACCGGCAAAACTTTTAATATTAAGGCCAAGCGGGTCGTCTCGGCAAGTGGTCCCTGGGTAGACAAGTTACGCCAGAAAAATGGTTCCCTTTCGGGCAAAAGATTGCACCTTACAAAGGGCATTCATCTCGTATTTCCACACCATAAAATTCCATTAAATCATACCCTCTATTTTGACGTACCGGACGGACGAATGGTCTTCGCAATTCCCCGTGGTAAGGTGACTTACGTGGGAACCACCGATACTGAATATAAAGGTGATTTGAATAGAGTAGTAGCGACTAAGGACGACGCAGTTTATTTGTTGAACGCCATCAACCAGGCACTCCCAACCGTCAAAGTGGATAAAAATGATATTATTTCCAATTGGGCCGGACTCCGGCCGTTGATCCACGAAGATGGAAAATCTCCCTCGGAGTTGTCGCGTAAGGATGAAATATTTGTCTCGGATACAGGACTAATTTCTATTGCGGGTGGTAAATTGACGGGCTACCGAAAAATGGCGCAAAGAATTGTAGACCTGGTAGATGAGCAGTTACCAGAACCGTTCGGACCTTGTCCTACCAAAGATATACCATTGACCGAAGATCCACTAAAGGATGCAAAAGCGGTAGAAGGATATATTCATGAGATGGAAAATCGAATTAAAAAGTTAGGCCTGATTTCTTATTATGGTTGGTATCTGGTGACTACTTATGGCAAACAGGCCGAAACTATTTTAGAAAAAATGCAGGAGTATAGTTCGGACACGCCCAACATCGCGTTGCTACGTGCGGAGACTTGGTATGGGGTACACCACGAGCTGGTTAGCAGTGCGGATGATTTGTTGGTAAGACGGACCGGAAGATTGTATTTTGATATTGAGAGTATTCCTCCAGCCCTGGAAATCGTTCTGGCGGATATGAAAAATTATTTAGGTTGGAATGAAAATCGAACGCAGGAAGAACGGGAACGAATGGAACTGTTATTGAAAGACGCGACGACGTACTACGAAAAAGAAATGGAAGCGACCCCGGTGGTTTAGAAATAGGGGTTGACCTAAATAATAGGAGTGGGGCTAACGCGAGTCTATGAG